>LNFM01001190.1_pt1 | contig 60234 bp, 54 predicted proteins | sample 596031 | NCBI WGS metagenome assembly LNFM01 (sample SAMN04254537, study PRJNA301005) | activated carbon metagenome | isolation source: dual media filters at the Ann Arbor, Michigan drinking water treatment plant | place: USA: Ann Arbor | reverse complement strand
GGCTTCAGCGTCGCCTCGACGACCCACACGCGGTGCAGTTCCCAGCGCTCGCACTCGGGGTTGGCGTGCTTGGCCATGATGGCCTTTTCCGACGCGCAGAAGAAGGTGCCCTTGTACGAGTTGTAGGGTATGAACATCTCCTTCCTGCCGACAAGCTTGAAGTCGAAGCGGTCCATCTTGCCCGAAAAGACGAAGAGCTCGTCGAACAGCGTCACGCCGCCCTGGCTGGCCACCGGCGTGTCATACGAGAACTCGGGCGACAGCTTCACACGGCGCTGGCCGGGCGTGTAGCTCCACGCGCGGCGGCCCTTGCCGGCCTGGTCGATGTTGTCGATCAGGCCCGTCATCACGCCGGCCAGGCGTGCCGGCGACGTGGTGTAGGAGTAGGTGCGCAGCGAGATCGTCGTGTCGCGGTCGCTCAGCGTGGTCTGGTAGTAGGGGATCTCCAGCGCCGTGGCCTGCTGCGACGTCAAGGTGGGCTTGCCCGAGGTGTCGATGACCCACGAACGGTTGGCCGACGTGGTGGTCAGGTTGTGCCCGCGGTAGCCCACGAGCTGGTTCCACATCGCCTCGTAGCCGCTCTTCGGGATCGGGAAGGGAAAGCCGCCTGCGCAGGCGGCGTCGATCGACAGGTTGTCCTGGCCGACCTTGCAGTTGGTGGCATTGCGCACGCTGTTCTTCAGCACGAAGTCGGGGTAGGCCACCGAGCGGCGCGAAGGGTAGACATCGATGTAGTAGGTCGACGGGTTGGCCTTCAGCAGCGCCTTCTGGCCATCGCTGAGCTTGGCGTCATGCTGCGCCAAGTTCTTGGCGTCGATGCGGAACAGCGGCTTGTCGGACTCGAAGGGGTCGACCCAGAAACCGCTGTCCGGCTTGAAGCCGGCCGGGGTGCCGCGGTAGCCGCCGGTGTACGCGGGGATGCTGCCGTCGGCGTTGCCCGCCTTGATGGCGCCGAACTCGGTGAGCGTGCCACCGATCTGCTTGGCTTCGTCGGCCGAGACGGCGGCAAAGGCCGGGACCGCGGCGGCCAGCGCGGCGACGAGGGTGTATGACTTGAATTTCATCGTGAGTCTCCGATGTCGATCAGAACGACGTCTTGTAGGTTGCAACAAGCCAGCCACGGTCGGTGGCGCCCAGCGAGCTGCCCAGCGAGTTGCCGCCAATCAGCGCGCCCGTGGTGGTGTGGTACTTGCCCGGCACGCTGAGGTCAGAGTAGCGCAGCGAGAACTCGTGCTTGGACGAATAGGTGGCCACGGCGCCGATCGAGAAGCTGCGCAGCTTCTCGAAGCCGCCACCGCCGGTGGGCGCCGTGCCCTTGAGGCCGACGTTCAGCGAGATCGGCAGCGACAGGTCCCACGACGGCGCGAGCTGTATCCACTGCGGCGCGAAGTTCACGGCCAGTTGCAGGAAGTTCTTGGTCGAGCAGGTGTAGCCGCGGTCGGCCACATCGGCAGCCGGCGCGCCGGCAGGCTTGGTGCAGCCGGCATAGCCCTCGCCGCGGAAGAGATTCTCGCCGGCGGTGATCTTCTGCAGCCGGCTGTAGGCCAGCTCGACGATGATGTTGCCGGTGTCCCACAGCGCGGTCTTCGGCAGCAGGTACAGGCCGTTCACGACGGCGTGCAGCGTGTCGCCCTTGGCCCCGGTGCTGATGGCCGGGCTGTTGTAGGTGCTGACCGAGTTCAGGTGCGCGTTCTTGCGCATCGACAGGTCGACGCCCACGCTCACCGGCCCGACACTGCGCGACAGGCTCACGCCGATGAGCTTGGTGTCCGTCGGGTAGACGAAGCGGAAACTCGACGGCACGGTGGTGGCCGCATTGCCCGGCACGAGCTGCGTGAAGCTCATGAACTGGATGCCGGTCTCGGGGTTGTACTCGTTGAACCTGCGGTAGTAGAAGCCCACCGTCGACTCGATGGCAGCGGCGTCCCACCGCAGGCCCAGGCCCCAGTTGCCGGTGTTGCCCGGCTCGAGGTTGGCGACGCGGTTGGCGGCGAAGCCGGTCGTGATGCCCAGGCGGTCGACGTTGGGCGAGGTGTCAGCGCCCATCAGGTAGGTGCCGCTGTTGGGCACGCGCGTGGGCTTCCATTCCAGGAAGTACTGGCCCATCAGCGACAGGTCGCCCGTCAGCTGGGCCTTGAAGGACAGCTGGCTGAGCGGCAGGAAGACTTCCTTGGTCTCGATGCCAGGGCTCGCCACGGCCTTCACGCCGTCGATCGGCGCCTGGCCGTAGCTGATGGCGTGGCCGCCGATGAGCAGGCCTTCGCCCCAGACCAGCGCGTGGCGACCCAGCTTCACGTTCACCGGAATCTCGCCCAGGCTGAAATTGCTCCAGACGAAGGCGTCGAGGAACTCGGCCGACGGCCCATTGACGTAACGCTTGACCGTGTTGTTGTAGCTGTCGTTGAAGTAGCTCGTGGGCACCCGGCCGTTGCCGCCCGGCGAACGCACGCCGTGGTCGCGGTAGGCCGCGTCGTACCAGGCAGCGGCACTGACACGGGCGCCGAACACGCCCTTGTAGCCGATGTCCAGTTCGCTGAGCAGGTCGAGGCGGTTGGTGACGATGTCGCCCTTGTCGAACTTGGCGTCGCTCTCGTCGTACGAGGTGCTGGCCAGGATGCGCGCATCGGGCGACTCGATCCGGGTACCCAGGTTGTAGCGCACCGTGGTGTCGACGCGAACCTTCAGGTCCGGGTTGCCGGTGTCGACTTCGGCAGCACCGGCCGCACCGCTGCACAGCGTGATCGCCGTGACGATTGCATTGAACCGGAAGGCCCGGCCTGCATTGAGAACACGACTTGCCATTGTTTGTCTCCGTTGATGAACCCAGTGCGCGGTGCCCACCCGGGCCCGCCGCATTCGATCGACACCACCCCCGGCATCTGCTGCGCGGTCCTTGGGGGCCCACTATTCTCAATAGTGCTTGAAATTCTATCTACAGAATTTGAACAGAATCACATCGTTTGTACCTATTCGCGCTTCGGCAGCCCGGCGGGACCGTGCTGCCCCGTGGCCGCCCCTTGGCACGGTGGCCGTAGCGCGCCGCCCAAGCCCGTACGGTGCAGGATGCTTAACTGACTGTCAATCAGTTTTCAGGTCCCTGCGGGAAAACACGAAGCCGCGGCGCGCTCCCGACGCGGGCGACCCTTTCCTCAGCAGGGTGGATGCCCTTACACTGCCTGCACGCGCAGCAACACCGACCGCCACCCCATGAGCCGAGCTGACGATCCAACAACAATCGAGACTAACCAGCAGGGCCAGACACTGGGCCGCAAGGGCCTGCAGACGCGCCAGAAGCTGATGGCAGCGGCGCGCAAGCTGCTCGACGTGTACTCGCCGGTGGAGCTGACGGCGGTCTCCATCGCCAAGGAGGCCGGCACCTCGTCGGCCAGCTTCTACATGTACTTCGAGGACGTGCGCGACATCCTCTACGCGCTGGCCGGCGAAGCGGCGGTGGACATGGCCGCCATCCACGAGGTCGTCAGGCAGCCGTGGGAGCCCGGCGCGGTGCGCCAGAACGCGCTGAGGCTGGTGGAACACTTCAACGGCGTGTGGGAGAACCACCGCCAGGTGCTGCGCTTCCGCAACATGGAGGCCGACCGCGGCGACCCACGCTTCGAGGCCCTGCGCATGAGCACCTATGTGCCCTTCATCGACCTGATGGCGCGGCAGCTCATCGCGGCCTGCCCCGAAGGCCAGCAACGCCCGACGCTCGGCCAGGCCTTTGCGCTGGCCTCGGTGCTGCATGCTGCGATGGAAAGGCTGGCCTCCACCGACCCGGCCGTGGTAGCCCGCGGCGTCGGGGCCCACAAGCTGAACGATGCGCTGGCCCACGTCATCCAGTCGGTCTTCAACGCCGGCGCACCGACAGCGCCCGCGTCGGCGGCCGGCGCGACGCGCAAGGCGACCGCCCGCAAGGCAGCAGCGCGGCGCAAGCCGACGGCCTGAGCGGCGCCACGGCCAGGGCGGGCCGGGCGGCAGGGCTGCGCCGCCCGTTCATGTGGCGTGCCGGGTCTTTGGCTGGCCTCTGGACGGACCGGGGCGCACGTGCGAAACTGACTCTTCGTCATTTTATGCCCTGCCCTGGAGTCGCATGCCCGTCGCCTACCCCCACCTCTTCAGCCCGCTGCAGCTCGGGAGCCTGACGCTGCCCAACCGCATCGTGATGGCGCCGATGTCGACCAACCTGGGCACGACGGCGGGTGCGGTGACACCGGAACAGGTGGCCTTCTACCGCGCGCGCGCGGCCGGCGGCACCGGCATGATCATCGTGGAGTTCTGCTGCGTTCACGCCGCCAGCGGCCGCTCGGAACACCGCCAGCTCACGCTCGAGGACGGCACCCACCTGCCCGGCCACCAGCGCCTGGTGGAGGCCATCACCGGCGCCGGCAGCGTGGCCTGCCTGCAACTGCAGCACGGCGGCCAGGGCGCGAAGAAGGACCTGGTGCTGGACAGCCTGCCGGTGACGGCAAGCGAGGTGAGCTCGCGCCGCGACCCGGGCCGTGCCATCGCCCGTGCGCTGACGCACGACGAGATCGAACACCTCGTCGAGTGTTTCGGCCGCACCGCCGAACTGGGCGTGAAGGCGGGTTACCAGGCCTTCGAGCTGCACGGCGCACACGGCTACCTGCTCACGTCCTTCCTCTCGCCTTTCACCAACCGCCGCGACGACGCCTGGGGTGGCGACGAAGTCCGCCGGCTGGCCTTCCCGCAGCGGGTCATCGCCCGCGTCAAGCAGGCCATCGGCGACCGACCGCTGCTCTACCGCCTGTCGGCCGACGAATTCACGCCGCAGGGCCTGGGCATCGCCGACATGGAGCGCATCGCACCGCAGCTGGTGGCCGCCGGCGCCGACGCGCTGCACGTCTCGCTGGGCCTGGGCTGGACCGGGCTGGACAAGGTCATCGACCCGATGTCCACGCCCGAGGGCTGGCGCCTGCCCTATGCCAGGCGCATCCGCGCCGCGACCGGCGTGCCGGTCATTGCGGTAGGCCAGATCCGCTGGCCCGAGACGGCCGAGCGCGCCGTGCGCGACGGCGACACCGACCTCGTCGCACTGGGCCGGCCGCTGCTGGCCGACGCCGAGTGGGCCCGCAAGGCGCGCGAGGGGCGCAGCAAGGACATTCGCCCCTGCACCTCGTGCAACTACTGCGTGACCATGGGCAGCGGCGAGGACGGCCGCATCGGCTGCGCCGAGAACCCCCGCACAGGGCGTGAGCTGCAGGCGCTGCCGCACGCGGCCGAAGGCGGCCGCGTGGTCATCGTCGGCGGCGGCCCGGGCGGCATGGCCGCGGCGCTGCTGGCCCAGCAGGCGGGCTTCGACACCGAACTGCTGGAAGCACGCGACACGCTGGGCGGCGGTCTGGTGGCGTCGGCCGCACCGCCGCACAAGGACAAGCTGCAGTGGTACCAGAACTACCTGGAGCGCCAGCTCGCAGCCAGCGCCGTGACGGTGCGCACCGGCACGCGCGCCGAAACCGGCCCGCTGGCGAGGCGCCACCCGCGCCTGGTGGTGCTGGCGCATGGCGGGGTCACCAACCGCCTGCCCATCGAAGGCCTGGACGCACCGCTGGTGCTGGACGCCTACGACCTGCTGATGGGCGGCGCGGCGCCGTCACTGCCGCCCCCGGGGGATGCGCTGCCGCTGCTGGTCTATGGCGGTGGCGAGACCGGCTGCGAGACCGCCGAATACCTGGCCGAACGCGGCCACCACGTCGTGCTGGTCACACGCTCGCCGGCACGCCAGCTGGCCCGCGCGGCCGAAGGCATCTACCGCAGCGTGCTGCTGCAGAGGCTGCGCGCCAACCCGCTGGTCAGCCTGCGCGCCGAGACGCAGCTGATGCGCATCGGCGAGGACGGTCTCGTCGACCTGCAGCCTGCCGAAGGCCCGGCCGAGCAGGTGCGCGTGTCGCGTGTGCTCATCGCGCAGGGCCGCACGCCCGACCACCACCTGCGCGACGCGCTCGTCGCCGCCGGCGTGCCCTGCGTCGAGATCGGCGACGCGCGCACCGGCGGGCGCATCGGCGACGCCGTGCACGACGCCTACCGCGCCATCGACGCCCTGTGCGCGACTTCGGCCCCTGCCCTGCAACCCGCCTGCTGAAAGGCCCGTCCCCATGTCCATGCCCACGCCCCCACCGCACCGCCACGACTGCCGCATCGACGGCCAGGTGGCCCTGGTCACCGCCGGCGCCAACGGCATTGGCGAGGGCATCGCCATGGCGCTGGCGCGGCAAGGTGCCGACGTGGCGCTGGCCGACGTCGACGCCGCCAACGGCGAACGTGTGGCCGCGGCCATCCGCGCGCTCGGCCGGCGCTCACTCTTCCTGCCCGCCGACATGACCGTCGCCGACCAGGTGCGCGCCGCGGTGGCCCAAGTGGCCGGGCACTTCGGCCGCATCGACATCCTGGTGAACAACGCCGGCGGCGGACGCCCCGTGGCCTTCATGGAGCAGAGCGAGCGCAGCTGGCGCCGTCACATCGAGCTCAATCTGATGAGCATGCTGACGGCCACGCAGTCCGCGGCCGAGGTGATGATCGCCGGCCAGCGCGGCGGCTGCATCGTCAACATCGCCAGCAGCGAGGCGCTGCGCGCCGCGCCGGGCTACGCCGTCTACGCCGCCTGCAAGGCCGGCATGGTGAGCTTCACGCGCAGCATGGCGCTGGAACTGGCCGACCACGACATCCGCGTGCACGCGATGGCGCCCGACATGATCGACACCCCCGGGCTGCGCCCCTACTACGCGCAGGCCAGCGCGGCCGACATCGACTCACGCGACCGCTACATCCCGATGCGGCGCATGGGCACGATGGACGAGATGGGCGACATCGTGGCCTTCCTCGTCTCGGGCATGGCCTCCTACCTGAACGGCGTGACGATACCGGTCGACGGCGGTGCCAGCGCCTCTCACGGCTGGACGCGTGCGCCGGGCAGCCGCAAGTGGGTGCTGCACCACGCCTGAGCGGCATGGCGCGCCGCAGCGCGCGACCGGACGCGCGTTGCGCTCGCCCACCCGGCGCGGGGCCTACGCCGCGCCTTCGGCCACCAGCTGGCTGAAGGGCCGGCCCTTGTCGGGGCGGTGGTCCTGCGGCAGGCCCAGCACACGCTCGGCCAGGGTGTTGAGCAGCATCTCGTCGGTGCCGCCGGCGATGCGCAGGCTGGGGTCGAGCCAGGCCGGCGTGAAGTGCGTGCCACCGCGTGCACCCGGTGGCAGCTGCAGGGCCTGCGGCCCCTGCAGGTCCATCGCCAGCGCGGCCAGTCGCTGGCGCGAACGGCCCAGCAGCAGCTTGCGCAGCGACCCTTCGGGGCCGGGTTCGCGCCCTGCCGCCATGGCGTCGAGCGCACGGCGGTGGATGTTGCGCAAACCCAGCCGCTCCACCAGCCCCTGCGCCAACGCGGCGCGGAATTCGCCGTTGTCCAGCGCGCTGCGGCCGGCGATGCGCTGGCCCGCCGCCACCTGCGCAAGCGCTTCCAGCGGCGGTGCGTAGCCGCTTTCGTCGACCACGGCATAACGCTCGATCATCAGCGTCTCGATGGCGACCTTGAAGCCTGCGCCGACGGCGCCCAGGCGCTGCGTGTCGGGCACGAAGACGTTGTCGAGGAAGACTTCGTTCAGGTCGTGCTCTCCGCCCAGGCGCCTGATCGGCCGCACAGTGACACCCGGCGTGTGCATGTCGAAGTAGAAGTAGCTCAGTCCGGCGTGTTTGGCCACCGTGGGGTCGGTGCGCACGACGATGACGGCCCAGCGCGCCACCTGCGCCCAGCTGGTCCACAGCTTCTGGCCGTTGATGCGCCAGCCGGCGCCCTCGCCTTCGCCGTCCCGCTCGGCGCGGGTGCGCAGCGCGGCCAGGTCGGAACCGGCGCCGGGTTCGGAGAACATCTGGCACCAGATCTGCTCGCCGCGCAGCGCCGGCGGCCCGAGTTCGCGGCGCGCGGCTTCCGGCGCGTACTTCAGGAAGATGGGCAGCGGGTTGCTCAGGCTGACGCTGTAGTAGACCGTGGGCAGGTCGTAGCGCATCTCCTCTTCGGTGAAGGCCAGCTTCTGCAGTTCGGTGCCGCCGGCGCCGCCGTAGGCCACAGGCAGCGTGATGCCCGCATAGCCGTGCCTTGCCTTCAGCGCCTGCCACTCGCGGCCCAGCGCCAGGTCCTGCTCGAAATTCAGGCCACGACGCGCCGCGCCGCTGAACTGAGGGGCGTGCTGCGCCAGCCAGTCGATGGCGCGGGCGCGGTAGTCGCTCAGGGATTCGGAGTGGTCCACGGCGGCCTCGTCAAGCGGTGGGCGCGACGGCATGCCGCGCCAGGAAGTTGTCGACCAGGCTCTCGCGCCACAGCGCGGTGCTGCCCAGCTCCAGCGCCAGTGCCCGTGCGCGGCGGTAGTGCCGGTGGGGTGCGGCCTCGCGCGTCACGCCCAGCGCGCCGAAGACATTGATGCAGTCGCGGGCCGCCAGTTCGCCGGCGTGGCTGCTGCCCAGGCGCGCGGCCGCGGCGGCCTCGTGCCTGTCTCCGGCATCGGCGCCGTCGTCCAGCAGCGCCAGCGCCGTGAGCGCGCAGCCACGGGCGATCTCGATCGCGCCGTAGATCTCCACAAGCTTGTGCTTGATGGCCTGGAAACGTGCGATGGGCTGGCCGAAGGCGATGCGCTGCTGGGCGTGTTCGATGGCCAGCGCCAGGCTGGCGCGGGCACTGCCCAGTTGCTCGAAGGCGCACAGTGTCGCGGCGCGGTCGAGCAGCGCTGCCAGCGCGGCGCGGTCGCCCACGCGCACCGCGGGTGCCCCGGCCAGGCGCAGCGTGGCCACGCCGCGTGCGTCGTCGATGGTGGCCAGCACCTCGCGCGTCACTTCGGGGGCGCCCAGCGCCACCAGCCAGAGACCGGGGCGGCCGCCCTCGTCCTGCGCCGCCGTCAGCGCCAGGTCGGCAATGGCGCCGAAGGCCACGGTCGAGACATGCCCCGTCAGGCGTCCCGCCCGGCACGACACCCCTATGCCGTCGATCAACTGCCCGGCCTGCAGCGCCGGCAAGGCCACGCAGGCGGTGAGCGTGCCGTCGCGCAGGCCGTCAGCCCATCGCCCTTGCGCCGGCGCATCGCCGCCGGCAAGCAGCTGCGCGCCGGCCAGTGCAGTGGCGGCCAGCGGCAGCGCCGCGTTGGCGTGGCCCAGCTCTTCCTGCAGCACGGCCAGGCCGGCCCAGCCCAGGCCGGCACCGCCCTGCTCTTCGCTCAAGGCCACCGCCGGCCAGCCCTGCCCGGCCACCAGCTGCCAGAGCTTGTGGTCGAAGCTGCCCGGCACATCGAGCATGGCTTCCAGGCGCTGCGCGTCGACCTGCTCGCGCAGCAGGCGCTGCGCCTCGTGTCGCACGGCGTCCAGTTCGTCTTGGGGGGTGTCGCTCATCGGATTCAGACCGGTTCGAAGTAGGGCAGGAAGAGTTCGTCGCAGGCCACGAAACGCACCTTGACGCGCTGGCCTATGGCCACCTTCTCGGCGGGTGTGCCGACGATGCGCGTGGTCAGCCGCACACCGGGTGCGCCGTCCGGCGTGACGCGGGCGATGGCATAGGGCACTTGCAGATCGGGGGTCCAGGCCTGGTGGTTGACGGTGACGGCCTCCACCGTGGCCAGGCCGCTGACCGCCTGCGGCGCGAGATCGTGGCTCTGACAGTGCGGACACACCGGCCCCGGCGGGTGCAGCCAGGCGTGGCAGCCGCCACAGCGCAGCAGGCGCAGGCGACCGTCTGCGCCGCCGGTCCAGAAGAAACGGTTGAACTCGTCGACGGCGGGCAAGCTGGCGGCCATGCTGTGGTTCCTTCGGTCGTCGCGTCAGTGGTGGCGGCAGTGGTTGCTTGAATCGTCGCGTGGGCCGTCGCGTCAGCCGTCGATTCAGGCGGTGAAGCGCAGGCTGCCGTGGCCCAGCACCGGCGCGTCGCGTTCCACCGCACGCATGCGGAACACGGCCTCGCCCTCGGCCGCGAACCACAGCTCCACGCGCAGGGTCTCGTCGCTGAGCATCGGCCCCGCGTAACGCACGCCGAAGCGCTGCAGACGCTGCGGCGCGTCGCCGCAGGCCAGCGCCATCACGGCGCGGCCGGCCAGGCCGAAGCAGCCCACGCCGCGCAGCATGCGCTGGCCGGGACGCAGGTTCAGGCCGCCGGCCACCTTCAACTCGGTCGACAGGCAGAAGCTGGTCTCGTCGGCGGCGGGCGAGCGCAGTTCGATGACGCGGTCGGGCGCACGTTCGGGCAGCGGCGCAGGCCGGCTTGCTTCGGGTGCCGGGCCACCGAAACCGCCATTGCCACGCAGCACCGTCGTCACGTCGACGTCCGCATACGGCGCACCACCGGGCTCGCTCAGGGTCAGGCGCTGCAGCATCGAAGCGCCCCTGTCGGCGCCGCGGTCGCGGATGTCGACGATGGCCTGCGTCAGCAGGGCCTGCCCGGCCAGCGGCAGCGGGCGGTGCAGCGTCAGCACCTCTTCGGCGTGCACGATCTGGCGCCAGGCGATACCGGTGTCGGACTCCTGCTGCCAGAACTTGCCGTCGCACAGGGGCACGGCGATCATCGGCAGCGCGTGGCCCTGCGCGGGGTCGAGCCAGCGTGCGTCGTGCAGCGCCATGTCGCCACCCCCGCCGGCGCCGAAGTCGCGCGCCCAGCGCAAGGCCTGCGCGGCCGTCCAGGCGCGCGGCTCGGCCGGAAAGACACGCGCCAGCAGGCGTTCGCGGTCGAAGACGCCAGCGCCGGCGGCAGCCGTCGAGGTATTCACGCGTCGAACTCGGCGCAGCCGTTGGACAGCACCACCAGGTTGCGCTCGACGACTCGCACCTGGAAGGCCGCCCGTCCCGGGCCTTCGCGCCAGACCTCGGTGCGCAACGTTTCGCCGGGGTAGACGGGGCTGGCGAAGCGCAGGTCGAAGCGGCGAAGCTTCGCGGGGTCGTTGTCGCACAGCAGCTTCAGCACCGCCCGGCCAGCCACGCCATAGCTGCACAGGCCGTGCAGGATGGGGCGCTCGAAGCCGGCGCGGCGCGCCATGCCGGCGTCGATGTGGATGGGGTTGGGGTCGGCACCGGCCAGGCGGTAGATCGCGGCCTGCTCGGGGCGGGTGATCAGGTCGAGCGTCGCGTCGGGTGCACGGTCGGTCGGCACCGCATGCGGCCTGTGCTGGCCCTCGGCCCGGCCGCCGAAGCCGCCGTTGCCGCGCAGGAAGATCGACATCTTCACCTCGGCCACGAGTTCGTCGGTGGCCTGCTCGTGCAGGCGCCGCGAGAGGAACATCACCGCGCCCTTGTCGGCGCCCTTGTCGAAGATCTCGTCCACCGCGTGGCGGCCGACCAGCGTGCCGGTGGCGGGCAGGGGCTTGTGCAGGCGCAGGAACTGCTCGCCGTGCAGCATGCGCGCGAGGTCGATGCCCAGCGCCGGCTCGGCGAGCCAGAAGCCGCCGCCGGCCAGCACGACGGCCATCGTCGGCAGCGCCTGCAGGCCGCGTTCGTAGACGAACTGCGGGTCCTGCGGCGGGTTCTCGGTGGCCGCCCCCACGCCCAGGGCGTAGAGGATGGTGTCGCGCTCGGTGTAGGTCTGCACCGAGTCGGGGATCGGCCAGTGCTTGACCTTGTCGTAGTCCAGGGGCAAGGGGGTCTCCTGTCGTGGGGCGCGGCCGCCGCCGGTCAGGGCTGGCGCGGTGTCGAGACGGCCTATAAAACTGTCATGTCGTCAGTTTTTGCATCCTAGCACGTGCACTCCGGGCTTGCCAAGGGCGCCGACCCGCAGCCCGGACGTACCCGCCAGTGGCCGTTCTCGCGTTGCCCCGCAGCGGCGGAAGCCTCGCTTCAGCGTGCGGCCAGATGCAGCCGCCAGCGTTCGTGGGCCCGGGCGTGGCCGCGCGCCGCGACCACCAAGGCCCCTGCCGCACCGACCAGGGTCGCCACGCAGACCAGCGCCATGCCCTGGCGCAGGGAGTCGGCGCCGCCGATGTGCGTGCTGAGCAGCCCCACCGCGAACGGGCCGATGCCGTAGCCCACGAGGTTGGCGACCAGCTGTGCGCTCGCCGTGGTCATGCCGCGCATCTGCGGCGGCATCAGCTCCATCGCCATGCCGAAGCCGGTGGGCAGCACCGCAAAGCCGCAGAAGGCCGCGGCGAAGGCGCCCAGCACGGCCAGTTTCAGGTCGGTGGACAGCGCCGCCAGCGCGCCCGCGGGCGCCGCCAGCAGCGCCATCGCCGCGCAGAACCACAGCCGGCGCAGTGTGCCGCCACGCCCCAGGCGGTCGGCCGCCAGGCCACCGAACAAGGTGCCGAGCGACGAGAAAAGGCCGAAGGTCAGTGCCGTGATCAGGCCGGCCTTGCCCAGCGCCAGGTCGTGGCTGCGCATCAGCAGCGCCGGAAGCCACGCGCCGATGGCGGCCATGCCGGCGGAGAGCAAGGCCACCGCCGTGATCAGTGCCAGCACCGCATGCTGCCGGAAGAGAAAGGCAAACACCGGGCGCAGACCGGGCGCAGGCGGCGACGGGGGCACGGTGGCTGCGGTGGCCGCCCTGGGCTCGCTGGCGCCGCGCTCCACGTCGCGCAGCGTGAACCAGACGAGCAGGCCGAGCACGATGCCCGGCAGACCCGCGACGAGGAAGGCTGCACGCCAGCCGTACTGCGCCGCCACTAGCACGGCGATCAGCGCACTGGCGGCGGCGCCCACACCCGTGCCCAGGAAGTAGATGCCCAGCGCCGTGGAGCGCAGCCGCGCCGGGAAGAGGTCGGAGATCAGGGCCATCGCCGTCGGCGTGCCGCCGGCCTCGGCCGCGCCCAGCAGCACACGCGTGACCAGCAGGCTGGCGTAGTTCTGCACCAGGCCGGCCAGCGCCGTCATGCTGCTCCATGCCACCACCACCACCGCCATCAGGCGGCGGCGGTTGACGCGGTCGATGAGGTAGCCGAAGGGGATGCCCGCCAGCGCAAAAGACACCCCATAGGCCAGGCCCGTGAGCAGGCCGAGCTGGCTGTCGCTGAGACCGAACTCGCGCCGGATCGGCTCGGCGACGATGGAGATGACCGTGCGGTCGAGGTAGTGGCAGGCGTAGATCAGCGTCAGCATGGCCAACGCGTACCAGGCGCCCGCCGCCACCGGCGCCTCGGTCGTGGATACCGGCGCCGCAGGCGGCAGTGCGTCAGGCAGTTCGCGGTTCATCACGTCTCCGGCAGGTGGAACGGGGCCGACTCGGGCACCAGGGCACCCCGCATGCGATGACATGCGGCGTCCCAGTAGACCCCGGCGCGTGGCCGCGCGCCACGGCGGTAGATCCCGACTTGACAAATAACTGGCACTTCGTTAGTTTTCGGACCTGGGCGGATGACGGTCCCGTGCTTCACGCCGCACGGGCCGCGGCATCCCCATCGACACGAGGCCGCTGCAGCACCGCGGCCGCACCCCGCTTCCACTGAATCCCGGAGTCCTCTTCCATGGCATTGCTCGACGGCAAGGTTGCACTCATCACCGGCGCGGGCCGGGGCATCGGCGAGGCCTATGCCCGCCTGTTCGCGGCCGAGGGCGCGGCGGTGGTCATCAACGACGTCGGCCGCGACGAGGCCGGCCAGTTCACCGCCGAAGCGGTGGCCCAGGGCATACGCGCCGCCGGTGGCCGTGCCGTGGCGCACGCCACCGACATCAGCACCGTCGCCGGTGGCAAGAGCCTGCTGACCACGGCCCTGGAGGCCTTCGGCCGCGCCGACATCCTGGTCAACAACGCCGGCATCCTGCGCGACAAGAGCCTGCTGAAGCTGGAAGAGGCCGACTGGGACCTGGTGCTGCAGGTCAATCTGAAGAGCATGTTCTGCACCACCAAGCCGGTGTTCGCCTGGATGAAGGAAAACGGCGGCGGCGTCATCGTCAACACCAGTTCCACCTCGGGCCTGGTGGGCAATTTCGGGCAGAGCAACTACGCCGCGTCGAAAGCCGGCGTGCTGGGCTTCTCGAACGTGCTGGCGCTGGAAGGTGCGAAGGCCGGCATCCGCGTCTGGACCATGGTGCCCACGGCGCTGTCGGCACTGACCGCGCCGCTGATGAGCGAGGCCATGAAGCAGGAACTGGCGCCCGAGCACGTGGCGCATGCGGCGCTGTACATGGTCAGCAGCCTGTCGGGCAAGCGCACCGGCCACGCGCTCTTTGTCTCGGGCCACAGCATCCGCGAACTGAAGCTGGTGGCGGCCGAGGGCATCCCCGGCGCCGGCTACAAGCCGGGCCTGACCGCGCAGGACATCGCCGCGGCCGAGGACAGGATCTTCCGCCCCGAACCGGCGCTGACGATCATGGACTTCGCCAAGTAACCCCCCGACAGCCACCGAAAGCCAAGACATGAGCGAGACCGTTCGCATCGCCGGCGTCGGCATGGTGAAGTTCACCAAGCCGGGCAAGAGCGAGATGTACGACGTGATGGGCGCCCAGGCCGCACGTGCGGCGCTGGAAGATGCCGGCATAGCCTACGCCGAAGTGCAGCAGGCCTACACCGGCTTCACCAGCGGCGACACGTGCTCGGGCCAGACGGCGCTCTACGGCGTGGGCCAGACCGGCATCCCCATCGTCAACGTCAACAACGCCTGCGCCACCGGCTCGACCGCGCTCTTCCTGGCGCGCCAGGCGGTGGCCAGCGGCCAGGTCGACGTGGCGCTGGCGCTGGGCTTCGAGCAGATGATGCCCGGCGCGCTGGCCGCCGACAGCACGCGCACGCCGATCACGCTGCGACTGGACGCGGCGATGGAGTCCATCTGCGGCATCGACAGGGCCGTGCCGGTGGGCTTCCAGTATTTCGGCCAGGCCGGTGCGGAATACCTGAAGAAATACGACCAGACCGCCGAACTCTTCGGCAAGGTGTCGGTAAAGGCACGCAGCCACGCCAGGCGCAACCCGTATGCGCTGTTCACCGCGCCACTGACGCTGGACGAGGTGATGGGCGCGCCGCACATCTTCGGGCCGCTGACGCGCCTGATGTGCTGCCCGCCCACCTGCGGCGCCGCGGCCGTGGTGGTGGTTTCCGAGAGCTACGCGCGACGCAAGGGCCTGAAGGCCGAGGTGACGCTGGCCGGCATCGCGCTCGTCACGGACCAGAGCGACAGCTTCGAGTCGGGCAGCATGATCAACGTCGTCGGCGCCGGCCAGACGCGCCGGGCCGCGCAGCAGGCCTATGCCCAGGCCGGCATCACCGCCAGCGACATCGACGTCGTCGAGCTGCACGACTGCTACTCGAGCAACGAGGTCATCAGCTACGAGGCCCTGGGCCTGTGCCCCGAGGGCGGCAGCGCCAAGTTCATCGCCGACGGCGACAACACCTACGGCGGCCGCGTCGTCACCAACCCCTCGGGCGGTCTGCTGTCCAAGGGCCACCCGCTGGGCGCCACGGGCCTGGCGCAGGTCACCGAACTGACCTGGCACCTGCGCGGCAGCGCGGGCGAACGCCAGGTGCCGAATGCCAAGGTCGCCGTGCAGCACAACGTCGGCCTGGGCGGGGCTTGCGTGGTGTCGGTGCTGAAGCGCTGATCACCGGCGCCGAGACCCACGGACGCTTTCAAACTCACCCCGGAGACGCACACCATGTTCAAGCCCGACTACCCGGTCTACGACGCCGACCAGCACTACTACGAGCCGCCCGAAGCCTTCATGCGGCACCTTCCCAAGGAGTTCAAGCGCGACTTCCAGTACGTGCAGGTCAACGGTCGCACCAAGCTGGCCGTCGGCGGCGTGCTCAGCGACTACATTCCCAACCCGACCTTCAACGTCGTGGCCGAAGTGGGCTCGCACGAAGGCTGGTACCGCGGCGACAACCCCAAGGGCCTGAGCCTGCGCGAGTACGGCGGCGACCCCGTGCCCTCGCGCCCCGCCTTCCACAGCGGTGCTGCGCACCTGAAGGTGCTGGACGAAGAGGGCATCCATGCGTCCATCGTGCTGCCGACGCTGGCCTCGGTGATCGAGGAACGCCTGGAACACAAGCCCGAGACCATCCGTGCCCTCTTCCATTCGCTGAACCTGTGGGTCAACGAGGAATACGGCTTCACCAACGGCCGCCAGTTCCCGGTGGGCGCCATCAACCTGTCCGACGTCGACGAGGCCTGCAAGGAACTCGACTTCCTGCTCAAGGCCGGCGCGCGCAGCGTGCTCATCCGCCCGGCACCGGTGACGGGCCTGCGCGGCAGCCGCTCACACGCCTTCCCGGAATTCGACCCCTTCTGGGCGCGCATCAACGAATCGAAGATCTTCGTCGTGCACCACGTGTCCGACTCGGGCTACGACCGCATCTACCGCCGCTGGACCGAGGGCGGCAAGGGTGAGTGGCGCCCCTTCGAGAAGGACCCCTTCGGCGAGATGCTCGACTGGATGGGCCGCGCCATCAGCGACACGCTGTCGGCGCTGATCTGCCACGGCGTCTTCGACCGCTTCCCCGACGTGCGCGTGGCGGTGCTGGAAAACGGTGCCATGTGGCTGGAGCCGCTGCTCAAGCGCTTCGAACACGTCTATTCGAAGATGCCGCAGGCCTTCAAGCGCGATCCGGTGGAGTCCTTCCGCAAGCACATCTTCCTGGCGCCCTTCTACGAGGATCCGGTCGACAAGGTGGCGGGCCTGATCGGCATCGACCGTGTGCTCTTCGGCAGCGACTGGCCGCATCCCGAAGGCCTGAAGCACGCGCTGGACTTCTACAAGGACATCGACACCCTGAGTGCCGCCGACCAGAAGAAGATCATGCACACCAACCTCAAGGGCCTGCTCGAAGGCGTGAGGAACTGAGCCCGTGCCCGCGCTGAAGCGCGCCGTCGTCATCGGCGGCAGCAGCGGCATCGGCGCGGCCACGGCGGCGGCGCTGCACACCGCCGGCTACCGTGTCATCGCCACCGGTGCCACGGCGGACGAATGCAACCATGCGCGGACGCAGCTCGAAAGCGACATCGCACTGCGCGTACTGGACGTGACCGACGCCGACGCCGTGCAGTCCTTCTTCGGCGGCCTGGCGGGCCTGGACGCGCTGGTCAACGCCGCCGGCATCGGCCGCGGCGAGGCCGAGTTCAGCGAAGAAGGTTTCGCGCGCACGATGGACGTGAACCTGATTGGCACCATGCGCTGCTGCTACGCGGCGCGGGCGCTGCTGCGTGAACGGCAGGGCAGCATCGTCAACCTGGCCTCGGTGATGGCCTTCTTCGGCAGCGGCACGGCGCCGGCCTACGCGGCCAGCAAGGGTGCGGTGGCGCAGCTCACGCGCAGCCTGGCGGTGGCCTGGGCGCCCGAGGGCATACGCACCAATGCCGTGGCGCCGGGCTGGATCGACACGCCCATGACGGCAGGCATGCAGACCGACGAGGCCTACAACCGGCGCGTGATGGCGCGCAGCCCGATGAAGCGCTGGGGCCGGGCCGAGGAGATCGCCGCGGTCATCGCCTTCCTGCTGTCGCCGGCGGCCAGCTTCGTCAGCGGCGCGGTGATGCCGGTGGATGGCGGCTACATGGCCGTGGGCGTCTGACCCCGGCACGCTGATCGCCGGTCGCGGCGCGCCGCCGTGGATGGCGCACCGACGGACTTCAGGTCCGGCAGCGCCGGTTCAGTCGGTGTCGGCCATGCGCTCGGCCATCTTCGGGCTCAACGAGGCTGGCGCCTCGTAGAACTGCTCGCTCCACTTGCGCATGGCCGAGTAGCCGGCGATGTCCTGCCTGGCGTAGATGGGGCGGTGCTTGAACTTCATGTGGCGCCACATACGCGCGTCTTCCTCGTACAGCTCTTCGGTGCTGCGCGCATAGGCCGCCATGGGCTCGGGCATCACATCCGGGCTGGCCGGGTCGCGCGGGAAGAAGTAGCTGACGCGGAAGTGCGACGTGTCTTCGTCCACCGGCGTCGCCGACAGCACCAGCCGATACGGGAAGCGCCCGTCGAAGACGAAGAAGGACAGGCCGACGCTGGGGTTCAGCGCATAGGTGCGCAGCGCGATCTCGCGCGTCTTCGGCGACTTGAACCCCATCGCAGCGCGGAAGCGCGTGCCGTCGACGCGGAACCACAGCAGTTCGGGGTCGAGCGGGGCGCCGTGCGTGTGGCGGAAGTGGGTGCTGTCGCAGACGTTTTCCTGCACCATCTGCGGGTGCAGCGGCTCGCCGGGCTTGTTCACCACCGCATCGGGCCAGCAAGGGTAGAAGTCGGCCGCCTCGGCAGCCGGCAACTCGGGGATGCCGGTGAAGATGTCGGGCAGTTCCCAGCCTTCGCGCGGCGGGCCGCCGGCGGGGTCGTGCCACAGGAAGACCATGCCCCAGCGCTCGACGATGTTCCACTTGCGCAGCGGCTTGCGGATCACGTTGTCCTGGTAGGGGATGAGCGTGTTCTGCCCTTGCGTGTTCCAGCGCCAGCCGTGGTAGGGGCAGGCCACCGCGTCGCCATGCACCTTGCCGCCGTGGCCCAGGTGGGCACCGAGGTGGTGGCAATGCGCGTCCAGCACCGCGAGTTCGCCGCCTTCGCTGCGGAAGGCCACCAGGTCCTTGCCGAAGTACTTCAGCGGCACGGCCTGTCCCGCCGCAATCTCGCCCGACCACGCGATGTGGAACCAGCCCGTGGGTTTCATCGAAAACTGCAGTGCCATCGTGTCCTGTCTCCTGCTTCGTCCCGGGGTCCTGCGCGCCCGATCAATAGACTTCGAACAGGCCTGCGGCGCCCATGCCGCCGCCCACGCACATCGTCACCACCACCCAGCGCACGCCGCGCCGCCGGCCTTCCAGCAAGGCCGTGCCGACCAGCCGCGAACCCGTCATGCCGAAGGGATGACCCAGCGCGATGCCGCCGCCGTTGACGTTGAAGATGTCCGGGTTGATGCCCAGCGTGTCGCGGCAGTACAGCGCCTGGCAGGCAAAGGCCTCGTTCAGTTCCCACAGGCCGATGTCGGCCACGGTCAGGCCGTGCCTGGCCAGCAGCCTGGGCACCGCGGTGACGGGGCCGATGCCCATCTCCTCGGGTGGCAGGCCCGTGACCATGAAGCCGCGGTAGGCGCCCAGCGGCTTCAGGCCGCGCCGCTCGGCCAGCCTGGCTTCCATCAGCAGGCAGGCCGAGGCGCCGTCGGACAGCTGGCTGGCGTTGCCCGCCGTCACGCTGCCACCGTCCTGCACCGGCTTCAGCGCGGCCAGGCCCGCGGCCGTGGTGTCGGCGCGCACACATTCGTCGCGCCTGAAGTCGATCTCGCGGGTGCTCACCTCTCCGGTGGCCTTGTCGGTGACGGCCATCGTCGTGCGCATCGGCGCGATCTCGTCGTCGAAGCGACCCGCGGTCACCGCGGCGGCGGCGCGCTGCGTCGCGATCAAGGCATAGGCATCCTGTGCCTCGCGGGCTATGCCGTACTTGCGCGCCACGAACTCGGCCGTCTCGATCATCGGCATGTAGGCCGTGGGCGACAGGCGCACCAGGTCCTCGTCGCGCGCCTGCACGGCGGCCTGCACGTAGGACGGCGTCAGCGCACTGACGTTTTCGGCGCCGGCACCGATCGTGATGTCCATCCCGTCGCAGACGATCTGCTTGGCCGCCACCGCGATGGCCATCAGGCCCGAAGCGCACTGGCGGTCGACCGTCGAGCCGCTAACCGAATCGCCCATGCCTGCGGCCAGCGCGGCAGCGCGCGCCAGGTTGCGGCCCGAGGTGCCGGCGGGCATGGCGCAGCCCATCACCACGTCCTCGACCTCGCGGCCCTCGACGCCGGCACGCAGCAGCGCGTGACGCAGCGCGTGCGCGGCCATGGTGGGTGACTTGGTGTGGTTCAGCGAACCGCGGTGCGCCTTCGCGATGGGCGTGCGCGCGGTGGCGACGATGACGGCTTCTCTCATGGGGGGTCCGATGCAGGGATGAGGGTTTCAGCGCGCCGCGCCCAGTTGCAGCACGGTCTTGGCCAGGATGTCGCGCTGCACTTCGTTGCAGCCCGCATAGATGCTGCCGGGGCGGGCGTTCATGTAGGGCCAGTGCAGGTCGGTGACCCAGTCGCCCAGACGCAGGTCGCCGGTCTGGCCCCCATGTTCGGCGGCGATGTCGACGCTGAACTGCACGATGCGCTGCAGCAGTTCGGTGATGTAGACCTTCAGCAGCGAGGCCTCGGGCCCAGGCTCGGTGCCGTGGTCGGCAACGCGCTGGCACTGCTGCGTGTAGAGCGCGTGGTAGTCGTGCAGGTCGGCCTGCAGTTGCGCCAGGCGGTCGGTGACGCCCAGGTCGCCGCCCTGCCCCGTCTCGCGCACCAGGCGCTGCGCCACGCCCAGGGCACGGCCGGCCATCGCCGGGCTGCCCAGCCACAGGCGTTCGTGGCCCAGCAGTGCCTTGGCCACGGTCCAGCCCTGGTCGAGCTCGCCCACCAGGTTGGTCACCGGCACACGCACCTCGTCGAAGAACACTTCGCAGAGTTCGTCCTCGCCCGCCAGGTTGACGATGGGCCTGATGCGCACGCCGGTACTCTTCAGGTCTATCAGCAGGAAGCTGATGCCCTGCTGCTTCTTGGCAAACTGGCCCGTGCGCACCAGCGCGAAGACGTGGGTGGACTCGGCCGCCTGCGTGGTCCAGATCTTCTGGCCGTTGACGATGAAGTGATTGCCGTCGCGCACGGCCTTCGTGCGCAGGCTGGCGAGATCAGAGCCGGCGCCGGGTTCGGAATAGCCCTGCACCCAGAGGTCGTCGCAGCGCAGGATGCGCGGCAGGTGGTGGGCGCACTGTTCGGGCGTGCCGTAGCGGAAGAGCGTGGGCGCAAGGTGCGTCTCGCCCGGTTCCACAGTGCGGGCGCCGCCGGCACGTTCCCACTCCTGCTGGTAGATCCACTGCTTGCGGAAGCTCAAGCCCATGCCACCGTGTGCACGCGGCCAGGCCGGGGCGCGCCAGCCATGCACGTGCAGCAGACGCATGCAGGCGCGCAGGTCTTCGCCGCGCAGGCGCAGGAATGGGCGGCGGTCGGTCTGGCGCCACTCGGCCGGGTAGTGCGCCGCGAGCCAGTCGCGCCAGCGGGCACGGAACTCGTCGTCGCTCCAGGCGTTGCGGTCCTCGGCCCCGTCGGTGGCGGTATGGATGTCATGCATGCGGGGCCTCCGCCGTCAGGGGCTGGGCCTGAAGTTCTGCAAACCGACGGCGCAGCGACGTGGGCCCGCCGAGCCACGCGTTGCCATGCAGAGCAGCGCGCAGGTAGAGACCGATGTCGACTTCCTCGCAGAAACCCATGGCACCGTGCAGCTGCACGGCCTCGCGGCCCACCTTCACGGCGGCATCGCCTGCGCGGGCCTTGGCGGCACAGGTGGCCGCCTCGACGCTCGCCTCGGCGGCGGCGTCGACGGCCGTGCCGACCTTCGGTTCGCCCGGGTCGGGCCGCGCCAGGCCGGTCTCACTGTGCCGCAACCACGCCGACAGGGCCCGTGCCAGCGAGGCCGTGGCCAACTCCACGTCCATATGCAGATCGACGCAGCGGTGCTGCACGGCCTGGAAGCTGCCGATGGTGCGGTCGAACTGCTGCCGGGTGCGCAGGTGGTCCAGGGTCTGCGCGAGGCAGCCCGCGGCGTTGCCGGCCAGCTCCGCTGCGGCGAGCAACCGGCCCGCGGTCAGCAGTCGCGTCAGCGCACGGTGGGCAGCGGCACCCCGCAGCAGCGGCGTCGGGTCGAGCAAAGGCGCGCTGTCGAAGTCGAAGGTCCACTGGCTGCCCAGGCCGGCCGCGTCGACGGTGGCGCGCACGCCGCTGGCCTGCGCATCCACTGCCACCCAGACCGGCGCGCCTTCGCACTGCGCCCACACGAGCAGCAGGGCGTCGACGGCGGCCCCGGCCACGAAACGCTTGCGGCCGGTGAGACGGCCGTCGACCACTTTGCAGTCCGGTGTGGCCAGCGTCAGCGTGCCGGCGCTCTCCTGCCAGGCAACGGCCAGCAGACGACTACCCTCGGCGAGGGTCTGCGCCAACGCCGAGGTGACGGCCCCAGGATCGGCCGCCGCCAGCAGCAGCGCGGGCAGGAAGGCCGCCGCGACCAGAGGCTCGGCGTAGAGACGGCGGCCGGCTTCCTCGGCCAGCACCGCGGCCTCGGCCAGGCCCAGGCCCAGGCCTCCCAGGTCCTCGGGCAGCAGCGCCGCTGTCCAGCCGAGGGCGGCGCTCTCGCGCCACAGCGCAAGGTCGACCGGCCGCGGTCGGCCGACCCAGCCGCGCAGCCGGTCGCGCCCCGCGCGACCGCCCAGGAAGTCGACCGCGGCGTCGCGCAGCAGGTCGGCTGTCGTATCGGTGTCGCTCACTCGCACTCCTCTGCCCAGCGAACGCACCGCAGTCGGTGCGTCGGTCTTTAACTGACTATACGTCAGTTTTTTGTCCGTGCGCCATGGCAGGAACCCCTTCCCTGGGCGCCGTCAGCCGGGCACCAGCACGGCAGCGAGCAACGCGTCCAGCATCGGCAGGTGCAGGCGCGGATCCAGTCGCACGTCATCGACCGCGCAAGCCACCAGCACCGCAGCGCCCAATGCACCGGCCCACAACATCTGCGCCGCCTCGGGCGGCCGTCGCAGCAGCCGGCCCTGCGCGCGCAGTTCGCCCAGGTCGGCCACCATGCGCGTGAAGGCTGCCGCCACGCTGCGGGGCGGCTGGCCGCCGGCCACCTGCTGCACCACCAGCCGGCACAACTGCGGCTGCTCGGCCGCGAACTGCATGAAGAGCAGCCAGCTGTCGCGCACGCTTTGCAGCGCGTCACGCGCCGCGCTGCGGGGCCGGTAGCAGGCGGCCACTCGGTCGAAGGCGGCGTCGATGGCTGCGCGGTGCAGGCCCGGCAGGTCGCCATAGTGGTGGTAGAGCGCCGGAGCGGCCACGCCGACGTCAGCGCACACCGCGCGCGCGGTTGCACCGGCCGGGCCTTGCGCGCCGAGCAGGCGCACGGCACTGTCCAGCAGCGCCTGCTTGACGCTGAGCGCTTCGGCGCCGCCCGAGGCTGGGGAACGCGGCCTGCTTGTTCCGGTCTTCATTCCCCACTCACCTCACGTTCAAGCACCATGGCGAGCGTTGGCCCGGGTCTGCGCGGCCAACCCCACCGGCTGCATCTCGCAGGCCATGGGGCCGTCGAAAGCGGCCTGCAAGGCGGACAGATCCCAGGTCTCGCGGATCTGCGACCTGGCCGCCACGCCGGGATGCCGCATCACGCTCAAAGCCCGTCCGTTGAAGCGCAGCATCTGGCCGTTGACCGCCCGCGCGGCGTCGGACAGCAGGTAGACGAACAGCGGCGCCAGCACCTCGGGTTCGGCCACGTCGGCGGCGCCGGCCGAACCGCGGTAGGCGACCAGTGCGTCCGTCATGCGCGTGCGCGCCAGCGGCGACACGGCGTTCACGCGCACGCCATGTGGTGCGGCCTCGAGCGCCCAGCCATAGGTCAAGGAAGCCACCGCGCCCTTGGTGGCGCCGTAGGAGGCATGGCCCATCACGCCCAGGTGCGCGGCCGAGCTCACGTTGACGATGGCGCCCGCTCGCTGCGCCACGAAGTGCTTCAGCGCCGCAGTGCCGCAGGCGATGGGCCCCAGCACGTTCACCTCGACCAGCCGGCGCACGCGCGCCGCGGTCTCGTCCCAGGGCGCCGCTTCGTGGTGCAGCGCAGCGTTGTTGACCAAGCCGTCCAGGCGACCGAAGACCTGCAGCGCGGTGTCGACCAGCTGCTGGGCGAAATCCCAGTCCGCCACCGAACCGGCCAAGGCCAGCGCACGCCCACCCGCAGCGCGGACCTCGCTGGCCACGGCCTCGGCCACTTCGAGCTCGACGTCGTTGACCAGCACCGCCGCACCCGACGCCGCGGCCTGAAGCGCCACCGCGCGGCCGATACCGCGGCCGCCGCCGGTGACGATGACGCCATGGCCTTCCAGCACGCGCGGGCCGGTCATCAGCTCCAGGCCACCGGCAGGTCTTCGCGGCCCCAGAAGTTGAACCCGGGCGCGCGGTGCGAGGCGCCGGTCAGGCGCAGCTTCGGCAGGCGCGTGGTCAGCAGCTCGAAGACCTGCTTGAGCTCCATGCGCGCCAGGCCCAACCCCAGGCAGGCGTGCGCGCCGGCGCTGAAGGACAGGTGCTGGCGCAGTTCGGCCAGCGGACGGTCGAGGCTGAACTCGTCCGGGTTCGGCCAACGTTCGGGGTCCCGGTTGGCCGCCGCGATGTTGTAGAGCACCTTGCTGCGCGCCGGCACGTCCACCTCACCCAGCTTCGCGGGGCAGGTGCTGGTGCGGAAGAGGCCGATCACAGGCGGGTCGTAGCGCAGGCTCTCCTCGATGGCCACCGGTATCAGCGCCGGCTCGGCCTTCAGCCGCTCCCAGCGCGCCGGCACTTCCAGCAGACGCCACAGCAGGTTGCAGATCAGGTTCATCGTCGTCTCGTTACCCCCGATGAAGATAGCCGCCACCAGGTTCAGCACCTCGTACTTCTTCAGCGGGCGATCGCCGACCTGGTCGCAGAGGTAGCGCGACATGAAGTCGTCGGGCAGCACCGTGCCCACGTGTTCCATCGCCGGCTTCAGGCCGGCCGCTTCCAGCTTGGCGACGCGTTCGGCCAGCATGGCGCCGAAGTGCGCGTTGATCTTGCGGGCATGCGCGTCGATGGTCTCTTCGGGCACGTTGTATTCGACGAAGGTCATGTCGTCGGCCCACTGCTTGTAGATGAGGTACTCCGACTCGGGCGCGCCCAGCATCAGGCACATGAGCCGCGCGGCCAGCGGCATCGCGAAGCGCTCGAAGAAGTTCCCTTCTCCCGCGGGCTCGGCCTGCATCGCGTCGATCAACTGATTGGCGATGCGGTCGATCTCGCCGCCCAGGCGCTTCATCTGCTCGGGGCCGAAGCCCCGCTGGATGACGCTGCGGAAGGCGAAGTGCTCGGGCGGGTCGGTGGTGATGCCGCTGGCGTAGCGCTCGTCCATCACGCGCGGCGTATTGCCGTTGCGCGCTGTCCAGGTGGTGTGTTCGCGCAGCACGTTTTCCTTGATCTCGCGGTAGTCGCTGGCGATGAAGAAGTCGAACTTGCCCTGGTAGTGGTGCACCGGGCAGCGCCGGCCCAGTTCGGCGAAGGCGGCGGGGCTGCGCGCCAGCACCTCGGGCGCGTAGGGGTCGAAATCGGGGGGCGGATGGTCGTCCATGGGAGTCTCGCTCGGCAGCTGGGGCGGGCGCCGCTGCGTTGTTATAACGTCGTTATATTTACTGACGCATCATCAGTTGTCAAGCCATGGCCATGTCATGCGGGTTCCTGCGCAGTAGATAACTGACGTTTACTCAGTTATCATGGACACATCGCATTCACCCAGGCAAGGCCCGTGACCCCCACCCCACCGAAGCCGCTGCGCGGACTGGAACCCGGCACACGCGCCGCGCTGCTGATCAGCGAATGCCAGCGTGGTGTCGTCGAACGCGGCCGCTCGCCCTTCGACGGTCTGGCCGAGCAGGTGGCACAGCGCGGCATCCTGCCGCGCATCGCCGCGCTGGCCGCAGCCTTCCGGGCGGCCGGGCAGCCGGTGCTGCACCTGCACGTCGCGCACCGGCCCGACTACGCCGACGTCGCACGCACCAGCATGCTGATGGTGCGTTCGGCGAAGACGGGCTTCATGAAGCTGGGCAGCGTCGACGCCGAAGCGGTGGCGGAACTGCAGCCGCAGCAGGAAGACCACGTGCAGTCGCGCCGCTACTCGATCAACGGCTTCAACGGCACCGAGCTCGACACCACGCTGCGTCACCTCGGTATACGCAGCGTCGTCATGGCAGGCGTGTCGACCAACGTGGCCATCAACACCATGTCGGTGACGGCCGCCGACCTGGGATACCAGGTGCTGGTGCCCGAGGACTGCATCGCCGGCGCCAGCGCCGAGACCCACGCCTTCGTGCTGCAGCACCTGCTGCCGCTGTACACGACGGTGACGACGCAGGCGGCCGTGGCCGCCGCGCTGCCCGGCCTGCGCCGCTGAGCCGACGCACCGCCCCCGGAGCCACGCCCATGCAGCCCTACCTGCCCCTGTCCTTCGCCGACGACCTCGAGCACAACGCGAAGTGGTTCGGTGCCACACCCGCCTACGTGCAGGGTGAACGCCAGATCACCCACGCCCAGTTGCTGGCGCGCGCCAGGCAGCTGGCCTCGGCCCTGCACCGGGCGGGCACGCGGCGCCAGGAACGCGTGGCCGTGCTGGCGATGAACTGCATCGAGTTCGGCGAAGTGATGGCCGCCACGCAGTGGGGCGCCACCATCCTGGCCGGCGTGAACTGGCGCCTGGCCCTGCCCGAGATGCAGGTGATGCTGCAGGACTGCAGCCCGGCCGTGCTGGTCTTCGAGGCGCAGTACCTGGCGCTGGTGGAGCAGCTGCGAGCGCAGTTGCCCGGCATCCGCAGCTACGTCTGCATCGGCGGCCAGATCGACTGGGCCACCGGTTACGAAGCCTTCGTCGCCACCGGCGACCCGGCGGGCCCGCCCGACCGCGCGCGCGAAGACGACATCGCCTGCCTCGTCTACACCAGCGGCACCACCGGCAAGCCCAAGGGCTGCATCTGGGGCCACCGCGAATACCGCCAGCTGGCCCAGGTGGACGCCTGGCTCGCCGGCGTCGAGCAGACCGAGCGCGGCCTGATCGTGATGCCGATGTTCCACCTCGGCGGCATGCTGATCAGCCTGACGCTGCACGTGCGCGGCGGCACCGTGGTGCTGCAGCGCCAGTTCGACGCCGGCGCGGTGATCGAGGCCATCGACCGTCAGCAGCTCACCTTCCTGCTGCTGGCGCCGACCATGGTGCAGATGGTGATGGAGCATCCCGCCATCGAGGACGTGAAGGCCGCGCACCTGCGCACGCTGATGTACTCGGCCGCACCGATGCCGCTGCCGGTGCTGGAAAAGGCGATGGCGCGCTTCGGCGACATCTTCGTCAACCTCTACGGCCAGAGCGAGATCTGCATGTACGCGCTGACCAAGTCGCAGCACCAGCCGCACGGCAGCGAGCGCGAGAAACAGCGCCTGCGTTCGGTGGGCAACCCCTACCCCAACCTGCAGTCGCGCATCGTCGACGACAGCGGCAGCGAGTGCCCGCGCGGCGTCACCGGCGAGATCACCGCGCGCTTCGTCGCGCAGTTCCGCGGTTACTGGAACAACCACGCCGCCACGCTGGACACGGTGCGCGACGGCTGGGTGCACACCGGCGACATGGGTTATGTCGACGACGACGGTTTCCTGTTCCTCGTCGACCGCAAGAAGGACATGATCATCTCGGGCGGCGAGAACATCTACTCGCGCGAAGTCGAGGAAGCGGTGCTGCGCCACCCCGCGGTGGCCGAGTGTGCCGTCGTCGGCACGCCCGACCCGAAGTGGGGCGAGGCCGTCTGCGCCGTGGTCGTGCTGCGCGCCGGCCAGGCCGCGCCGGCCGAGGCCGAGTTGATCGAGTTCAGCAAGACCCAGATCGCCAGCTACAAGAAGCCCAAGCGCGTCGTCGTCGTCGACGCGCTGCCCAAGCTGGTGACGGGAAAGATCGACAAGAAGCAGCTGCGCCAGCAGTTGGCGAAGGAACCAACGTCATGAGGCCGGCGCCATGAACCTGCACCTGTCTGCCGCCGACCTCGCCTTCCGCGATGAAGTGCGCGCCTTCCTGCGCCAGCACCTGACGCCCGACATGCAGCGCCGCAGCCGCATCGGCATGCACCCGCCGCACGACGGCGACCGCATGGCCTGGAACCGCGTGCTGGCCGCGAAGGGCTGGTCGGCGCCGGCCTGGCCGCGCGAGTACGGCGGCACGGGCTGGAGCCACCTGCAGCATCACATCTTCGAATACGAGTGCCGCATGGCGCACGCGCCCGAACTGCGCTGGCAGGGCATCAAGCTCATCGGCCCGGTGATCTACACCTTCGGCACGCCGGCGCAGAAGGCGCGCTACCTGCCGCCCACCTTGACCGGCGAGTTCACCTGGGCGCAAGGATTCTCGGAACCGGGCGCCGGCTCGGACCTGGCTTCCCTGAAGACGACGGCCGTGCTCGACGGCGAGCACTGGGTCGTCAATGGCCAGAAGCTGTGGACCACCGAGGGTCAGTTCTCGAACATGGGCTTCTTCCTGGTGCGCACGGCGCAGACCGAACGGCCGCACAAGGGCATCTCGATGCTGGTGCTGGACATGAAGACGCCTGGGGTGACGGTGCGCACGATCCCGATGATCAACGGCGACCACTCGACCTGCGAGGTCTTCCTCGACAACGTGCGGGTGCCCAAGGACAACCTCATCGGCGAACCGGGCACCGGCTGGGACCAGGCCAAGTTCCTGCTGAGCAACGAGCGCACTTCCAGCGCCGACATCTACAAGTCCTGCGCCGACCTGGCCCGCATCCGCAGCATCGCTGCGGTGGAGCAGCTTCGCGGTCGGCCGCTGCTGCAGGACGAGAGCTTCGCGCGCAAGCTGGCGGCGCTGGAGATCGAAGTGCGCACGCTCGAATGGTCGGTGCTGCGCGTGATGGCCCAGGCCCCGTCGGAACACCCCATCGCCGCAGCGGCCTCGGTGCTGAAGGTGCGGGGCTCCGAACTGCAGCAGCGCCTGACCGAACTGGCCACCGAGGCCCTGGGCCCGCGCGCGCTGCGCGAGTACACGCGCGAAGAGGGTTTCGCCGACGCCGACCCGGACCCGGACATTCGCGCGCTCTGGCACGACGCCGTGCCCGGCGTCACGGTGGACCAGATGTACCTGCGCGCCGTCACCATCTTCGGCGGCGCCAAGGAAGTGCAGAAGAACATCATCGCCAAGCTGGCCTTCGGCTTGTAAGGGAGCCGCAGCCATGGACTTCGACTACACCGACGAACAGCGCATGCTGGCCGAATCGGCCGCGCGCTACGTGCGCGAGCAATGCACGCTGGAGCGCAAGCGTGAACTGGCGCAGGGCGAGGACGGCGTCTCGCGCGAACGCTGGGCCGAATTCGCCGACATGGGCTGGCTGGCGCTGCCCGTGCCCGAAGACCGCGGCGGCCTGGGCGGCGGGCCCGTGGAGGTGGCGCTGCTGATGGAGGCGCTGGGCCGCGGACTGGTCAACGAGCCCGTGGTGGATAGCGTGGTGCTGTGCGGCGCGCTGCTGGCAGGGCCGCAGGCCACGGGGCGCGCTTCGACCCTGCTCGACGCCTTGATAGACGGCAAGGCCATGCCCACGCTGGCCCATCTGGAAGGCGGCGAGCGCAGCGAGTACGAAGGCGCCGTGGCCACCACCGCCATGCGCCAGGGCGACGGCTGGGTACTGACGGGCAGCAAGCACCTGGTGCGCCATGGCCACGCCGCATCGCACTGGATGGTGACGGCGCGAGTCGCTGGCCAGGGCGCGGGTGAAGACGGCATCGCGCTCTTCGTGGTCGATCGCGCCGCCCCTGGCGTGCGCCTCAAATCGCACCGGCTCATCGACGGCACACGCGCCGCCGACCTGTGGTTCGACGCCGTGATCCTGCCCGCCGACGCGCTGCTGCTGGCCCCTGCGCACGCCGCCAGCGCACTGGAAGACGCGCTCGACCGCGCCGTGCTGGCGCTGTGCGCCGCCGCGCTGGGCGCCATGGAAGCGGTGATGGCCATGACCGCCGACTACCTGAAGACGCGCGTGCAGTACGGCCAGCCGCTGGCGCGCTTCCAGGCGCTGCAGCACCGCATGGCCGAGATGTTCGTCGAGACCGAACAGGCCCGCGCCGCGCTGTGGCGCGCCATCGCGGCCGTCGAAGCCTGCGAGCCGCAGCAACGAGCCCGCGCCATCTCGGCCGCCAAGTGGCTGGTCACGCGCGCCGGGCTCTTCGTCACCGGCCAGGGCATACAGCTGCACGGCGGCATAGGCGTGACCGAGGAATACGCCGTGGGCCACCACTACAAGACCCTGGTCGCCTTCGACAAGCGCCTCGGCGACGCCGACTTCCACCTGCTGCGCAGCAGCGACCTCTTCGAGGCCACCCCCGCATGAACCTGACCCTGACCCCCGAGCAGCAGATGCTGCAGGAAGCCGCCACGCGGTTGTTCTCGGCCGAAGCCACCGCACAGCGTGTGCGCGCCGCCGAGGCCCAGGGCGGCTTCGACGCGGCCTTGTGGCAGCAATTGGTGGAACTCGGCTTCGCGACGATGCGCATGCCCGAGGTCGACGCGCCGGCCGGCATGGGCCTGCTGGAAGCCGTGCTGGTGGCCGAGATCGCCGGCGCCCACGTGGCGCCGGTGCCGCTGGCCGAGGCGCTGACCGGCGCACGCCTGCTGGCGCAGCTGAACGGCGAGGCCGCGGCCGTTTGGGCGGCGAAGGTGCGCGACGGCGCGCTGGTCGTGCTGGCGCCGTTGCCGCTCGGTGTCGAACGCCTGCCCGTCGTCCCCGGCGGCGGCGCCGCCACGGCTGCGCTGCTGCTGGACGGCGACGCCGTGCTGCTCATCGAACGCCAGCACCTCGACGCCCGCCACAGTCTGGGCAGCGCCGCGGTTGCGGTGGCTCGGCGGGCAATCGGTGCGACGCGGCCCGACGGTGCGGTGGTCCTGGCTCAAGGCCCCGAGGCGCGCGATGCCTTCCTGGCCGCCATCGAGGAATGGAAACTGCTCACCGCGGCGCAACTGGCCGGCCTGGCGCACCGCGCGCTCGCCATGGCCGCGGCCTACGCCAGCGAGCGGCGCCAGTTCGACAAGGCCATAGGCAGCTTCCAGGGCATCGCCCACCCGCTGGCCGACGCGCTGACCGAAGTGGACGGCGCGCAGCTGCTGGTCTGGCGTGCGGTCTGGGCATTGGCCCACCGCCCGGCAGAGGCCGCGGCGGCCATCGCCACCGCCTGGGTGTGGGCCGCGCAGGCCGCGCCGCGTGCCACGGCGCGTGCGCTGCACACCTTCGGCGGCTATGGCGTATCGCTCGAATACGACATCCAGCTCTACTACCGGCGTGCGCGGGCGTGGCCGCTGGTGCGCGGCGATGTCCGCGACGAGCTGCTGAGCCTGGCCGACCGCCTGTGGTCGAATGCCAAGGTCGCCCTGCCGCAGCCGGGCGAAGTGCAGCTGCAGTTCGGCGTCGGGGAGGACGCGGAAGCCTTTGCCACCGAGGTCCGTGCCTTTTTCGACCGGACGCTGACTCCCGAACTGCGTGCACACGCCCACCACTCGGTGGATGGCTACCACGCCGGCTTCAACCGCCAGCTGGCCGAAGCCGGTCTGCTCTTCCCGCACTGGCCCGCCGAGTTCGGCGGCCGCGGGAAGTCACCCTTCGACATGGCTGCGCTGGGCGAGGTGTTCGAGGACTACGGCTGGCAGCGCATCACCGCCCCCGTGACCAACCAGGTGGCGCAGATCGTGATGCGATTCGCCACCGACGAGGTCAAGCAGGAGGCCCTGCCCCGCTTCGCCAGCGGCGAGGCGCTGGCCTGCCTGGGCTTCAGCGAACCGTCCAGCGGGTGCGACGTCTTCGCCGCACGCATGCGTGCGGTGCGTGACGGCGACGAACACTGGCGCATCGACGGCCAGAAGATCTTCACCACCGCGGGCAACCTGGCGCAGTACATCTTCCTGCTGGTGCGCACCAACCCCGACGTGCCCAAGCACAAGGGCCTGAGCCTGTTCCTCGTGCCCATGGACCTGCCCGGCATTAGCCTGCAGCCCGTGCACACGCTGCAGGACGAACGCACCAACATCACCTTCTTCGACAACGTGCGGGTGCACGACCGCTACCGCATCGGTGCCGTCGACGGCGGCCTGGACGTGATGGCGGCGACACTGGAGCTGGAGCATGGCGGCGACCAGTACCGCCTGAGCTTCCGTCAGATGTACCGCCACGCTCTGGCCTGGGCGCGGCGCACGACACGCGGCGGCCAGGCATTGATCGAGCAGACGGACATCCGCGCCCGCCTGGCCCAGGTGGCCGTGCACACGGGCGTGGCCGAGGTACTGTGCCACCGCACCATCTGGGGCGTGCACCACAAGGTGCCGGGCCGCGCCGCCTGGGGCCCGATGTCCAAGGTCTTCAGCACCGAGATGTACTGGCGCGATGCCAACGAACTGATGGACCTGGCCGCGCCCGAGACCCTGTTCGAGGACGCGCCGGATGCAGGCCTGGTCGAACTGGGCTACCGCCAGTCCATCGGCATGACGATCTACGGCGGGACCAGCGAAGTGCAGCGCAGCCTGATCGCCGAGCAGGGCCTGGGCCTGCCGCGTTCGCGCAGCTGAAGCGGCCCAGCCGCCGGCGCAATCGGCTGGGCCTTCAGACCTCGATCATGTGGAAGTCGGACTTGGCCGCGCCGCAGTCGGGGCAGCACCAGTCCTCGGGCACGTCGGCCCAGGCCGTGCCCGGCGCGATGCCGTGCTCGGGCAGGCCCAGCGCCTCGTCGTACACGAAGCTGCAGAAGAAGCATTGCCACTTTTTCATCGTCGGTCCTGTCAGCCGCGGTGCCCGATTGGCGCCGCGCGGCGCGATTATGGTTCAAAACTGACACATTGTCTGTTATTGTCCCGACGGACCCTTGCCGCCCTTCACTCCCTCCTGCCCTGGCGCGTTTCATGATCATCTTTTCCGCCCCCTCGCGTTATGTCCAGGGCCCCGGCGTGCTGGACCGGCTGGGCACCGAACTGGCCCGCATCGGCCGGCGCTCGCTGGTGGTGCTGGACGCCGGCGTGCGCCTGACGGTGCAGGGCCGCATCGAGGCGAGCCTCGCCGCAGCCGGCGTGACACTGGGCTTCGCGCACTACAGCGGCGAGGTCACCGCCGCCAACATCGCCGGCCTGGCCGCCCAGGCCACCGGTGCTTCGCCCGACGTGGTCGTGGGCGTCGGTGGCGGCAAGGCGCTGGATGCCGCCAAGGCCGTGTCCATCCACTTCGGCGCGCGTTATGCCAGCGTACCCACCATCGCGTCCACCGACGCGCCGGCCAGCTTCTCGGCCGCCATCTACAACGACGCGCACGAGATGGTGGAAGTGCGCCAGCTGCCGCGCAACCCCGAGCTGGTGCTGGTGGACACCGCCGTCGTCACCGGCGCTCCGCTGCGCTTCCTGCGCGCGGGCATCGGCGACGCCATCTCGAAGAAGTACGAGGCCCAGGCCTGCCTGGCGGCGAGCGCCGATACGCTGCATGGCGCCCGCCCGTCGCACACGGGCCTGATGTCGGCCGAGCTGTGTTTCACCCTCATCCAGCGCCACGGCGCAGCGGCGCTGGCCGCGATCGCGGCAGGCACGCTGAACGACGACGTGGAAGCCCTGGTCGAGGCCACCACCTTGCTCAGCACGCTCAGCTTCGAGAACGGCGGTCTTTCCATCGCCCATGCCATTGCGCGCGGTCTGCCGATGGTGCCGCGCGCGGCCGGCAGCCTGCATGGCGAGCACGTCGCCTACGGGCTGCTGGTGCAACTGGTGCTGGAAGACCGGCCCGCGGCCGAAGTGGCCGAGGTGCTGGCGCTGTACCGCGCGCTGGGCCTGCCGCAACGCCTGGCCGAACTGCAGCTGGCCGACATCACCGAAGCCGAGATGCAGCAGTTGCTGGACGGCGCCCTGGGCAGCCCCAGCCTGAAGCGCTTCGTGCGCGCGCTGACCGCTGCCGACCTGCGCGCAGCCATCGCGCATGTCGAAGCCGGCCTTTGACGCGGCACAGCGCCGTGCCCGCCACGCCCCCATCGAGAGCCTTGCCATGAAAAACATTCGCGTCGAGATCGCTGATCGCATCGCCACCGTCACCCTCGACCGCCCGCCGGTGCATGCGCTGGACGCGCAGACCTTCCGCGAACTGACGCTCGCCTTCCAGCAGCTGGGCCGCACGCAGGAGGCCAGCGTCGTCATCCTCACCGCCGAGGGCGACCGCCTGTTCTGCGGCGGCGTCGACCTGAAGGATTCGGCGCGCCGCCACGCGAGGCAACTGATCGAAGGCGACAGCACGGTCGACCTGCTCGACCCCGGCGCGCTGCCCCGTGACTGCTTCAACGCCGTGCTGGACTGCCCGCTGCCGGTGATCGCGGCCGTCAACGGCAAGTGCATCGGCGCCGGCGTGGCCCTGGTGGCCAGTTGCGACATCGTCATCGCGTCGAGCAACGCGCAGTTCTCGGTGCCGGAGATCAAGGCCGGCGTGCTGGGCGGCGCACGCCACCTGCAGCGCCTGGTGGGCCCGTTCAAGACGCGCAAGATGTTCTTCACCGGCGAAGCCGTCGATGCGCAGGAGTTCTACCGCCTGGGTGCGGTGGAAGCCGTGGTCGCGCCCGATCAGCTGATGGCAGCCGCACGTGAACTGGCCGCGAAGATCGCCGCCATGAGCCCCATCGGCCTGCGCCTGGGCAAGGAATCGATGAACCGCGCCGAGGCCGAATCGCTGAAGGACGGCTACCGCATCGAGCAGGACTACACCGCGCGCGTCACGCGTTATGCCGATTCAGCCGAGGCGCGCGAAGCCCTGCAGGCCAAGCGGCCACCGAACTGGCTCTGGAAGTGAGTGGAGGCTCGGCGTCGCCCCTCGCGCCGCTGCGCCATCCGGGCTACCGCCGCCTGTGGCTGGGCGCGCTCTGCCTGAACCTCGGCCTGTGGATGCAGGTCGTGACGGCCGGCTGGCTCATGGTGTCGCTGGGCGGCACGCCGCTGGAAGTCGGGCTGATCCAGACCGCCAGCGCCCTGCCGGCCTTTCTGTTCGCGGTGCCCGGCGGCGTCATCGCCGACCTCGTCGAGCGTCGGCGCTACCTGCTCTTCTCACAGGCCGCGCTGGCAACGGTGGCGGTGCTGACCGCCGCGCTGGCCCTCACCGGCTGGATCGGACCGACCTGGCTGCTGGCGCTGACCTTCGCCTACGGCCTCGGTTATGCGGTGCAGGGGCCGGCGTGGTTCACGGCCCAGCAGGACGTGCTGCCACCCGCCTCGCGGCTGGCCGCGCTGAGCCTGGGTGCGGTGTCCTACAGCAGCGCGCGCGCCATCGGCCCGGCCTTTGCGGGTGGGCTGATGTTGTGGAGCAACCCGGCGCTCGTGTTCGGCTGCGTGGGCGCGCTGGCGCTGCTGTCGCTGGTGCTGCTGGCGCGGTCTCGGCCGATGCCGCCCCACCGCGTGCCGGGCGCCGTGGCCGAAGGCTTCGGCGCGGCCACGGCGACGACCTGGCGTTATGCGCGCGATGACGCACCGGCGCGCCAGCAGATCCTGCGCACGCTGCTCTTCATCGTGCCCGGCGCGGCGCTGTGGGCGCTGCTGCCGCTGGTGGCACAGGCCGGCACGGCGCCGGCCGCCGGGCGCTACGGCCTGCTGCTGGGCAGCCTGGGCCTGGGGGCCGTGGTCGGCGGGCTGAGCCTGACCGCCGTGCACGCGCGACTGGGTTCACGCCGGATCGAGGTCACCGGCACGCTGCTGTTCCTGTTGGCCACCGCAGCCGGTGCCGCGACGACCGATGCCTGGCTGCTGCTGCCGCTGTGCGTGGCCGGCGGAGCCGGCTGGGCCTGGGTGGGCACGCTGGGCGTCACGGCGCTGCAGATGCAGGCACCTCCGCAGTTGCGTGCCCGCGCGCTGGGCCTCTACCTGATCGCCTTCCAGGGCGCGATGGCGCTGGGCGGCGCGCTGTGGGGCCAGTTGGCCGGCGGTTTGGGCCTGCTCGGCGCGCTGGCCATCGCGGCGGCCGGGCTCGTCGTGTCGGTGGTGGTCAGCGGCCGGCTGCCGTGGCCCGTCGATTGGCAGGGCACCAACCGCTCCGCGCTGCCGCCATAGGCCCGCTCACAGGCAGGCCGCGGGCATCCCGGCCCACAACCCGGGTCGCTGGTTCAACCACCGCTCGGCGCCTTGTTCGCCGGCACCATCTCGGCCAGCCCGGCGATGGTGGCCTGCCCGCAGGTCGCCCAGGCGTTGGCGTGGCCCAGCGAGTGCACGTCGAACACGGCCTGCAGCGCGTTGTACTGGCCCATCGCATCCAGCGTCTGGTTGACGGCTCGCTTGGCCATCTGCAGTGGGTGCGGGTGCATCTGCGCGATCTGCGTGGCCAGCGCCAGCGTGGCGCTTTCCAGTTCTTCCAGCGGCACGACGCGGTTGACCATGCCCAGGCGGTGCGCTTCCTGCGCGTCGATGAAACCCGCGGTGAACAGCAGTTCCTTGGCCTTGCGCGCGCCGAACTCCCAGGTGTGGCCGTGGTACTCGACACCGCCGCAGCCCATGCGCACCACGGGGTCGCTGAAGCGGGCGTTGTCGGCCGCCACGATGAGGTCCATCGGCCAAACCAGCATCAGCCCGGCCGCGATGCACGCGCCCTGCACCGAGGCAATGGTGGGCTTGGGCAGGTCGCGCCACTTGCGGGCATAACCGAGAAAGTGCTTCTTCTCCCAGTTGTACATGCGCAGCAGGCCGTTGCGCTCGACATCGTCGAACATCGACTTCCAGGGTTCGTAGGTCAGCACCTCGGGCGAGATGTCGTGCCCGGCCGAGAAGTGCTTGCCCGCGGCGCGCAGCACGATGACCCGCACCTCGTCGTCTTCGGTGGCGCGCTCGAAGGCCTGGTCGAGTTCCTGCAGCAGCGGCGGGTTCTGCGCATTGCGCTGGTCGGGGCGGTTGAGCGTGATGATGGCGACGCGCTCGCGGGTTTCGTACAGGACGATGGACATGCGACTCTCCTACGGTTCAGGGTGACTCTGGCGATTTGGGCGCGGCTTGCTGCGACGGCGGGTCGGCGGCCGGCGCGGCTGCGTTGTTCGGTTCCTGGCGCGAGCGCCCGACTCTGTCGCCAGCCGTCGAGGCGCGCACCGCCTCGCGTGCGGCGCGCCACTGCGCGTCATCCCACGACGCGAGGTGTGCCAGGTTGGCCGTACCGGCGTGCCAGGCTGCGCCGTCAACAGCGAAGGTCTGCCCGGTGACAAATTCGCTGCCGGGCGCGAGCAGAAAGATGACCGCGTTGTGAAGTTCCTCTGGGCGGCCCGTGCGGCGCATGGGGTTGTTCCCCACCACCGTGGCGTCCATGCCAGCCGGCTTCAGATGCGCCGCCATGCCCTCGGTCGGGAACTCACCAGGACAGATGGCGTTGAGGCGTATGCCATGTCGTCCCCACTCCACGGCGAGCGATTGCGTCATCGCATGCACGCCGGCCTTGGCCATCGCGGCAGGCGCTGCGAACGGGCCACCGCTCCAGACCCAGGTGCTCAGGATCGACACCACCGAGCCAGGTACGCCTTCATCGATCCATCGACGCCCGCAGGCCGTGGTCAACAGAAAGCTACCGCGCATCACGGTATCGGCGATCACATTGAATCCCTTGGCCGATACGTCCTCGGCACGCGCAAGGAAGTTGGCCGCTGCGTTGTTCACCAAGCCGGACAGCGAACCGCCATCGGCCCAGATGCGCTCGGCCAGCGCCTCGATCTGGTCCGGGTCGCGCAGATCGCAGACAAGTCCGGTGCACCGCCCCGCCCCCGCGCTGTCGTTGATGGCCGCCGCCGTCTCATCGAGCACACCGCCACGTCGACCGCAGATGTAGACCCGGGCGCCAAGACCCGCAAGGGCGCTCGCGACCAGGCGGCCCAAACCCGTGCCTCCGCCCGTGACGAGCACACGCGCACCTGCCATGAGCTCAGGCCGGAACATCGTGGGGCTGTTCATGGGCTCACGAGTCACGGTGCGCACTTGCCGGCGAGAGGTTCAGACCAACGAGGCCCGCGGTCATGTGCGTGGGTGCGAAGCGCCGAACGAAGCCGAGCATCGCCGCGTTGAATGCGTCGTTGCGGTCACCGGCGACCATGTGTCCGGCGCCGGGCACGGTGACGGTTTCGAGATGGGGGATCTGTTGGGCCAGCGCCGACGCACCCTCGGCACTGACGACGTCGCTGTCGGCCCCGCGCACCAGCAGCGTGGGCACGTGCACGCGCGGCGCCGCGGCCAGCACGCGGGCGTGGATGGCGTGCACGCGTGCCGCCTGCTCCTGCTCGCCGACGGTCATGAAGCGCGGATCCCAGTGCCAGCGCCAGCGGCCGTCGGCGCCCTGCCGCAGATTCTTCGCGAGGCCCTGGGTGTCGGGCGACCGCTGGCGGCCCGGGTTGTAGGCGGCCACCGCCTCTGCGGCTTCATCCAGGCTGGCGTAGCCGTCGGGCCGCGCCGTCATGAAGTCAATGATGCGGCGCACGCCTTCGAACTCGAGCCGCGGCACCACGTCCACCAGCACCACGGCCCTCGCCAGGCCGGGTGCATCGGCAGCGGCCACCAGGGCGGTGATGCCGCCCATCGACGCACCCACCAGCACCGGCGGCCTGGCCAGCGTGGCCACCACGGCACGCAGATCGGCGCACATCGCGTCGACGCCGTAGTCGCCATCCGCGGCCCAGGCCGAGTCGCCGTGGCCGCGGGCGTCCAGCGCGGTCGCTCGCCAGCCTTCGGCCGCCAGCGCCAGCACCGCCCGGCGCCAGGCGTGGCGTGTCTGGCCGCCGCCGTGCATCAGCACGACAGGCTGGCCGTCTGCCGGGCCGGCGATATCGGCGCACAGCCGCATGCCGCCCGCACCGGGCAAGGTCACGGCGTGCAATCTGGCCTCGCTCAACGCTTGCGGATCCTGATGCCGGCGTGGTCCTGGTCCCAGGTGCCGGCGGTTACGCCCTCGTCGCGCAGCTGGTACTTCAGGATGCGGCCCACGGGGTTCTTGGGCAGCTCGGCGCGGAACTCGATGTAGCGCGGCACGGCGAAGTAAGGCAGCTGCTCGGCGCACCAGTGGAAGAGCGCTTCCTCGGTGACCGTGGCGCCGGCGCGCAGCTTGATCGTCAGCTTCAGCTCGTCCTCGCTCAGGTCCGACAGCACGGCGTGCGCGGCAACTTCCTCCACCTCAGGGTGGCCGCGCAAGGCGTTCTCGACTTCCATGCTGGAGATGTTCTCGCCCTTGCGCCGCAGGTAGTCCTTCTTGCGGTCGACGAAGTAGAAGTAGCCTTCGTCGTCGAACTTGCCGATGTCGCCCGTGTGGAACCACTGGTTGCGCATCAGGCGCAGCGTGTCTTCGGGGCGCTTCCAGTAACCCTCGAACATCACATGCGGCTGGCGCGGCCGCACGACGATTTCGCCCGGCGTGCCATCGGGCAGTTCATTGTCGTCATCGTCGACGATGCGCACGTCGAACCACTCGCAGCGTTTGCCCGAACTGCCGGGCCTGGCCGGCGTGCCGAAAGGCAGGTGCGTGACCACCGCGCACTCGGTGAGGCCGAAGCCGCCCGAGACGGCATGCCTGACGCCGAAACGTTCGCGCCAGATCTGCATCACGGCCTCGGGAAAGGGCGCGCCCCACACCGCATTGAGCCTGCCGCGGTAGCGCAACATGGCTTCGTTGTCGTCGGCGCGTGCCAGCAGCGTGAGCATGGTGCCCAGCAACTGGCAGTCGGTGGCCTGCACACGCTCCAGCTCCGGCCAGAAATTGCTGACCGAGAAGCGCTGGTAGATCGACACCCCCGCGCCCACCAGCATGTTGCACAGCACGGTGGACGCCACGGCGTTGAAGTGGAACAGCGGCAGCGGCGTCCATGTCAGCGTGTCCTGCGTGCGGCCGGTCAGCGCCAGCATCTGGCGCGCCAGGTTGCAGGCGTAGTTGTGGCTGACCATGCAGCCCTTGGACAGGCCGGTGGTGCCGCCGGTGTAGATCAGCATCGCGAGGTCGCCGGGCTTGACCTCGACGACGGGGTCGGCCGCATCGCTGAACTGCAGTTCGGCCCAGGGCAGCGCCTGGCCACCGAAGGCCGCCACGCTGTCGGGCCGCGCGCCGCGGTAGACCAGGGTGCGCAGCGTCGGCAGCCCTTCGGCCACCTGCACCACCCGTTCGGCGTAGTCGCTTTCGGCGATGACCAGCGCGGCTGCGGCGTCGCTGGCCTGGTGGCGCAGGAACTCGCCCTTGTAGGCCGTGTTCACGGGCACGCTGACAGCGCCCAGCGTGTTGATGGCCAGCCAGATGAAGACGGCATCGGCGCTGTTGTCCAGCAGCGTGACGACGGTGTCGCCCTTCGTCACGCCCAGTGCCTTCAGCCCGTGTGCCAGGCGGCAGACCTGCGCGTGGGCCTGGGTGTAAGTTGTGCGCGTGCCGGCGTCTTCCAGGAAGAGGCGCTCCCCGAAGTCGCGCACGGCGCGGCGGAATGCGTCGTTGACGGTGTCTTGCTGGCCGCGTGACCAGCCGGGGCGTTGCGTGGATTCCATGGGGTTCAGGTGTCCTCGGCGTGATCGTGTCAGCGGCGTTTCGATGCAGCGTCTCAATAGCGGGCCAGCAGTTCGGCCATGCCCGGCGAGGCCACACGGCGCGCCGGGTTGTAGAAGGGCGACAGCACCTGCAGCAGGCGCTTGAGCGTGGCCTTCTTCACCTTGGCCTGGTAGGCGGACAGCCGGGTTTGGGAAGCCAGCAGCTCCTCGGGTGTCATGCCCTGGCGGTCCTGCGCGATCATCGCGGCGGCCAGGCGCCTGGTGTGGCCGCCGATGTGCTTCATCGCGACGACCAGCCCGTACAGGCGGTACAGCCAGGCGAAGGGCCCGTTGCCATACAGCGTCTTGTAGACCCGCCAGCAGACTTCGCGGTGTTCGAATTCCTCGGCCAGGTGCCAGCGCCACAGGTCGGCGGCACGCGGGTCGGCGCCTTCGAGGAACTCGTCCAGATCCTCGAAGAAGACCTCGGCCGCGGTGCAGCCCATGGCCTCGAAGCCTTCCGAATAGGCAAGGTTGAAGCGCAATGAACGCTCCTTCAGGAAGCGCTCGTAGTCGGCCTTGTAGCCGGCCTCGATGGGCAGCATGACTTCGTAGCCCTTGTCCACCAGATGCTGGTTGTAGGCCAGGTGCAGCTTGCAGTGCTGCACCTCCTGCTTGATGAAGATCTCCATCTCCTTGTGCAGGTCGGCGTGCTTCGGGTCCAGCACCTTCTTGGCCGCCATCATCACCTTCACCAGGTAGGGCTCGATGTGCGCGGGCACGGTAGAGAACGCGTTGTAGCTCTGCGCGAACTCGCGGTTGGGCGCCCAGTGGATGGGCACCTGCGAGAAGTCCATCTTCGGCATGCGAACTTTCATGGTGTGCTCCTTCAGGTGGCGGGCAGCGTGCGTGCCCAGTCGCGCAGGTCGTCGACGAAAAACGCGGGGTTCTCCATCGCGGCGAAGTGTCCGCCCGCGGGTGCCTGCACCCAGCGTTCGATGCGGTAGGCGCGTGCTGCGCGTTCACGCGGCGGGGCGGGCACCAGCGGGTCGCGGTAGTCGGTGTAGGCCGTGGGCGTCTCGCAGCGTGTGCCCGCGGGCAGCACCAGCATGCCCTCGGGCACCATGGCCGCGTAGTACCACAGCGCGGTTGCGAAGCGCCCATCCATCACGTAGAGCATGGCGTTGGTGAGCAGCCGGTCGAGCGCAAACACGTCCTCGAAACCGCGCGTGCGCAGATCGGCCCAGTCGTGGAAGCGTTCCAGCATCCAGGCCGCCTGCCCCAGCGGGTTGTCGGCCGCGGCCCAGGCCAGCGACTGCGGGCGCACGCGCTGCAGGGCGGAATAGGCACCCAGGCTCTGCTGCGCCGCCAGTGCCTTCTGCATCCACTGGCCTTCGGCGGCGTCGCGCGGCGGCTCGGCGTGGCGGAAGGCCAGCAGGTTCAGGTGGATGGCCTGCACCTGTTCACCATGGTCCAGCCCCAGCCACGAGGTGACGATGGCGCCCCAGTCGCCGCCCTGCGCCAGGTAGCGCGGGTAGCCCAGCACCTCGGTCATCAGCCTGTTCCACAGATTGGCGGTGGCACGCTGGCCCAGCGGCTGCGCCGGCATCCCGCTGAAGCCGTAGCCGGGCAGGCTGGGCAGCACGAGGTCGAAGGCGTCGTCGGCGCGGCCGCCGAAACGCGACGGAAAGGCCAGCGGTTCGATGACGTCCCAGAACTCGACCTGCGAGCCCGGCCAGCCGTGGGTCAGCAGCAGTGGACGGGCCTTCGTGCCTTCACCGCGGATGTGCAGGTAGTGCACCTCCTGCCCTTCGATCGTGGCGATGTACTGCGGGTGGCGGTTGAGCTGTTCGACGGCGGCGCGCCAGTCGTACTCCTGCGACCAGACCTGCTGCACCCGCTTCAGGAAGTCGGCGTCGCAACCGTAGGCCCAGCCCGAGCCCGGCGGTGCCGGTGGCAGCCGCGTGGCCGCCACGCGGTCGAGCACGCGCGCGACGTCGGCGTCGGTCCATTCGACCTGAAAAGGGCGTGGTGTGATGGTCATCGTGGGGGTTCCCGGTGGTGGGCGCTCAGACGGCGCCCTGCTCACGCAACGCGTCACGCCCGGCGTCGTCCAGACCCAGCCAGTCGTGCAGCACTTCGTCGCTGTGTTCACCGATGCGCGGCGGCGCGATGCGGTAGCTGACGGGCGACTCCGACAGCTTCAGCGGGCTGGCCGCCGTGCGGATGCGGCCGTTCACCGCATGCTGCAGGGTCACCACCGTTCCCCGCGCGACGACCTGCGGGTCGTGCTCGAGGTCGGCCATGCCGTTGATGGGGCCGCAGGACACGGTGGCCGCGTTCAGCCGTTCCACCCACTCGGCCTTGCCGCGCCCGGCCAACGCCTGCGTCAGCAGCGCAGCGAGCTCGACGCGGTGGGCCACGCGCGACGCATTCTTCGCGTAGCGCGGGTCTTCAGCCCACTCGGGGTGGCCGACGGCCGCGGCCAGCCGGCCGAATTCGCGGTCGTTGAAGGTGGCCACGAGCAGGAAGCCGTCGTCGACCGCGTAGACGCCATAGGGTGCGGCGCTGGGATGGTCGTTGCCCGTGCGGCCGAGTTCGACACCGCCGTTGAACCACGCCGACCAGGCGTTCATCAGCGTGGCGATCTGCGACTCGAACAGCGACACGTCGACCTGCTGGCCAACGCCGCTGACGTGGCGGCGCTGCAGCGCCGCCAAGACGCCGATGGTGGCGAACAGGCCCGCCGTGGTGTCGGCGATGGGCACGCCTATGCGCGTGGGTCCGGCGCCGGGTTCACCGTCGCGTGCGCCGGTGACACTCATCACGCCGGCCATCGCCTGCACCAGGTAGTCGTAGCCCGACCGCTCGGCGTAGGGCCCGGTCTGGCCGAAGCCGGTGAGCGAGCAGTAGATCAGCCGCGGGTTGATGGCCTTCAGATCTTCATAGCCCAGGCCGTACTTGGCCAGCGTGCCGGTGCGGAAGTTCTCGACCAGCACGTCGGCCTTCAGCGCCAGTTCGCGCAGCAACTGCGCGCCGGCCGGGTGGGCGTAGTCCACCGTCAGCGAACGCTTGTTGCGGTTCACGGCCTGGCTGTAGGTGCTCTCGTCGCGGTCCTGGCCGTTCTCGTCCTTCAGCCAGGGCGGGGCGATGCGGCGGATGTCGTCGCCTTCGCCCCGGCGCTCGATCTTGACGACGTCGGCCCCCAGGTCGCCCAGGATCTGCCCTGCCAGGGGGCCGGCGATCACGCGCGTCATGTCCAGCACGCGGACGCCCGCCAGCGGACCGGTGGTTTCGGACTTCTCCTTCATCGTGGTTTTCGTGTTCACACCGCGATGGTGTAGCCGCCGTTGACCGAGATCACCTGCCCGGTGACGTAGGACGCACCCTCGCCCAGCAGGAAACACACCGGCACGGCCACCTCGTCGGGCGTGGCGAATCGCTTCAGCGCGATCTGCTCCATGTAGGTGGCCAGCATCTTCTCGTTGCCGCGCACCTTCTCGGTCATCGCGGTTTCCACCATGCCGAAGCACACGGCGTTGGAGCGCACGTTGTGGCGCGCCCACTCGCGCGCCGCCGTCATGGCCATGCCGAACATGCCCGACTTGGCCGCGGCATAGTTGATCTGCCCCAGGCTGCCGCGGCGCCCGGCGTCCGACGAGATGTAGACCAGCGAAGCCCCGCTGCGGTCGCCGCCTTCTGCGCGCGCGATGCAATGCCGGCCCACGGCCTGCGTGAGCAGGAAGGAGCCGGTGAGATGCACGTCGATGACGGCCTGCCACTGCTCCATCGACATCTTCTCGATCAGCGCCGGCCGCCCGATGCCGGCATTGCTGACCAGGCCGTGCACGGCACCGAAGTGCGCCACGGCGCGGGCCACGGCGCCGTCGACGAAGGCGGCGTCGGTGACGCTGCCGGCCAGCGGCAGGAAACGCTCGCCCAGCGCCTCACGCGCCGCGGCCAGCGTGTCGGCATTCAGGTCCAGGCCGGCGACGCCGGCGCCCAGTTCGATGGCCTGGCGCGCGATGGCCAGGCCTATGCCCTGCCCTGCGCCGGTGACGACGAAGTGGCGGCCCGCGAGGGACATCGGATTTTTCATGGATAGCTCGAAGGCAGTGAGATCAGGAGAGGCGTCATGCGGGGTCGAAGACGACGAAGGCCAAGGCGCCCTCGTTGACGATGCGCGCACGCACGGCCATGCCGATGGCCACGGCCTCGGGCGCGAGACCTTCGACGCGGCTCATCATGCGCGGCCCCTCGGCGAGGTCCACCAGTACCACGTTGTACGAAGGCGCGGGCGGCCGGGTCCGCACCACGGTGGTCGAATAGACGGTGCCCAGGCCGCTGGCCGGCACCCATTCGAGGTCGTCGTTGCCGGTGCCAGGCTCGATGGCGCGCGGGTAGAAGTGATAGCGTCCGCTGCTGCGGCCGCGCTGGATCATGAAGCGGCCTTCCTGCAGGAAGCGCTGGAAGTCGGCGTCGGGTCTCAGCGTCTCGTTCATCGCGGTTTCGCTCGATCGTGATTCGGTCACGCTCATTCGCGCACCAGCAGCGCGGCCGACGCGATGGGGCCGCCGCCGTTGCTGACCACCGCCACGCGAGGGCTGTTCGGCACCTGGCGCGCGCCACCTTGCCCGCGCAACTGAAGCACCGCTTCGCAGAAATGGCCCAGGCCGTGCAGCCGACCGGCCGAGAGCTGCCCGCCGCCGGTGGCCAGCGGCAGTTCACCGTCCAGCGCGATGCGATGTCCGCCTTCGACGAAGGCCCCGGCCTCGCCCCGCCCGCAGAAGCCCAGGCCTTCCAGCCACAGCAGACTCAAGAAGCTGAAGCCGTCGTAGAGCGCAGCCACGTCAACGTCCCCGGGACGCAGGTCGGTCATGGCCCACAGCCGCTGGCCGGCGTCTTCGGCCGCGAAGCGTGTGCCGTCGTGCATCTGGTCCCAGCTGTCCCGGCCGTGGAGCGGGCCGCAGGTCGCCTCGATGGTGATGGGTCGTCCGCCAAGGTCGCCGCGTGCCTCGGGCGCAGAGACGATGACGGCGGTGGCGCCGTCGACGGGCACGTCGCAGTCGTACAGGCACAGCGGCGTGGAGATCATGCGCGCGCCCAGGTAGTCGTCCATCGTGATCGGTGTGCGGTACACGGCGTTCGGGTTGAGCCCGGCGTTGCGGCGCGCGTTCAGCGCGATCTGCGCCAGCTGCTCACGCTTCAGGCCGAACTCGTGCACGTAGCGCGACGCCGTCAGCGCCACCCAGTTCGACGCCGAAGGGGCATCGAAGGGCACCAGCCAGCTCAGCGGCCCCTGCACCCGGTTCGGCCCGCCGCCCACGTTGCTGGAACGCACACCCTGCGCCATCGAGCTCGACTCGGTCATGGTGCGGAAACACAGCACGTGCCGCGCCTGGCCGGACAGAACCGCCATGCAGGCGTTGATGATGGCGCTCATCTGCGAGGCCTCCCCGCCGCCGGTGTACCAGTTCAGCTTGAGCTGCAGCGCCTCCTTGACCTCGGTCAGCGAGACCGGGCTGAAGCCCGGCAGGCCGGGTGTGAAGCCGGGCCAGCAGGCCAGGCCGTCGATGTCGCCGCGCTCCAGGCCGGCATCCTGCAAGGCCGCCTGCACCGCCTCCAGCGTCAGCGAGATGCCGGAACGGCCCAGCCGCCGGCCCACCACCGACTGGCCGATGCCGGCGACCAGCGCGCGGGCGGGCGAGCGCGTCACGTGCTCAGACCGCGAAGAGCTTGGCCACTTCGCCGGCCGTCACCTGGCGGCCTTCGGTGTTCGAAGGGTTGAACCCGCCCAGGCCGACCACGGCCCTGACGTCGACATGCGCAGCCTGCGCACGCAGCGCGCCCACCGTGCAGTTCTCGCGCCCCAGCACCGCGAAGGGGTCGTAGCGGAACTCGCGCATCGCGTTGCCATGGGTGATCTTGTCGATCATGCCCTTGGACAGGTGCTTGATCGACTTCCACAGCGCCTCGGGCACCTCGGGCCACAGCGTGTCGGAATGCGGGTAGTCGCACTCGTAGGTCACCATGTCGGTGTTCAGCGCGGCGGTGTTCTGCAGGCCGAACTGGTCGTCGATGAAGCAGGTGATGAAGTTGCGGTTGAACAGTTCGCTGGGCAGCATGCCGCCGAAGTTGGCGTGCGTCCAAGCGCGGTGGTGCTGGTAGGTGAAGTCGGCGCGCTCCAGCAGGTAGGGCACCCAGCCGATGCCGCCTTCCGACAAGGCGATCTTCAGCTTCGGGAACTTCTTGAAGATCGGCGAGAACAGCCACTCGGTGGCTGCGTTCGCGATGTACATCGGCATGTTGACGATCCACGCGTCGATGGGCGCGTCCATCGACGGGTACGGCGCCGACGCACCCGAGCCGATGTGGCAGCTGATGACGAGTTGCTGCTCCTCCATCACGGCCCACAGCGGGTCCCAGTGGCCGCTGTGCACGCTGGGCAGGCCCTTGGCCGCCGGGTTGTCGGGGAAGGTGATGGTGCGTGCGCCCTTGGCCGCCACGCGCCTGGCTTCGGCCACGCAGGCATCGATGTCCCACAGCGGCAAGATGGCCAGCGGAATGAAGCGACCCGGCGCGCCGGCACACCATTCGTCGATGTGCCAGTCGTTGTAGGCGCTGATGACGATCTTGGCGAGTTCCTTGTCCTTTGCGCCCAGGAAGAAGGTGCCGGCAAAATTGGGGAAGGTGGGAAAGCAGATCGAGCCCAGCACGCCGTTGACGTTCATGTCGTCGACGCGTGCCTTCAGGTCGTAGGTGCCCTTGCGGATGTCGGCGTAGGACGCCGGCTCCAGGCCGTACTCTTCCTTCGGCCGGCCAACGACGGCGTTGAGGCCGAAGTTGGGGTTGCGCACGCCGTCGAAGACCCAGCCTTCGCCGTCTCGCATCTTGATGATCTTCGGCGCCTGGTCCAGCAGATGCCTGGGCATGTGGTGCTTGAACATGTCGGGCGGCTCGATCACGTGGTCGTCCACACTGACGATGATCAGGTCGTTCATCTGCATCGTGATCTCCTGGGCTGCAGCTCAAAAACTGTTAACGTGTCAGTTTTCAACTGTGGCTGAAACACCCTCGGCCGTCAAGTGGTGCGGCACTCCGGCCACGTGGAACCGAGGGAAATCGATAAGGGTTGACCAGCATGCAAGCAGCTCCGGGTTTCACGCAGCACGACGATCTGCAGGCCCTGCTCGAACTGCAGGCCGAAGCCGACGACACCTACGTCTCGCTGCGGCTGGACGGCAACCAGAACGGCCGCGTCTTCGGCGGCCAGCTGCTGGCCCATGCCGTCACCGCTGCGGCCGTGGCGGCGCCGGAGCGCCATCTCAGTTCGCTGCGCCTGGGTTTCCTGCAGGGCGCCCTGGGTGGCACGCCGCTGCGCTGGCTGGCCCGCACCTTGCAGCACGGCAGCCGCTACACCACGCGTCATCTGCGCGCCACGCAGGGTGAACGCGTGATCGCCGATGCGCAGGTGACGCTGCAGCTGCCGGCCACCGGATTCACGCACGCCCAGGCCATGCCGACTGGCGTGCCGCCGCCGGACGCCCTGCCGACGCTTGCCGCTCTGGAGGCGCAGATCGCGCAGGCCACCGGCGAGGCCTACCACCTGCAGATGCGGCCCTTCCTCGACGTGCGCCTGGTCGACGCGGAACGTTTCCTGCTGCAGCCCGCCACCGAACCCACGCTGCGCTACTGGTTGAAAGCACGCGACCCGCTGCCCGATGCGGCCGGCCTGCACGCCGCGGCGCTGGCCTACATCTCGGATTTCTGGCTCAACTACGCGTCGCTGGCCTCGCACATCGGCGTCACCGGTGCGCGCGACCGGGTCTACGTGGCGAGCCTGAACCATGCGCTGTGGTGTTATGCCCCCTGCCGTGCCGACGAGTGGCTGCTCTTCGACGTCGCCAGTCCCATCGCCGCAGACGGCCGCGGCCTGGCCTGGGGCCGCGTCTTCACGCAGGACGGCCGCCTGGTGGCCTGCGCGACGCAGGAGATGGTGTGCGCGGTGAAGCCGGCCTGAACCGCCAGCCGGGCCCTGCGCAGCGCCTGGCCGTGGCCTTCAGCGCGCGGGGTCGCCACCGTAGCGGCGGCGCAGCTCGGTCTTCGACACCTTGTTCAGCGCCGAGATGCGCGGCAGCGCGTCGACGACCTCGAGCTGTTCGGGGATTTTCTGGCGCATCACGCCGGCGGTCTCGAACCAGGCCTGCATCTCGGCGAAGGCCAGGCCTTCTGCACCGACGCGCAACTCGACCACGGCGCAGACCCGTTCGCCGCGTTCGGCATCGGGCAGGCCGATCACCGCCACCGCCGCCACCTTGGGGTGGCGGGAGAGCAGGTCTTCCACTTCGCGCGCCGAGATGTTCTCGCCCTTGCGGATGATCACGTCCTTCAGGCGGCCGGTCACGGCCAGGTGGCCGTCGGGGCGCAGGCGGCCCAGGTCGCCGGTGCGGAACCAGCCGTCTTCGTCGAAGGCCGCCGCGTTCAGCGCCGGGTCGGTGTAGCCCTGGAAGACACCCGGGCCGCGCACGCGGATTTCGCCGTCCGCGTTCACGGCGGCCGGGCGCCCGTCGGGTGCGACGAGGCGCAGCTGCATGCCTTCGACCACGGCACCGTCGCTGCATGCCAGCTGCTCGGCGGTGTGGGTGGCGCGGCCCGCGGCGATCAGCGGCGCCTCGCTCATGCCGTAGGCGTGCGCCAGCACGCAGCCCAGTTCGTCACGCACCTGGTCCACCAGCTCCGGCGGCTTCGGTGCGCCGCCGCCATTGAGCAGCCGCAGCCGCGGCAGCAGCCGGGTGCCGGGCTGGCGGCGCTGTTCGGCCAGCAGGGCCTGGTAGTGCGCGGTGCTGCCGCCGGTGACGGTGACGCCGTGGCGCGCGAATGCCGCAACGGCCTCGGCCGCCTGGTAACGCGGCAGCAGCACGGCGCTGCCGCCGCTGGCCAGCAGCATCACCGTGTTCATCGCACCGCCCACGTGGGCGATGGGGTAGGCGATGGTGCTGACGTCGTCGGGCCGCGCGTCCATGGCTTCGGCCAGGCGCAGGCCGGCGCGCAGCAGGGCTTCGTCGGTGTGGCGCACGCCCTTGGGCTCGGCCGTCGTTCCGCTGGTGACGTAGATCCAGCGCACCGCGTCACCGTCCGGAGGCGCGGACAGGGGCTCTGGCGGCAGCGTGAACGCAGCGGCATGCGGCGGACCCGGATACGGCAGGTCGGCCGCCAGCGGCAGCAGCATCGGCGGCTCTGCCAGCCGCGGCAGCAACTGCCGCGCGCGGCCCTCGACGCCACCCGACCCGTCCTGAGGCACGATGAAGACGGACGGCCGATTGCGGCGCAGCACGGCCTCGGTTTCGGCGGCGCCGTAGAGCGAGATCAGCGGGTTCTGCACCGCAGAGAGTCGCGCCAGCGCCAGCTGCAGCACGAAGGCCGGCAGCCCCGTGGGCAGCTGCCAGGTGACGACACTGCTCGGCCCCACGCCCTGCCCTTGCAGGTGCGCAGCGAGGCCCAGCGCGGCCTGCAGCACCTGGCCCGCCGAGAGCCGCTCGCCGCTGAGGCCGTCGACCACCAGCGGCGCATCGGGCGTGGTCTGCGCCCGCCGCGCCAGCAGGCCCCAGACCGTGGGCGCGGTCAGCATCGCCCGCGGCCCACGCGCCGTCGGCCCATGCTCACAGCGCGCCGGTCAGTTCGGGCACGGCCGTGAAGAGGTCGGCCTCGAGCCCGTAGTCGGCGACGCTGAAGATCGGCGCCTCGGCATCCTTGTTGATGGCCACGATGACCTTGCTGTCCTTCATGCCGGCCAGGTGCTGGATGGCCCCGCTGATGCCCACGGCGACATACAGCTGCGGCGCGACGATCTTGCCCGTCTGCCCCACCTGCCAGTCGTTGGGTGCGTAACCCGCGTCCACCGCGGCGCGGCTGGCGCCCAGGGCGGCGCCCAGCTTGTCGGCCAGCGGCGTGAGGACGTCGTTGAACTTCTCGTTGCTGCCCAGGGCGCGACCGCCGCTGACGATGATCTTGGCCGCCGTCAGCTCGGGACGGTCGCTCTTGGCGATCTCGCTGCCCAGGAAGCGGCTGCTGCCGCCGTCGGCCACGGCGGGCAGGGTCTCCACCGCGGCGCTGCCGCCGGTCGCGGCCGCCGGGTCGAAGCCGGTGGTGCGCACGGTGATCACCTTGATGGCGTCCAGGCTCTGCACGGTGGCGATGGCGTTGCCGGCGTAGATCGGGCGCTCGAACGTGTCGGCGCCGAGTACCTTGGTGCAGTCGCTGATCTGCGCCACGTCCAGCAGTGCGGCCACGCGCGGCGCGATGTTCTTGCCGCTGGCGGTGGCGGGGAAGAGGACGTGGCTGTAGTTCTTCGCCACGGCCAGCACCTGCGCTGCCACGGTCTCGGCCAGGCCGTGGTTCAGGCCCGGTGCATCGGCGTGCAGCACCTTGGTCACGCCGGCAATCCCTGCCGCCGCGGCCGCAGCCGGGCCGGCGTTGGCGCCGGCCACCAGCACGTGCACGTCTTCGCTGCAGGCCAGCGCAGCAGTGACGGTGTTGAAGGTCGCGCCCTTCAGGGTCGCGTTGTCGTGTTCGGCAATGACAAGTACGCTCATTCAGATCACCTTGGCTTCGTTCTTCAGCTTGGCCACCAGCGTGGCCACGTCGGGCACCTTGATGCCGGCGCCGCGCTTGGGCGGTTCGCTGACCTTCAGGGTCTTGATGCGCGGCGTCACGTCGACGCCCAGGTCGGCTGGCTTGAAGACCTCCAGCGGCTTCTTCTTCGCCTTCATGATGTTGGGCAGCGTGACGTAGCGCGGCTCGTTCAGGCGCAGGTCGGACGTGACCACGGCCGGCAGGCTGATCTTCAGCGTTTCCGACCCACCGTCGACCTCACGCGTGACGGTGGCATGGCCGTCGGCCAGCTCGATCCGGCTCGCGAAAGTGGCCTGCGGCAGCCCGGCCAGCGCGGCCAGCATCTGCCCGGTCTGGTTGCAGTCGTCGTCGATGGCCTGCTTGCCGGCGATGACCAGCCCTGGCGCTTCCTTCTTCACCAGCGCCGCCAGCAGCTTGGCCACGGCCAACGGCTGCAGTTCGTCGCTGCACTCCACCAGGATGGCGCGGTCGGCACCGATGGCCATCGCCGTGCGCAGCGTCTCCTGGCACTGCGAGACGCCGCAGGAGACCACCACCACCTCGGTGGCAGCGCCCTTCTCGCGCAAGCGCACCGCTTCTTCGACGGCGATCTCGTCGAAGGGGTTCATGCTCATCTTGACGTTGGCGAGGTCGACACCGCTGCCGTCGCCCTTGACGCGCACCTTGACGTTGTAGTCGACGACCCGCTTGACGGGCACCAGGATCTTCATGGGTTTCAACTCCAGGGGTTCAGGTGAGACTCAGCCGCGCAAACCGACGCGGCCGTTGTTGATGACGACAACATCGCGCTCGACCACGCGAACGCGGAAGAGCACGGCCTGGGCTTCCCGCCACAGCTCGGTGCGCAAGGTCTCGCCCGGGTAGACCGGCGCGCTGAAGCGGCCGAAGATCGACGCCACACGTGCCGTGTCGCAGGCCAGCGCACCGCGCAGCACCGCGCGCAAGGCCACGCCCCAGGTCGCCAGGCCGTGCAGGATCGGTCGGTCGAAGCCGGCCTTGCGCGCAACGGCGGGGTCGGCGTGCAGCGGGTTCCAGTCGGCGTTGAGGCGGTAGAGCAGCGCCATCTGCGGTGTCGTGGCCAGGTCGCAGACGTCGTCGGGCGCGCGCTCGGGCAAGGCCGGTGGCGGCACGCCAGCCACGCCCGGCCCACCGAAGCCGCCATCGCCGCGCGCCATCATCACCTGGGTGATGGTGCACAGCGGCTCGCCGCTGGCTCGTTCGAGGATGCGGCGTTCGTAGGTGATGAGCGCGCCCTTGTCCCTTCCCTTGTCGACGACGCTGACCACACGCGACAGGCCGACCACGTCGGCCTGCGCTGGCAGCGGGCGATGGATCTCCAGGCCCTGTTCGGCGTGCACGATGCGCACCCAGTCCAGGCCGCTCGCCAGCGTGCGCGGCCAGTAGCCGGGGTGGGCGAGGATCACGCCCATCGAAGGCGCCACACGCTGCCCGCCTTCGGCGCCTTCGTAGACGAAAGGCAGTTCGGCGGCGTCCAGCGGGTCGCTGCCGTAGCCCAGGCTCACGGCATAGAGCAGCGCGTCCTTGAAGGTGTAGCTCTGCGCCGTGTCGGGGATCTTCAGCGCCAGCAGCTTTTCGGGGTCGAGGGCCATGGTGTCGCTTCAGACGCCGCGGAAGACCGGCGCGCGCTTTTCGAGAAAGGCGGCCACGGCTTCGCGGTGGTCCTGCGTGAGGTAGAGCGCAGCCTGGTTGTCCATCTCGTAGGCCAGCGCGTCGTCCAGCGTGTTGATGCCGCGTGCGTAGGCGGCCTTCAGCAGCGCCACCGAGATGGGCGCGTGGGCGGCCATCTCACGCGCCGCCTCGCTGGCCTGGGCCACGGCCTGGCCGGCGGGGGCGACTTCGTCGACGAGCCCGATGCGCAAGGCCTCGTCGGCCGCCACCACGCGCGCCGACATCAGCAGGCGCTTGGCGCGGGCCAGGCCGATGCGCTGCGGCAGCGTCCACATCAGACCCAGGTCGGGCAGCAGGCTGACCTTGGCGAAGGACGAGACGAACTTCGCGCTGTCGGCGGCCACCACGCAGTCGGCCGCCAGCGCCAGCGAGAAACCGGCGCCGGCGGCATATCCTTCCACCGCCGCGACGACCGGCTTGCCCATGCCCGTGATGAGCCGCACGATGCGGTGCGCGACGAGCATGCGTTCGCGCCCCGTCGGCAGCGTACGCTGCGCGGCCATGCCCGACACATCGCCGCCCGAGCAGAAGTGGCCGTGCGCGCCGGTCAGGACAAGAGCGCGGCAGCCGTCGTCGGCACGCAGCACCTCCAGCTTGTCGGCCAGTTCCAGCAGCAGCTCGCGCGACAGCGCGTTGCGCGTCTTGGCGTTGTCCAGCGTCACGACGGCCAGACCGTCTGCGCTCTCGACGCGCACGAAATCGCTCATGGCAGCACCTCTTGTCTTGGCCCAGGGTCGGGCGGGTTCAGGCCAGCAGGGCCCGCAGCGTGGCGATCAGCGCCACCGGCTGATCGAACATCAGGTGATGGTGGCCGCCCGGAATGGCGATAGGTCCATGGCCCTGCGGCAGCGCACGCACGATGCGCTGCGCCAGCGCCTCGTCGACGATGGCGCTGTCGGCGCCGTAGACGTAGTGCACCGGGCAGCGCACCCCGGCCAGCAGCGTGTCGCCGTCCTCCTCCTGGTCCAGGCCGGAAGGCATCAGCGGGTCGAACTTCCAGGTGAAGCCGCCGGCCACCTCGCGCAGCGAGTGGCGGGCGACATGCTCGCGCACCCAGGGCTCGACATGCGGCTGCTCGGGCAGCAGGCGGTAGCGGCCCAGCGCCGCGGCCAGATCGGGGTAGACGCGGTCGCCACGCAGGCGCGCCGGCTCGGTGGGGTGGCGGCCGCCCTTGAAGACGGCATAGCTGTCGATGGCAACGATGCGCTGGAAAAGCCCGGGTGCCAGCGTGCAGGCATGCAGCGCACGCAGGCCGCCGTTGCTGTGGCCCACCACGGCCAGCGGCCCCAGGCCCAGGGCGGCGATGAAATCGACGATGTCCTGCGCGCCGACACCACGCGGGTAGTGCCCTCGACGGTCGCTGTCGCCCATGCCCGAGAGGTCCATCGCGACGACGCGGTGGGTGGTGGCGAGAAACGGCGCGACATGGTCCCACCAGTGCGCGTGAGCGCGGTGGCCGTGCACCAGCAGCAGCGCCGGCTTGGCATCGTCGTCCAGCGACCAGCCCAGGTAGTGCAGCGCGATGCCTCCGGCCTGCACCCGGTGCGAGGTACCCGGGTGCTGCAGTGCCCAGCGGAACCAGCCGGGCTCTGCGACGTCGTTGGCGCTCATCGTCGGCGTTTCGGTCAGTAGCCCTTGAACTCGGGCTTGCGCTTGTCGCGGAAGGCGTTGATGGCTTCCTGGTGGTCGCGCGTCAGCGAGGAGACGTTCTCGTAGGCCATGCCCACGTCCATCATGCTGGCGGCCATCTGGCGCAGTGGCACGTTGATGGTCGACTTGCTCCAGCGCAGCGACTGCACCGGCAGCCGCGCCAGCTTGTCGGCGTAGGCGTCGACCGCGGCGTCGAGCTCGGCCAGCGGCACGGCCTTGTTGATGAGGCCGATCTGCACCGCCTCCTGGGCCGAGAGCTTCTCGCCGGTGAAGAGGTAGTGCTTGGCGCGCGCGTAGCCGATCATCAGCGGCCACATGATCTGGCCGCCGTCGCCCGAGATGAGGCCGACGTTGTTGTGCGGGTCGCCGAAGCGCGCCGTGTCGGCAGCGAAGATGACGTCGCAGAACACCGCCAGCGTCGAGCCCAGGCCGATGGCGTCGCCGTTGACCTTGGCGATGATGGGCTTGTCGCATTCGAGCAGACTGCTGACGATGCGCTTGGCCTCGCGCACGGCCTGGTAGAAGGCCGGCGGGTTGTCGCGCAGCCACTGCATGTGCTCGATGTCGCCGCCGGCGCTGAAGGCCTTGCCGGCGCCGGTGACGACGATGATGTCGCTGTCCTTGTCCTCGACGACGTCGTAGAACACGTGTGACAGCTCGGTGTGAGCCTCGCCGGCCAGGCTGTTGAGCTTGTCGGGGCGGTTCAGCGTGATCGTCAGCACGCGGCCGCGACGGTCGAATTTCAGCGTCTTGTAGTCGTCGAAGTTCATCAGGGAGTCTCCAGGAGGTGGGGCGGGGACACCCCGATAACTAAAACATCGTCAGTTATTGACTGTAGCGGCTTGTCGCCCGTCTGCCAAGGGGGCGACCCCGCGGAGGGTCACCAGACCGATCAGAGCGTGGCCGCCGTGCCCAGCACCAGCGTGGCCTGGCTCGACAGGGTGCCGCCATTGGCGTGGGCCAGGGCCAGCTCGGCGCCGGCCACCTGGCGCGCCCCGCCCTGCCCGCGCAGCTGCACGCAGGACTCGACCATCGTGAACAGGCCGTACATGCCAGGGTGGCAGCACGACAGCCCGCCGCCGTTGGTGTTCACGGGCAGCGCGCCGCCCGGGGCGATGCGGCCGTCGCGCACGAAGGCACCGCCCTCGCCCTTGGCGCAGAAGCCCAGGTCCTCCAGGAACAGGACGGTGTTGATGCTGAAGGCGTCGTAGAGTTGAACGACGTCGATGTCGGTCGGGCGGACGCGGGCCACGGCGTAGGCGCGCTGCGACGACTCGACCGCCGCCGTGGTGGTGAGGTCCTGCGACTGGTCGACACCCGAATACCAGGTGGCCGCCGCCGCGCCCAGCACGTAGATGGGCTGGCTCTTCAGATGCGTTGCGCGGTCGGCGCGCGTCAGGACCACGGCCGCGGCGCCGTCGGTGACCAGGCAGCAATCGCGCACGCCCAGCGGGTCGGACACCAGGCGCGCCTTCAGGCAGTCCTCCACCGTCAGCGGCTCGCGTGCGAAGGCCTCGGGGTTCAGCTGCGCCCAGCGGCGGGCGGCCACCGCCACCTCGGCCAGGTCGGCCCGCGTGGTGCCGTACTCGTGCATGTGACGCGCCGCGGCCAGGGCGTAGGACGACAGCGGCGTCAGCGGCTTGTAGGGTGCCTCGTAGGGCGACGGCAGGCGCATCGACACCAGGCCGCCGCTGGCGGTGCGCTGGTTGCTGCCGTACATGATGAGCGCGGTATCGCACAGGCCCGCTTCAAGCATGAGCGAGGCGACGATCACGTGCGAGTGGAAGGCAGAGCCGCCGGTGCGGTTGTTCTCGGTGAAGCGCGGGCGTATGCCCAGGTAGTCGGCTGCGCTCAGGCCCGAAAGTGCGTCGTCGGGTGTGCAGACGAAGAGCGCGTCGACGTCGGGCAGCGCCAGCCCGGCGTCGTCCAGCGCCAGCCGCGCGGCGCGCGCCGCCAGGTCCAGCGGGCGCATGCCGGGCGCTTCCCCCAGGCCGTAGGTGGCGGCGCCGACGATGGCGGTGCGCCCGCGCAGCGGCGTCTCGGTGGTGGTCATGCGGCGTCTCCTCGCGGCTCCGACGGCGTCTGCCGAAGCTGACAGTGTATCAGTTATGTGCTAGTCTCATGGCCGGCACGTGCGGCGCAGCGGTCGGCAGCGCGCCCCCTTTTCTTGGAGACAGCAATGACGAATGGCAAGGCGGTGGACGGCAAGGTGGTCGTGGTCACCGGCGCGGGCAGCGGCATCGGGCGCGAGTTTGCGCTGGCGTTTGCGCGCGCCGGGGCCGCGGTGGTGGTCAACGACCTGGCCCGTGCCGCAGATGCTGCCGGCGGCGAAGGCTGGGCCGCCGACGCCGTGGTGGCCGAGATCATCGCCGCCGGCGGCCGCGCGCTGGCCAACACCGACAGCGTGGCCGAGGCCGCGTCGGCCGCGCGGATCGTGCAGGCAGCGGTAGACCAGTTCGGCCGCATCGACTGCGTGGTGAACAACGCCGGCATCCTGCGTGATCGCTTCTTCTTCAACATGAGCCTGGACGAGTGGAAGGCCGTCGTCGACGTGCACCTGAACGGCGCCTTCTACGTCTCGCGTGCCGCGGCGCCGCACTTCAAGACGCAGGGCGGCGGCAGCTACGTGCACATGACGTCGACCAGCGGCCTCATCGGCAACCCCGGCCAGAGCAACTACGCCGCCGCGAAGCTGGGCATCGTGGCGCTGTCCAAGGGCATCGCGCTGGACATGGCGCGCTACAAGGTGCGCTCGAACTGCATCGCGCCATGGGCCTGGACCGCGATGACGGCTTCGGTACCCGCCGACACGCCAGAGGCACAGGCACGTCTGGACAAGCTGAAGACGATGGAGCCCCGCAAGATCGCCCCGCTGGCCGTCCACCTGGCCAGCGACGCGGCGGCGGACGTGTCGGGGCAGATCTTCGGCGTGCGTGCGAACGAGATCTACCTCTTCTCGCAGCCGCGGGTCATCCGTTCGGTGCACCGCAGCGAGGGCTGGACGCCCGAGAGCATCGCCGAACACGCCATGCCGGCGATGAAGAACTCGTTCTACGACAACGTGCCCTCGCCGACTTTGACGACCTGGGACCCGATCTGAGACCCGGGCCGCGCCGGCGGCGGGCCGCTAGAACGCGAACTTGTGCTTGCCGCCGTCCACCGCGATCCACTCGCCGGTGATGTAGCCGGCCAGGTTCGAGCACAGGTAGGCGATCAGCGACGCGATCTCGTCGGGCGTGCCGACGCGGCCGGCCGGAATCGCGCCGCCCAGGAAGGTGTTCACGTCGCCGGGCTTGATGGCCATCTTCTGCTCGAGGTAGGCGAACATGTTGTCGGTGCCTATCCAGCCCGGACCGACCGAGTTGACCGTGATGCCGTGGCGTGCGACCTCGTCGGACAGCGTCTTCAGCAGTCCCACGGCCGCCGGCCGCGCGGTATTGGCCAGGATGTGGCGGATCATGCCCTCGGGCTCCTTCGCCGCCCCCGAGCCGATGGCAACGAAGCGGCCCCAGCCCCTGGCCTTCATCGCCGGCAGCACCTCGCGCGCGAGGTAGACCACGCTCATGGCGTGCGTGTTGAAGAAGTGACGGAAGTCGTCGTCGCTGACGTCGTCGAAGTTGCCGGCGATGTTGTCCTGCACGTTGCTGATGGCGATGTCGGGCGTGCCGAAGTGCGCAGTGACCTCGGCCACCGCGCGGCTCACGCCTTCACGCGTGGTGAGGTCGGCCGACACGCCCATGGCCTGGCCGCCCCGCAGCCGCAGCGCGGCCACCGCCTCGTCGATGGGGCCCTGCGATCGGGCCACCACGGCCACCTTGCAGCCCTCGTCGGCCAGCATGTGCGCCACCGACAGGCCCATGCCCTTGCTGCCGCCCGAAACGAAGGCCACACGATCCCGGATGCCGTAGTCCATGCTTTACCTCTGTCTTGTCTGTACTGCCGATGCGCGACTAGCCGAGCGCCTGTTCGAGATTGCCCAGCGGCGCCATGCTCGCGCCGCCGTCGACCAGCAGGCTGGTGCCGGTGATGTAGCGCGCCTGCGGCGACGCGAGGAAGAGCACGGCGTCGGCGATCTCGTCCGAGGTGCCCGGGCGCGGAATCGGGAAGGGCCGGGCGATCTTCATCGCGACTTCGTCGCTGAGGTGTTCGCGCATGCGGTCCGACGCCACCATGCCCGGTTCGACCACGTTGACGCGGATCCTGTCGCGGCCCAGTTCCATCGCCAGCCCGCGCGCAAAGGCGTTCATGTAGGCCTTGGTGGCCATGTAGGGAATCAGCCCCGGGATGAAGTTGCGATTGGCCGAGCCCGACGAGATGTAGATCAGCCGCCCGCCATCGGGCGACTGCGAGAGCGCCGCGTGGGCATCGCGCGCCAGCCAGAACAGCGAATGCACGTTGCTGCGCACCATGTGGTCGAAGGCGGCTTCGTCCATCTCGACAACGCGGCCGTGCGCACTTTCCGCGGCGCAGTGCACCACGATGTCGAGCCGCCCGTACTCGCGCGTGGCCATCGACACGCTTGCGCGCAGGGCCTCGCGGTCGGAGATGTCGCCCACGGCCAGCACGGCGTCGCCGCCGGCACCGCGGATCTCGGCCACCACCGACTCGCCGCGCGCCGCCGTTCGCGCCGACACCACCACCTTCGCGCCGGCGGCCGCAAGGCGAAGGGCGATGGCCCGGCCCATGCCCCGCCCCGCCCCGGTCACCAAGGCCACCTGGCCCTCGAACTTGTCCATGCAGGTCTCCTGTCAAAGCCGGTCGCCCGGCGCCGCCGGCGACTTAACTGACTTACTGTCAGTTTCAATGTAGCACGAGACCACGTCTCCGGCCAGCGCGGCAAACCCGCCGGGGCCGTTCGAGGTTGTGAAGCACCGAGATCACCTGCGTCCTGCCCTGGCATGGATGGCGGGGGTCAGCCTCGACGGCCGCCTTCTTCGTCAGCGTGCCTGCGCCCCCGACGCCCGAGTGGGCGCTGCCGCGCTCGGGCAAAGCCCGACGGCAGGCCACCGGGTCCGCGGCCGAAGCCTGCGACGATGCCCGGCTCGTCCTTCTTCGACCGGTCTGGAACACCTCGTCCCGACCCTCGGCCATCTGTCTGGCCTTCTGTCGGTCGGCGATCGAACATGCCACAGCACAACGAGTTCTGATCGACGCCGGCCTGACCGGTGCCGCAATCCGCCTGATCCGCCGGCCGAGCGAGGCGGTGGTTCGTGCCGCCTGGGTGCCTCACGCCGCAACGGATGACTGGCTGGAGAAGTTCTCTGCGCCGGTGCCGGACAGCGAAACCTCGGAGCCCCAGAGAGGGCCACCCGCTCCAGCCGTGATCGACACCATCGGCGCGGTCGCCGGGCCGGCAGCCACCGAGCTGAAGCGAATGCATGACAGCGTCAAGGCGATGCGTTCCTTCGAGCGCGGCGGTGTCCGCCTCGTCATGCATGCCCTGCGAGGCAGACCGGCACGGGAGACGATGGGTGCATTCCAGAACCACAACACGCTGCCTTTCATGCTCGCCAACGTCATCGTGATCGCCAGCCAGGATTCCTGCCTGCGCAGCCTGCTTCATCGGCTGTCGACCATGCGCGCGGCCTGCCTGCCGCCGCAGAGTCGGTGAGGCCCATGGACGGGCCTGGCAGCACCGGCATCGCCTCTCCGGGCAGCCAGATCCACGAACGAGGTCGAGCTGCCTCGAATGCGTGTCGCTTCGCGTCCCGATCGGCTTGTCCCGTGAAAGCACTGACGACATGGAGACCCACTGGCTCCGTACCCGCATCGAGCAGGATCGCGTTCGCGAATCCAGCCGCCGACCGCGCGTCGTAGCGCAGCGGTTTCACGAATCGCCTTCCCTGCGTCACAAGCGCCCGGATGAGCGGCGCCTCGTGCACACCCTCGAGCGGAATCCACTCCTCGCTGGTCAGCATCAGGCTGGCCAGTTCGATCTCATAGGTGTGCTCTCGGCGCGCCAGGATCAGCGCCGCCAGCATGAGGCGCAGCCCTCGCCCGCCGTCAGAGTCGAGCGCCTCGAAGAGCGGTGCGAAGCTGCGCTGCACCCGCGCCCATGTCCGCGCATCCGCCAGCAAGGGTGCGTCCGGCATGTGGCGGATCCAGATGCGCGCGCCCGACGGTGCCGACTCCCAGCCCTTGAATTCCCCCAGAACCACCGCCAGCGGCTGACGACCGTCGTGCGGCTGCAGCACCGACAACCGGGCACGGCGCCGTTCGGCCTGCTCGGCCTTCGCGGACTCGCTGAAGGCTTCCGGCACGTACAGCCGGTTCG
>LNFM01001189.1_pt1 | contig 60254 bp, 42 predicted proteins | sample 596031 | NCBI WGS metagenome assembly LNFM01 (sample SAMN04254537, study PRJNA301005) | activated carbon metagenome | isolation source: dual media filters at the Ann Arbor, Michigan drinking water treatment plant | place: USA: Ann Arbor | reverse complement strand
CTCGCGCCCGCTGCCCGGTGGTCGCCCTGCATTATCGCTCCCGACCCCGACTCCGGGTCCCCGACGCCGACTCCCGACCTCCGAGTCCCGATCCCCGGTGCCCGGTTCCCGGTTCCCGGTTCCCGGCATGACAGAATCCCGCCATGCATCCTGCACTCCCCGCGGGCGTCCTCGTCGCCAGCCTCGTCGTGGCCCTGGCGCCGGCGCAGACGCCGGTCGTGCACTGGACGCCGCTGCAGAGCGGCGTCACCGTCCGCCTGCGCGGCATCAGCACGGTGTCGCCCCGCGTGGCCTGGGCCAGTGGCGGCAGCGGCACGGTGCTGCGGACGACCGACGGCGGCGACAGCTGGCAGGCCCGACCGGTTCCCGACGCCGACGCGCTCGACTTCCGTGACATCGACGCGCCGGACGCGACCACCGCCGTGGTGATGAGCGCGGCGCCCGGCGACGGCTCGCGCATCTACCGGACGACCGACGGTGGCGCGACCTGGAGCCTGCGCTACACCGCCGCCGATGCCGCGATGTTCCTCGATGCCCTGGCCTTCAGCGACGCGGCGCACGGCGTGGCGTTCAGCGATGCGGTCCGCGGCCAGTTCGTCATCCTCACCACCAGCGATGGCGGCGCCTCCTGGACGCGCGTGCCGGCCGACCGCCTGCCGCCGGCCCTGCCCAACGAGGGCGCGTTCGCCGCCAGTGGCACCAATGTCGTCGCCCGCAGCGACGGCCACATCTGGATCGCGACGACGGCGTCCCGGGTCCTGCACACGGCCGACCACGGACGCACGTGGCGCGTGACCACGACGCCCGTGGCGACCGGCGAAGCGACGGGCATCTTCTCGATCGGCATGCGCGATGCGCGCCACGGTGTGGTGGTCGGCGGCGTGTACACGAAGGAGTCCGAGGCGACCGACAATGCAGCCGTCACTGCCGATGGCGGCGCATCATGGCACCGGCCGACAGGCCGCGGGCTGTCCGGCTACCGCTCGGCGGTCGCCAGTCTGCCTGCGCTGGGCCCGCGTGCCTGGCTGGCGGTGGGCCCGGCCGGCTCGGACACGTCGGTCGACGACGGGCAGTCGTGGAACGCCGCGGGTGGCGCCGGCTACGACGCGGTCAGCATCGCGCCCGACGGCCGTACGGGCTTTGCGTCCGGGGCCGGGGGACGCCTCGCGCGCGTGACGGTGGCGCGCTAGCCGTCAGCGAGACAGGCGCGTCCCGTCGGCCGCCAGTGTCGCCCACAGGCGCCGCAGTCGATCGGCCGTGATGGCCGCATCGAAGCGCGCGGTGGCGGTCTGCCGCGCCGCCTGCGCGTACGTCGAGATGTCGGCCAGCGCGGCCTCGATGCGGATCGCCACGTCGGCGGCGGACTCCCGTCGGTCGAACAGCAGTCCGTCGCGCTGGTCCGGGCTGATGATGCTCTCGTAGCCGGTCGACCGCTGGGCGACGAGCAGCCGGCCCGCCGCCAACGCCTCGATGCCCACCATGCCCAGGGCCTCGTTGCGCGACGCCACGATCACCACGTGGGCCTGCCGATACAGCGGCGCCATCGGCACGACGGACAGCCGCCACTCGACGACGGCGGCATCGTCGCGGATGCGCTCGAGCAGCGCGTCACCGTACGCCGCGTCACTGCCGCAGGGGCCGACCAGGACGAGTCGGCACGCGACGCGTGCGCGCAGGGCCTCGACGATGTCGAGGACGCGCATCTGATCCTTGGCGGGCTCGATGCGTCCGACGCACAGGCAGCGCACCTCACCGTGCATGCCGGGGACGATGTCCGCCACCACCTCGGGCTCGAGACACACGCCATCCGGGATGTGCTCGACACGCATCGACGGGCTCGTGCGCCGGATCACCTCGTCGCACAGATGGCGCGAGACGCCGACGATCGCCGCGACGTACGGGAAGGCCGGACGGAAGCGTTCGACGTCGTTGAGCCGCAGATGCTGCACCACCGCCACGCCCCGCGCCGCGAGGAGTCCGGCCCAGGCGTTGCATTCGGCTCCATCGAGATGCACGACGGACGGGCGGCAGGCATCGACGGCCCTCAGCAGTGCCGCGGTGTCGAGCGCGCTGGGACCGCCGAGTCCCTCGGGGGCCTCGTGCACGCCGAACCCCTGTGCCTCGAGCAGGGCCTGCAGGCTCGTCGAACGTCCGGCAAGGAAGGCGACCTCGGCCGACGGCAGGTGCGGGACGAGCTGTGCCCATGCCGAGTGCGCGCCCGTCTGGTATCGCGAGGGCACCACCACGAGCACCGGCACACGACGCTCGCCGGTGACGTCACTGGATGCCGGGGCCGAGCGTCGCGACTGCACCTCCGCGTGCGCCTCCGCCCAGGCGCGCTGCTGCTGCCGGACCGCGGACGCCAGACGCTGCGCAGCGGGCAGTTCCAGCAGCGGTGCGATGGCTGAGGACCGCCAGAACGAGACCGGCAGCGCCGCGGCCAACGGTGTCCACGCGCCCTCTCGCGGGGCCACGCGGGCAACGGTCAGGGGAATGCCGCGAGGCGTGGTCTCGACCAGGCGCTCGACCATCTGCGGCACCGTCGTCGTGCCAGGCACGGGGGGCAGCGATGCGAGGAGCGCCAGCGTCTCGCCGCGCACGACGTAGCAGACGTCGCCCGGGACCCCGGACAGCGCCGCGACGTCGAGCGAGCGGACGCGGGCCTGCGTCGCGACCTCGCGCAGGACGGCCATCGGCAGGAGCAGCGCGCCGGCACGGATGACGGTGACCTGCGCGCAGTGCTGGGCGCCCACGAACGCCAGTCGCTTCGCGTCCGTGAAGAACGGGGCGGTCCGCACGACCACGTCCGCGTCACGGTCGTCCACATCGGCGGCGGCACGTGTGGGGTCCGCGGCGTCGCTGGCGGGCGCGGCATCCGCGGCCCACGGCACCACGACGACGGGCTGGCGGGGCCAGAGGACGCGAAGACACTGAATGGCGCGCGCGCGGGCGGGCTCGTCGGCGAGGGCAGGCTCGCCGGCGTATCCCTGGCGTCCAGGGGGCTCGAGCAACAGGACCGTCCAGGCGCGCCCACTCACGTCAGGGGGCCTTCGGGGCACGCGGCGGCATGCGGCGCATGATACACGGCCGTCTCGGCCGGTCGAGCTGCAGACGGCGTGACTGTCGGTACACTGCGGTGTCCCGCAAGATCGCGGCTCGTCAACGCGTGGAGGACCCACACCGTGAGACCGATGCCCCTGGCCATCCCGTTGCTGATCGCGTCGGCGTGCAGTTCATCGACACCGACGTCGCCGACGGCGGTCGCGCCGCAGGGCGCGTCGGCGACCGCGGCGACAGCCGCTGTCGGTGTGCGCGGCGTGGTGACCCTGGTCGGCAGTCCTGCACCCGGCACGCTGACCGTGCAGATCCCGGGTGGTCCCGTGGCTGCCGTGGACGCCGACGGGCGCTTCCAGTTCGCGAGCGTGCCTGTGACCGTCACGTCGCTGATTCTCCGGGCTGACGGGCGCGAGTCGCTGGTGCGCGTGCCCATCTCGCCGGCGGCGGGGGCGCAGCTGCAGATCGACCTGCGCTTCGATGTGGCCACGGGCGTGGCCGTGCTGTCCCGCGTGTGCACGACGTCCGATGTCAACACCGGCGCGCCCGGCCTGGTCTCCATCGTCTCGATGTGCGTCGCCGGCGGGTGAGACGCCCGGGCTGACGCGCCCCTACGGCTTGGGGATGCGCAACGTGGCGCTGATCATCGCGCTGCCGCTGGCCGCGTAGAGCAACACGATCGGATGGAACCAGGCTGGGCCGACGCGATACGCGCCGAGCCACAGCGCGTCGCCGGTCCGCCCCAGCCACAACGCCAGCGCCAGCACCCCGACGATGACGACGCTGGTGGGAATCGGCGTGCCCTCGAAGTACTTCACCTTGCCCGTCGTTTCGTCGGCCAGCGACGACGACGTCACGTTGAAGCGCGCGAGGCGGCTCACACCGCACGCGACGAAGTAGGTCAGTACGAGCATGTCCCAGCCGCCGCGCAGCCCGAGCGTGTAGCCGAGCACGGCCGGCGCGACGCCGAACGAAATCACATCGGCGAGCGAGTCGAGGTCGGCGCCGAGGCGCGACTGATGGGCGCGGTCGAGACGGGCCACGTAGCCGTCGAGCAGGTCGAGCACGAGCGCGAGGGGCAGCAGCAGCATGGCCACCCACAGGAAGCGCACCTCCTGGCCGGCCAGATGCTCGAGACACAGGAAGATGGCGACCGTGCCGCACGCGGCGTTGCCGATCGTCAACAGGTCCGCGGGCGTGTAGGACCGCAGCATCGACATGTGACGACGGGCGTCGACAGGCATGGCTGGCATCCTACACAAGTGCGCCAGCACGACCGGGGACTGGCCCGGCCAGTCAGCCCGGCCGTTTCGATATAGTGGGCGCCCGGAGGCTCCCCTGGTGCACGCGCGTCACGTCGTTCTCGTCTCGATCCTGCTGGTCGGCGCCGGTTGTGGCGCGGTGAACTCGTCGCGCGGCCCGGGCATGGGCGCCGGGCAGGACTGGCGGGCGTACCTCGGCGATGCCGGCAGCACGCACTACTCGACGCTGACGCAGATCACCACCGGGAACGTGGCCCAGTTGAAGGTGGCCTGGACGTTCGATGCCGCCGGCACGCCGGTGGACGGCGACCCGAGCAGCCAGGCTCGCGGTGACTTCCAGACCAACAACCTCATCGTGGACGGCGTGCTGTTCACCGCCTCGCCGTCGCGGCAGGTGATTGCACTCGACGCGGCCACCGGCCAGGAGCGGTGGCGTTTCGACCCGCGCACCGAACGCGAGGACGCCGTCGGCAACCGGCAGCGGGGGCTCGCCTACTGGGCCGAGGGCGAGAACCGGCGCATCTTCACGTCGGCCGGCACCTGGCTCTATGCCCTCGATGCCGGCACCGGACGCCCCGTTCGCACCTTCGGGGACAACGGCTCGATTCATCTGGGGCGCGGGCTGGGACTGCGCGGGACACCCTCGGTGCGCCTGAACACGCCGGGCGTCGTCTACAAGGATCTGCTGATCGTGGGCGGGCTGATTCCGGAGAACGTCGCCGGCGCCATCCGGGCCTTCGACGTCCGAACCGGCGAGCTGAAGTGGACGTTCCGCACGATCCCGCGTCCCGGCGAGTACGGGTACGAGACGTGGCCCGCGGACGCCTGGAAGACGGCCGGGGGCGCCTCCGACTGGTCCGGGCATTCGGTCGACGCGGCGCGCGGCATCGTCTACATCTCGACCGAGACGGCCGGGCCGGACTTCTGGGGCGGCGACCGCTACGGAGAGAACCTGTTCGCCAACGCGGTGGTCGCGCTGGATGCCAACACCGGGAAACGCCTGTGGCACTTCCAGATCGTCCATCACGATCTCTGGGACCTCGACCTGCCCGCACCACCGACGCTGCTCACCGTCACCCACGAGGGCAAGAAGATCGACGCGGTGGCGCAGGGCACCAAGCACGGTCTGCTGTTCGCGTTCGACCGCGTCACGGGCACCCCCTTGTGGCCGGTGCACGAACGGCCGACGACCCCGTCGCGCATCCCGGGGGTGAAGGTCTGGCCGACGCAGCCGGTGCCAGAGAAGCCGGCCCCGCTGATGCGACAGCGGTACACCGTGGACGACCTCTCGACGATCTCGCCGATGGCGCAGCTGCTCACGAAGGAGCGCTTCGCCCGCAGCGGCAACGCGGGGGCCATGCCGCCGCCGAGCCTTGACGAGACCATCCTGTTCCCCGGTCCCGACGGCGGGTTCGAATGGGGCGGCGCAGCCGCCGACCCCGAGGGCGTGCTGTACGCCAACGTGAACGAGATCCCGTGGTTCTACCGGATGATCCCGACGCGCGGCCCGGACGGCGCGCCGCTGTCGCTCGGCCATCGCCAGTACCTGGTGCACTGCGCGGCGTGTCATGGCGCCGACCGGACAGGTGACGTTCGGGGAGGCATGCCGGCGTTGAACGCGCTGGGAGGGCCGAAGACGCCGGAGTACGTCCACAAGGTGATGGTGCAGGGCGGTGGACGCATGCCGCCGTTCGATCGCCTCGGCGCGCGCCAGCGCAACGCGATCGTCGGCTACCTGTTCGGCACCGAGCCGGCGCCGGACACGCGGGGCAACGGTGGGTCGGGGGCACCGGCAGGGGCGGCGCGAGACGATCAGACCGAGCCGCCGTACGCGTTCGGCGGCTTCCAGCGCTGGTTCGACCGCGAGGGCTACCCGGCCATCAAGCCGCCCTGGGGCACGCTCAACGCGGTGGACATGAACACGGGCGCGCTGCTCTGGAAGGTGCCGCTCGGCGAGTATCCCGAGTTGACCGCGCGGGGGATTCCGCCGACCGGCACCGAGAACTACGGCGGCCCGGTCGTGACCGCCGGGGGGCTGATCTTCATCGGCGCCACCGCGGACGAGACGTTCCGCGCCTTCGACAAGAAGACGGGCAAGGTGCTGTGGCAGGCGAGGCTGCCCTTCAGCGGTAACGCCACCCCGAGCACGTACATGGCCAACGGCAAGCAGTACGTCGTCATCTCGGCGGGGGGCGGCAAGTCGAACCGTCCGGCCGGCAGCACGCTGGTGGCCTTCGCCCTGCCGGACTGACCGGCGCGGGCCGGCCGTGTCCGGAGGGCGTCCGACGGCGTCCAAGGAGGTCTGTGCGTCATGCCGGGATATGTCACCTGCCCGGCGGTCGTACTTGACTGAGTGAACCCGCAGCCGGAAGACGCCCGCCCATGAACACCTCCGTCGATACCCCGTCCAGGCGATCGCGCCTGGGCCAATGGCTCATCGGAGCCGTCCTGCTGTTCGGCGGAGCCGGCCTCGTCTGGTACTACGGCATCGGTCAGCCTGCCCCCGTGGAGCGGGGCGGCGGGCGCTTCGGGGCCCCCCGCGGCGAGAAGCCGCCCGTGCGCGTGGTCTCGGCCGAGCGGCGCAACATCGCGGTGGACCTCAAGGCGCTGGGCACGGTCACGCCCATCAACACGGTCACGGTCCGGCCCAGGCTCAGCGGCGAGCTGATTCGGGTGCACTTCACCGAGGGCCAGCGCGTGACCGCCGGGCAGCTCCTGGCCGAGATCGACCCGCGGCCGTACCAGGTCGCCCTGGCGCAGGCCGAGGGCGTCCGTGCCGAGAACGACGCCCGGCTGAACAACGCCCGCGCCGATCTGGCCAGTTTCCAGTCCCTGTTCGATCGTCAGCTCATCCCCAAGCAGCAGCTCACGGCGCAGGAAGCGCTCGTCAAGGGCATCGAAGGGACGGCGCAGTCCAACGACGCCCAACTCAACAACGCCAAGCTCCAGCTGTCGTTCACGCGCGTCGTGGCGCCGATTGCCGGCAAGCTCGGGCTGCGGCTGGTCGACGTCGGCAACCTCGTCAACCCCGGCGACGCCAGCGGCATCGTGGTCATCACCCAGATGCAGCCGATTTCGGTGCTGTTCACCGTGCCCGAGACCGACCTGCCCGCCGTGCTGGCGGCGATGCGACGCGAGGGCAACCCGGCCGTCGAGGCCTGGGACCGCGCCGAGACGACGCGGCTGGCCACCGGCACGCTGCGCACGGTCGACAACCAGATCGACACCACGACCGGCACCATCCGCCTGCGCGCCGTCTTCCCGAACGAGAACGACATCCTGTTCCCGAACCAGTTCGTGAACATCAACCTGAACCTGTCGACCTTGCGCGAAGCGACGGTGGTGCCGTCGGCGACGATTCAGCGGGCCTCGTTCGGCACCTTCGTCTACGTGATCAAGCCGGACAACACCGCGACGATCCGCAAGGTCGTGCTCGGCGCGGCCGAGGGCGAGCGGGTGGCGGTGACCGAAGGTCTCGAGCCGGGCGAACGCGTGGTGCTCGAAGGCGTCGACGCGCTGCGCGAGGGGATCGGCGTCGAGATCGTGACCGGCTCGGCCGGCGATCCCGCCACCCGGCCCGCGACATCCGGAGCCCCGCCAGCCACGGGCGCGCCTGGCGCCGGGGCCCCCGCCACGGGCGGCGCGCCGGCCGCCGCGCAGCCGAAGGGACGACGCCCATGAACATCTCGCGCCCGTTCATCCTCCGGCCGGTGGCCACGGCGCTGCTGATGGCCGCGCTGCTGTTGTCGGGCGCGCTCGCCTATCGCCTGCTGCCGGTGTCCGCCCTGCCGCAGGTGGACTACCCGACGATCCGGGTGCTCACCTTCTACCCGGGCGCGAGCCCGGACGTCATGACCAGCGCGGTCACGGCGCCGCTCGAACGCCAGTTCGGCCAGATGCCGGGCCTCGACCAGATGTCGTCGACCAGCTCGGGCGGCGCGTCCGTGATCACGCTGCGCTTCTCGCTGGACAAACCCATCGAGGTCGCCGAGCAGGAGGTCCAGGCCGCCATCAACGCTGCCGGCAACCTGCTGCCCAACGACCTGCCGCAGCCCCCGGTCTACAACAAGGTCAATCCTGCCGACACGCCGGTGCTGACGCTGGCCATCACGTCGCCGACGATGCCGCTGCCGGATGTCTACGACCTGGTGGACACGCGTGTGGCGCAGAAGCTGTCGCAGTTGCCCGGCGTCGGGCTCGTGAGCCTGGCGGGCGGGCAGCGGCCGGCCGTGCGCATCCAGGCCAACCCGCAGGCCCTGGCGGCGCACAACCTCAATCTGCAGAGCCTGCGGGCCGTCATCGCCGCCGCCAACGTCAACCAGCCCAAGGGCAACTTCGACGGCCCCGAGCGCTCGTTCATGCTCGACGCCAACGACCAGCTGCGATCGGCCGACGCCTATCGCGACCTGATCGTGGCCTACGAAGGCGGCGCACCGCTGCGCCTGTCGGACGTGGCCGACGTGGTCGATGGCGCCGAGAACACGCGGCTGGGCGCCTGGGCCGACGACCTGCCGGCCGTCCTCGTCAACGTGCAGCGCCAGCCGGGCGCCAACGTCATCGACGTGGTCGACCGCATCACCGCGCTGATGCCCCAGCTGACGGCCAGCCTGCCGTCGACGCTGAGCGTCGCCGTCCTGAGCGACCGCACCGACACCATCCGGGCCTCGGTCACCGACGTGCAGCACGAGCTCGTGTTCGCCGTCGGGCTGGTCGTGCTGGTCACCTTCGTGTTCCTGCGCAACATCCCGGCGACGATCATCCCGAGCGTGGTCGTACCGCTGTCGCTCATCGGCACCTTCGGCGTGATGTACCTCGCCGGCTTCTCGATCAACAACCTGACGCTGATGGCGCTGACCATCGCCACGGGCTTCGTGGTGGACGACGCCATCGTCATGGTGGAGAACATCGCGCGCTATCTCGAGGAGGGCGCCACGCCGATGGAGGCCGCGCTCGAGGGCGCGCGCCAGATCGGCTTCACCCTCGTGTCGCTCACGGTGTCGCTCATCGCCGTGCTCATCCCGCTCCTCTTCATGGCCGACGTCGTCGGCCGGCTGTTCCGCGAGTTCGCCATCACGCTGGCCGTCTCGATCATGATCTCGCTGGTCGTGTCGCTGACGCTGACGCCGATGATGTGCGCGCGGCTGCTCAAGGCCGAGGCCTCCGAGGAACACGGCCGGCTGTTCAAGGCGACCGGCGCGTTCTTCGACGGGATGATCGCGATGTACGGGCGGATGCTGACCACCGCCCTGCGCTACGAGACCCTGACGCTGTTCGTCGCCGTCGCCACGCTGGCGCTGACGGTGTGGCTGTACGTGATCGTGCCCAAGGGCTTCTTCCCGACGCAGGACACCGGCGCCATCCAGGTCATCACCGAGGCACCGCAGTCGGTGTCGTTCGCCGCCATGGCCGATCGCCAGCGCGCGGCGGCCCGGGCCATCCTCGAGGAACCCGAGGTCAAGGGCCTGTCGTCGTTCATCGGCGTCGATGGCGCCAACGCGACGCTGAACAGCGGCCGCATGCTCGTCACGCTGGCACCGCGGGACGAGCGCACCCGGTCGGCCACCGAGATCATCGCCGCCCTGCGTGATCGCGTGGCCCGTGTGCCGGGCATCACGCTCTACATGCAGCCGGTGCAGGACCTGACGATCGAGGATCGCGTCAGCCGGACGCAGTTCCAGTTCACGCTGGAGGATCCCGACGCGGCGCGGCTCGGCGTGTGGGTGCCGAAGCTGGTCGAGCGGCTGCAGCAGTCACCGGAGCTGTCCGACGTCGCCAGCGATCTGCAGGACAAGGGGCTGCAGGCCTTCCTCGACATCGACCGCGATGCGGCCAGCCGTCTCGGCATCCGCGTGGCCGCCATCGACGATGCGCTCTACGATGCGTTCGGTCAGCGCCTGATTTCGACCATCTACACGCAGGCCAACCAGTATCGGGTCGTCCTCGAAGTGGCGCCGCGCTTCCAGATCGGCCCCGAGGCCCTGGGGCAGGTCTTCGTCGCCACCGCCGACGGACGCCAGATTCCCCTGTCGAACATCGCCACCATCGAGAACCGCAACACGGCGCTGGTGATCAACCATGCCGGGCAGTTCCCCGCCGTGACGATGTCGTTCAATCTCGCCGAGGGCGCGTCGCTCGGCAGCGCCGTTGCGGCCATCGAGACGGCCCAGCGCGAGCTCGGCATGCCCGCCAGCATCCAGACCACCTTCCAGGGCGCGGCCGCCGCGTTCCGGTCGTCGCTCGACAGCACGCTCCTGCTCGTCCTCGCGGCCATCGTCACGATGTACCTCGTGCTCGGTGTGCTCTACGAGAGCTACATCCACCCGATCACGATTCTCTCGACGCTGCCGTCGGCGGGTGTCGGCGCGCTGCTGGCGTTGCTGATCACCGACACCGATCTGAGCCTGATCGCGGTCATCGGCATCATCCTGCTGATCGGCATCGTCAAGAAGAACGCCATCATGATGATCGACTTCGCGCTCGATGCCGAACGCACCGAGGGGCTGCGCCCGCGCGAGGCGATCCACAAGGCGGCCCTGCTGCGCTTCCGGCCGATCCTGATGACGACCCTGGCAGCGCTGTTCGGCGCGCTGCCGCTGATGCTGTCGACTGGTTCGGGCGCCGAGATGCGTCAGCCGCTCGGGCTGGTGATGGTCGGCGGCCTGCTGGTCAGCCAGGTGCTGACGCTGTTCACGACGCCAGCGATCTACTTGTTCTTCGACCGCCTCGGTCACGCGTGGCGGACGGAGCCCCGACCCATCGTCACGACCAAGGACGCCACGGCATGAGCCTCTCCTCGCCGTTCATCAGCCGCCCGGTCGCCACCACCCTGCTCAGCATCTCGGTGGTGCTGGTGGGGGCCCTGGGCTACATGCTGCTGCCGGTGTCGCCGCTGCCGCAGGTCGACTTCCCGGCGATCTCGGTGTCGGCGTCGCTGCCCGGTGCGAGCCCAGAGACGATGGCGTCCACCGTGGCGACGCCGCTCGAGCGGGCCCTCGGGACGATCGCCGGCGTCAACGAACTCAGCTCGCAGAGTTCGCAGGGCTCGACCCGCATCAACATCCAGTTCGACCTCGGCAAGAACATCGACACGGCCGCGCGCGAGGTCCAGGCGGCGATCAACGCCTCGCGCTCCCTGCTGCCGAGTTCCTTGCCAGGGATGCCGTCGTACCGCAAGGTCAACCCGTCGCAGGCGCCGATCATGCTGCTGGCACTGACCTCGGAGACCTCGAGCACCAGCGAGTTGTACGACCTGGCGTCGACGATCCTCGCCCAGAAGGTCGCGCAGGTCACCGGCGTCGGTGACGTGACGGTGGGCGGCGGATCGCTGCCGGCCGTGCGCGTCGAACTGCAGCCACAGGCCCTGACGCAGTACGGCATCTCGCTGGACCAGGTCCGCCAGGCCATCAGCGGCGCCAACCTGCTGCGCCCCAAGGGCATGGTCGAGAACAGCGACCGGCACTGGCAGATCCAGGCCAGCGATCAGCTGACGACGGCGGCCGACTATCAGCCGCTGGTGATCACCTACCGCAACGGCGCGCCCGTGCGCCTCGCCGACGTCGCCCGGGTGTACGACGGCATCGAGGACCGCTACAACGCCGGCTTCTTCAACGATCGCGAGGCCGTCCTGCTGGTGGTGAGCCGCCAGGCGCAGGCCAACATCATCGCGACCGTGGACGGCGTGACGGCGCAGTTGCCGGCGCTGCGGGCCTTCCTTCCGGCCGGGGTGACCCTCGACATCGCCAGCGACCGGTCGCCGACCATTCGCGCGACGCTGCACGAAGCCCAGAACACGCTGCTCATCGCCGTCGGGCTGGTCATCCTGGTGGTGCTGCTGTTCCTCGCCAACTTCAGGGCGGCGATGATCCCGGTGACCGCAGTGCCCGTGGCCCTGATCGGCAGCTGCGCGGTGATGTACCTGTGGGGCTTCTCGCTCAACAACCTGTCGCTGATGGCGCTCATCGTCGCCACCGGCCTGGTCGTCGACGACGCCATCGTCGTGCTGGAGAACATCGCGCGCCACGTCGAGGAGGGCATGTCACCGCTCGACGCCGCGTACAAGGGCGCGGGCGAGGTCGGCTTCACGCTGCTCTCCATGAACCTGTCGATCGTCGCGGTGTTCGTCTCGATCCTCTTCATGGGCGGCATCGTCGAGCGGCTGTTCCGGGAGTTCTCGATCACCCTGGTGGCCGCCATCCTCATCTCGCTGATCGTGTCGCTGACGCTGACGCCGATGCTGTGTGCCCGCTGGCTGGTGGCGCGCGCCGATGCCAGGCCCGGACGGCTGCAGGCGATCAGCGACGGCGCGTTCTCGTGGCTGCGTCGCGGGTACGGCCGATCGCTCGGCTGGGCCCTGCGTCATTCGCCGATCGTGCTGATGATCTTCATCGGAGTGGCCGCGTTCACGGTGCATCTCTACGTGAGTGCCCCCAAGAGCTTCCTGCCGCAGCAGGACACCGGCCAGCTGGGCGGCTTCATCCGCGGCGACGACGGCATGTCGTTCCAGATCATGCAGCCGAAGATCGAAGCCTTCAGGAAGGCCGTGCTGCAGGATCCGGCGGTGGAGAGCGTGGCCGGCTTCATCGGTGGCGGGCGCGGCATCAACAACGCGCAGATCTTCGTCAGGCTCAAGCCGCTCGAGGAGCGGCAGGTGTCGGGACAGATCGTCGCCGAGCGCATCCGCCGCAACCTGCCGAAGGTGCCGGGCGCGCGCCTGTGGCTCAACGTCGATCAGGACATCCGGTTCGGGGGCAACTTCGGCGGCGGGTCCTACCAGTACACACTGCGGTCGGACAACCTCGGAGAGCTGCGGACGTGGGCGCAGCGCGTGCGCGACGTGCTGCAGACGCTGCCGGAGCTGACGGGCATCGAGGACGAACTGGTGTCCAGTCAGCAGATCACCCTGGAGGTCGATCGCGAGGCCGCCCGACAGCTCGGCATCGAGATGTCGACAGTGACCCAGGCGCTCAACAACGCGTTCGGGCAGCGTCAGGTGTCGACGATCTACAACCAGATGAACCAGTACCGCGTGGTGATGGAGGTGGCGCCGCAGTTCGCGCAGGGGCCCGAGGCACTCGACCAGGTGCACGTGGTGACCGCGGCGGGCAATCGCGTGCCACTGTCGACGTTCAGTCGTTACACGCGGACGTCGGCAGACGACCGCATCAGCCGCAACGACCAGTTCGCGTCGGCCAACGTCTCGTTCGAGCTGGCCCCGGGGGTGAGCCTCAGCCAGGCCGAGGTCGCCATCAATCGCGCCGTGTCGCTGCTGACGCTGCCGACCAACATCCAGGGTCGGCTGCAGGGCAACGCCAGTCTCTTCCAGCGCATGCAGGGCAATCAGCCGATTGCCATCCTCGGCACCCTGCTCATCGTCTACATCGTGCTCGGCGTGCTGTACGAGAGCTATCTCCACCCACTGACGATCCTCTCGACGCTGCCCTCGGCCGGCGCGGGCGCGCTGCTGGCTTTGCTGCTGCTCGAGACGGAGTTCAGCCTGGTCGCCCTGCTCGGGCTGTTCCTGCTGATCGGCGTGGTGATGAAGAACGCCATCCTGATGATCGACGTCGCCCTGCAACTGGAGCGCGAGGGCGGCGCCACGCCGGACGAGGCGATTCGTCAGGCCTGCCTGCTGCGTCTGCGGCCGATCCTGATGACGACGATGTCGGCGCTGCTCGGGGCCTTGCCGCTGATGCTGGGCACGGGCGAGGGCGCGGAGTTGCGACAGCCACTCGGGATTGCCATCGTCGGCGGGCTGGTGGTGAGTCAGGTGCTCACGCTGTACACGACGCCGGTGGTGTATCTGTATCTGGAGAACATGCGCGTGCGCGTCAACCGGCGCCGCGGCCATTCGGTGACCGACGAGGTCGTGCGCGACACGCCGCCGACGCCACTGCGCCACGCCTGATCCACTCGTTTCAAAACGAGTGGGTGCGCCCTGCTGCGTAGCTGGCTCTGCGTCCAGTCGAGGTTTACCGCGGCCAAGTGTCAACCTTTGCGGCGCCAGGCGTGAGCGTCTTCGACCCTGTCACACCGCTCGCGTGACGAGGGACGTGTCGCCGGACGCCGGCGCTGCCCCAGACGTTGCCACCCCGAGCGCAGACGCTCGCCGGCAGTGGCGCGCCGGGGCGAGGCCAAGCCGAGCCGCCCCGCCCCAGAGTGAGCGGGACGCTACACGGCAGGGGGCGCCGGGGGGGGCACGCGTGCGTCGACCCCCAGTTCGTTCTGCATGCGTTCGTACCAGGCGTCGTCCTCGAGCGCATTGAGTTCGACCCACTGCTCGTCGGTCATCGACGCGCGCCACGCCAGGAAGGGCGCCGCATCGGCACCGGCGGTGTGGCGCAGCTGCCACGTGCCGCTCTCGACGATGTCGAGGATGACACCGGCCGTGACGGTGGGTGGGATGGGGTGCGACAGGGCTGCCCGGAACAACCCGCCGAATCTGCGGCTCTGCGGGTAGATCGACGTGCCGCCCTGTTCGATGCCGTGCGCCATCTTCGTGTCCTGGATCCCTGGTTCGACGATGGCCACACGAATGTTGAACGCCTTGACCTCGCCCGCCAGCGCTTCGCTGATGGCCTCGAGCGCGAACTTCGACGCAGCGTAGGGTCCCAGCGGCGAAGCCACGATGCGGCCGGACACCGAGGACACGTTGATGATGCAACCACTGCCCGCCGCCCGCATGCGGGGCAGCACCGCCTTGATGCACCGGACGGCACCAAAGTAGTTGGTCTCCATCACGGCCCGGAACACCTCGAGCGGCACCTCCTCGACCGAGCCGTGCGGCCCCAGCCCGGCGTTGTTGACGAGCACGTCCAGCGGGCCGGGGATGGCGGCGAAGCACGATGCGACCGACTCGTTCGAATCGACGTCCAGCGCGCGGATGTCGATGGGCAGCCCTTCGGCGCGGGCCATCGCCTCGAGTTCCGGGGCGCCCGCGGGGTTGCGCATCGTCGCAATGACGTGATGCCCGGCGCGCGCGAGTGCCAGCGCGGTCTGCAGTCCAATGCCCGAACTCGTGCCCGTGACCAGAACGCTGCTCATCGTACCTGCCTCCTGTCGTGACAGCGCCGTGCCCGCCAGCCGCTGCTGGTGACGGCGGTGCCGATCCTGGGTTGTGGCGAGGCCGCATGATACCTCTTCCTCGAGAAGCCGCGTCATCGATGCGGGTCGCTGACGCCCACCTTCACCAGCGCAGCGACATGCACGACAGACCAGCGTCCAGCTTCATCACCTCGTCCAGCCTCAGGTCGCGGACGGCGTAGCCGCGGCCCGCGAGCAGGTCCGCGGTGCGCGGGAAGCCGGCGGCGATCAGCACCGTGCCATTGATGCAGAGCGCGTTGGCCACGGCCTCCTCGCCCTCGGGCACGACCACCGTGGCCAGCCCCGGAAACAGCCCGGCGTCGGCGACGGCGCGCGTCGCGAGCACGGTCTCGTCATCCAGCAGGGAGCACCCGGTCTTGAGATGCAGGACGCCGGGCGGCGGCGTGACGATGACCGCACGCCGACCGAGGGAGGCGAGAATCCGCGCGAGACGGGTGGCGCCCGCGAGATCGGTCCGGGCAGACAGGCCGATGTACACCGCATCGCACGTCAGCAGCACGTCGCCGCCGTCGGCGAACCCGACGTCGCTGTCTCGGCTGGGCTCGGGGCGTCCACCGGTCCCACTGTCGGCGCTGCCGTGGCGGCCTTCCATCTCGCCCTCGCTGCCCCCGCTGCCCTCGCCGTGCTCGCCGCCCTCGCCCAGCGCCCGCACCTGCGCGAATCGCGACCGCAGCACAGGCTCGAGCGCCGCCGTCTCGCCGAGTCGCGACGGCGCCCCGGGGCGCAGCAGGATGGCCGCCTCGGGAAAGACGAGCGCCGGGTCCTCGACGAACACGCTGTCGGGATGGGCCTCGAGCGGATCGAGGACGTCCACGGTCAGGCCGAGGCGAGTCAGCGTGTCGACGTAGGCCGCGTGTTCGCGGCGGAGCGCCGCGACGTCCGGTGCGCCGCGATCCACCGTACGCAAGCCGTCGACGGCGGACTCGGCAGGGCGGCGGACAATGGCATGGGTGAATCGGGTCGCGGACGTCATCGGGGCGCTCGCAGTATCGACCTCCCGGACGCGCCGACGCAACGGCAGCGCCGCACGCGCCTTGACAGCACCACCACGCCCGAGGAACGCTGCCCCATGCTGCACCGCCCCGGTCGACGCGCCTTCCTCGCCGCAGCCGCGGCATCCTCGGTGCTGCGCGCCGCACTGGCGCAGGCGCACCAGGCGCCGCCGCGCCGTCTCGACCGCCTGAAGCTGCTGCAATACCGCGACGCCCAGGGGGCGGTGCACCCCGTGACCACCACGGCGCAGTGGAGACACCGCCGCGACGAGATTCTGCGCGGCATGCAGCAGGTGATGGGCCCGTTCCCCGGCGACGACCGCCGCGTGCCGCTGGCGATGGCGGTGACCGCCGAGGTCGACTGCGGCAGCTATCTGCGGCGCACGATCACCTACACCGCCGAGCCCGGAGGACGCACCCCGGCCTACCTGCTCGTGCCGAAACGAGCGCTGGCGCCGGGGGCGCGCGCGCGCGCCGTGCTGTGCCTGCACCCGACCGAGCACACCATCGGCTACGACGTCGCGGTCGGCCTCGGCGGCAAACCCAATCGCGCCTACGCGGCGGAGTTGGCCGAGCGCGGCTTCGTCACGCTCGCGCCGTCCTATCCGCTGCTCGCGGCGTACCAGCCCGACGTCATCGGTCTGGGGTACGCGAGCGGGACGATGAAGGCGATCTGGGACAACGTCCGCGGCCTCGACCTCCTGGCGTCGCTGCCCTTCGTGTCGCCAGCGGGTTTTGGCGCGATCGGCCACTCCCTCGGCGGACACAACGCCGTGTACACCGCCGCCTTCGACGATCGCCTGCGCGTCATCGTCTCGAGCTGCGGCCTGGACCTCTACACCGACTACTACGGCGGCGACCCGAAGGTGTGGCAGCCCGAGAAGGGGTGGTGTCAGCTGCGCTACATGCCACGCCTGCTCGACTACGCCGGTCGTCTCGACGACATCCCGTTCGACTTTGCGGAGATGGTCGGGACGCTGGCGCCTCGCCGGTGCTTCATCAGCGCCCCCCTGCGCGACGCCAACTTCAGATGGCAGAGCGTGGACCGCATCGTCGCGGCGGCACGCCCGGTCTATGGCCTCCTGGGCGCGCCGGATGCCCTCACCGTGGAGCATCCGGACAGCGACCACGACTTCCCCAACGCCATGCGGCAGCAGGCCTACGCGCTCTTCGATCGGTACCTGTCATGAGCGGGAGGTCGCGGTCGTGACGTCCCCACGCGCGTACGTCCCGGGGGAGGCCGTGCTGGTGGTCGCGCTCAAGCGGCGCGGCGCGATCGTCGAGCGACGGGGCCGCGCCTATCGCGTGGCCGTCGGCGGGCTCACCATCACCTGTCGCGACGACGAGTTGCAGCGCGTGGTCGTGCCGGCGCGCGGCCGAACACCGCAGACGGTCGTGCCACCCCGGCGCCCGACACGCACGGGAACGACCGACACGCCGGGGGGCGCCGCACGCCAGACACCCGTGCCCGGACGCGCGAGCGCGCCACGGCCGAAGGGAGAGGATGCCGTGTCGTCCATCGACCTGCACGGCTTCACGACGCTCGAGGTCCGCGAGGCCCTGCTCACCCACCTCGATGCCGCGATCCGCGCCGGCCACGCCGTCGTCGAGGTCGTGCACGGCATCGGCACGGGCAAGGTGCGCGCGACGGTGCTGGCCGAACTGCAACGGCTGCCGGTGGTACGCGAGATTCGCCGACATCCCACCAACCGCGGCGTCACGCTCGTGTTCCTGTGACGCCGGCCTTCAGCCTTGGGCCTTGGGCCTTGGGCCTTGGGTCTTGGGTCTTGGGCCTTGGGCCTTGGGCCTTAACCCTTCAGCCTTCGGCATTCGGCATTCGGCATTCGGCATTCGACCAAGGCCCGCCCCGCACTGCATTGTGAATTCTGCATTGTGAATTACAGGGGATACGCAATGTATCCCTTGTTGATCGCCGACAGCTTGCGGCGCAGCTCGTAGACGCCACCGCCCTCCCGGGTGCGGCTCGCGTCGGTGTTGCCCTCGATGGTGTGGATGAACCCACCCTCGACGCCCTGCACGAATCCCGTGTGCCCCTTGCCGGCGCCGTAGTCCATCACGAAGACCATGCCGGGCACGATGAGCGCGGGGTCGGCGGCGGCACGGGAGCCGACCACCCGGGTGGCGCCGCGGCTGACGGCGCGGTTCCAGTGATCGAGGCAGCCGGCGGTGCGCACCATCGGGTTGGCGAGGCCGTGTGCGGTGGCGACCTCGTCGAAGCACCAGTACACGAAGGCACAGCACCACGGCTTGCTCCTGGCCGGCAGGGTCAGCGAGACGCCGACGCGCGAGAGATACCGGTCCACCTCAGGCCCGCTGTTGGAATTGACCGGCACTTCCCGGACGTGCAACTGGGAGCGGGCCTTCTCGAGCAGCGCCGCGAAGAACGGCGAGGACGGCCTCGTCGTCTCCGGCACGGCGTGATCGCCGAACAGCGCCGCCCAGGTATGCGGGCCGACCTTGCCATCGGCCTTCAGCGGCTGCCCAAGGCGGTCGACGTGCTGGGCCTGGAACAACTTCACCGCCGCGACGGTCTCCGGGCCGAAGACGCCGCTCTCGGCCGGCACCGTGTAGGCCAGCGCCTTGAGTCGCGCCTGCACCGCGCGAACCATCGCGGCATCCGTCTCGCCTGCCTTGATCGTGCGTCCCGGGTATGTCCGTGTCGTGGTCACGTCGCGTTCCAGTCCTTTCGGTCGTCGAGGGCCGCGGTCACTGCTCGCAGGTCGACCACGGGCGCAGCGGCGCGCCCGGCGGCGCGTCGGCCCGGGTGATGCGCACGGTCGCGGGGCCACCGGCGTTGTTGCGATAGAAGCAGTCCCAGCCGAGGCAGGGGAAGATGACGTCGTTGACCCAGATGGACAGCGGACCGTCCTGCCCGGCCAGGAAGGTCCCCTCCGGCACGGGGATGCGCAGTGGGTTGGTCGAGCCGATCTCGACGACGGGAACGAGCCAGTTCGCCGTGATCTCGCGCCGCAACGGCACGGCAAGCGTCAGCAGTGCCTTCTGCACGGCCGAGGCACCTGGCGCATGCAGCGAGGAGAACCCGGACGTGCTCGTCACCGGCATCGTCCAGTCCGTCCACGCGCCGGTGCGTCGCGTCGTCGCCGACAGCGCGGCCTCCGTGGTACTGCACGCCTCGGGCAGCGTGATCTCGACCCGGTAGCGCTGTCCCTTCTCCACCGTCACGCCGGTCGCGTTGCACAGGAGGTGCGGCCACAGCGCGAACGTGTCCCGCTCGCCGTCACGGCGCGTCGGCTCCGCCTGACTGCACGTGGAGGCCTGCAGCACGCCGGCACGACTGCGAATCTCGAACGCCGTGCGCAGCGGCAGGACGCCCGCCAGCAGCACCAGCAGGGCAATGCCGAAGACGTGCGGCAACAGATGGTACGAGACGAAGTGGAAGGTGCGTCGATAGGCGCCACTCGTACGCAGGCGATAGACCCAGTCGGTCGGCGAGCTGACCGGCGGCACGGGTCTGGCCCGCATGCCGTGGTCCAGGAAGACGGCCCGCATGTGGTCGACGGCCGCCACCTTGAGTCGCAGGCTCCACGCGATGAGCGCCAGGATGAAGACGGCGCCCGTGAACAACTGGAAGGGCCGCTGCTGGTAGTACTGGAGCCAGGGCGCCAGCGCGCCGGGCAGGATGGTGTCGAGCAGACCGACCAGCGACGCCAGCGTGGCCTGCGGCGCACCGAGCCAGGTGAGACGCTCACGGGCCGGGCACAACGGGATCAGCAGCAGCACCAGCGTCGCGGCCACCGTGAGGAAGTAGGCGATGCGCCGCCACCACACCGCGTTGAGGGCGCGCTCCTGGCGCAGCCGCCTGGCATGCCGCTGCGTGGGGTGCTCGAACGGGTTGGCGGCCACCGACGCTCCTGGGTCGTCGTCGTCTCCGTCGTGCAGGATTCGTCCGTCCGTCGTGACCACCGCGTAGCGCTCCGGCAGGATCGGGGGCGCGTAGCCATCGACGTTCTGGCGAATCCGTTCCAGCACGCTCTCGTGAATCTTGGGGCGGTCGACGTAGACATCGGCGTGACGGTCGTGACACAGGCGCTCCACCGGGCGCGGATGATAGCGGTAGTAGACGCCGAGCCCTCGCCGCGAATCGTGCATCGGCGCGGCGACGATGCCGCGATCGATCCAGTCGACGGGAATGCGGCCCTGGGCACCGCACAGGCTGGGCCTGAAGCGGAGTCCCTTCTTCCAGGCCTCCTCGGCCATCCATCGCAGCGGCGTGTGCGCGAGCGTGTCGTCCGGATAGCCGCCGCCGACGTTGGAGTGCATCCCGGCGAACCACACCTGCGACACCCGCTCCTGGTCGAGACTCGTGGAGGTGAGGTTCTGCGGCTCCTCCTGCTCGGTCCACAGCAGCGGAAAGAACGTCTGCCGCTCATCGTCGAGCGCCAGGGCGTGGCAGGCGCGGCGCACGCGATCGGAGACGCGGCGGTCCTTGGGCAGCATCGGCCAGATCCAGGCCTCCCACCCGCGCGTCAGTTCGTCGACCGGCAAGCCGTACGCCGCGACCGTGTCCCACACCCCGAGGAACTCGATCTCCGCCTTGAGCGTGCGCGAGGCATCGAATCGCGTCTTGCCCCACGCCCAATCCCAGCCCCGCAGGACCAGATCGCGCGCCAGGCGGCCAAGCCGCACCGGCCACGAGTGGGGAAAGCGGTCGGCACGATACTGCCGATAGGCCCACAGCGACAGCCGGCGGAGTTCGGCCTCGGAGTCGGTCTGCACCAGGCCGACGCGGGCCACCAGCGCGGCGAGGATACGGGCCGTGTAGGCGCCTCGACTGAAGCCGAACGCGAAGATGCGATCGGTGTGCGCCGGATTGTCGGGATCGACCGCGTAGGCCCGACACAGGAACATGTAGAGGTCCAGGACGTTGCGCTTCAGGCCGTAGCCGAAGGCGCCCCCGAGCACCGCGATCGGCTTGAACGACGCCGTGCCGACGCCATCGTCGTAGAGCGCCACCTGTGCGCCCGACGCCAGGTCGAGCGCCTCGTACAGGCGCCAGACGTTGGTCTTCTGCAGCTTGGCGGCGCTGTTGCCGGTGCCATCGGAGAGGACGACGAGGTTGCGCGGCACGAAGGGAGTGCGAGGCGAGGTGGGCATGGGGGGCTGCAGGGGACAACGCATCAGCGCGGGCGACCGTACACGCGCCCCGCGAATCCCTGCGATTGGCGACCATTCCGGTCCTCTTCCTCTAGTGTCTTGGGAGAATGGCGCCGCGACTCATCCGGGGCTATAGTGCGCGCATGGCCGACGGCGATCACGACCTGACGCACCTCCCTGACCTTCGGCAGAAGCCGCAACATGGTCCGGTCCGCAGCAGGCGGCCCATCTACCAGGACCTGCTCCCGCCGTGCAACCATGCGTGCCCGGCGGGAGAGCCGATACAAGGCTGGCTCGATCATGCGCAAGCGGGCAGGTACCGCGAGGCCTGGTCCCTGCTGGTCCAGGCCAATCCCTTCCCCGCCATCCACGGCCGCGTCTGCTACCACCCCTGCGAATCCTCCTGCAATCGCACCAGACTCGACGGCGCCGTCAGCATCCACTCGGTCGAACGCTTCCTCGGTGACATGGCCCTCGCAGAGGGCTGGCCGCTGCCGGCTGGTGCCCCGCCCTCGGGGCAGTCGGTGCTCGTCGTCGGAGCCGGGCCGAGCGGCCTGTCGGCCGCCTATCATCTGCGTCGCCTCGGCCACGACGTGCTGGTGCGCGACGCCGGTCCGGTTGCCGGCGGCATGATGCACTTCGGCATTCCGGCCTATCGGCTGCCCCGCGCCGTGCTCGACGCCGAGGTTCAGCGCCTGGTGGACATGGGCGTGCGGTTCGAGTTCACCCACAAGGTCACCGACCTCGAAGCGGAATGGCAGGAGGGGGGATTCGCCGCCGTCTTCCTCGCCGTCGGCGCGCATATCGGCAAGCGGGCCGGCATCCCCGCCCGCGATGCGGGACGCATGCTCGATGCGCTGGCGTTTCTCAAGGACGTCGAGGCCGGGGCGCCGCCGAAGCTCGGACGTCGCGTGGCCATCTACGGCGGTGGCAACACGGCGATGGATGCGGCGCGCACCGCGGTGCGCCTCGGGCACGAGCCGCTGATCATCTACCGTCGCGACCGCGACCACATGCCGGCGCACGCCGAGGAAGCCGACGATGCCCTCGAGGAGGGCGTGAAGATCCACTGGCTGCGGTCGATCACCGCGATGGAGGGCGACGCCCTCACCGTCGAAGTGATGGCGCTCGACGACAAGGGGCGGCCGCGCGGGACCGGCGTGTTCGAGACCATCGAAGCCGACGCGCTCATCCTCGCGCTGGGTCACGACACCGATACCGGCTTCCTGAAGACGGTCGCCGGCGTCACGCTGGCCGACGACGGCAGCGTGATCGTCGACGCGGCGATGATGACGGGACGCGCCGGCCTGTTCGCCGGCGGCGACATGATTCCCGCCGAACGCACCGTGACCTACGCCACGGGCCACGGGCGCCGGGCCGCCACGCACATCGACGCCTGGCTGCGACAGCAGGCGTACCACGCGCCTGCCGTCCAGGAGATCGCGACGTTCGAGAAGCTGCACCTCTGGTTCTACACCGACGTGTCGCACCGCCCGCAGCCGCGTCTCGGCGCGGAGGACCGCAAGGGCACGTTCGGCGAGGTGGTGGCCGGTCTCACGGAGCCGGAGGCGCAGCACGAAGCCGCGCGCTGCCTGTCGTGCGGCACCTGCTTCGAATGCGATGGCTGTTATGCGGCCTGCCCCGAGGACGCCGTGATCAAGCTCGGGCCCGGCAGACGCTACGAGTACGACTACACGAAATGCACCGGCTGCGCCGTGTGCTTCGAGCAGTGTCCCTGCCACGCCATCTCGATGGTGCGCGAGCCCGACGCACAGTGAGCCCCCTCATGTCCTCGTCTCCGACTCCCGAAGCGCCCGTGCTGGCCACCGTCGATGGCAACGAGGCGGCGGCCAGCGTCGCCTACCGTCTCAACGAGGTCTGCGCGATCTATCCGATCACGCCGTCGTCCACGATGGCCGAACTCGCCGACCAGTGGTCGGGCGAGCGACGTCCGAACATCTGGGGCGACATCCCGACGGTGGTCGAGATGCAGAGCGAGGGCGGCGCCGCCGGAGCCGTGCACGGCGCGCTGCAGGGCGGAGCGCTCACGACGACGTTCACGGCGTCGCAGGGCCTGCTGCTGATGATTCCGAACATGTACAAGATTGCCGGCGAGCTGACGCCGGCGGTCTTCCATGTCGCGGCCCGCGCGCTGGCGTCACATGCGCTCTCGATCTTCGGCGACCACCAGGACGTGATGGCGGTGCGCGCCACCGGGTTCGCCCAGTTGGCCTCGGCGTCCGTGCAGGAAGCACACGACCTGGCCGCCATCGCGCAGATGGCCACCCTCGAGTCGCGGGTGCCGTTCGTGCACTTCTTCGACGGCTTCCGCACCTCGCACGAGATCACCCGCATCCAGATGCTCTCGGACGACGACCTGCGGGCGCTGATCGACACCTCGCTGATCACGGCGCATCGGCAACGGTCACTCAGTCCCGACCACCCGTTCATTCGCGGCACGGCCCAGAACCCCGACGTCTACTTCCAGATGCGCGAGGCGGCCAATGCCATCCACGCCCGCGTGCCGGCGGTGGTCGAGGCGGCGATGGCCCGCTTCGCCGCACGGACGGGACGCGCCTACCACCTCGTGGAGTACCACGGCGCACCCGACGCGGAACGCGTCATCGTGCTCATGGGCTCCGGCGTCGGCGCGGCCGCCGAGGCGGTCGAGGCCCTGGTGGCACGCGGCGCGAAGGTCGGCGTGCTGCACCTGCGGCTGTATCGCCCCTTCCCCGCGGCCAGACTGCTCGAGGCGTTGCCGGCCAGCGTGCGGACCATCGCCGTGCTCGATCGCACCAAGGAACCGGGCGCCAACGGCGAACCGCTCTACCTCGACGTCGTGGCCGCCCTGGCCGACGGTGTGGCGCGGGGCCTGCGGCCGACGATGCCGCGCGTGGTCGGCGGCCGGTACGGCTTGTCGTCCAAGGAGTTCACCCCGGCCATGGTCGCGGCCGTGTTCGACGAGATCGCACGGCCGCAGCCGCGATCCGGGTTCACCGTCGGCATCACCGACGATGTCAACGGCACCAGCCTGGCGGTGGACGACACCTTCACCACCGAGCACGAGGATGTGTTCAGGGCGGTGTTCTACGGGCTCGGCGCCGACGGCACGGTGGGCGCCAACAAGAACACGATCAAGATCATCGGTGAGGACCCGGACGTCCACGTCCAGGCGTACTTCGTCTACGACTCCAAGAAGTCCGGGTCACAGACGGTGTCGCACCTGCGCTTCGGACCGCGGCCGATCCAGTCCACCTACCTCGTGCGCGAGGCGCAGTTCATCGGGTGCCACCAGTTCCAGTTCATCGAGAAGGTGGACGTGCTGACGCTGGCCGCCAGGGGCGCCACGTTGCTGCTCAACAGCGTGCACGACGCGGCGACGGTCTGGGAGTACCTGCCGCGCGAGGTGCAGGACCGGATCGTCGAACGCGGCATGTCGGTGTGGGTGATCGACGCCAACAAGGTCGCGCGCGCCGTCGGCCTCGGCGGCCACACCAACAGCGTGCTGCAGACGTGCTTCTTCGCCGTGTCGGGCGTGCTGCCGCGCGAGCGGGCCATCGAAAAGATCAAGAAGGCCATCGAGAAGACCTACCGCAGCAAGGGCGCAGAGGTCGTGCGCAAGAACTTCGAGGCCGTCGATCGCACGATCGAGGCCCTGGCGCGGGTGGACGTGCCGATGCACGCCTCCGGCACCCGCCGCATGCTGCCGATCGTCGCCGCTGGCGCCCCGGCGTTCGTCACCGACGTTGTCGCCGAGATGCTGGCAGGGCGAGGCGATCAGCTGCCGGTGAGCGCGTTCCCCATCGACGGCACCTTCCCGAGCGCGACCTCACGCTGGGAGAAGCGCGGCATCTCCGACACGGCGCCGGTGTGGGAGCCCTCGCTGTGCATCCAGTGCGGCAACTGCTCGTTCGTGTGTCCGCACGCGGTGATCCGCACGCGGGTGTACGGCGCGAACAGGCTCGAGGGCGCGCCCGAGGGCTTCAGGAGCGCACGCATCGAGGCCCGAGGCTTCCCCGACAGCCGCTACACCCTGCAGATCTACGAGGAGGACTGCACCGGCTGCACGCTGTGCGTCGACGTCTGCCCGGTGAAGGATCCGTCCGAGAGCGGCCGACGCGCCATCAACATGGCGACCCGCGCCCTCGACCCCGCCCCGGCCCGCGCACAGGTGGCCTTCTTCGAGACGCTGCCGGTGACCGAGCGCGGCCACGTGGACTTCTCGACAGTGCGTGGCACACAGCTGCTCGAGCCGCTGTTCGAGTTCTCCGGCGCCTGTGCCGGCTGCGGCGAGACACCGTACCTGAAGCTGGTCTCGCAGCTGTTCGGCGATCGCATGGTGGTGGCCAACGCGACTGGCTGCTCGTCCATCTACGGCGGCAACCTGCCGACGACGCCGTGGGCGACCAACCACGAGGGCCGCGGTCCGGCGTGGGCCAACTCGCTGTTCGAAGACAACGCCGAGTTCGGGCTCGGCATGCGGCTGGCCGCCGACCACCAGCTCGCGGCCGCGCGGCGCCTGCTTGCGGTGCTGCGGCCGCAGATCGGCGAGGACCTGGTCGACGACCTGATCAACGCCCCGCAGCGCACCGAGTTCGACATTCGCCAGCAGCGGGGCCGGGTGGCCGAGCTGCTCGATCGCCTGGGCGCCGTGCAGCACGCGCTGGTGCCGACCCTCGCCGCGGTGGCGGGGCAACTGGTGCGGCGCAGCGTCTGGATCATCGGCGGCGACGGCTGGGCCTACGACATCGGATCGGGAGGCCTCGATCACGTCCTGGCCAGCGGACGCGACGTCAACGTCCTCGTGCTCGACACCGAGGTCTACTCCAACACGGGCGGACAGGCCTCCAAGTCGACGCCGCTCGGTGCGGCCGCCAAGTTCGCGAGCGCCGGCAAGCAGACCGAGAAGAAGGACCTCGCCATGCAGGCGATGGCCTACGGCCATGTCTACGTGGCTCGCGTCGCCATGGGCGCCAACCCGCAACAGACGCTCGATGCGCTGCGCGAGGCCGAAGCCTACGAGGGACCGTCGCTCGTGCTGGCCTATTCGCACTGCATCGCGCACGGCATCGACATGACGCAGGGCCTGCACCAGCAGGACCGCGCCGTGCACTCGGGCTACTGGCCGCTCGTGCGGTACAACCCCGAGTTGCGCGCCGCCGGCGAACGTCCGTTCACGCTCGACTCGGTGCGCCCGACGATCCCGTTCCGGACCTATGCCGAGCAGGAGCTGCGCTATCGCATGCTGCTCCTGAGCGACCCCGTCCGCGGCGAGGCCCTGCTCCGCCAGGCGCAGGAGGCCGTGACCCGCAAGTGGAAGCAGTACGAAGACCTCGCGGAGTTGAGGTAGCTCATGCCGGATCTCTCCACCACCTATCTCGGCCTCCCGCTGCAGCACCCGATCGTCGCCTCGGCGGGACCGATCTCGCAGTCGCTCGACGGCATCCGCCGCCTCGAGGACGGCGGCGCCGCCGCCATCGTGCTCTTCTCGCTGTTCGAGGAGCAGATCCGTCTCGAGAACGCTGCCATCGACCGCCTGATGGCCGTCGGCGCCGACAGCTCCGGCGAGGCCAGCAGCTACTTCCCCCCGATGGGCGACTTCGCTGCCGGCCCGGAGGCGTACCTGACGATCGTCCGGCAGGCGCGCCAGGCCGTCCGCGTGCCGATCATCGCCAGCCTCAACGGCTCCACGCCCGATGGCTGGGTCGACTACGCGCGGCAACTGCATGACGCCGGCGCGCACGCCATCGAGCTGAACCTCTTCCACATCCCGGCGGACCTCGACGCGACGGGCCGTGACGTCGAGCAGCGCTACGAAGACGTCGTGCGCTCGGTCTGCAGCGCCGTGCCGATCCCGGTGGCGGTGAAGATCAGCCCCTACTTCAGTGCGCTCGGCGAGATGGCTCGCCGTTTCGTGCAGGCGGGCGCGCGTGGGCTGGTGCTCTTCAATCGCTTCTACCAGCCGGACTTCGATCTCGATCGGATGGAGGTGACGCCGTCGCTCGAGCTGAGCGCCCCGACCGAGATCCGCCTCCCGCTGCTCTGGCTGGCCGTCCTGCGCGGGCGGCTCGAGGCGTCGCTGGCCGCCACCACGGGCGTCCACTCGCACCTCGAAGCGGCCAAGTATCTGCTGGCCGGCGCCGACGTGGTGATGACGACATCGGCGGTGCTCAAGCACGGGCCAGGTCACCTCGCGGTGATCCGAGCCGACCTCGATCGGTGGATGGACTCGAAGGGGTTCGCCTCGGTCGCGCAGATCCGCGGCTCGATGAGCCAGCAGCACGTCGCCGACCCGACGGCGTTCGAGCGGGCCAACTACATCAAGATTCTTCAGAGCTGGCGGGCGTAGGGCGGGCCTGGTCGCCGAGCGGGCCGTCGGTCGGCAGCGGCCGGATGTCGCCTGCGGGCCGTGGCGCCCACGAGCCGAGCCGGTTGCGCAGGACGTGCCACAGGGCCGGCCCCGGCGGTGCGTCCACGACCTCCGCCACGAACAGACTGACGTCGTCGTGCGTCAGCACCGACGACCCCGTGTGCGCGACCAGACCGGCACGCAGGTGGTCGACCAGGGCCGCGTGGGGGCCCTCGAACTCGCCGAGCAGCCGGGCGAGTCCCGCCTGCCCGAGTTCCTCGCCGTCTGGCGACGTCGCCTCGAGCACCCCGTCGGTCAGCAACAGGAGGCGGTCGCCCTGGCTCGTCGGGATGCGGCGACGCGTGAACCCCGGGGCCAGCCCCGTGCCGAGCGGCAGGCCGACCGGCCCGCGCGACGACGACCGCGCCGGCTCAGGATCGATGGGGGCCCACGTCCCGGAGGCTGCGGTGTAGAGCCAGGCCGGGGGATGGCCCGCGTACGACACCGTCAGCCTACGGCTCGGCGGGTAGTAGGTGACCATGACCGCCGTGGTGATGGTGGCCAGCGGGGTCGTGCTGACGCGACGGTCGATCGCGCGCAGCACCCGGCGCTCGTCCATCGTGTCGACGCTACGGCGCAACTGGCCGTACATCTCGCGCCCGACGGCGGCCACGGCGTCGCCGTGGCCCGCCACATCAGCCAGGCACACGCGCGTCAGCAGGCCCGACCCGCACACCGAGAGGTAGTGGATGTCGCCGCCGTGCGGCCCGTCACAGGCGCTCGAGTACAGCGTGCCTTCGAGGCCGGGCAGGTCGATGGCGGCATGCACCACCTGGTTGCCACCCCGCACCTCGCCGCACGCCAGTCCGGTGTTTCCCACGTTGGTTTGATGCCCCGTGCCCCCGTGGCGTTCCCACGCGGCGGTGGGTGTGGCGGGAGCGTCTGCCTACCTGCCCGACGCGAGACGGATGCGCCGGTACTCCATCTGGCCGCGGTCGGCTTCGAGCCCGATGCCGCCGCTTGGCGGCACCTTGAACGCCTTCTCGATGACCTCGCCATTGCAGGTGACGACGGCCGTCTCGCCGGTCACGGTGATGACGAGTTCGTTCCACTCCTGCGGCCGGTAGCTGGCCAGCGTCGTGTACGGGCCCGACAGGCGATAGTCGCGGACCTGCAGCTGCGGGCCGCGCAGGAAGACGCCGCCATCGGCGTACGGCGTGGCCCGGAACTCCAGTTTCAGCACGAAATCGCCGTCGAAGGTCTTCGTCGTCCAGAGCTGCTGCACCTTGCGACCTTCCGGCGGCGTGACCGCCACGATGTGGTCGCCGATGACGCGCCAGCGCTGGTCCACACTCGACGTCCGGCCATCGAAGGACACCGGCGCGTCGACGAAGGGCCACAGCGCCGCGTTGGGATCGGAGGCCTGCCACTTCGCCGCGACCGCCTTCTCCTGCTCGGTGGTCGCTCGATAGCCCCAGCCGGTGAGATCGCGCCCGTTGAACAGGGCCGTGAAGCCGTCCTCCACCGCGAACGTGCCGGGCACCGGCGCGAGCAGACCCGTGGCCTCGAGCACCGGACGCAGCGCCGCCGCCCATCGGGCGTAGCCGGCGTCGTTGAGGTGCAACAGGTCGGGAAACTCCGCGATCGGGGCATCGCCCTCGGCGTCGGCCCAGAGTCGCCACGTGTCGACGGGCGTCACCTGCGGGTCGTTCTTCACGAGCGCCAGCAACCGCGCGTTGGTCTCCTTGATCAACGGCGACGGCCGCTTCATCTTCGCCGAGCTCGGGAACACCTGGCAGAGGATGATCGGCAGCCGCGGGTTGTGGTTGCGCAGGGCCGACAGGATCGACCGCACGTTGCTCTCGACGACGTCCGGACGGGCGCCCTCTTCCAGATCGTTGGTGCCGATGAGCAGCACCACCCCACGCGGGTTGAGCGCGATCACATCGTCCTGCAGGCGCAGCAGGACGCCGCGCGTGGTGTCGCCGCTGATGCCGCGGTTGGCCACCTTCATGCCTGGAAAGGCCTGCGGCAGGCGGTCGTTCCAGCCCTGGGTGATCGAGTCGCCGAGCAGGACGACCGCGCCCTGATCGGCCGCCACGTTGGTCGCCCATGCCGTGCGCTTGTCATGCCAGAGCTTGCGGAACCAGGTGTAGCGACGCAACGGCCCCACGCCGGGCAGACCATCGTCGTTGGCCGGGATGTCGAGCCGATCGACTGGCGCCGCCGCAGCCGTCGTGGTCTGCGCCCGTGCGGTCGGCGCGAGTGCCGGTGCCACGAGCAGGGCGCCCAGGGCGAGAGAGACGACGGGACCTGACCACCGGCTGGTGCGCATGGCCACAGAGGATACCGGATGCTAGCGACGGTGGCGCACGCGCACCGTGAGCACGACGAACTCGGCCGGCCTGAGCGGCGCCACGCCGATCACCAGGTGGGTCACGCCCTGGTCGACGTCGTCCTGCGTGGTGGTGGAGGCATCGCAGCGGACGAAGCAGGCCTCGGCAGGGGTGCGGCCCTGCAACGCGCCGCGGCGGAACAGCTCGATCAGGAACATCTCGACGTCGAGTCGCAGCGCCTGCCAGAGCCGGGGTCCGGACGCCTCGACGCTGGCCCACTGCACCCCGCGCGTGACACTCGCCTCGATGAACAGCGCCAGCCGGCGCACCGGCACGTACTTCCACTCGGAGGCGAGGGCATCGGCGCCTCGCAGCGTTCGGGCGCCCCACACGACGTGGCCGCCCGGGAAGGTGCGCAGCCCGTTGATGCCGGCCACGTTGAGCAGCGACTGTTCCGCGTCGTCCAGACGCACCGAGAGCGCGTCCACCCCCTCGAATCGCGCCTCGAGCCCTGCTGGGGCCTTCCACACGCCACGATGCGCGTCGATGCGGGCATAGATCCCCGCCACCGCACCGCTCGGCGCGAAGGTCGCCACCGCGCCCGGCGTCAGGGGATCGGGACAGCGCAGGCGCGGAAAGTGCAACACGGCGTTGGCGCACGCGTCATGTGGCGAGACGAGCGCCTCGAGCGCGGCGGGCGACCGTGCCTCGGCGATGCCCCATGTCTCGGGCGGGTCGACGAGGACCATCGCCCCCCGCTGGAAGGCGTAGGCGATGGCGGCATCCCAGGTCGCGCGATCGACGTCCACGCCGAACCGGAACGGCGGGATGCAGATCAGGTTCACGTCGTCGCACGCGTCGAGCATCCACAGGCCGCGCCGGCCGGCCTGGAGCGTGGGGTCCGACACGTGGAGCGCCTCGAGCGGACGCCCGTCGGTGTCGATGTTGCAGATGACGGCCTGGCGGCCGCCGTTGCGGAAGAAGTGCAGCACCGCGACGCCCAGCGGGCTCTCCGTCCACGGCCCGCCGTAGATCTGGACGAACTCCTGCGCCGACCGCACCACGCCCGGCACGCCCGTCGGACCGGTCCGGCACCGACCGATGAAGGCGGTGACGTCGGTGGACACACCGGTGATCGGACCACGGGGTGGTGGCTGCTCGACGACAACCTCGGGGTGCTCTTCGTGTGCTGGAATCGCCGCCTCCCGCCCGCGGACCGCATGCGCAGGCTCATGCATGAGAACGCCCGGCGTCGAGCCACCGCACAACGGCCCGGCCCGCCGTGCCGCCAGCCACCGATGCGGGCGATACTCTCCGTCGGGCGCAGGCGTCCGGGGGAGTCCTGATGACATGGAGTGACGTGCGGAAGGCCGTGGTGGCCGGGGTGGTGGCGCTCGTGCTGCCGTCGATGGCCGCGGCGCAGGCCACGCAGACGTTCGAGCCGCAGTTCGCGCAACCGGGCAAGGATGTCGTGTGGGTGCCGACGCCCGAGGCCATGGTGGAGGTGATGCTCGACATGGCGACGGTCACGTCACGGGACGTCGTCGTGGACCTCGGGTCCGGCGACGGCCGCCTGGTGATCGCCGCCGCCAAGCGCGGCGCGCGCGCCCGCGGCGTCGAGTACAACCCGGACATGGTGCAGCTGTCCCGGCAACGAGCCCGCGAGGCCAGCGTGCACGGCCTGGCGACCTTCGTCGAAGGGGACATGTTCGAGGCCGAGGTCGGCGACGCCACGGTGATGGTGGTCTTCCTCCTCACCGAGAACATGCGTCGCCTGCAAACCCGCTTCCTGGCCCTGCGGCCTGGCACGCGCATCGTCTCCAACACGTTCGGCATCCCGGAATGGCCAGCCGACGCCCGTGTGACGCGGCCCGATTGTTCGTCCTGGTGCACGGCCCTGCTGTGGGTCGTGCCGGCGCAGGTCCACGGCGAGTGGCAGGTCGACGAGGGCCCGCGCCTGGTGCTCGATCAGCACTTCCAGAAGGTGTCGGGCATGTTCACTGGCCCGATTGGCAGCAGCCCGATCCAGGGTGGGTCGATCACGGGTCCGACCGTCACGTTCGCCGTGGGCGAGGCGACCTATGCCCTGCGGCTCGAGGACGACCGCCTCGTCGGCACGCGCACGGAGGGCGGGCGGTCGACGCCGTGGCGCGCGACACGCGTGCGCGGCACACCGCGACCATAGACCGGCCGTGCGTCAGTGACAGAGGTCCGCGCCGGAGTCGACGATGCCGTCCACGGTGTGGAAGTCCCAGCGGTAGGTCCCTGGCAGGAGCGTGAACCTGATCACCCCCCAGGCCACGACCTTCGCTTCCGTCGTCGATCGCAGGCCGCTCGACGGGTACAGCGTGGCGCCGCCGGTGCCAACCGTGAACAGACGCGCGCCGCGCGTCGCGGGGCGTCCGTCCTGGTCGATGCGTGCGTGACGCTCGTACAGGTGGTCGTGCCCGGAGATGACGATGTCGGCCCCGGCCTCGACGAGGGCGCGCCAGAGTTCGCGCACCTGCGGGTTGTCGCCGTTGGGCCCCGAGCTCACGAGGGGGTGATGGATGATGGCCGCCACGCAGGGCACGCGCGACCGCTGCAGGTCGGCGCGCAGCCACGCCAGCTGCGGCGACCCCTCGCCCATCGGCACGTTGCTGTTGAGCGAGATCACGTGCCACGCGGCCAGGTCGTACGAGTAGTAGCCGAGGCCGTACGGACCGGCCCGCTCGCCGAAGTACTCGAAGTAGGCTGACGCGCCCGGCGACTCGTAGTCGTGGTTGCCCGGCGTGGCATACGTCCGGCCGCGGTGGCGCCCCCAGGTGCGCTGATAGCACTGGAAGTCCGCAGCGCTGCCGTGCATGTAGGCGTTGTCGCCGGCCGTGAACACCGTGCCGCTCAGCCTGTCCAGCAGGGTCGCCGTGACGGCGGCCCCCGGCTCACCGCACATGTTGATGTCACCCGCGCCCACCAGTACCGCCTCCGCGCTCGACGCGGGGGGCGCGATCGGCGCGACCGGCAGACTGGGCGACGTCGGCGTCGATTTCGTGTCGCAGCCAGCCACCGCCAGGAACACGGCCAGTCCCAGTCGAGGCGCGAGGTGGCGCCCACGGCAGCGCCGGGCGACGAGCGCAGACCGGTTGGCCATCACATGCCCACCTGAGCGATGAGTTCCTGGAAGTCGGGCGACTGACGAATGGCGGCAAACACGGGATGGACCTTCAGTGCGCAGGCCAGTTGCGTGCGCGCCTGCACGGCCGCGCGCGCCACGTCGAGCAACCCGCGCGTGTCGTCGAGCGCCACCGCGAAGCGGGCTTCGGCCGCCAGCGACCTCGGCCCTGGCAACGCGCGCGCCGTCACGAGATGGCGGGCCGCGTCGGCGCGGTTGCCCGCCCGGGCGGCGGCGTCGGCGAGCACGGACAGGCGCTGGTCGGCCAGCGCCGCGTCGCGCACGGGGTCGGCCATGGTCGCGGCCTCACGAGGACGCTCCTGTTCGAGGAGGACCGACGCCAGCACCAGGCGCGTGACGCCGGACGTCGGGTCGAGCGCCAGCGCACGCCGCACGGCCGCTTCGGCCTCGGCGAGGCGCCCGGCGTAGAGGGCGACGAGTCCGGCCGTCCGGTGCACGGGCGCGGCATGGGGATCGAGGGCGATGGCGCGGGTGGCGTGCTGGTGCGCCTCGGGATGCCGGCCCTGCTCGGCGAGGAAGATCGAGTACCACTGGTGCGCCGTGGCATGGCTCTCGTGGAGTTCGAAGGCACGCGTGAAGGCGCGCTCGGCCTCCGCCCACTTCCAGTCGCGACGATGACGCACCATGGCGATCGCCAGGTGGGCCTCGGCACTGGCCGGAGAGAGGCGGAGGGCGGTGGCAGCGGCCGTCTCGGCCTGGTCCAGGGCCTCGCGCGCCGCCACGGCCCCGAAGGCGTCGAGGGCGCGCAGGCACCACGCATCGGCGAGGGCCGCATGCGCCGGCGCGAAGGTGGGCGCGCGCGCCACCACCTGCGCCAACTGCGTCGTCGCTTCCACCAGGTCGTCCGGCGATCGTCGATGCAAGGCCTGCCGGCCGCGCACGTAGGCGTCGTACGCTGCCGGATCGAGGCCGGCGGCGCGTGCCAGCTGCCGTTCCTGCCGCGGCGTGATCGCCGCGTGGAGTTCGTGCGCCATGGCGCGCGCGACCTCGGCCTGGAGGGTCAGGATGTCGCGACTCGTGCGGTCGTAGGTGCCGGACCAGACGTGCGTGTCCGACGCCGGGTCGATCAGCTGCACGGTGACCCGCACACGCGACGCCTCGCGGACCACCGATCCCTCCACGACCAGATCGGCCGCCAGTTCACCGGCCACGACCGGCAGGGTCTTCGTGGTGCCCTTGTAGGCCATCGACGACGTGCGCGAGATCACGCGCAGGTCGTCGATGCGTGACAGGTCGGCGATGAGCGCTTCGGTGAGGCCGTCGCTGAAGGCGTCGCCGTCGCTGGTCGGCGAGAAGGCGCGGAACGGGAGGACGAGCAGGGTGGGCAGGGCACCTGGCGTCGTGGCCGCGGGCGGCGCCGCGCCAGGGGTGACGGTTGCGGATGGCGCCGTTCGATGCGCGCCCCAGGTGCTCACCACGTAGACGCCGAGGACGACCGTGGCCGCCGCACCGATCAACTGCGCGAGGATGCGACCGGCAAAGGCGATCCAGGCCGCACGCATCTTGTTGCGCTTGCGCTCGAGCCTGGTGGGGTCGGGGGGCGACGCGTCCGGGACGTCTGCCATGGTGTGTGCGCCGCGCGCAAGTCGCGCACGGCGCCCTGTCCCTACTCTACTCCCAACGCTCGTCCGTGGACAGTCCGCCGGACGGCCCTGGCGACGCCTATTTCGGCGGGGCGTCGAGCGCGTTGAGTCCCCGCGCGTAGTTCGGGTCGAGTGCCGCGAGATCGGCGCGGTAGCTGACCGTCGTGGCCGTCGGAAACGTCGTCGGCACCTTCTGCGTGACGGCGCCCGTGGCCGCCCACTCGGTCGCGCGCTGGAGCGTGACGACGAATCCCACGCAGCTCATCGCCACGATGTCGTGGCCGAGCACGGTGTGGAAGACGCGCCCCTTGCCGAAGGTGCTGGTCATCAGGATCGGCTCGTCACGCCCGGTGCCGTTGTTGGCCGGATCGGCGAAGGCGGTGGCCAGAATCGTCATGGTCGTGCCGGGACCGCGCAGATGTGCGTAGAGCTCGTCGCCCTGGTGCATCCACACCGCCGGGAGACCGCGGGTGATCGGATGGTCGGCGACCCGCGTGCGGATGGCGTACGGCGTGCGGCGGCCGTGCGAGGCGCCGGGACCGTCCGACGGGTCCTTCACGAGCGTGTCGTCCTTGTAGTACCAGTACGGCCCCGAGGCCACCGTGCGCCCACGCCAGCCGCCCACGCCGATCATCTCGTTCCAGGCCTTCCAGCCCGAAAAGGCATTGTCGGCCGCGTGCACGACGACGGCGCCTCCACCCGACGACACGTACTGCTCGAACGCCGTGCGCAACGGCGCCGGCCAGCGCTCGTCGGGCGCGTCGTAGTTGAAGACCACGGCCTGATAGGCCGAGAAGTCGGGGAGGAAGCCGTCGAGCACGCCCGTGGCGGCCGGTGCCGTCACCACCGTCACGTCGAACCGGCCGGTCTCCTCGAGGGCCCGCTCGATGAGCGGCGTGGTCAGCTGCCACTTGTGATACGGGCCGCCGCTCTCGCCGTCGAGCAACATCACCTTGATGCGTGTCGGGCCTTGCGCCACCACGGTGACGGCGACGACGATGGTCGCCAGCAGGCCGATGAAGAACTGTTGCATGCGTACTCCTGGTCGAGGGAACGAGCTGTATGGTAGCCGAGCCGCCGGGCTGGGCCCCTGGCGTGCCCACCCGTGATAGAAATCTAGGACTTTCCATGCAACGACGTTGGCCGCACCTTGCCGTCCTGCTCGGGTTGTCCCTCGCGTCCAGCGTGCTGCTGCGCGGAGCCCAACCTTCGTCCCGTCCCACGCTCGTGCCCGGCGAGACCACGCGTCTCGAGAAGGCCGAGGCCGCGCGCATCGCCACCGAGACGCGGGCGAAGCTGTCGGTCGAACTGGCCGAGGGCGTCGACCTCTCGCTGTGGGCGCCCGAGCAGCTGATCGTCGATCCGGTGGCCATCGATCTCGCCCCCGACGGCACGCTGTATGCGACGAGCACCATGCGCAACAACATGCCGCTCGACATCCGCGGGCATCAGGACTGGATGCCGACGGTGCACACGCTGCGGTCGATGGCCGATCTGCGCCGCTTCTACCGCACGGTGATGGCCCCGGCCAACAGCGACCGCAACGCGTGGATCACCGACCTGAACAAGGACGGATCGCGCGACATCCGCGACATGGAGGAGTACAAGGAGCGCGTCTACCGCCTGCGTGATACCGACGGTGACGGCCGCGCCGACGAGTCGCGCCTGGTGTACGAAGGGTTCAACGAGGATCCCGCGTTCGACATCCTCGGCGGGGTGATGGCGCACGAGGGCGACCTGATCGTCGGCGTGCCGCCGGGCGTGTACCGGCTGCACGACAGCAACGGCGACGGCATCCTCGACCAGCGCACGACGATTGGCGAGGGCTTCAACACGCACCCGGCGTTCGGCGGGCACGGCGTCTCGGGCGTGACGATCGGGCCGGACGGGCGACTGTACTGGGAGGTCGGCGACATCGGCCTGCACGTCGTCGACAAGGGCGGCCGCACCTGGACCCTGCCGAACCAGGGCGCCGTGATGCGGTCGGAGCTGGACGGGTCGAGTTTCGAGGTCTTCGCGACCGGCATCCGCAACCTGCAGGAGTTCTCGTTCGACGACCGGGGCAACCTGATCTCGGTGGACAACGATGGCGACCATGCCGGCGAGAAGGAACGCCTCGTCTACCTGCCCTACGGGTCCGACAGCGGCTGGCGCTCGAACTGGCAGTACGGCAAGTACACCGACGCGAAGAACAACCGCTACAACGTCTGGATGCGCGAGTCGCTCTTCAAGCCACGGGAAGAGAATCAGGCCGCGCACGTGCTCGCGCCGATCGAGAACTGGTATGCCGGCCCGTCGGGCATGGCCTACAACCCGGGCACGGCGCTGTCGGACGCCTGGAAGAACTACTTCTTCGTGTCGAGCTTCCCCGGGGCCGCCCCCAACGCGCGGGTCTACGGCTTCACGCTGGCCGCCGACGGGGCTGGCTTCAGGAAGGCCGACGAGAAGGTCCTGACCAAGGGCGTCCTCGTCGTGGGGATGAAGTTCGGCGCCGACGGTGCGCTCTACCTCACCGACTGGGTGACCGGCTGGGACTCGAAGAACAACGGCCGGCTGTGGAAGCTCGACACGCCGGCCACCGCGGGCTCGACCGTGCGCAAGGACGTGCAGTCCCTGCTCCAGGCGACCTTCGCGGACCGGCCCGTCGGGGAGATCGCCGCGCTGCTGCGCCACGCCGACATGCGCGTGCGCCAGAAGGCGCAATTCGACCTCGTGCGTCGCGGCGACGTCCAGGCACTGCTGTTCGCGGCGCGCGACCGCGGCAGTCTGCACGCGCGCCTGCACGGGTTGTGGGGGGTCGCGCAACTGGCACGGCGCGAGGCGGCCCAGGCCGCCGCGCTGACGCCGTTCCTTGCCGATGACGACGCGGAGATCCGCGCCCAGGCGGCACGCCTCATCGGCGACGTGCGGTACGCCGCCGCAGCCGACCAGGTGATGCCGCTGCTGAAGGACCCAACGCCGCGGGCCCGCTTCTTCGCCGCCGAGGCCCTCGGCCGCCTGGCTCATCGCCCGGCCGTGCCGGCCATCGTGGCGATGCTGGCCGCCAACGAGAGCAACGACCAGTGGCTCCAGCACACCGGAGCGGCGGCGCTGGCCACCATCGGTGACGTCGACGCCCTCGCGGCCCTCGACTCGCACCCGTCCCCCCGGGCGCGCAGTGCCGCGGTCGTCGCGCTGCGGCGCCTGCGTGCGGCCGGCGTGGCGAACTTCCTCGCCGATACGGACGTCCGCATCGTGACCGACGCCGCCCGGGCCATCAACGACGACGGCGGTATCGCGGGTGGGGTGCCACGCCTCGCGGCGCTGCTCGCGACCGCGCCGGTGAGCAACGAACCGCTCGTGCGGCGCGCGCTCAACGCCAACCTGCGGCTCGGCACGCCCGATGCGGTCGCGCGGCTCGAGGCGTTCGCGCGCAGCGCGGCAACGCCGTCGGAACTCCGCGTGGAAGCCATTGCGGCGCTCGGCGTGTGGGGCGCTCCCTCACCGATGGACCGCGTCGACGGCTTCTACCACGGCAGCGTCACCGTCACGGCGGTCAACGCCGACCGGCAGCCGCCGAACGCCGCCGGACCGGCGGCGAACGTCGAAGGCCCACGGATGGCGCTCGCCAGCACGGGGCAGCCGGCGCGGCGCGGGGCGACAGCCCCCGCCCCGGCAGCCACGCCGAGCCGCGACGCGACGGCGGCTCGCGCCGCGGTCGAACGCCTCGTGGCCGAGGCGACGTCGGCCGCCTCGCCAGACGTCGACGTCAAGGTCGCGCTGGCCGAGGCCGCTGGTCGGCTGGACGCGAGAGGCGCCGCGCCAGTGCTGCAGACGCAGCTGGCGAGTGACCCCTCCGTGATGGTGCGCACGGCGTCGCTGCGCGGGCTGCAGACGATGAAGGCCGGCGACATGAGCGCGCTGATGCAGACGGCCCTCGCCGACAAGGACCCGGTCGTCCGCCGGGCGGCACTCGCGCTGTTGCCCGGCCTGCCGATCACGCCGGCCGCCAAGGCCACGCATCTGTCGACGATCCTGAAGGCGGGCAGCGTCGCGGAACAACAGGGCGCCCTCGAGGTGATGGGCACGCTGAAGTCGGCCGAGTCGCGCCGGCTGCTGGCCAGCGCCCTCGACGCGCTCGACGCGGGTACGCTCGCGCCAGTCCTGCACATCGACCTGGTCGACGCCGTCCAGGCCGACGGCGCACCGGGACTCCAGCGGCGACTCGAGGCGTACCAGCGCAAGCAGCAGGCCGACGCCCTCATCAAGGCCTTCCGCGCCGGCGCCATCACGGGCGGGGACGCGCGCAAGGGTCAGCAGGTGCTGATGCAGAATCCCCTGGCCGAGTGCACGCGGTGCCACGCCATTCGTGGACGTGGGGCCGACGTCGGTCCCGACCTCACGCGCATCGGCGCGACGCTGACCCGCGATCAGTTGCTCGAGGCCATGGTCGAACCCAACAAGCGCATCGCGCCCGGGTTCGGCACCGTCGGCATCACGCTGAAGAGTGGCGATCGCATCGACGGCACGCTGCGCGAGGAGACCGACAGCGAACTCGTCGTGCTCACGGGCACGCCGGCCGAGGCCCGACGCATCAGGAAGGCCGATGTCGCCGAGCGCACCGACCCGGTCTCGGCCATGCCGCCCCTGGGCCTGATCCTGAAGCCGCGCGAGGTGCGCGACCTGGTCGAATTCCTGAGTGGGTTGCGGTAGAGGCCCAGGGCTCAGGGCTTTGGGCTCAGACGGAAGGGCTCAAGGCTCAAGGCTCGGGGAACGGAACGGCGCGGCGCGTGCGTCCGGACAGCCCGGGCGCACGCGCCGCGTCTCACTGGAGCGGCTGGCCGGTCACTGCGGATCGGCCATCGGGGTCGCCCCCTGCCCGCCCGCGCCCGCGTTCGCGCGGCCCCCGCGGGTCGGCTGCACCGTGATGCGCTCGGCCACGCGACGGGTGCCGTCGGTGGCGTACCGGATGACGAGACGCTGGCCAAGGCCAGACGCGAGTTCGGCGGTGGGCACGGTCTTGCGGCCCTGCTTCACTTGCGCCGTGGAGGCCAGTTCGTAGACCAGTTCTTCCGCGCCCTGACGGACGTGGATGACGTTCTTCTCTGTATCGACACGAAGCAGCTCGCCACCGCCCCACGTGGACGTCATCTTGGCGTCAGACGCGATCACGGGCGAGGCCACGAGCAGAGCTCCGAACAGGGCAGACAGGATGGAGCGACGCATGATGTGTTCTTCACTCCCGCCGCGCTGGGAAACGGAGGACGCCGGCGCGGCAGCGACCGTCCTCAAGAAAACGGACGCACGAGGTCGGGTGTTGGTTTCGCACTGACGTGAGGACATGGCGGGAGGCCTCGGGCGTGGGGACGGCAATGCGACTGGTACTGGCGGGAGCCGCGGCGGGGGCCATGGGCTGGGGCATCCGCGGGCAGTACGGACACGAGACCGGCGCGATGATTGCCGGCCTGCTCGTGTCGCTGGTGATCGTCCTCGGTATCCGTCCCGACGCGAGTCGGCACGCGGCACTCCGAGCGGTCGCCTTCGGGACGATCGGCGTCGGCTTCGGCGGCGCGATGACCTACGGCCAGACGCTGGGGCTGTCACACGATCCGGCACTGGTCGGGCACTGGGACGCCCTCCGCTGGAGCCTCCTCGGCGTCGCCCTCAAGGGCGCCGTGTGGATCGGGTGGTTCGGCGCCTGCCTCGGCATGGGGCTGAGCCCGGTGCGCTATCGCGCCCGCGAGATGGCGCTCCTGATGCTCGCGCTCGTGGGCGCCACCTTCGTCGGCACGTGGCTCTTCAACGCCCCGTTCGACCCCGACGCGCGCGTGCTGCCTCACCTCTACTTCTCCGCCGACTGGCACTGGCAGCCTGACGCGCCGTCGCTGACGCCGCGCCGCGAAGTCTGGGGTGGACTGCTCGTGGCCCTGGTCGCCCTCGGCGCCTACGTCCGCATCGTTCGTCGTGATGCCGCGACGCTCCGCCTGCTGCGCTGGGGGGTGGTCGGCGGCGGCCTCGGGTTTCCCCTCGGGCAGAGCCTGCAGGCCTGGCATGCGTGGAACCCCGAGATGTTCGCCTCCGGCGTGTGGGCCAGCCTGGACCCGCACATCAATTGGTGGAACACGATGGAGACGACCTTCGGCGCCGTGATGGGGGCCGCGGTCACCTGGGGCGCCTGGCGCCATCGCCACGCGTGGGCCCCCATGACGACGCCCGCCGTGACGTCGCTGCCTGCCGGATTCGAATGGGTCGGGATCACGACGCACGTCGTGCTGCTGGTGCTGGCCGAGTTCACCGACGTCCCGGTCCTCGGTCGCTACGCCGACATCACGCTCCTGATGGGGGTGCTGCCGCTCGTCCTGGTCGCCGAGGGACGATGGGCGCCGGCGGTGCTGGCGTTGCCGGGGACGCTGCTCCCGATCGCCGGCAAGACGGTGCGTCGTCTCGTGTACGAGGAACAGGCCATCGCTCCCCTGGCCGGATGGTTGCTGTACGCGGTGGTGCCCCTGGCGCTGATGGGCGCCGCGGCGTGGTGGCTGACGCGGCGGCGAGACCTGGAAGACGAGACCGGGCGGGGCGCCCGCCGTGACGTCCGCCGGGCCCTGCTGCTGGCGACCTGGACCTGCGTCGCGCTCAACTTCGCGTTCTTCGCGTATCCGTGGCCCTGGGCGCCCTGGACGACCCGGACGCTGCACGCGCTGGTGTTCTTCGCGTGTGCCGGGGTGGTGACGTGGGTGTCACGGGACGGCGAGTTCCTCCACCCAGGGTGAGGCGCCTTCGATCGCACGCAGACGGGCGAGGGCGCGCTGCACGGCCGCGTCGTCGCCGTCGAGCATCGCCACTCTGGCGAGATTGAACCAGCCTTCGGGGCGAGAGGCATCGGCCGCCGTGGCGCGCTCGGCGAGGCGCCGCGCTTCCTGCCGGGCCTGGACGTCGCTGGTGGTCTGCGCCTTCTGCAGCCAGGCCGCGGCGGCGTCGTTGAGGACGGCGACATCGTCCGGCCTCGCGGCGACGGCCTGGGACAGGACCGTGATGGCGCCGTCGATGTCGCCAGCCACCAGCAGCGCCACGCCGTAGGCATGCCGGCTGGCCGCGTCGGTGCGCTCGCGACGGGCCGCCTCGACGGCGGCGGCGGCGTCGAGCAGGGACAGGGAGGCGTCCGACGACGCCGGGCCGCCCGAGCGCGTGGTCGGCGGCTCAGGTGCGTGCCCGAAGCTCGTCAACCGGCCGTGCACGGGGCGCACGTCCACGTGTGCGGCACGCAGGGCCTCGAGCCCGGGGCCGGCATCGCGCCACTGACGCAGCGCCGCCGCACCGCCGATGACGACCACCAGTGATGCGGCCACCGGGACCATCCAGCGCATCAGTTGGCGCGGCCGGACAGGTGGCGGCTCCACGGGGGCGGGAGGAGCGGGAAACGGGAGGGGGGCGCCGCGCCCCTCCACCAACGCGGGGTCCGGCAGGTCAGGGACGATCGCGGCGAGCAGTTCGACGCACGCGTCGCAGTCGGCCATGTGCGTCTCGACGCGCGCCCGCTCTTCGACCGACAGCTGGTCGTCGAGGTAGGCCGCCATCTCCTCGTCGCTCGGACAGGCCGTGGCGCCGAGCGTCCCGCGATCGTGTTCCCTGCCTATCGTCATCCTGTCACCGGCCCGGGTCCGTCCGGGCGCCTGTTGGAAGAGACGTCCCGTTGCTCGTCATTCTCAGGGGGATCGTCGGAAGCGTCCAGCGGCAGCCCGGCCACCTCCTGCACCTGCACGGCCGAGACGCCGCGGTCTTCGAGGGCGCGTCGCAGGCCGGCGAGCAAGCGATCGAGGTGGCGATAGAGGGGCTTCTGCTCCTCACGCAGGGCACGGGAGATGTTGGCCACGGTCATGCCCTGTTCGTAACGCATCCGGAGCAACAGACGGTCGCGTGCCGGAACCGTCGCCATGATGTCGCGCAGCGCGGCGGCGATCGTCGTGGCCAGATGGGCCGCGTCCGCCGCCGCCAGCTGTTCGTCGGGCGCGAGTCCGGACGCCGGCAGCGTGGACAGCACGGCGTCGTCCACGAGGCGACGTCCCGTCACCCGACGCGGCAGCCGTGCCGCGAGGGCGCGGAGGTGTTCGTCGTCGAGCGTGGCGTCGCGCGCGCGCAGGGTCTCGATGGCTTCCTCGAGCCCCAGACGCTGGCGCTCGAGCAGGCGCTCCAGCGCCACCGCCGTCGGGCCGAGGCACACGGCATCGGCCGACGGCCGCCATCGGCCCCACGCCTTCACGCGCTGGTCGAGGAACAGCCGGGTGATGACCGTGCGCAGGTAGGTCGGCAGGCTGCTTCGCCCTTCGAAGCGGCGCAGCACCGCGTAGTCCTGCTCGATCAGGCGCTCGGTCACGACGCCAGCGAAATCGTCCTGCTCATCGCGCGACAGGTGATACCGGCGACCGAGATCGCGGATCACGGCGGCGATGACGGATTGGGCGTCGAGGAACTGCTGGGCGTGCGCCGACACAGGCTCTCTGGAATGCCGCGGCTCTCGAGCACCCGGACCGGGTCGCGCTGCGCGAATCCCGGCGGTGATGTGCGTGAACTCCGGCAGTATCGGCGAACTGTCCGGCCGGACACAAGCGACGGCCGCGTGAGCGGAGACGACGGGGAGCGCGGGAGGAATCGAGGCCATGTCGGGTCGTCCGGAGGGACGGACAGACCTCGCGCGATTCGCAGGGGGCTGCGTATCATGAGGCCATGCGACTCCTTCCCACTCTCCTGGTGGGCGTCGCGCTGCTCCTTGGCGGCGCCGCCCACTCGCTGGCCGACACGAAGGCCTTCGTCGGCCGCTGGAACATCCAGCCCACCGATGGCACGCCGGGCGTCTACTGGCTCGAGGTGACCGACGCGGGCGGCGCCCTCGAAGGCAGGTTCCTCAATCGCGGCGGCAGCCCCGTGAAGCTGGCCTCGGTCGTCGTCGCCGGCAACGAGCTGCGCTTCACGACGGCCGCGGCGGGCACCACCCCCGGCCAGACCCATACGGCCACGGTCAAGGACGGCACGCTCGTCGGTTCGGTGACGCTCGGCGACCGCACCGTGAAGTGGGTGGGCACGCGCCCGCCGACCTGGGCCCCGGCCAACGCCAACGGGGCACACACCTTTGGCACTCCCGTCGTGCTCGTCGATGGCACGTCGCTCGAGGGCTGGAAGGGCCAGCGCGCCAACCAGCCGCTCAACTGGGTGGCCGACGCCGGCGCCCTCACCAACGGGGAGAAGGCCAACAACCTGGTCTCGACCCGGACCTTCAGGGACTTCCGGATTCAGGCCGAGTACAAGGTCGCCGAGAAGAGCAACAGCGGCATCTACCTGCGCGGGCGCTACGAGCTGCAGGTGCTGGATGATTTCGGCAAGGCGCCCGAAGAGCACCAGCACATGGCGATCTACGCGTGGACCAAACCGGCCGTCAACGCCAGCAAGCCGGCCGGCGAATGGCAGACGATGGAGGCGACGATCGTCGGCAACAAGGTGACGGTGGTGCTCAACGGCACGACCGTGCACGACAACGCCACCATCCAGGCGATCACCGGTGGCGCGCTCGATGCCCACGAGGACCAGCCGGGCCCGATCATGCTGCAGGGCGACCACGGCAAGGTGTGGTTCCGCAAGGTGGTCGTGACCCCGATCACGAAGGCCGGACGCTAGAGGGAGGCGCGCAGGGCGTCGCGTTCGCGGCGGGCCGCCGCCGCGAGCGTGAGCGACGCGTCGGCGCCGGCCCACCAGTCGAGCAGCACGTCGTAGGCCTGTGCCGCACCGGCACGGTCGCCGGAGGCGGCCAGCGCGCGCGCCAGGCCGAGCTGGGCCAGCGGCACCAGTGGCGAGAACGGGTCCGTGCCGCGGTGGTCCACGAGCTGCCGGAACGTCCGGGCGGCTTCGGCATGGGCGCCGGCCTGCGCATACGCCTGCCCTTCCAGGTACGTCGGCGCCAGCGCCGCGATGACGCCGAACTGATAGGGCGCCGCGGGCCGCAGCGCCTCGACCGCTTCGGCCGGACGCTGGCGCGCCAGCGCGATGGCCGCCGTCGCCACCGGCAGGTAGGCGAGGCGCAGGAACGTGTCCTCGGGGCGCACGGCGCGACGGCGGTCCACCACGGCCGCCGCGTCCTCCGGCGCCCCGGCGAGGGCCAGCGCGAACGCGGCGCGCAGCGCGGGCTCCGGGGCCGTGGAGGTGGCGGCCACCGCCCGTGCCTGCGACAGGGCGAGGCCGCGGTTGCCGTACAGCGCGTCGGTCAGCGCCAGCCACGCGCCGTACCCCGAGGCGATCTGCGGAAACTTCTGCACCTCCGCCGCCTCGACCACCTCGGCGAACAACTGACGCGCCTCGTCGAGTCTGCCGTGGAACGCCGCGTCCTGGGCCCGCGCGCCGACCATGTCGAAGCCACGGGCCCGGCTCGTCGCCCACGCCACCTGCTGCTCCGCAGCCGCGTCATCGCCGAGCACTCGCAGCACCTGATACAGCAGCCGTCGCATCGGGACGGTCTCGAGCCGCTGGGCGATGGCCTGCTCGGCGACCACCCGGGCGTCGGCGTACCGCCCTTGCCCACGTCGCGCATGCGCGAGGTTGGAGTAGGGGAACGCGTGGGCGGGATTGCGACGCCGCGCGTCCTCGGCCTGGGCCGCCGCCCCCTCGAAATCGCCGAGCCGGTTCAGCAGCACCGCGAGCGCATTGGGGGCGCGGTAGTCACGCGGGTACGTGCGGCTCCACACCTCGAGCGCTTCCCTCGCCTGCAGCTGATCGCCCGTGACGCGGTCGTGGTACTGGTACGTGATGAAGAAGCGTTCGCGTTCGCTGACGCGCAAGCGCTTCTCGTAGGCGAGCCTGGCGTACTCCTCGCTGCGGCCGGTCTCGCCGAGGCCGCCGTACGCACTGGACAGCGTGGTGTAGGCCAGCGCGAAGCCCGGATCGGCGCGAATGGCACGTTCCAGCCAGCGGATGCCCTCCATCTCCTGGCCGGAGGCCCGGCGCGCCGCCGCCTCCGTGTAGGCCTTGAGTGCCTCCAGCGACGGTGTCGTCGCCGCTTCGATCGGCACGTTGTGCGCCGACAGCGTGGTGCGCGGTTCACCGAGCGCGGTGCGCACCGACGCCGTCAGCTCGCCGAGCACCCGCAGCACGTCTTCCTTGCGCTGCACCTCTCGCTGCTCGCGAGCGATGGTCGTGCCGTTCTCGCAATCGGTCGCCACCAGCGCGATGGCCATGCTGCGCCCGACCGACGAGACACTGCCCTCGAGCATCGCCTGCACCCCGAGCCGCTGGCAGAGCTCCGCCGCCACGTCGTGCGTCAGCGCCGAATCCGTCTGGCGCCCCATCATCTGGAGTCCGTCGCGCAGTCGTTCATCCGACACGAGATCGAGATACGGAGATTGCCCGAGATAGACGCTGACGGCCTGGCGCAACGTGCCCTGGAAATCCGGATCGGGCGTGCCGTTGAGGATGTCGCTCAGCAGCACGGTGTTGCGGGGGCGCGCGGCCGCAGGCCCCCCGGGCCGCCAGCCCAGCCACCAGGCCAGCACGCCGGCGCCGGCCAGCACGACGCACACACCGGCGATGGCGGCGAGACGCGACCATGCGCCGGGCCGCCACCGACTCGAGGCGTGACGACGGACGTCGCGCAGCGCATCGAGCAGGTCCTGCGCGGAGCCGTGCCGCTGATGGGGATCCTTGGCGAGCGCCCGGTCGATGAGCGCTGCCAGGGGTGACGGCACACGACGGTTGAGGCGACGCACCGGCGTCGGCGTCGATGTCAGGATCGCCTTGGCCAGCTCGGGCGCCGTGGCGCCGCCAAACGGCCGCACGCCCGTGGTCATCTCGTACACGACCACGCCTGTCGCGAAGACATCGCTGGCCGCGACCGGTGGATGGCCGGCCACCTGCTCGGGTGACAGGTACGGATCGCCCTCCAGGGGCGCGCCGTCGGGCGCCGACGTCTCGATGTCCACGGCCGTCGTCGCGAAGGCGCCAAGGTCGGGCGCGGAGGCGGACGCGTCCACCACGGCCGTCCCGAGTCCCAGCAGCTTGACGTGGCCGTCGGCCGTCACGCGGACGTGGCTCGGCCGCACGTGCCCATGCACGAGTCCGCGCCGGTGCACGGCGCACAGGGCGCCGGTGAGCTGGGTGGCGAGCTCGAGGGCGCGGTCGACCGTGACCGGTCCCTCGGTCAGCAGTTCGTCCAGGCGTCGTCCCGAGAGCAACTCGCGGACGACGTAGGGATGGCCGTCCTCCTCTCCCCAGTTGTGGACGGCACAGATGTGGGGGTGGGTCACCAGCGAGGCCACGTGCGCCTGCCGGCGGAAGCGATCCACCGCCTCCTGCGTCGTGTCCGGAAGCCGACGCAGGATCTGCACGGCGACGGTGCGCTGCAGACGACTGTCGCGCGCGCGCCAGGTCTCGATCGGGCCGTCGCGTCCGATGAGCTCCAGCAACTGGTAGTGCGCGATGTGGGTGGGCGGGGTCACGGCAGTGGGCGACGGGTCAGGCGGTCGTACTCGTCCTGCGCCGCGCGCCGCGGCGGGAAGTCGCTGTCGGCCGCGCGCCACAGGGACAGCGCCATCTCGTACGACGTACGGCTGGCCGTGATGTTCCCCGTGGCGGCTCTGACACGGGCGAGGCCGAGCCAGGCCAGCGGCACCATCGGCGCGTACGGGTCCGTGCCGCGATGCTGGATCAGGCGCTCGTACTCTCCGGCCGCCTGCTCCCACGCCTGCTGGGCCCGATACGCCTCGCCACGCAGATAGAGCGGCACCAGCGCCGCAAGACCGCCGGTTTCCGTCTCACGCGCTGGCTCCAGCGCCGCGACGGCGTCGGCCGCCCGGCCCGCGTGCAAGGCGAGGCCAGCCCGGATGACCGGCCCGAGCACGGTGCGGACGTAGGTCGACTCGGGCGCGTCACGCTCCGCCGTCGCGAGCAGGGCCAGCACCTCGGCCCGTCGCCCCGCCAGGGCCAGGGCGCCCAGCGCCCGGAAGCGGCTCGAGGACGCCGCCGCGTCGGTGCGGGCCGCGAAGGCCATCATGCGCTTGACGCGATCGCCGAGGTCGGGACCTGGACGGCAGATGGCTTCCAGCCAGGCGAGATGCGCCACCTGCCCGGCAGCGTTGCCCGGGAGCCCTCGCGCCAGCGCCAGTTCGGCGGCCTGCCGATAGAGTGACTCGCCCTCGCGCCACCGCCCCTCGAACATCGCGATCTGGCCCTGCGCCGCCATGAGGTCGAACTCGCGCGGTTGCCCGCGTCCCCAGGCCAGCTGCTGTGACGCCGTCGGGTCGCCCGCCATGACGGCCAGCTGGTACAGCAGGCGCCGGGTCGGCATCGTCGCGGCATCGGCGGCCACGCCGTCGGCCGCCGTGCGCCGTGCGTCGTCGTACCGGCCGAGCCCACGGTACGCCACCACGAGGTTGGAGATGGCGAACGGGTGATTCGGGCTGCGTCGCAGCGCCTCCTGGCCGGCGGCCAGCGCCTTGTCGTACTGTCCGAGCCGGTTGTAGACGACGGCGAGCGCGTTGGCCGGGACGAAATCGCGGGGATAGGCGACCTGCCAGGCCTGCAGGGTCTCGACCACGGCGGCCTGATTGCCGGTCACGCGATCGTGGTACTGGTAGCGGATGAAGAGACGTTCGCGTTCGCTGACGCGATTCTGGTGCGCGTAGGCCTCGCGCGCGTGTTGCTCGCTGCGATCGATCTCCCCCATCACGCCGTACACGGTGCTCAACGTCGCATGCGCCTGGGCGAAATCCGGGTCCAGCGCGATCGCCTGCTTGAAGAAGGCGATCGACTCGAGCTCGCGGCCGCGGCGGCGCTCCTCGAGGCCGAGCGCGTAGGCCTTCAGCGCCGGGAGCGACGGCGTCGTCGCATCGGCCACCGGCGTGTCGAAGCGCGTGATGGATGGCAGCGACTCGCCGAGCTGCGTGCGCATCGTCGAGGCAATGCGACCGAGTTCGACGAGGACGGCCTCGCTGTCGGCGGCTTCGGCCTGGGCCTGCGCGAGCGTTTCGCCCGTGCGACAGTCGGTGGCCGTCACCGTGAGCACGTACTGGCGGCCGAACGGCGCCAGCCCGCCGTCGATCATCGCCTTGACGCCCAGCCGCTGGCAGGTCTCGCGCGCCACGTCGTGCGTCAACCGCTCGTCGGCCGGTCGCCCCATCAGGCGCAGCGTCGCCGCGATGCGGGCATCCGGGACGATGTCGAGGAAGGGCGACTGGCCCAGCTGCACCTTCAGGGCCGTGACGAGCGTGTCGTCGAACACCGGGTTGCCCGTCGTGTTGTCGAACACGCCGACCACGAGGCTGTCGCGGTCGGTGAGCGCGGGCGCGCGCCGCGTATACCAGCCGTAGCCCAGACTCCCGGCCACCAGCAGCAGTGACGCCCCCAGCGCCGCCCAGCGCCCGGCGGCACCGGGTCGGCCAGCCGGACGCGACGGACCGACGAGCGCGCGAGGCGTGGCGCCGCTCGGCGCGTCGGCCCGCGAGAGATCGGCCAGCAGGTCGCTGGCACGCTGGTAGCGCGTCGCCGGATCGGAGGCCAGCAACTTGACGATGATGGCGTCGAGCGCACGGGGCACCTCCGGCTGCAGCGATCGCGGCGGCACGAACACGCCGTGCGTGATCTTGCCGAGCACCTGCGCGATGTCATCGCCCTCGAAGGCGCGCCGACCGGTCGCCATCTCGTAGAGCACGCTCCCGAGCGAGAAGAGATCCGTGCGGGCATCGAGCGCGCCGCCACTGGCCTGCTCGGGCGACATGTAGAACACGGTGCCCATCGCCATGCCCGTCTGGGTGAGATGCAGCGGACGCGCGCCAGAGGCCGCGGTGGCGCTGGTGGCCACGGGACCGGACGCCGGGGCGCCGACCATGTCCTCGCCGGTGAGCCGCGCGAGCCCGAAGTCGAGCACCTTGACGTGGTCGCCGTCGGTGACGAAGAGATTGGCCGGCTTGATGTCGCGGTGGATGATGCCGCGGCGATGGGCCGCATCGAGGGCATCGGCCACCGGGCGGGCGAGGTGCACGACGCGCCACGGCGGCATCGGCCCCTCCTCGATCAGTTCGCGGACGGTGACGCCCTCGAGTCGCTCCATGACGATGAAGGCCTGGCCGTCGTGCTCGCCGAGCTCATGTATGGTGCAGATGTGCGGGTGCTGGAGGGCGGAGGCCAGGCGGGCCTCGCGCCGGAATCGGCTCAGCCATTCCTTCGACGCGGCGGCCTCGGGGTGGAGGATCTTGATCGCGACCTCGCGCCGCAGGCGCGTATCTTCGGCGCGGTAGACCTCGCCCATGCCACCCACCCCGAGCAGGCCGAGGAGGCGATAGTGCGACAGGTAGGATGCAACCATGGGGGCCAGGCACGCGTGCGCGTGCGCTGCCGCGAACGGCGGTGATTGTACAGCAGCCGACCGGCGTCAGCCTGCCGCGAGCCGAGGGCGTGTGCCGGCCTCCGACGACAGCGCATGGCGCACGTGGGCGAGCAGCGTGGTCGGGGTGAACGGCTTGCGCAGCAGGACGACCAGCGGTCGCGTGTCGGCGGTGGCATGCGCGGCCGGCGTGGCGGGCGTGGCCGGCGGCGCCAGCCCCTGGGCGGTCGCACGCACGCCTGTCCACACGCCGAGAACCACGCATGCCGCCGTGAGGCCCACGACGGCTCGTGGGCGGTGACCGGACGCGAAGGTCAGCAGCACGCCCCGACTGTACGCGCGGGGCGGGGGACCGCAAGCCGCGCCCTGCCACCCTCAAGCGGTCGCCGCCGGTCAGGGACGCGAGGTCAGGGCCCCGTCCCACCAGCGCGAGAGATTGCCCTGCGGCGAGCGCTGGTGATGGGCGTAGTGCGACGTGTCGTTGAACAGCATCAGGCGGGCGCGCACGGCATCGCGGAAGTCGAGCACGTTGAGGCAGGCTGGCGCCTGATCGAGGCGGTCACGGTAGCCGCGCGCATCGAAGCCGAGCAGGCTGCTCAGCAGGATGCGGATGGTGGCCTTGTGCGAGATCACGGCCACGCACTCGCCGTGATGGCGGGTGACGATCTCGCGGATGACGGGCAGCGCGCGGGCCAGCACCGCCACGCCCGACTCGCCGCCCTCGGGCGCGAACGTGAACGGGTCTTCTTCCCACGCCGCGTACTCGTCGCCGAACTGCGCCTCGACCTCGGCCCGCGTCAGTCCCTCCCAGCGGCCGTGACTGATCTCGGCGAGGCCGTCACGCGTGATGGGCTCGAGGCCGAACGTCTTGCCGATGATGGTGGCGGTCTCGATGGTGCGCGACAGCGGGCTGCTGTAGATGGCCGAGACCGGATCGTGCCGCAGTCGCTCGCCGAGCTTCGCGGCCTGCCAGCGGCCCTCATCGGACAGGTCCACCCCGACCGCGCCCGAGAAGCGGTTCTCGGCGGTCAGCTGCGTGGCCCCGTGACGCACGAGGAAGAGGCGTGTGGTCGTAGACACGCGGACATCTTACTGCCGGACCGAGGCGCCGCCGCTGACGGCCGGCTCGGAGAGCCGGCCCTGCCCGACGCCACTGCCGATACCATTGACGCATGCAACTCGACCCGTCGTACGACCGGAAGGTCAGGCAGGTGGCAGGCGCCGACGCCGTCGCGCTCGTGGAGACAGGCATCCGGGTGCTGGACGTGCGCACGCCGGGCGAGTTCAGCGGCCTCGGCCACATTCCCGGCGCCACGCTGTTGCCGGTGCAGCTCATCGCCAGCGCACCTGCCGTGCTGGGCGACGTCGACACGCCCGTGCTGGTGACGTGCGAGCACGCGGTGCGCAGCAAGGTCGCGACGCGCCTGCTCGCGCAGGCCGGCTTCACGCAGGTGTACGAGCTCGCCCACGGCATGGCGCTGTGGGACGGGCCGCGCGCGCATGAGTCACAGGCGATGACCGGGCCGTCCCCCTGGCTGTTCGAGTGCGGGGACCTGATTCCGCGCAGCGGCCGGGCGCTCGACGTCGCCTGCGGGCGCGGCCGGCACGCCCTGCTGCTGGCGTCGACTGGCCTCGACGTCACCGCGATCGACCGCGACGCCGACGCCCTCGCCCGCCTCCAGGATCAGGCCGATCGCCTGGGCCTCGCCGTCCAGACCCGGGTCACCGACCTCGAAACCAGCGACGTCGACCTCGGGGAGCCCGGGTACGACCTCGTCCTCGTGACCAGGTATCTGCACCGGCCACTGATGCCGCACCTGCTGCTGTCGCTGGCACCGGGAGGCGTGCTGCTCTACGAGACCTTCCTGACGCGGCAGGCCGAGACCGGCCATCCGAAGAACCCCGCGTTCCTGCTGGCGCCAGGCGAACTGCTCGACCTGGTACGACCGCTGGAGGTGCTGCGCCAGTTCGAGGGCGAGTTCGACGGCCACTGGATCGCGGCCGTCGCGGCCCGGCGATAAGCCGTCACGGCCCGCTCGGCGAGCGGGCCCTCCCCCACCTGTAGCCGTCGACCTTCAGGTCGACGGTCAGTGATCTCGCGCGGAACCCGTCATGGCAGGGTCTTGACGAGGCGCCGGCCGAGCGCCGAGGTCAGGACGTCGTCCTTCGGGAAGGCGTGCCCCCGATACGGCACGAATCCTTCGGCATGCGTCACGGACCGCTTGCCGAACGCGCGTGCCCGCTCGGCGCCGACCCGGCGCATCCAGTGGAGATACTCGTCCTCGCCGTGCTGTTCGTGCAGCCACGCGCGCTGCGAGGCATGGGCGGCCAGCATCGCCGCCTTGCGCTCCAGCACCGCCGAGATGTCGACAACGACGTGCGCGGCGGCGCGGGTGCCGTCGGGCGTGGCCAGGTCGATGGGATCGGCGTACAGGAGCGACGGCAGCGCCGCGCAGGGCGGCGCTGCGCGGCGCGCGCGGGTCCCCACGGGTGGCAGCGCCTTCCAGTTGGGGATGGTCGATCCGAAGGCGGCGTCGCGCGCCAGGTACGACGTCTGCTCGTGGTCGGCCATGTAGTCGACCGGCGGATGGGTGATGAGCACGTCAGGCCGCACCGCGCGCAGCAATCCGGTGACGATGCGCTTCTGCCGCTCGGTGTGCGCGATCGTCAGGTCCTCGATGCCGAGGCAGGTGTAGCCGGCGCCGAGCAGGGCGGCCGAGGCCGCCGCTTCCTTGCGGCGGACGCGCGCGATGGCCGCGGCCGACAGGGTGGACGACCCGAGGTCGCCAGCCGTCATCGTGGCCAGGTGCACGTCCCATCCCGCGTCCTTGAGCAGGAGGAGCGTGCCCGCGCAGGTGATCTCGATGTCGTCGGGATGCGCCATCAGCGCGAGCACGCGTGGCATGGCGCTACGCGAGCTCCGACAGCGTCACCGGCACGCCGCGCTGCACCGACAGGTCGGCCGCATAGGCGACGCGGTGGCTCTCGAGGGCCGTGTCGAAGTCGGTCAGCGGCATGGTGGTGCCCGCCAGCGTGCTGTCCACGAAGGCCTGGAACTGCGGCTGGTACGGGTGATCGCTGACGTCGCCCGAGTCGATCGGATGCGTCGCGAGCTCGCTCCACCGCGTCTTGATCATCCCCGGCAGCCTGGTCGTGTGCAGCTTGGTGTCGAGCAGCGTCCCGTGGCTGCCGACCAGGTGCGAGTGGAAGTAGTAGGGCTGCAGGCAGTCGATGCACGAGGTGACCTTGCCGACCTGCCCCCCGGCGAACTTGAGCAGGCTGATCGTCGTGGTCGGGTACTCGTACGGCGTGAAGTGCTCGCTCGACGACGTCGTCCCGTAGGCCGTCACTTCCTCGACGGGCGAGGACATCAGCATCAGCAGGATGTCCATGGCGTGGATGCCGGCCGTCAGCAGGCTCGACGCGCCCATGTCCTTCTTGATGTTCCAGCCGTACTGGCCGTACCACGGCCCGATGCCATGGTAGTAGTCGACCTCACCGAAGTGCAGGTCGCCGAGCAGCCCCTGCTCCACCACCGACCGGGTCAGCGTGAACTGGGCGCTGTAGCGCACCTCGAGGCACACCATCGCCTTGACGCCGTTGGCCCGAATCGCCGCCTGCACCCGCCGTGCGTCCTCCCACGACAGGGCGATCGGCTTCTCGATGATCAGGTGCTTGCCGGCGTTGGCCGCGGCGATCGCCTGCTCGGCGTGATAGGGATGCGGCGTGCAGATGTCGATGGCATCGATGTCGGGATCGGCCAGCATGTCGGCGTAGTCGCGATAGGCCTTGAGCGGCTGCCCGTACTGCGCCTGCAGGGCCGCGGGCGTGAGTTCCCGCCGCGAGCACACGGCAGTCACGCTCGCGCCCGTCACGTGCTTGAACGTCTCGATGTGCGCCTCGGCCACCCAGCCGAGGCCGACGATCCCGATCTTCAATTCACTCATTGGTTGCGAGGCTCCGATGGCGCGGGCGACGGCCTGCCGCCCGCGCGCTACAGCCTACAACGGGAATGCCGCCATGCCGCGAGGCTGGAATGCCGGATCTGGAACGCCGGACGATTGTCCGGAATCGGGGCGAATGCCGCCGACCAGACAGGCGCGTCTACGGGCGGAAGCGGCCCAGCAGCTCGCGGGCGGCGGCAAACGCCGTGGTGTGGCCCTCGCCGACGGCCGACTCCAGCACCGGCAGGGCCGCGGCGACGGCCGGGTCGGCGCGGAAGGCCCGCTGCAACCCCTCCGTCACGAGCTCGCGCATCCAGGCCAGGGCCTGCTGCCGACGACGCAGCGCGAACTGACCGGCGGCGTCCATGTGGGCCCGATGGGCGATGACGACGTCCCACAGGCCGGCGATGCCGTCGTGCGTGATGGCCGAGCAGGTCACGACCGGCGGCATCCAGCCATCGGCCGGCGCCGGAAACAGGTGCAGCGCCGCGCGGTACTCCCCGCGGGCCCGCTCGGCGCGCGCCTTCATCTCGCCATCGGCCTTGTTGATGGCGATGGCATCGACCATCTCGATGATGCCGCGCTTGATGCCCTGCAGTTCGTCGCCCGCCCCGGGCAGCATCAGCAGCAGGAAGAAGTCGGTCATCGACCGCACGGCCGTCTCCGACTGCCCGACGCCGACCGTCTCGACGAGAATCGTGCCGAAGCCGGCGGCCTCGCAGAGGAGGATCGTCTCGCGCGTGCGCCGCGCCACACCGCCGAGGAAGCCGCGCGACGGCGACGGCCGGATGTAGGCCGCCTCTTCGAGGGACAGGCGCTCCATCCGCGTCTTGTCGCCGAGGATGCTGCCGCCAGAAATCGGACTGGAGGGATCGACGCTCAGGACCGCGACGCGCTCGCCGCGGTCCCGCACGAGGTGCATGCCGAGCGTGTCGATGAAGGTGCTCTTGCCGACGCCGGGGACGCCGGTGATGCCGACGCGCAGCGATCGACCGGCGTGCGGCAGCACCGCGTCGAGCAGCGCGGCGGCCGGCTCGGCATCGGCGGGGCGCTCGCTCTCGACGAGCGTGATGGCGCGCGCGAGCACCGCGCGATCCCCGCGCAACACGCCATCGACGTACGCGCCGACCGTGAGCCGCCCGCGCGCGGAGGTCACGGTGCGTGCCCTGAGCGACGTCTGGGCCGCGGGCCGCGGCGGAGTCGAAGGGTCATGCGGCGCGGGTACTGCCGAGCGCCTCGAGGATCTGCTGGGCGCACAGCGGGATCACGCTGCCGGGACCGAACACGGCCGTGACGCCGGCCTCGTGCAGGAACGCGTAGTCCTGCGGCGGGACGACGCCGCCGACCACCACGAGGATGTCGCCGCGCCCCAGTTCGCGCAGGGCGGCGATGACGTCGGGCACCAGGGTCTTGTGTCCCCCCGCCAGGCTGGACACACCGAGGACGTGCACGTCGTTCTCCACCGCCATGCGGGCGGCCTCCCGCGGCGTCTGGAACAGCGGCCCGACGTCGACGTCGAACCCGAGGTCGGCAAACGCCGTGGCGATCACCTTGGCGCCGCGGTCATGACCGTCCTGCCCGAGCTTGGCCACCAGGATGCGCGCCCGCCGCCCCTCCTCGGTCGCGAAGCGCTCGGCCATCGCGCGCGCCTTCTGGAACTCCGGGTCCTGCTCGCTCTCGGACGAGTACACGCCGGAGATCGTACGACTGACGGCCTGATAGCGTCCGAAGACCTTCTCGAGGGCATCCGAGATCTCGCCGAGGGTCGCCCGCACGCGCGCCGCCTCGACCGCCAGCGCGAGCAGATTGCCCGTGCCGGCGCTGGCCGCCTCGACCAGGGCCTCGAGCGCCCGCGTGACCGCGGCGCCATCACGCGCCGCCCGCACCTGCGCCAGCCGGCGCAACTGCGACTCCCGCACGGCCTTGTTGTCCACCTCGAGCACGTCGATGGGCGTCTCGTGATCGAGCCGGTACTTGTTGATGCCGACGAGGACTTCGCGTCCGGCATCGATCCGCGCCTGCCGTCGGGCCGCGGCTTCCTCGATGCGCATCTTCGGCAGGCCGGTCTCGATGGCCCTGGCCATGCCACCGAGGCTCTCGACCTCCTGGATGTGCGCCCAGGCCTTCTGCATCAGCTCGTGCGTGAGGCGCTCCACATAGAAGCTGCCCGCCCACGGGTCGACGACCTTCGTGATGCCGGTCTCCTCCTGGAGATAGATCTGCGTGTTGCGGGCGATGCGCGCCGAGAAATCCGTCGGCAGGGCAATCGCCTCGTCGAGCGCGTTGGTGTGCAGCGACTGGGTGTGGCCGAGCGCAGCCGCCATCGCCTCGACGCACGTGCGCGTGACGTTGTTGAAGACGTCCTGCGCCGTCAGGCTCCAGCCCGAGGTCTGCGAGTGGGTGCGCAGCGCCATCGACTTCGGGTTCTTCGGCTGGAAGTCCTTCACGAGCCGCGCCCACAGCGCGCGGGCCGCGCGCAGCTTGGCGATCTCCATGAAATGGTTCATGCCAATCGCCCAGAAGAAACTCAGGCGCGGCGCGAACTCGTCGATGTCCAGGCCGGCCGCGATGCCGGTCCGGATGTACTCGAGCCCGTCGGCCAGCGTGTACCCGAGCTCGATGTCGGCCGTCGCCCCGGCCTCCTGCATGTGGTAGCCGCTGATCGAGATGCAGTTGAAGTGCGGCATCTGCTCCGAGCAGAAGCGGAAGATGTCGCCGATGATCCGCATCGAGGGCGCCGGGCCGTAGATGTACGTGTTGCGGACCATGAATTCCTTGAGGATGTCGTTCTGGATCGTGCCGGTGAGCTGCCCGGGCGTCACGCCCTGCTCCTCCGCGGCGACGATGTAGAACGCCATGATCGGCAGCACGGCGCCGTTCATGGTCATGGAGACCGACATCTGGTCGAGCGGGATCTGGTCGAAGAGGATCTTCATGTCCTCGACCGAGTCGATGGCCACGCCGGCCTTGCCGACGTCGCCGACGACGCGCTCGTTGTCGGAGTCGTAGCCGCGGTGCGTGGCGAGGTCGAAGGCGACCGACAGCCCCTTCTGTCCGGCGGCCAGATTGCGCCGGTAGAACGCGTTGGACTCCTCGGCCGTCGAGAAGCCGGCGTACTGCCGGATCGTCCACGGCTGCATCGCGTACATCGTCGAGTACGGGCCGCGCAGATAGGGCGGGATGCCGGCGGCGTAGTCGAGATGCTCGAGATCCGCGAGGTCGTCGGCGGTGTAGGCCGGCTTCACCGCGATGTGCTCGGCGGTCATCCACGGCGCGGCGGGAGCGGTCCCGCCGACCTGAAGGTCGGCGGCTACACCTTCGTGACGTAGGCGTCGACCTTCAGGTCGACGCGCATACGTGATCTTCGAGAAGTCTGGCCGGCTCATGACGTCATCCCCAGGCGGTCCTGCCACTGCGTCAGCACCTGCACGGCATCGCTCTGGACGTGCACGAACCCCTGCACGCCCGCGGCCGTGAGCGCTTCGATGTGATCCTTCGGATGGCCCGCGACGAGCACCGGCACCGACACGGCCGGCACGACCGCCGCGGCGAGGGCGAGGTACTCGGCATCCGCACTGCACAGGACGAGCAGGTCGGCCGACGTCGGCAGCGCCTCGCCCTGCGTGACGGCGAAGCCGGCGCAGCCGAAGAAGTTCAGGCAGAAATTGGCCCTGGCGCCGCGCATCCTGACGTCGCCGCGCGTCAGCAGATGCACGACCGGCGCGCGGCCGATGCGGGCCGCATGGCGGGCGCTGCGCGCGCGCATCGCCTCGAACGGCGCGGCCAGGGCCAGGGGCGTCAGCGGACCGTCGCCCTCGGGCTCCGGAAACGGGCCAGCCGCCGGCGTCGTCGCCGTCAGGTCGGGATAGTTGTTGCTGCCGACCAAAGTCCGTCGTCGCGACGAGACCGCCTTCTCGCGGGAGGCGCGCGCCGACGCCATCGCGGCGTCGAGCTGGCCGGCCCTGACGGCGGCCGCGTGGCCGCCTGCCGCCTCGATGGCCTGGACCTGCGTCCACGCCTCGCGGGCGAGCGCGTCGGTGACGGCCTCGATGTAGTACGCCCCGCCTGCGGGGTCGGCGACGGCGTCCAGGCGTGCCTCCTCGGCGAGGATGCGCTGGACGTTGATGGCGAGGTGGGGCTCGTAGCCCTGCGGCTCGACCAGCAGGGTGTCGGCGCCGCCGATGGCCGCGGCCATCGCCTCGGTGGTGGCGCGCAGCAGGTTCGTGTAGGGATCCCAGGTGCCCTTGTTCGACCGCGCCGTCCGCACGTGCAGCCGCATCGCCCCTGTCGCGGGCGAGGCGGGCCCGAAGGCACCGACGGCCGCGGCCCAGAGCCCGCGGGCGGCCCGCAACTTGGCGATCTCGAGGAAGTAGGTCGATCCCACGGCGAAGACGAACGCGATCGAGGCGGCCGGCCCGTCCACGGGCGTGCCGTCCGCCGTGGCACCGGCGAGACGATCGACGCCCTCGGCGATGGCCCACGCGAGTTCCTGCACGGCGGTCGCGCCGGCGTCGTGCAGAAGGTCGGCGCGAATGGCGTCGGTCGGCCAGGCGGCCTCCTCGACGGCCTGCCAGGGGCTGGCATCACCGCGCACCGAGGGCAGCGCGCCGGGCACGGCCATCACCTGGGCGTCGAGCCCGTCGAGATCCTCGCGCCGATAGAACGGCTTGATCGCGATCCCTTCGTCGGTGCGCCAGATCAGGCGCTTGTCGTAGTCGGCGCCCTTGAGATCCTTGCGGGCGAGGGCATCCCAGTCGGCGGTGGCCACTGGCGGAAACGATGCCCGCAGGGCCAGCGGTGGCATGCCTGGCGTGTCCTCGGCGGCATCAGCCATGGTGGAGTCCCTCCTGCACGACTTCGAGGATGTAGCCGAATGCCGCGTGCTCGGTGGTCTTGGGATGGACGAAGAACACCGTCGTCCCACGCGACCCCTTGCGGGGCGCCGCATCGATGATCTTGAACCCCTTGGCCTTGAGATCGTCGAAGGCGGCCTGGATGTCGGTGACGCGCAGCGCGACGTGCGCCAGGCCACCGCGACCGCCGTTCTTCTCGATCTGCTTCGCGACCGGCGAGTCCGGCGTGAGGGGTTCGAGCAGTTGCACGAGGTTCGGTCCATCGCCCACCTGCAGCAGCACTTCGCGCACCTGGTCGGTGCCGAGCACCTCCTCGCGATGGACCTCGCTGAAGCCGAGCGCCCGATACGCCTGCACGTGCGCCTCGAGTTCGCCCGGGAGGACCGCGATGGCGACGTGATCGAAACAGATGAATCCGGGAACCTGCGCCGCGTCCGTCATCAGTCGAGCTCCACGACGACCTGGTTGGCCTTGACGCCGTCACCGGCGTTCACCGTGATCGCCTTGACCCTGCCCTCGATGGGCGCCGTGATGTTGGTCTCCATCTTCATGGCCTCGAGCACGAGCAGGATGTCGCCCGGCTGGATGGCCTGCCCCGGTTGCGCGACGAGGCGCACGACGGTGCCGGTAATCGGGCTGCGACACACCCTGGACTCGTCCACGGGGTCGCTGTCGGTTGGCGCGGCGGGCGCCGTCGGCGCGGCGGGTACGCGCGCCTGCGACGGCATCACCATGAACGCCTGGGGGTGGCGCACCGGCTCCTCGGCCACCTCGACATCCACCTCGTACGTCTTGCTGTCCACCGTGATCTTGAGCTTCACGTCAATGTCCTTCACGCAGGGCCTGCGGGCGGCAGGCGACCGCCTATCTGTGGAGTGTGTGCGACGCCTGCACCGTCACGCGGCCTTGCTGGCCCCACGCCTGCGAGCTGATGAGACGAATCTGCCGCACGTGCGCGCGCTCACCGAGATACGCCGCCACGGCGGCCGCGATGGCCAGGACGACGCCGGGCTCGAGCGCGTCGTCGACGGGCGGAGCGGGGGCGACGCCAGCCACGTCGGGCGCCTCCGGCGTGGGCCGGCTGGCGGTGATGCCCACCAACGCCTCGAGGGACGCCATGCGCGCCTCGAGCGCGGCGA
>LNFM01006103.1_pt1 | contig 60288 bp, 61 predicted proteins | sample 596031 | NCBI WGS metagenome assembly LNFM01 (sample SAMN04254537, study PRJNA301005) | activated carbon metagenome | isolation source: dual media filters at the Ann Arbor, Michigan drinking water treatment plant | place: USA: Ann Arbor | reverse complement strand
TGGCGCCGGCCGTTTTCGTCAAAGTGCAAGGCCTGATCTGCATCGCAAGCAAGGCCGACGGTTTCGCCAACCGATGCCGCAAGCCGTCCGCCGCCTTGCACGCAGACCATCCCGACCGGGGTTGCCACATGCACCAGGGTCTGGTTGCCCAGACGCTCCACCAGCCTGACAGGCCCCGACAGCGCTGCACCCGGTTCGGGGACCAGCTGGATATGTTCGGGCCGCAAGCCGATTTCGGGCGACGACAGGCCAAGCGCCGCACCGGGAATGAAGTTGATCGCCGGATTGCCGATGAACCCGGCCACAAAGCGGTTGGCGGGGTTTTCGTACAGGTCCATCGGCCCGCCGATCTGCCGCACCTCGCCCGCGTTCATCACCACGATCTTGTCGGCCATGGTCATCGCCTCGACCTGGTCGTGGGTGACGTAGATCATCGTCGCACCAAGTTCGCGGTGAAGGTTCGACAGTTCGATCCGCATCTGGACGCGGAGGAGCGCGTCCAGGTTGGACAAGGGTTCGTCAAAGAGGAACACCTGCGGGTTGCGGACCAGCGCCCGGCCGATGGCGACGCGCTGGCGCTGGCCGCCGGAAAGCTCGGCGGGGCGGCGGGTCATCAGGCTGTCAAGCTGCAGCTGCTTTGCCACTTCGGCTGCGCGGGCCATGCGGGTGGCTTTGGGCACCCCGGCAGCCTCCAGCGAGAAGGCGATGTTTTCGGCGACCGACATGTGCGGGTAAAGCGCGTAGGACTGAAAGACCATCGCGATCTGGCGGGCCGAAGGTTCCTCCATCGTGACATCGCGCCCGGCGATCTCGATCCGGCCGGAGGACGGTTCCTCCAGCCCCGCGATCAGGCGCAGGAGGGTGGACTTGCCGCAGCCCGAGGGGCCGAGAAGAGCGCAGAATTCACCCTTCTCGACGGTCAGGTCGACGCCCTTGATCGCCTCGAACGCGCCGAAGCTTTTCCGCAAGGACGTCAGGCGCAGTTGCGTGTCGGGCATCGACTACTCCCGGATCCAGACCTGCATCGGGTTCGGGCCCCGGTTGCACCAGATGTAATAGGGCACGGCCATCAGGGGCGATGGGCCTTCGACAGGCGGGTGGGTGCGATATAGCGCGGGGTCCTGGTCGGTCAGCGCGGAACCTTCGGCCTTGAGGACGCTGATCCCGCCGAGGAGATCAGTGCGGAACTCGTCCGATATCGTGCTGGTACGCGGCAGGCGCAGGCGGTGGAGGGGGGCCTTCTGGTCCTGCGCCTCAAAGCAATAGACGAGCGGGCCCCGGCGCAGCGTCACGCGACCGACGTCGGCCTTGATCTCGGGGTGGGGCCACAGGCGTTCGCCAGGCATGGGCAGGTCCAGTTCCACCATGTCTCCGAGTTTCCAGGTGCGGGTGAGGCGCAGGTAGCCGCGGTCGGTCTTGACCGGAACGTCAGCCCCGGCGATGCGGGCCTTCGGGGATTGGCACCACGAGGGGATGCGAAGCGAGAGGGTGAAGTCGCGCGGGGCGTCGGGGGTGACGGCGACGCGGATGGCTCCGGTCCAAGGGTAGGACGACGTTTCGGCTATGCGCACCGCGCCGCCGCCCAGCGTCACTTCGGTCTCGGACCCACCATAGAGGTGGACGGCGATCTCGTTGTCACCAAGGCCGTAGACATAGCCGCCGACCGAGGCCACGAGGCGCGCCACGTTCATTGTGCAGCACGGGCAGGGGTGCCAGTCCCAGCGCTTGTGGCTGCCGTCGCTGTCCAGCTTGTTGTCATAGAAATAGGTGTCACCCTGTCGCGACAGGCCCGCGAGCGCGTTGTTGTAAAGCGCAAGCTCCAGCAGGTCGGCATACTGGCCGTCAAGGTCCAGGTTCAGCATCCGCGCCGCCCAGAAGATCATCGCGCAAGAGGCGCAGGTTTCGGCATAGGCGGTGTCGTTCGGCAGGTCGTAGTCCTGGGTAAAGCCCTCGTTCCGGGCCGAAGGGCCAAAGCCGCCCGTGACATACATCCGGGTCGAGGTGACGTCTTTCCACAAGGTCTCGCAGACCTGTTTCAGTTCGGTATCGTCGTGTTCGGCGGCAAGGTCGGCCATCGCGGTGTAAAGATACATCGCGCGGACGGCGTGGCCGACGACCTTGGTCTGCTGGCGCACGGGCAGGTGGGACTGGCTGTATTCGTAGGTGCCCTGGCCGTATTTGCCCATCGGTTCCCCCCGCGCGTCGCGTTCCTGGTCGAAGTAGTGGGGCTGCGCCCCGCGTTCCTCGACGAAGTAAGTCGCAAGGTCCAGATACTTGCGCTTGCCGGTCGCGTGCCAGGCCTTGATCAGGGCAAGCTCCACCTCTGGGTGGCCGCAATAGCCGCGCTTTTGGCCCGGGCCGCGCCCGAAGACGGTGGCGACATGGTCGAAGGCGCGTTCCATCACCTGCATCAGCCGGTCCTTGCCGGTGGCGCGCAGGTAGGCGACCGCGCCTTCCAGGATGTGGCCAAGGTTGTAGAGCTCGTGGTTGTCGCGCAGGTTCGTCCAGCGGTTCTGCGGCTCACGCTCCAGATACCAGCAGTTGACGTAGCCGTCGGGCTCCTGCGCCTTTTCCAGGTCGGCGACGATGGCGTCGATCTGGCCCTCGATCACCGGATCGCGGCGGTGCGAGAGGGCGTAGGAGGCGGCCTCGATCCATTTGCCGACGTCGCTGTCCCAGAAGATCTGGGTGCTGAAGCCATCGGCATGAGGCTTGAAGGTCAGGGGTGGGACGGGTTTGGGAAGTTTCAGGCTTTCCAGCACGTTGTACTTGGCCAGCTGGGCGTGCTGGCTGGGGATCGTGGTCTTCAGGACCGTCTCCAGCCGTTCGGACCAGAAGGCGCCGGTGATCTTCACATCGGCAAAGGGGATGGATGAATAGCGGCGCATGGGGTCCCTCCTCAGGTACTGTCGCGCACGACCAGCGTGCAGGGCAGGCGCAGGGTGCCTTGGGCATCCTCGCCCTTGATCATCTGGGTCATCCGCAGCCCGGCTTCTGCGCCAAGCTGGATCAGGCTCATGTCGACCGAGGTGAGGGCCGGGCGGCAGGCCTCGGCCATCACGGTCCAGTTGTCGAAGCCGGTAAGCGCGATGTCGGTAGGGCAGGCGACCCCCGCCTCGCGTAGCGCGTCGGCGCAGCCCCGGGCGATCTGGTCGTTGCCGCAGACGATGGCGTCGGGGCGCGGGCCGTTCAGAAGCTGCGCCACGGCGGCGCGGCCCCAGGCTTCGGTCCAGGAGCCGTGCATCAGCGGGCCAGGTTCAAGGCCTGCGGCGGCAACACCCTCGCGCCAGCCCTCGGCGCGCAGGCGGACGGCCTCGAAATCCTGCGGGCCGGTGACATGGGCAATGCGGCACCGGCCGCGCTGGATCAGGTGGTCGGTCGCCAGCCGCGCGCCGCCCTGGTCGTCGGGCAGAAGCGTCAGCGCGCCAGAATCGCCCTGGCTGAAGACGTAGATCACCGGCAGCCCCAGCCCGCGCAGGTCCACCGAGGGGCGACGGTCCGCCCGCCGCGCCGTGACGATCAGCCCGTCAATCTGCTTGGCAAGCAATTGGTCCAGGTGCGCGCGTTCGCGGTCGGCGTCGTCGGTGGCGTTGACCATGAAGACGCCGATGCCAGAGCCGGAGAGAACCCCCTCCAGCCCCTCCATGATCGGCATGGTGAACCGGCCGAAACTGTCGTTGGAGATCAACCCGACCGACCCCGACAGCCCCGTGTGCAAGCTGCGGGCCAGCATGTTGGGGCGGAAGCGCAGGGCGCGGACCGTCTCCATCACCCGCTTGCGCGTCTCGTCCGACAGCGACCCCGTGCCGTTCAGCGCCTTCGACACCGTGCCGATCGACACCCCCGCCGCGCGGGCCACATCGTGGATCGTGGCACTGCCGCGCGGCTTGTCGTCTGCAGTCATTTCACGGCCCCCGCCAATAGTCCGGAGACGTAATATTTCTGCAAGGCGAGGTAGACCAGTAGGCACGGCAGCATCGACACCACGACCGAGGCCTGCAAGGCACCCCAATCCACCGACCCGAAATCGCCCGAGACGACGCCGGTCAGCATGATCGGCACGGTGAAGGCGCTTTCCGTGTTCATCAGGATCAGCGCGCCGATGAACTCGTTCCACGAGGTGATGAAGGCGAACAGCGCCACCGTGACCATCCCCGGCAGCGCCAGCGGGATGAACACGCGCCGCAGCTGGAAGGCGGTCGAGGCCCCGTCGACGCGGGCGGCTTCCTCCAGCTCCTTCGGGACGGCCTCAAAGCTGTTGCGCATCAGGTAGACCGAAAACGGCAGCTGCAGGATCGTGTGCAGGATCGCGAGGCCGAAGTGGTTGGCGGTCAGGCCAAGCTTGGCGAACATCAGGTAGATCGGCACCAGCAGCGCCTGGTAGGGGATCATCATCGAGGCAAGGATCAGGACGAACCAGATCTCTTTCCCCGGCACAGGAAAGCGGGCCAGCGCAAAGCCTGCGGGGACTGACAGCGCCAAGCATAGGACGATGGTCATCCCGGCGACGAAGGTGGAATTGCGCACATAGGTCCAGACGCCCTGCTGGTAGTTGGCGACCTTCTGGTAGTTCTCCAGACTGAGCGCCGAGGGCAGGTAGGTCGGCGGCACTGCGGACGTCTCGGCCAGCGGGCGGAAGGACGCGAGGAAGGACATCACCAGCGGCATCAGCATCAGGGTGATGACGGCGATGCAGATCGCGGCCATCAGCCAGCCACGCGCCCGGCGGGCAAGCGGCTTTGCGGGCAGGTCCAGGGTTGCGACGCTCATCGCCGCCCCCGTTGCAGGCGAAGCTGAATGACGGTCATCGCCATGATGACGACCATCAAAATCACCGACAGTGCGGCCGAGTAGCCGAGGTCAAAGCGGACAAAGCCCGACTGGTAGATCCAGTAGACCGATGTGAACGTCTTGCCCCGCGGCCCGCCCCCGGTCATCAGGTAGAACTGGTCGAAGGCGAGCATGGAGCCGATGACCGAGATCACGGTGGCCATGACCAGCGACCGGGCGGCCAAGGGCAGAATGATGCGGCGGACCTGCAGCGTGCGGGATGCTCCGTCGATCCGGGCGGCCTCGAACAGGTCAGAGCTGATCGACTGTATCCCGGCCATGATCAGGATCATCCCGAAGCCCACGACCTTCCAGGTGACCGAGACGATGACGGCGGCGAGGCCGGTCTCGGCCCGGCGGAACCAGACCACGGGTTCGTCGATGGCGCCGAGATCGACGAGGAGCTGGTTGAAAAGCCCGACCTGCTGGTCGAACAGCCAGAACCAGAGGAGCGAGGAGGAGGCGAGGCCGATCACCACGGGCAGGAAGACGACCGTCCGGGTGAGCCGCCGCAACGGCGTGTTGGGCGAGACGAGAAGCGCCAGCGCGAAACCAAGGCCCATCAGGATCGGCGTGATGACAGCGGTGTAGAGGAGCGTGAACTTGAACGCCGCCCAGAACTTCGGGTCACCGAAAGCCGTGCGGTAGTTGTCCAGCCCCACCCACTCCCCCCCGCCCAGAAGCGAGGTCGAGGTGAAGGACAGCCAGACAAGGTGCACCATCGGCCAAAGGACGAAGAAGCCGACGAAGGCAAGCGTCGGGGCCAGCCAGGCAAGGCCGACAAGGGCGTTCCTGCGGGTGGACATCAGCGCGTTCCCGGATTGGCGGGGGGCCGGGCGGACCGGCCCCCCGGACAGGTCACTTGGCGGCGATGGCCAGCATCTCGGCCCGCGCGGTCTCGATCGCGCCGTCGATGTCGCCATCAAAGATCGCGGTCTGCACCATGATGATCCAGGGCGACGAGTCCGAGTTCACCATGTCGGCAAAGTGGAAGACCCATGGCACATAGCCCACCGACAGCGCCTTGGCGGTCGTCAGCACCTTGTCATTGCCCTTGGTGAACTCGTTGTCGGCAAGGTCGGTCCGGGTGGTCAGGATCGAGTTCTTGGCAAGACCCTGCAGCTGCGCCTCGTCCGACAGGACCCAGGTCACGAATTCCCGCGCTGCAGCCTCGTTCTTGCCGTTCGCCGGGATCGCGACGACGTCACCGCCGACGAAGGCCGAAACCTGCCCGGCTTCGGCACCCGGCAGAAGGGTCAAGCCGTAGTTGAAATCGGGGTTTTCCCGCTTCATCAGGCTGATGAGGAAGCCGCCCGTGCCCGCGATGCCGATCTTGCCGGACGCAAAGGCCGAGACGAAGTTCGCCCCGGTGTCGACCTCGGCGTTCTCGGGGATCAGGCCTTCGTCCCACATGGTCTTGTAGGCTTCCAGCACCATCTTGACCCCGTCGCCGGTCAGGACCTCGTCCTCGCCGTTGCGGGGCAGCATCTTCGATCCGGCAGCGACCATCATCGGCGAGGTGACGAAGATGTTGCAGCCGGGGCAGGAGCCGGAGAACCAGAAGCCGTAAGTGTCACCCCCCAAGGCCCGGATCTTGCGGGCATGGTCGACGACTTCGGCAATCGTGGTTGGGCCCTTTTCGGGGTCAAGCCCAGCTGCCTTGTAGAGGTCCTTGTTCCAGGCCAGCACCGACACGTCGGGCGTGAAGCCGACGCCGTAGATCTTGTCCTCAAAGGTCGCGATGTCCTTGTAGGCCTGCACATGCGTGGCGTAGTGCGGGTCGGCATTCAGCTGCTCCGTCAGATCGGTCAGCAGCCCCGCCTTCATGAAGTCAGGCATGTAGATCAGGTCGAAGGACACGAGGTCCGGCGAATCTCCGGCCTGAGCCGAGGTCGCCAGTTTCGTCACCACCTGGTTGTCGGGGATCGCGGTCAGCGTGATCTTGTTGTCGTGACTGGAATTCCACAGGTCGACCATCAGCTTTCCGGGGTCTGCCGCACTTTCGCGGACCCACATCGTCAGGTCTTCGGCATGAACTGGCAACGCGGTCATGGCCGCGAAGAAGCAAGCAGTCAGTGTTCCCGGAAGCCGGGGTCTGCGTCTGGTCATCGTCCATCCTCCCTCGTGTGCCGTTTGGGCACGGTGACTGGCGGGGTCTCCTCCCCGGTGGCGGAAAAGGTTTTCCGTTCTCGCTTCGCTGTCTTGCGGAGCATTCACCCTGAAGAGGAAGTCGCGAAGCGGGATGAGTCGGAAAAGCTTTTCCTTACCAATCGAAACACAGAGATCGGCATCCGTCAATGCGCTTGAAATGGCTGGGCGCGGCTATTGCACTTACGTCCCGGCGCGCCTTTGAGGTGTCGTCTCGCCGCGCGTTCGTGACAGGCCGATAGCCTGCATCAGTCAAAGCGACACAGAAGGTATCAGGACCCGGCGGCCGGTCAAATCCTTGCGCGGCATGGCGTCGGGCGGGTGTGCCTGTCGGTATATCCCATGGAAATGTCTTCGCCCGATGCATCCATCACGGCTGCGGGAAGAGATGCGCTTTCTTCGGGTCGAAATCCAGGTTTATCGGTTTCCCCACCGGGAACACGGCATCATAGGACAAGGCGGCAATCAGCGGAGAGCCGTCCTTGAGCGATATCTCCACGACCGTTTCCGCCCCCAACCTTTCGGTGAGGGTAACTTGACCGTGAAGCTGCCCTGCCCCCGGTGACACGGACAGGTATTGCGGGCGAAGGCCAAGCAGGGCGGTATCCCCGACCCTGAACGTCCTGTCGCCGGTCTGCACCTCGACCGGGTCCAGCGCGTCGTTCGCCACTAGGGCGGTGGTGCCGCTCACCCCCTTGACCGCCACCTTCAGGAAATTCATCGAAGGTGCGCCCAGGAAACCGGCGACGAACAGATTGGCGGGATTGTGATAAAGCTCCATCGGCGAGCCGACCTGCATGACCAGGCCGTCCTTCAAGACCACGATCTTGTCCGCAAGCGTCATCGCCTCGACCTGGTCGTGGGTGACGTAGATCATGGTGGCGCCCAGCTGCTGATGGAGCTTGCCGATCTCCATCCGCATGTCCATCCGCAGCGCCGCGTCAAGGTTCGAGAGCGGCTCGTCGAACAGGAACACCTGGGGCTTGCGCACGATGGCCCGCCCGATGGCAACCCGCTGGCGCTGGCCGCCGGACAGCTGCGACGGGCGCCGGTCCAGAAGATGCTCCATCTGCAGGATGCGGGCGGCCTCAGCCACCTTGGCCTCTTTCTCCTCTTTCGACGCGCCCGCGATTGTCAGCCCGAAGGCCACATTCTCGCGCACGGTCATGTGCGGGAAGATCGCGTAGGACTGGAACACCATCGCCACGCCGCGTTGTGCGGGGGGCAGGTCGTTGACCACCTTGTCGCCGATGCGCAGCTCGCCCGAAGTGATGTCCTCCAACCCCGCGATCATGCGCAGGAGGGTGGACTTGCCGCAACCCGAGGGGCCGACGAAGACGCAGAACTCGCCGTCGTCGATCTCGATGTCGACGCCCTTGATGACATGCGTGGCGCCGTAGCTTTTCTTGACGTTCTTCAGGGAAATCCGTGCCATGGGCTACTCCGCCGCCTGTGCGAGGGGTTGAACGTGCAGAAGACCGTCCGGGCCGATGGTCACCGGTTCGGGGTCCATGACGTAACCGCCGAAACTCGCCTTGCCACTGTCGGCAAAGCCCAGGATCACCAGGCCCTGGGGCCCGTCGACGATGCGGGCGGCGTAGCGGCGGCAGGGCTCGGCCCCGTCAAGGAAGGGACCGGGGGCGATGCGCCAGGGTCCGCGGGGATGATCGGCGATCAGGTAGTGGGTGCCGGTGACCGGAGTCTCCGGGTTGTCGCGGCGGTATTGGTCCGACCAGTGGGTGGATGAGGTGCAGAACAGGCAATACCAGTGCTGGCCAACCTGGAAGACCTGCGGAACCTCCAGCTGGCCAAAGCCGCCGTGGAAGACCGGGGGCTGCAGCGCCCAGGTCTTCAGGTCGGGCGAGGTGGCAAAGCCGACGGCCCCGCCCGCGTTCGGTTCGGGGACGCCGGGGACGCGGGCGGTGAAGTACATCAGCCAGCCGCTTCCGTCCGGGTCCTTCATCACCCAGGGGTCACGCATCGCCCGGTCGTGCCAGTGGCCGATGGCGTGGTCCTTCTCGTAGCAGTCGGCGTTCGGCCCGGTCAGGTCCAGCGCCAGCCCGTCACCTACCCGCGTCCAGTTGTGCAGGTCGGTCGAGGTCGCGTGGCCGATGCGCTGATACAGCGACTGCTCGGCCAGCGTCGTGCCGGTGTAGAACAGGTGCCAATGCCCGTCGTCGCCCTTGACCACCGACCCGGTCCATGTCGTGCTGTCATCCCAGGCGGCCCCGTTCCGCTGCGGCTCGAACGTCGTGCCCAGGTCGGTCCAGTTGACCAGGTCCTTCGACGTGGCATGGCGCTGTGTCGCCTTCAGGTGGCGGGCATCCGGGTCAACCAGCGACTTCGGCGCCTGCAGGAAATAGCCGTGATACGTATCGCCATCCTTGGCGTACCAGCTGTCCCAGAACCAGAGGTCGGCGTGTTTGAAGGACATGTGCGGTCTCCGTTAGCCCTTCACGCCAGTCGATGCGATCGACGCGATGAAGGCTTTCTGCAGGTAAAGGTAGAAGGCAAGGACGGGGACGGTGATCAGGCTCAGGTAGGCCATAACCTCGCCCCAGACGACGTTAAGCTGGAAGAAGTATTGCAACCCGACCATGACGGGCCGGTAGCCTTCCTCCTGCGTGACCATCAGCGGCCAGAGATACTGGTTGTACATCACCAGGAACTTGAGGATCGCCGCCGTAGCGAAGATCGGGCCGGACAGCGGCATGACGATCTTGCGGTAGATCTGCCACCAGGACGCGCCTTCGACCCGGGCGGCCTCGATCAACTCGCCAGGCAGGTCCTTGAAGTACTGCACGAACAGGAACACCGTGAGCCCGTCCGCGATGAAGGGCACGATCTGCACGTGGTAGCTGTTCAGCCAGCCCCAGGTCAGCCCCTCCATCCCCAGCCAGGGCAGGTTTGCCACCATCATCAAGAGCGGGATCGCGATGGTCTCGAACGGCAGGATCAGCGTGGCGAGGAGGAGCGCGAGCAGCGTGTCCCTGCCCTTCCACTTGACGAAGACGAAGGCAAACCCGGCGGCCGAGCAGACCAGAAGTGACAGCACCACCGTCACCCCGGTCACCAGGACCGAGTTGAACACGAAGGTCGCCACCGGCGCGCGCTGGAAGGCGTCGGTGTAATTTTGCAGGCTGATCTCGCCCACCGGCAGGAAAGCGCGCAGGTTGCTGGAATCCTCCAGCAGCTGCTGGGTCGGCTTCAGGCTGGACATCAGCATGAAGACCAGCGGGAAGATGAAGATCAGCGCGATCAGCACCAGGACGGCATAGCGCGTCACCAGTCGCAGGCCACGGTTGTCAGAAGCGATCATCGCCATCAGCTCTTCTCCCGCGTCAGCCAGCGTTGGATCAGGGATATCGACAGCACGATCACGAACAGGATCACCGAGATCGCCGACCCGCCCGAGATGTCCTGTTTGCCGTAGCCACGCTCGATCGCCTGGAAGACGATGGTCTGGGTGGCATCCAAAGGCCCGCCGTTGGTCATCACGTCGATCTGCGCAAAGAGACCAAAGGCCTGCATGGTGATGACGATCAGGATCAGGACCGCCGTATTCCGCAGGCCCGGCCAGGTGATGTAGCGGAAGACCTGCCACTTCGACGCGCCCTCGATGGCGGCGGCCTCATAGAGGGTGGGGCTGATGGTCTGCAGACCCGACAGCCAGATGACCATGTGGAACCCCACCGCCTGCCAGATCGACATCGCGATGACCGCACCCAGCGCGGTCGAAGGGTTGCCCAGCCAGTCGACCGGCTCGATCAACCCGAAACTGATCGCGCCCAGGAGGTTGTTCAACAGACCCGACTGGCCGTCATAGATCAGCCGCCACAATAGCGAGACGACAACGATCGAGACCACGACCGGCATGAAGTAGATCGCGCGAAAGACGTTGATGCCCCTCAGGCGCTGGTTGATCAGAAGCGCCAGCCCAAGCGCGATGGCCGCCTGAACCGGGGCGACGATGAGGACGAAGATGAAGGTGTTGACCACAGCCTTCATGAAGACCACGTCGCGGGCCAGGACATAGGTCCGGTCTTCACCGCCAAGGGAAAAGCTGAACCATTCCCGCATGCCCGCCAGGTCAGGCCGGTCCGGGTTGTTCCGCGTCAGCGCCCGTAACGAGGGATACTCCAGTTCGCCGTCCTTCATCACGATGGCGCCAGCGTCGTCCCGCACCGGCTCCAGCGTCAGCATCGTCACGCCCAGAAGCTGGCGATAGTTCGACATGCCCACGAACTCGGTCGGGTTCGGGGAGACGAGACGCTGGTTGGTGAAGGAGAATGCAAAGGCCAGGAAGAACGGCAGGATCACGAAACCGGCGATCAGAAGGACCGCGGGTCCCGCCATAAGCCAGCCCGTCCGGTTGGACACGGTGAACTTCGACGCCATGATCGCCTCGATGAGTGAAGGGAAAGGGCTGGCGGCGTCACCGCCAGCCTAACAGTTCTGGGGAGAACCCGGCCCCGGCTTGCACCGGGACCGATTGGCCTTAGTGGCCGTAGCCGCCGTTCTTTTCGATGTCGGCGTTGATCTCGTCGGCCGCCGCGTCCAGCGTCGCCGCCACGTCAGCCCCGTTGGCGATGTCGGCCACGGCCTTTTCGAAGACCTTGGCCTGCACCACGTAGCCCGGGGTCACCGGACGGACGAGGCCCTGCTTGGCCGAATAGTCGACGAACACCGACAGCGGGCCGCCGGCCTTGTAGTTGTCGACCATCTCAGCCGCCGTCGGCGTCGCCGGGATCAGGCCGATGCCGTTCGAGAAGGCGGCCAGGTACTTGTCCTGCAACGCAAACTCGATGAAGGCAGCAGCCCCTTCGGGGCGCTTCGAGGTCGCCGAAACGCCGAACTGCCACGAGGCGGCACCGATCTTCGGGCCAGCGCCAAAGTCGGGCGCGGGCAGGAACACGGTGTCCGGGAATGCCGACAATGCGCCAAGCGCGGCCCAGTTGCCGTTCCACGAGAAGGCATACTTGCCAGCCGCGAAACCGCCGTCCCGGTCAGCCGGGTCCTGCGTCGCCTGGGCGTAGCCGTCCTTGAACAGGCCCTGCCACCATTCGCCGAACGCAATCGCGGCCTCGCCGTTCAGGGCACCTTCCGCGGTCTGATAGGTCGAGCGGTCAACGATGTCGCCACCGAAGGACTGCAGGAAGGGCGAGAAGGCATAGGGGTACCATTCGCCGGTCCAGGCCATGCCCGGATCGAAGGCAAACTCCCACTTGCCCGCGGCCTTGGCCTTGGCCAGCGCATCCATGAACTCGTCCTTGGTCCAGGGCTGGTCAATCGTGGGCTTGCGCAGGCCCAGCTCGTCCAGGGTGGACTGGCGCGTCACCAGGGCGACAGCGGCATCCCAGAGACCAATCGAATACAGCTGCCCGTTCCAGACGCCCTTGGTGCCCGGCAGGAAGCTTGCGATCTTCGATTCGTCGATCTTCAGCGGCTGCATATATCCCGCCCAGGCCCAGTTCGGCATGTTCGGCCCGTCGACGTCCAGGATGTCGGGCAGGTTGCCGGCCAGCGCGCCCGCGACGACGGAATCGTTGTAGGCCGCCTGCGGGAAGCTCTGCAGCTCGACCTTCCAGTCAGCCTGGCTGCCGTTGAAGTCGGTGATCAGCTCGTTGATCAGCTTCAATTCGACCTCGTTGCCGGCACCGTGGTACCACATCGAAAGCGTTTCCTGCGCCTGGGCCACCGAGGCCCAGCCCAGGATCGCGGCCGAGGCCGCGAAGGTGAACATCTTCATTGCTTTTCCTCCCTGAAGGTTTTGAAACTCAGCACGTTTTCGGGGCGCAGCTCGGTGACCGAGGCGCGCCAGTGCACAGGTCCGGCCACCAGGACCGGGCTGTGGTCATCCCGGCCAGCGCCGGAAATCAGATGCATCAGCCGCTCGCCCGCGCGGGCGCCGATGGCGTTGTAGGGCAGGTCCACCGTGGTCAACGGCGGATACAGGGTCTCGGCGATGGCACGATAATTGTCGAAGCCCGCAACGCCGATCTCGTCCGGCATCTTCCGGCCCATCGAGCGCAGGATGCCATAGACCATCATCGCCATCTGGTCGTTGCCGCAGCACAGCACTGTCGGCGGCTCGGGCAGGCGCAGCATCCGGTCGATCGTGTCCCACAGCAGTTGCGGGCCGATCTCCGGCTGGTCGAAATCCACATGCACCAGAAGGGCGGGATCGAAGGCCACACCGGCTTCGGCCAGCGCTTCGCGATAGCCCATCGGGCGCAGCCGGCCCGCCACCATGTCCGGCCGCAGCGACAGATAGGCGATCCGCCGGTGGCCCGAAGCGATCAGCCTACGGACCAGATCAGCCTGCAGCCGGCGGTCGTCCGGAACGACCGACGGCGTCCCCCGGGAATCAAAACAATTGGCCAGCACCAGCGGCGTGTCGTCGGGCAGGCGCGGCAGGTTCACTTCCTGATGGTATTCCGCGACATAAATCAGCCCCTCGACCCGGTGCGACAGGAAGGTGTCGATCAGATGCGGCACCCGGTCCTGCCGCCCCGCGGTATCCGCGATCATCACCGTCATGCCCGAGGATTCCAGCGCCCGCTGGATGCCCTGCACGATGTACAGATCCGGCAGACCCTGCTGCGTCGACGGCTGGTTCTTGGTCGATATCGCCCCTGTGATCAGCCCGATGATCCCCGACTTCTGCGCCCGCATCATCCGCGCCGCGTTCGACCGGACATAGCCCAAATCGCGCATGGCCTTCTCGACCGCTTCCTTGGTCTTTTCGCCCACTGGCCCATCGGCATTCAGCACGCGGCTGACCGTCTTCGGCGAAACACCGGCAAGCCGGGCCACGTCATAGATCGTCGACATCGTAGACTCCCCCCCGGGCCCGAACGTCTGACATCGGTGTCATGACATCGGTGTCATAACTCGCCAAAGTTGTCAAGTTGCAGGTTGGCCCAAGGCGATTCTGGTGTCTGGCCCCGAAAGCTACGGCGACCCCCGTGGCGCGGTCGGTGCCTTGCCGGTCGCTTTCCGGCTTGAACCGCCAGCGGTTCCGTCGCACACAAGATGTGATGGTTCCCGGCACAGCGCAAAGCGCCGCCGGGTGAAAAGGGAACGGGGTGAGGTGTAGGCATCAGCCGCCAAATCCCCGACTGCCCCCGCAACTGTAAGCGGCGAGCGACCCCCGAAGCCACTGGCCCTCATGTCAACCGACATCGGGCCGGGAAGGTGGGGGAAGCAGCGACCCGCGAAGTCAGGAGACCTGCCATCGAAGCCGTAACCCACCGGGCGGGGTGCCCCGGAAGGAGTGTTCGATGGACGACAACCCCAAGGGGCCTCGGGCCCGATCCTATGCCGTGGCGCAATCCGCACCGCACCAGATTCTGGTCTGCAAGGCCTGCAAGCACAAAGGCCAGGACTGCAAGCCGGGCTTCCAGCTTTTGCAGCAGCTCCGCGCGGCCGTCTCGGCGGCAGGCCTCGGCGAAAGTTTCGAGGTGTCGGGCACCGCCTGCCTTGCGGGCTGCGTCCCCGACCATGGCGAGCCCTGCGTCGTCGGCTACCGCGCGACCGAGAAAGCCACCTGGCTGTTCGGCGACATCGACCCGGACCAGCCGCTGGACGACCTGATCGCCTTCGCCCGCACCTATGCCGCACTCGACGACGGCTGGCTGAACGGTCGCGACCTGCCGCAGCGCCTGTGCGACACGACGCTGGCCCGCATTCCGGCCGCGATGATCGTGACCCGCGAGGGGGCGTTGCAATGACCCCGACAGTTGAACTGACCGGCGTCTTCTGGGGGCCAAAGCGCCATCCCGACATCCTGCACGACCTGACCTTCTCGGTGGCCGAGGGCGAGGTGCTGGCGATCTGCGGCGCAAACGGGGCGGGCAAATCCTCGCTTCTCCGGCTTCTCTACCGCCACCAGGCCCCGCGCCAGGGGACCGTCCGGCTGATGGGCCGCGACCTCTGGCTGATGAAAGCGCCCGAGGCCGCGCGGATCGTCGCTGCCGTCCTGCAGGAGCAACCCACCGACTTTGCCCTGACCACACGGCAGATCGTGGCATTGGGACGCCTGCCGCACCGCAAGGGCTTCGGCCCCGGCACGCTGGACAATACCGTAGTCGAGGCCTCCTTGCGCCGGATGGACCTGGTGCCCTTCGCCGACCGGCCTTTCGGCACGCTCTCGGGCGGCGAGCGTCAGCGCGTCATGGTGGCCCGCGCGCTGGCACAGGAACCGCAGGTGATCGTCCTGGACGAGCCCACCAACCATCTCGACATCCGCCACCAGCTGGAGCTTCTGGCCCTCTTGCGGGGCCTCGGCCTGACCGTGATCACCACCTTGCACGACCTGACCCTGGCCGCCGAATTCGCCGACCGGGTCCTGGTCATGTCCGAGGGCCGCATCGTCGCCGACGCGCCGCCGGACCAGGCGCTAAGCGAGGCGATCATCGCCCAGGCCTTCAACGTCACCGCCCGCGTGGACCGCAACGGACCCGCGCCGCGCTTCTCCTTTCAACTTCACGGATGACTGATGAAATACGCTCTCCTCGCCCTCCTCCTCTCCGCAAGCCCTGCCCTGGCCTTCCCCGTCACGGTGAAAAGCTGCAACCGCGAGGTCACCTTCGATGCCGCCCCCACCCGCGCCATCGCCAATGACGTCAACCTGGTCGAGATGATGCTGGCCCTTGGCCTGCGCGACCAGATGGTCGGCTACACCGGCGTTTCGGGCTGGAAGACGCTGGACGAAGAACTCCGGGCCGGGATCGCCGAACTGCCGGAACTCTCCGCCCAATACCCCACGCGCGAAGTCCTGCTCGGTGCCGAGACCGACTTCTTCTTCGCCGGCTGGAACTACGGCATGAAGGTCGGCGGCGAGGTCACTCCGGAAACGCTGGAACCCCTGGGCATCAAGACCTACGAGCTGACCGAAAGCTGCATCTTCGTCGGCCCCAAGGCGAAATCGTCGATGGACGACATGTACAACGACCTCTTGAACCTCGGCACGATCTTCGGCGTGGGTGAAAGGGCGCAAGCGCTGGTCGACGGCTACAAGGCGAAACTGGCCGAAATCACCGCCAAGGTCGACCGCACCACCCCTCTCCGCGTCTTCGTCTACGACTCGGGCGAGGAGACCCCCTTCACCGCCGGGGCTTATGCCATTCCCACAGCGCTGATCGAGGCCGCGGGGGGCCGCAACATCATGGACGACCTCGACAAAAGCTGGGCCACCGTCGCCTGGGAGCCGGTGGTGGAACGCAATCCTCAGGTCATCGTGATCGTGAACTATGGCGACGTGACCGCGGAACAGAAGATCGCCTTCCTGAAAGGCAACCCCGCCTTCGCCAATGTCGACGCGGTGAAGAATGACCGCTATGTGATCCTCGAATACGTCGAGGCCACCCCCGGCCCCCGCAACATCCGCGCGGTGGAAAAGCTGGTCGCTGGCTTCTGGGGGAACTGACCGCCGATGCACCGCCGCACCGCCCTGACCCTGTTGCCTGCGGCGCTTCTGGCGCGGCAGGCGCGTGCGCAGGCGTCGCGCCGGGTCGTGGTGATCGGCGCGGGCCTCGCAGGCCTTGCCGCGGCGCGTGACCTTCAGGCGGCGGGACATGAAGTCACGGTGCTGGACTCACGCGACCGGATCGGCGGACGCATTCACACCTCACGCCTCTGGCCGGATCTGCCGATGGACCTGGGCGCCAGCTGGATCCATGGGACAAAGGGCAACCCGCTGACGGCCCTGGCGGATGAAGCCGGGGCCAGGCGGGTGTCGACCTCTTACGGGCGCAGTCTCTCCCTCGGACCCGACGGTGCAGAGGCCGACCTGCAGGCCGACATGGCCGAAGACCTAGTCGATCAAGCCCGCGCCAAGGCTGAGGGTCTGGACGCCGACGTCTCGCTGGACGAGGCGATCCAGTCCTCACCCGGCTGGACCAAGGCCGACGCCCGGACCCGCCGCCTTGCCCGCCACTACGTGAACGGCACCTACGAACAGGAGTACGCGGGCGACTGGACCGAAGCCTCGGCCTGGCACATCGACGCTGCCGACGAATTCGACGGGCCCGACGTCCTTTTCCCCGGCGGCATCGACCAATTGACCGCCCAACTGGCGCAAGGTCTGGCGATCCGCCTTGGCCAAGGGGTCACCACGCTGACCCCCACCCCCGGCGGCGTGACAGCCACGCTGGCCGACGGCTCTACGGTCGAGTCTGACCACGCCGTCGTGACCCTGCCCCTCGGCGTTCTCCAGTCTGGCCAGGTCACCTTCACCGAACCCCTCGCAGCCAACCGTCAGCAGGCCATCGACAGCCTCGGCATGGGCCTACTGAACAAATGCTGGCTCCGATTTGACCGTATCGCTTGGGACGACAACGTCGACTGGATCGAATGGCTCTCTCTCCAGGACAGCCACTGGTCGCAATGGGTCAGCCTGGGCAGGGCGCTAAAGGCACCAGTCCTGCTTGCCTTCCACTCAGGCGCGCAGGCCCGCGCGCTGGAGGAGCTGGACGACGCCGCCACGCTGGCCGCCGCGCACGCCGCGCTCAAAGCCATGTTCGGCACCGCCTTTCCCGCCCCCATCGCCGCCCAGATCACCCGTTGGTCTCGGGACCCCCATGCGCTTGGCTCCTACTCCTTCCACGCCACCGGCACCTCCCCCGACACCCGCCGCGCACTGGCCGGGGCCGACTGGGACGGCCGCCTGGTCTTTGCGGGAGAGGCCGCGTCCCCCGATTACCCCGGCACCGCCCATGGCGCGTTCCTGTCCGGTCAGGCTGCCGCCCGCACCATCATGGAGCATGCCGGATGACCGAAACTCCGCTGGTCTCCACAGCCTCGCCCGCCCTGCGCCTCACGCGCCGGGCCGGGCTGGTGCTGGGTGGCGGCGCGGTGCTTCTGCTGGCGATCCTCTTCGCCGTCTCGGTCGGGGCCGTGTCCGTGCCGCTGGCGACCGTCTGGGGCGTGCTGGCGAACCACCTGGTCCCCGGCCTGGTCACCCCCGACTGGACCGACGGCCGCGCGGCCATCGTCTGGGACATCCGCTTTCCCCGCGCGCTTCTCGCCGCCCTTGTCGGCGCGGGCCTCGGGATCGTGGGGGCGGCCCTTCAATCGGTGACAAGAAACCCCCTCGCGGACCCCCACCTCCTCGGCATCTCGTCGGGCGGGGCCTTCGGGGCCATCGCCGCACTCCTCCACACCGGACTGTTTCTCGGGCTTCTGACCGTGCCGATCATGGCCTTCGGCGGGGCGCTGGCGGCCACACTCGTCGTCCTGACGGTCTCCCGCGTGACCGGAGCCACCAGCGCCGACCGCCTGGTGCTTGCAGGCGTCGCCGTCAGCTTCATCATCATGGCCGGGGCCAATGTGCTGATCTTCCTTGGCGATCCCAAGGCCACCCACACCGTCGTCTTCTGGATGCTCGGCGGCCTTGGCCTGGCGCAGTGGAGCCACCTGCTCTACCCGATTGCCGTCCTTGTTCCCGCGGGTCTCTGGCTCTGGACCCAAAGCGGTGCGCTGAACGCGATGTCGCTGGGCGATGAAACCGCCGCGTCGCTTGGCATCCCTGTCGCCCGGTTCCGGCTTTCCGTCTTTGTCGCAGGCGCGCTGATCACCGGCGTGATGGTCGCCTTCTCCGGCCTCATCGGCTTTGTCGGGCTGATGATGCCGCACCTCGTCCGCTTCGCCGTCGGCGGCGACAACGCCCGCGTCCTGCCGCTTTCGGCACTGGCGGGGGCCATCTTCCTTGTCGCCGCCGACACCGTCGCCCGCGTGGTCATGGCACCCGAGGACATGCCGATCGGTGTCGTCACCGGCCTGGTCGGCGGGGTGTTCTTCCTCTGGCTGATGGCGCGACGCGGATGAGGATCATGATCCAGGGCGCAGGCTCGAACGTCGGCAAGTCGATGCTGGTCGCGGGCCTGTGCCGGCATTTCAGTCGCCAAGGCCTGACTGTCCGCCCGTTCAAGCCACAGAACATGTCGAACAACGCCGCCGTAGCGGTGGGAGGCGAGATCGGCCGCGCCCAGGCCCTGCAGGCCCGCGCCTGCGGGGTCGCACCGCATGTCGACATGAACCCCGTCCTCCTGAAGCCCGAGTCGGAGACCGGCGCGCAGGTCATCGTGCAGGGCAATCGCCTGACAACCGTCCGCGCAAAGGACTACGCCGCCCTCAAAACGCAGCTCATGGCCCCGGTCCTCGACAGCTTCCACCGCCTGCAGGCTGAAGCCGACCTCGTCATCGTCGAAGGCGCGGGCAGCCCGGCCGAAGTGAACCTGCGGGCGGGTGACATCGCCAACATGGGCTTCGCCATCGCCTCGAACACTCCCGTCATCCTCACCGGAGACATCGACCGCGGCGGCGTCATCGCGCAGCTCGTGGGCACGCAAGCCGTCCTCGACCCAGCAGACGCGGCGATGATCCGCGGCTTCCTGATAAACAAGTTCCGTGGCGACCCGCGCCTGTTCGACGACGGCTACCGGCTGATTGAACAACGCACCGGCTGGCCCGGCCTTGGCGTGATCCCGTGGTTCCCGGACGCCCACAAACTCCCCGCCGAAGACGCTGCCGACCTTGGCGGCACGCGGGGAACAGGAGACTTCCTCATCGCCGTCCCCCACCTAAACCGCATCGCCAACTTCGACGATCTCGACCCGCTCGCGCAGGAGCCCGGCGTCACGCTGAAGATCATCAAACCCGGCCAGCCCCTGCCGGTTGAGGCCGACCTGATCATCCTTCCAGGAAGCAAAGCCACCATCGACATCGACCTCGCCGCCGCTCTGCGGAGGGGCGCAAAGGTCCTCGGCCTCTGCGGCGGCTACCAGATGCTGGGACAGACGATTGCCGACCCCGACGGCATCGAGGGCAAACCCGGCTCAGTCCCCGGTCTCGGCCTTCTGGACCTGTCCACCACGATGACTTCCGACAAGCGCGTCACGGAAACGACCGCCCTGCACCCCGCGTCCAACACCCAGGTCACGGGCTACGAAATCCACCTCGGCCGCACCGACGGCCCCGACCGCACCCGCCCAATGTTCACCGTGAGCGGCCAACCCGAAGGCGCCGTGCGCGCCGACGGCCGGGTGATGGGCAGCTACCTGCACGGCATGTTCACCGAGGACGCCTTCCGCCGCGCCTTCCTTGCGGGCCTTGGTGCCACGCCGGGCAATGTCAGCTACGACCAGACCGTCGATGACACCCTCGACGCGTTGGCCGATCACCTTGCCACCCATGTCGATTGCGCCCGGCTGCTGGAGCTGGCGCAAGCGTAGGGTGGGCGACTGCGCCCACCCTACCTTGCCACGTCAGGGGCGGACGCAGTCGGCGATGGTCTGCGCCATCCCGGTCAACAGCGCCGCATAGGCCCCCGGTCCCGGCTCCAGCGACGAGCCGACCGGGTCCAGCGCCCCGCCGATCCTTGCCCCGGTCCCTTCCGCCATCTGCGCCACCAGCGCCGGGTCGTGCTGGGTCTCGGGGAAGATGCACAGGGCGTCGCCTGCTTCCAGCGTTGCGCGCAATTCCGACAGCCGCGCCGCGCCCGGTGAGACCGTGTCACCCAGCGCGATGCTGCCTGCCAGCGTCAGGCCATAGTGGTCGGCAAAATAACCAAAGGCATCGTGGAAGGTGACGATGGGCTTGCCCTGCGCAGGCTGCAAAATCGCGGCAACCTCGACATCCAGCGCCGCGATCCGGTCACCCGCCGCAGCGGCATTGGCCGCGTAGGCCGGTGCGTTTTCGGGGTCCAGCTGGCCCAGTTCGGCGGCGATCAGTCCCAGCCAGACCTGAGCGTTGCCGGGGTCAAGCCAGGCATGCGGGTCTTCTGATCCGTGGTCGTGGCCATGGTCATGTCCCGCCTCATCGGCATGCTCTTCCTCATGCCCGTGATCGTCCGCTTTGGCCTCGCCATAGGCCCGCCGCACCGTCCCCTCGGCGTCCAGCAGTGCCAGCGACGCCGCCCCCTCGGGCCGACTGTCCATTGCGCCATCCAGCCAAGGGGTCAGCTCCGGCCCGATCCAGACCACCAGATCCGCATCCGCCACCGCGCCTGCCTGACTGGGCTTCAGCTGGAAGTCATGCTCATCCGCGCCCTTGGCCAGCAAAAGCTCCGGCGCGCCCAGACCGCCCATCACCTGCGCCACCAAGGCATGCACGGGTGGAATGTCGGCAACCACAGTCGGAACTTCGGCCAGGGCGGGGGTGGCGGTCGCGAGGAGAGTAATGATATAACGCATCAGTCAGGACCTTCTGTTCTGGCTTCGCTCTATGTATGTAATATCATAACAGGTCAACCCTCGTGGTCCGTCCCATGCAAGATTCCTCCGACTGCCCCGGCTGTGCTGCGCCCGATCTGGCCTTTGCCGCGCATGACCATGCCCATTGCGCGCATGACGCGCTGGAACGGGCCGAGGCGCTGACCGCCGCCACTGGCGCCCGGATGACCCCGGTGCGCCGCCGCGTGCTGGAGATTCTGCTTGAGGAACACAAGGCGCTTGGCGCCTATGACGTGCTGGCGCGACTGGCGCAGGACGGGTTCGGCAACCAGCCGCCCGTCGCCTATCGCGCGCTGGAGTTCCTTGTCGAACAAGGGCTTGCTCACCGCATCCAGCGGCTGAACGCCTTCACCGCCTGCGTCCATCCGGGCGAAGACCACGCCCCCGCCTTCCTGATCTGCCGCACCTGCCACACCGTGGCCGAGGCCGAGGCGCAGGGCGCCCGCCAGTCGCTGGAGACCGAAGCCGCAAAGGCCGGTTTCCAGGTGGAGCGCACCACCATCGAAGCCCTGGGCCTCTGCCCGAACTGCCGGGGGCAGGCATGAGCCTGATCGCCGCCGACCGCATCTGCGTCCGCTTTGGGCAGGACGAAGTGCTGCACGACATCACGCTCAAGGTCGATCCGGGCGAGATCGTCACGATCCTTGGCCCCAACGGCTCGGGCAAGTCGACGCTGCTTCGCGCGCTTCTGGGCATCGTCCCGGTCGCCGAGGGCCGCATCCTGCGCGAGACGGGCCTGCGCGTGGGCTACGTGCCGCAAAAGCTGACGGTTGACCGGACCATGCCGATCACCGTCCGGCGTTTTCTGTCCCTGCCGACCCGGGTCAGCGACCAGGCCGCCGAAGACGCGCTGAAGCGGGTCGGGATGGCGGATCAGGGCCGCGAGCAGATGACCACCCTGTCGGGCGGGCAGCTGCAACGGGTGCTGCTGGCCCGCGCGCTGCTGGGCCGCCCGCAGCTTCTGATGCTGGACGAGCCGACCTCCGGCCTTGACCAGCCGGGCGAGGCGGCGTTCTACCGGCTGATCGAAGAGGTGCGGCGCGACACCGGCGCTGCCGTCCTGATGATCAGCCACGACCTGCATGTGGTGATGGCCGCGAGCGACCGGGTGATCTGCCTGAACGGCCACATCTGCTGCGAAGGCACGCCCCGCGTCGTGTCGACTGCGCCGGAATATCGCGCGCTGTTCGGCCTGGGCACGCAAGGAGCGCTGGCGCTGTACCGGCACGAACATGACCACGGGCATGACGACGGCCCGGCACATCACCATCACGATCACCACGGCCACCAGCACCACGACCACGAGCACGAGCACGACCATGCTTGACGATTTTCTCGTCCGCGCGGGCCTTGCTGCCGTGGGGCTATCGCTTGCCACCGGTCCACTTGGGTCATTTGTCATCTGGCGCCGCATGGCCTATTTCGGCGACGCGACGGCCCATGCCGCCGTGCTGGGCGTGGCTCTGGCCCTCGCAACCGACCTGCCGATCGGCGTGGGCACCCTGACCGTGGCGCTGGCGATGGCCGTCACCGTCGCCGGTCTGTCGGCGCGCGGCTGGGCGATGGACACCACGCTGGGCGTCCTCGCCCACTCCGCGCTGGCCTTCGGGCTGGTCGCGATCAGCTTCTTCCCCGCCGTGCGCACCGACCTGTCGAGCTACCTCTTCGGCGACATCCTGGCGGTGTCGCGGTCGGAACTGGCACTCGTTTGGCTGGGCGCTCTTGCCGTCCTGGCCTTGCTGGCCTGGCGCTGGCAGGCGCTTTTGACCACGACGCTTAGCGAAGACCTGGCCCATGCCGCCGGCATCCGCCCCGACCGTGAGCGGCTGATCCTGGTCCTGGCCCTGGCACTTGTCGTCGCCGTCGCGCTCAAGATCGTCGGCGCGCTCTTGATCGCCGCCATGCTGATCATCCCCGCCGCCGCCGCCCGCAGTCTGGCCCGCACGCCCGAGGCGATGGCCCTTCTGGCCATTGTCGTGGGCGCACTGTCGGGCCTTGGCGGCCTTGGCCTGTCGCTGTGGCAAGACACTCCCACCGGGCCGTCGATCATCGTGGTCGCCGCCGCCCTCTTTGCACTGTCCTCCGTGCGAAAGCGGACATAGGCGCGATAATTCTTTCACTTTGCCCGAACCTTGCCAAAATTCTCGGCTAATCCCAAGGCGCGCAGACAAGGACCTGACTCGTGATACGGCTCATCGGCACGCTTCTCATGCTCTCCATCACGGCGGGCGGCTACATGTACTATGACTTCCGGATGTCCTCGCGCCTTGCTGGTGGCGCGGATGCCGAGGGGCTGACGTTCAGCGAATATGTCTCGGGCCTTACCGGGCGGTTGGCTGGATTGTCGGGTGCTGCCAGTGCCGGGGGCCTCCCGACTCGACTGGGCGACATGCTGCCGAAGCCGCCCGAAGGCTGGACCGTCCGCGCCGTCACGGCCGAGGATCTCCAGCCGTTCCTGCCCGAAACTCCCGGCAAGAACGACCGGGCCGCTGTTGCGGCGGTGGAGGCGCAACTCTCTGCCACCCCCGCCGAGGGTACCGAAGTCGTGGCGCTGGCCTATGAAAAGGGCAACCGGACCGTGCTGGTCCGGGCGGTGCGCTATCCGAACCTGATCTTCACAGGCGCCGCCGCGCTGGATCAGCGGGCCGAACTGCAGGCGACGTCGGCCGAGTTTCGCGGCACCGACTTCATGACGGTCCGCGGGCTGGACGTGACCGAGGATCTTCTGCCCGAAGGCTTTCGCGGCCGCTTGTTCCTGGCCGATGTCGGGGCGCAGATTCACATCCGCCTCTTGGCCCCCAAGCGCATGAAGGACACCGAACTGCTCCCCTTCTTCGAGACCCTGCATATCGAGGCAATGAACGCGAGCGTCATCGACAAGGTCGAAGGCCTGGGCAAAGTCCCGGTGATCGTCCTCGCCTCGGCGCTGGAAGATACCGACCGTGACGCCTACTTCGCCGCCCGCACCGCCCGCGTGGCCGAAGAGGCCAGCCGCGAGGAAGCCGCTCGTCTTGCCGCCATGGCCGAGCAAAGCGCCGAGGCCGCAAAGGCCCAAAGCGAAATGTCGCTCATCGGCGCTTTGCAGCAAGCGATCTTTGGCGGGGACCAGCGCGAGGTCACTGAAACCAGACCGGAACTGTCCGTCGATGACCGGAAGGCGCACGAGGCCGCCCTGCTTGAAGCCACCAAGTCCGGCGACAGTGCTGCCGTCGCTGCGCATTCCGCAGCACTGTATGGCGCCATCGCCGAGGAGCTTGGCAAGGCCGAGGGGAAGTTCGTTTCGGGGTCGGGCTCTTCCATCGGGACCCCAACCAACAAGTCCAAGATCGAGGTGGGGGTCGGCAACTGCACGGTAAAGGACGGGCGGAAGATCTGCTCGGTCGGTGGGTCGGACTGACCTAGAACCTCAGGCCCGAAAAGCGCGACGGGTTCTGCGGCACGCCCGGCAGGACGCAGAGCATCTCGTAGAGGTAATTCGCCGCGATCAGCGCGGTGTTGCCTGATGGGTCATAGGGCGGCGAGACCTCCACCAGGTCGCAGCCGACAAGGTTCAGCCCCGCGCAGCCCCGGATGATCTCCAGCCCCTGCCAGGTCGACAGACCGCCAGGCTCGACCGTCCCTGTCCCCGGCGCGAAAGCCGAATCCAGGCTGTCGATGTCATAGGTCAGATAGACCGGCGCATCGCCGATCTTCTGGCGCACGATCTGCATCAACGGCGTCAGCGACTTCATCCAGCACTCTTCGGCCTGCACCACTGTCCAGCCCTTGTCGCGGCCCCAGTTGAAGTCGTCCGCCGCGTAGCCCGTGGCGCGAAGGCCGATCTGGAACACCTTGTCGTTGATCAGACAGCCATCCTCCCAGGCGCGGCGGAACGGACAACCATGCGCGACCTTTTCGCCGAACATGGTGTCGTTGATGTCGGCATGGGCGTCGACATGGATCAGCGCGACCGGCCCATGCTTTTCCTTGATCGCCCGCAAGATCGGCCAGGTCAGCGTGTGGTCTCCGCCCAGCGTCAGCGGGATCACCCCTTCGGCCAGCACCCCCCGGTAATGCGTAGTGATGATGTCGACCGTCTTCTTCAGGTCAAACGTGTTGATCGCCACATCGCCCAGATCCGCGACCTGCAGATGCTCGAACGGCGCCGCCCCCGTCGCCATGTTGTAGGGCCGGATCATCCGGCTCTCGTCCCGGATCTGACGCGGCCCCAACCGCGTCCCCGGTCGGTTCGAGGTCCCATGGTCCATCGGAATCCCGATGAACGCCACGTCCAGCCCCTTGGCCGATGTCGCCGCCGGCAGCCGCATCATCGTTGCCGGTCCGCCAAAGCGCGGCATCTCGTTGCCGCCGAGGGGTTGATTGAAACGGGTCATCACTGCGGCCTTTCCAGTACATTCCCGCCAACCTTGCGCAGAATGACCCGAACGACAAGCCGCCCCTCAGCGCGCCAGCACCCGGTCCAGCACTGCGCCGATCTCGGCCCCTTCGGAAAGTTGCGGCAGGCTCGGCGTCAGCCCATCCGTCGCTTCCTTCCGCGCTACGTCCTCGGCCGCCGCCGGAAACGCCTTGCGCGGATCAGGCTCGCCGCGCAGGGCCTTGTGAAAGAAGGACTCGCCGAACTCCGTCCACTCCGCCCCGTCGCGGCAGCCAAAGGACGTCCGGTCCTCCCGCGCCGCGGTGATGACCAGCCGGTCCGCTGTCGCGATGTCGTCGATGAACGACCCCGAAAAGCAGGCCGAAAGCACGATCACCGCCGGACCGATCCCGGCTTCTTCAAGCATCCTCCGGAAGTCCTGCGCCGAAAGACTGCTGGTCCCGGCCTCGGGGAAATCCAGCGCAAGCTCATCCTCGTGCCCGTGCGAAGTCAGGAACAGGAAGGCCAGATCCTCCGGGCCCTGCCGCGCGCCGATCTCGGCCAGCGCCCGCGCCAAATTCGCCCGGTTCGCCAGCGGATAGCGCATCGGATGGTCATGGCTGTTGGCCAGCTTCAGCGTCCGCGCACCCGCACCGTACTGCGCCTCAAGGATTGACGAAACGCTTTCGACCTCGGTCAGGAACACCGACTGGTCCGCCGTCCCGCCAAGCGCCAGTGCAAACACCTCCGGCTCGCCGGGAACCTCGGAGGCCAGCGCCGCCACCTGCTCGCCCATCAACCGATCCTGGGCGGCATACAAGGACTCGACGTCGACCGGGGTATAGTCCTCAGCCCAGGCGGCCTCCGGGAAGACGTAAAGCTCATCGACGCTGAACCAGCGCAGGGCGACTTCCTTGGTGCCAAGGAACACCACCGCCATCACCAGCCCGGCCCGCAGCCACTGGCGGACAGGCGCGCGGAGAAGCCAGACCAGAAGTGCTACCTGCACCAGATGCGACACGGCCCGGATCGCCTCGACCCGGCCTTGCGTTGCGTAAAGCTGCGGCAGCTCGCGAAACAGCGTCCACAGCGCAAGGTTCAGCACTGCCACCAGCAGGAACAACAGCGTCACCATCCGCGCCAGAAGGTCCATCCGACCCACCAGCGCCAGCCCGACGACTAGCCCCGACACCACCACGCCGCTTTGCGCGACGGCGACCTGCATGCCCCACAGCGAAAGCTCACCCCCCGGCCCGGAATAGCCGACCTGCGCTGCAACCTCGGCGAGCCAGGACAGGACAATCGCCGCCAGCGCCACCAGCGCAGGCCGCGAGACGGAGTGGCCGGAAATTTCCGTGACGCTCATGCTCGATTCCCTTTTCGCCTCTTCAACCGCAGAAACGCGGCAAGACTTCGGCAAGGGTCGCCGCTGTTTAAAGGTCCCTTGCCATCAGGATCCAGTCGCCTTCATCTTCCGAGCCGGGGAAGGGCACAAAGACCCGCCGTTCCCACTCGAAGAACCCGCATTTGCGATACAGCGAGATGGCCCCGGTGTTGGGGCTTTCCACTTCCAGTGCGATGCGGCGATGACCGGCCTCGCGGGCCGCCTGACACGCGCGCTCCATCAGTGCAGGACCATGGCCCTTGCCACGCTGTTCCGGGAACAGAGCCACCGCCTGCAACAGCCAGCAGCCCTTGGCGACGACCTCCAACTCGAACATCGCGCGAAGGGGGGCGCTGAGCTCGTTCAGGTCAAGTCGGTCATAGGGGTCGGGAACCGAAAAGCCGAAGAAGCCGGCGATGACCCGCCCCTCCGCTTCGGCCACGTGCCAGTTTCGGTGATAGCTGTCCGACTCTGGCAAGTTCAGAATACGATCCCGACCGACCTCAAACCAGGATTGACCCGGCGCAGCCCGAGTGCCCCAGTACCAGGAAGCCATGCGGCGCGAGGCGGCGTCGAGAAGCAGCGCCAGGTCGGAGGCGTCTTCGGGCCGACCCGCCCGGAATGTCAGCGCCTGGGTCATGGGTGCCTCCCCTGTCGCAAAGGACGCTAGACCAACGGACGCCATTCGTCGAACGGCAAATGCCGCTTTCCGGCCACCATGTCGTTTTCTGACGCCAAAGGTCGGGTGGACTTGCCCGCATTCCCGCGCCTCTGGCAGATAGGGGCAAACCTATTGCAGGAGTCCGTTCCATGAAAACCCACGTCAAAGCCCTCGTCGTCGGTGGCGGCGCAGTCGGCACCGGGATCGCATATCACCTGGCGAAAGCGGGCTGGGACACGATGCTGGTCGAACGGGACGAGCTGACCGCCGGCTCCACCTGGCACGCCGCGGGCCTGTTGCCCCTGTTCAACATGAGCTACGCGACCACCCACATCCACAAATACTCGGTCGATTTCTACAAGGGGCTGGAGGCGGAGACGGGCCTGAACCCCGGCTTCTACGTCGTCGGCAACCTGCGGATGGCGCAGCATCAGCAGCGCATGGACGAATACATGCTGTATTCCTCGGTCGCCGAGACCGCCGGGGTCTACCACGAATTCCTGACGCCCAATGAGATCAAGGACCGCTGGCCCCTCGTCCGCACCGAGGACCTGATCGGCGCGCTCTACCACCCGCAGGACGGCTACATCAATCCCGCCGACGTGACCCAGGCGATGGCCAAGGGGGCCCGCCAACTGGGCGCGACCATCGAACGCAAAGTCCAGGTCGACGGCTACCGCTGGACCGGGTCGGAATGGATCGTCTCCTGCACCCGCCTTGAGGAAAAGGGCGGCAACCTCGTCGCCAGCGACGACCGTTTCGAGATCACCGCCGAACACGTCGTCACCGCCACCGGCAACCACGCCCAGCGCACGGCGAAGCTCCTCGGCATCAAGACCCCCGCCGTCGTCGTCGAACACCAGTATATCGTCACCGAGCCCGACCCGGCCCTTGTCGAATGGCGGAAGACCAATCCCCAGCACCCGGTCCTGCGCGATGCCGACGCCAAATGGTACGTCCGCGAAGAACGCGGCGGCTGGATCCTCGGGCCCTACGAAAAAGGCGCCCCCGCCCGCTTCCAGTATGGCGTCCCCGACAGCTTCCGCGCCGACCTGTTCCCCCTCGACCTCGAACGGATCGAGCAGGAATACATGTCCTTCATCCACCGGATTCCCTCGTCGGAGACCGTGGGCCTGAAGGACGACTACAACGGCCCGATCTGCTACACCCCCGACGGCAACCCGCTGGTCGGCCCGGCCCCGGGTCTCCGCAACATGTGGCTGGCCGAGGGCTTCTCCTTCGGCATCACCGCCGCTGGCGGCACCGGCTACTACCTCGCCCAGCTGATGACGCAAGGTGAGGCCGAGATCGACATGGCCTCCCTCGACCCCAAGCGCTTCGGCGGCTGGATGACCACCGAATACGCCGCCCGCAAGAACGAGGAATGCTACGACCACGTCTTCATCCTGCACCACCCGGATGAAGAACGCGAAGCCTGCCGCCCCCTTCGCACCGCGCCCGCCTATGACCGCCAGAAAGACCTCGGCGCGCAGATGGGCCAGGTGAACGGCTGGGAGCGGCCCAACTACTACGGCCCCAAGGACGCGCCGGAGGACTTCGACCACAATTCGCGCAGCTTCCGGCGCGGCGACTGGTGGCAGTATGCCAAGGCCGAGGCCGAAGCCGTCCGCAACACCGTCGGCATCATCGACGCCTCGGCCTTCACCAAGCACCTTCACCTGCAACAAGCTGCCGAACGTGGGCCGGATCAACCTGACCTATGCCCTGACCGACCACGGCACGACCCGCACCGAATACACCATCGTCCGGCTGAAACAGGACGAATACTACCTGATCTCCGCCGGGGCCTGGACGGCCTATGACTATGATTTCCTGCAGAAAGCAGCCGACGACTGGATGGCTGCGGGCAAGGGCCAAATCGACATCCACGACGTGACCACCCAATGGGGCGTCTACGCCCTCGCCGGTCCGAACGCCCGCGCCCTTCTGAAGGACATCGTCAAGGACGCCGACCCCGACACCGTTCTTGGCAACAAGCGCTTCCCCTGGCTCTCCTACCGCGACATCGAGCTTGGCATGTGCCCCGTCCGCGCGATCCGCGTGGCCTACACGGGCGAACTCGGCTGGGAGCTTCACTACCCCATAGAATTCGGCCGCTACCTCTGGGACCTCCTGCTGAAAGCGGGCGAAAAGCACGGCCTCAAACCCGTCGGCGCCCGCGCCCAGAACTGGCTGCGGCAGGAGAAATCCTACCGCGCCTTCGGCAACGAGCTTGGCCGCGACGCGACCCCGCTCGAGGCAGCCCTCGACCGCTTCGTGGACCTGACCAAGGACTTCCGCGGCAAGGAAAAGATGCTGGCCACCGGCATCCGGTCGAAGTGCGTCACGCTCCTGATCGACGGGCCGTCGGACACCGATCCGTGGGGCAAAGAGGCGCTGATCCACGACGGGATCAAGGTCGGACGCCTGACCTCGGGCGGCTATTCCGTGGCCTTCGGCAAGCAGATCGGCATGGGCTACGTTCCCGTCGCCCTGGCGGAACCGGGGCAAAAGCTGAAGGTCAAGATCCAGCTTCAGGAATGGGACGCCGTCGTCACCGAGGACAGCCCGTTCGATCCCACGAACGCGCGCATCCGCATCGACGGCTGACACCGATCAGATGCGACCGGGCGTCTGTCTGGTCGCATTGAACCCAGCGCGACCCCGGCACGACAGACCTTCACCCAACTGGAGGAAGTGCCATGAAACGGATTGCCCTGATCGCTGCCCTTGCTTGCGCTGCCCCGGCTTTTGCCGATAGCCAGCATGTCGCGCCCAAACCAAACGCGCCCCTGGAACTCGGCCTGAAGGCCCAGGACCCTCGGCCGCGCGCCAAGGACCTGGACGACTACTTCGACGACTTCGACTACAGGGGTTGCCAAGAGGATGGCGGTGGCGCGTCGACAGGAGAGGACGGAGAAGCCCACTGCACCGACCCTGACGGCAAGGAACTCTGGTAAAGGCCTCGCCACCCGTGCAGCGTGCCGGGCTTTGCACCGATATCGCCGCGCTTCATTCGGATCCCGCTGCCCGGGTGGCTTCACGCTTGTCTGACTTGCAGCCGCAGACCTTAGCCACCATCTTTACCTGATGGGGGCTATGGTGAGACGACGCGAGCGCAGGTTCCAAAGACAGTTTGATGCGCTGGAGCGGCTGGTTCCGCCGCTCCGCGGGCCGATGTCCACCCTGCGGCGCGACAGCTGGTTTCCGATCCGCTTCCCGATCGCGCTCCTTCTGATCGCGGGCGGCCTCTTCTCCTTCCTGCCGATCCTCGGCATCTGGATGCTGCCTTTGGGGCTTCTCCTCCTGGCCGTCGACCTCCCCGTCTTGCGCGGTCCGATCTCGGTCCTGATCATCCGGGGCCGCAGGAAGGCGCGAAACCTGACCCTACGTTGGCGCAGGCGGCGACGTTAGCCACTGTCAAACGGCTGTGACCGGACCGGCGTAGCGTTCCGCCGAAGAGGGCACCCGCATGACACGGCGCGAGCGCAGGTTTCACCGGCAGTTCCGCGCGCTGGAACGCCTGATCCCGCAATTGCGCGGGCCACTGACGCATCTGCGCCGCGACCGCTGGTTTCCCGTCCGCCTTCCGCTGGCGCTGCTGTTGACCCTGGGCGGGCTGTTCTGGTTCCTGCCGATCCTGGGGCTCTGGATGCTGCCCGCGGGGCTTCTGCTCCTCGCCATCGACCTGCCGCATCTGCGCGGGCCGATCTCGGTCGCGATCATCCGGACGCGCCGTTGGTCGCAACGCTGGCTGAGGCGCTGGCGCCGACGTTAGTCGTCCACGGACAGTTCCTGCTCCAGAAACCGCTCGAATGCGTCGAGGTCGAGCGGGTCCACCTGCCCGAAGGCCCGCATCCAGACCGTCGCCTCGCGCATCGCCTCGGGCTCCAGCTTGCACCAGATCACCCGGCCGCGCTTTTCCCGGCTGATCAGGCCCGCCTCTGACAGCACCGCAAGATGCTTGGAAATCGCCGCCAGGCTCATCGCAAAGGGCTCGGCCACGTCGGTCACAGCCATGTCGTCTTCCAGAAGCATGGCCAGGATCGCCCGCCGGGTCGGGTCGGCCAATGCGGCGAAGACGGTATCCAGTCTTTGGGTCATGGGCGGACTATCCTGCGGCCCCCGGCAATCGTCAACCGCGGGGTTGAATATGGCAAAGCGCGCAGATGCGGCAATCCGGCCCGGCCTTCAGGATCAAACCATAACGATTCCAATGTTTTGCGGCCCGATCTGCCTGCTTGACTCTGCACCCCTCGCTCCGTAGAACCGCGACGACCGTGAAAGGACCTGTCCGATGGCGTCCGAACCCGATCCCGACCGTCTGAAAGCCCTCGAAGAGAAGCTGCAGAAGGTCAAAGGGAAGGAGCCGCCGCCAAGGACCAACACGGTGAAGGGTTTCTCGCAGGGCGAGGTGGCCTGGAGGATGGTGATCGAGCTGGCGACCGGCATCCTGCTGGGAACCGCCATCGGTTACGGGCTTGACGTGCTGTTTGGCACGCTGCCGATCTTCCTGGTGATCTTCTCGCTCTTCGGCTTCGCCGCGGGCGTCAAGACGATGCTCGGCTCGGCGCGGCAACTGGCACAAAAGGCGGCAGACGACGCCGCCAAGGACGAAGGGAACTGACGATGGCGACGGAAGAGCACGCTGGCGGGCTGCAGATCCACCCGATGGATCAATTCGTGGTCAAGCCGCTGTTCGGCGACGGCCCGATCGAGTGGTACACCCCCACCAACGTCACCCTCTGGATGGGCATCGCCGTCCTTGCGATGATCGCCCTCCTCGTCCTGTCCACCCGCCGCCGCGCCATCGTCCCGTCGCGCGGGCAGTCGGTGGCCGAGATGTTCTACGGCTTCATCCACAAGATGGTCGAAGACGTCGCGGGCCACGAGGGCCTCAAGTTCTTCCCCTACATCATGACCCTTTTCATGTTCGTCTTCCTGTCGAACATGCTGGGCCTCATTCCGATGTCCTTCACCACCACCTCGCACATCGCCGTCACGGCCGTGCTGGCGCTGCTGGTGTTTCTGACTGTCACCCTCGTCGGCCTCTACCGCAAGGGCCTGGGCTTCCTGTCGATGTTCTGGGTCTCCTCGGCCCCGCTCGTCCTGCGCCCGATCCTCGCCGTGATCGAGCTCATCTCCTACTTCGTGCGCCCGCTCAGCCACTCCATCCGTCTTGGCGGCAACCTGATGGCCGGTCACGCCGTGATCAAGGTCTTCGCCGGGTTCGCGGGTGCGATGGGCGTCGCCTCCGTGGTCCCGATCGCCGCCATCGCCGCGATTTACGGCCTTGAAACCCTCGTGGCCGCCGTTCAGGCCTACGTCTTCACCATTCTGACCTGCGTCTACCTTCGTGACGCGGTGGGCGACGCCCACCACTAAGGTCCGGACCACCAACCAACAGCATTCCAAAGGAGAGACATCATGGAAGGCGATATCGCAGAAATGGGCAAGTTCATCGGCGCCGGTCTGGCAACGATGGGTCTCGGCGGCGCCGGCATCGGCGTGGGCCACATTGCCGGCAACTTCCTGGCGGGCGCGCTCCGCAACCCGTCGGCTGCCCCCGGCCAGATGGCCAACCTCTTCGTCGGCATCGCCTTCGCCGAAGCGCTCGGGATCTTCTCGTTCCTGATTGCGCTCCTGCTGATGTTCGCCGTCTGATCTTTTTGGGCTGACATCCGGGCCGGGCACCAGTCCGGCCCTGGTTCCAAAAGTTCAGGAGAGCCGACATGGCAACCGAAGCACATGGCGAGGCCGAAGCGGCTGTGGGCATGCCCCAGCTCGATTTTTCGACCTGGCCGAACCAGATCTTCTGGCTTCTGGTCACGCTGGTCGTGATCGCCCTCCCGCGCATCGGCGCGGTGCTGGCGGATCGGAAAAGCACGATCACCAACGACCTTGCCGCAGCCGAAGAGCTGAAGCAAAAGGCCGTGGCCGCCGAAAAGGCCTATAACGACGCTTTGGCGAGTGCCCGGACCGAAGCGGCCAAGATCGTCGCCCAGGCCAAGGCCGAGATCCAGAAGGACCTCGACGCCGCCACGGCGCGGGCCGATGTCGAGATCGCCGCGAAAACGGCCGAGTCGGAAAAGTCTATCGCCGAAATCCGCAACGGGGCCGCAGCTGCGGTGTCCGAAGTGGCAAAGGACGTTGCTGCCGAACTGGTCGCAGCGCTCGGTCAGTCGGCAGATGCGAAAACGGTGACCGCTGCGGTCACGGCACGGCTGAAAGGGTAAGGCGATGAAGAAGCTCTCCATCCTCCTCACCCTGCTGGCCTCGCCCGCGATGGCGGCCTCGGGTCCGTTCTTCTCGCTCCAGAACACGAACTTCGTGGTCCTGATCGCCTTCCTTTGCTTCATCGGCATCCTGGTCTACATGAAGGTGCCGGCCAAGCTCACGGGCATGCTGGATGCCCGCGCGGCCACCATCAAGGCCGAGCTGGACGAGGCGCGGAGCTTGCGCGAGGAAGCCAAGTCGATCCTCGCCACCTATGAGCGTCGCCAGAAAGAAGTCCAGGAACAGGCCGACCGTATCGTCAGCTCGGCCCGGGACGAGGCGCTGGCCGCCGCTGCCCAGGCGAAAGAGGACCTCAAGGCCTCGATCGCCCGCCGCTTGGCGTCCGCGACCGAACAGATCGCCTCGGCCGAAGCCAATGCGATCCGCCAGGTCCGCGAACAGGCTGTCTCGGTGGCCATCGCTGCCGCAGGCGACGTGCTGTCCAAGCAGATGACAGCTGAGGCGGCATCGTCCTCGATCGACGACGCGATCGCCCAGGTCGAAGCCCGGATGCACTAAGCCCAAGGCTGGTCCATGAATCGAAACCGGCGGCCCCGCAAAGGGCCGCCGGTTTTGCTTTGGAGTGCCCGTGCGACGGCCCCTACAGCCCCGTCCAGCGCAGGATTGCCACCACCGCCACTCCAAGCAGCGCAGCCGCCACATCGCTCCGCAAGACCAGCGTCAGCCCCACAACCGAGGCCAGCGCCAGCCCCTCGGCCAGTCCACCTGCCTGCACTGCCAGCGCCGTGATCCCCGCCATCACCGCCAACGGCGTCGCCCGTAGCGCAGCCTCCACCCGGGGTGAGACCGGGACAAACCGCATCAGCGTGAACCCCGCCACCCGGCACAGGAAAGCCGCCGCGGCCATCACCGCCAGCAGGATGGGGAAGCTGTCGGTCATGGCTCAGCCCGATGCACAAGGGCCGCCGCCGCCGCACCGGCCAACCCTGCCCCGATGATCGCAGGCGCGGGACCGAACAGCTGGAAGACACCCAGCGCCGTCCCCATTGCCGTCATCATCGCCGCCGCAAAGCAGGCCAGCATCAGATCAAACCCCAGCGCCTCCGGCCGTGGCAGCACGCTCACCGCCCCCGCCCCCAGCGCTGTCCCGGACAGCCAGCCCAGCGCCACAGGCGCACCGGTCCCCGCCAGATAGGCCCGATCAACCTCCCCTGCCCGGATCGCCCGCATCGTCATCATCCAGTTGGCGTCCCCAAGTAGCAGCAGGCTCCCATAGGCCTTCAACGGACCCGCTGACCACAACCAGGGCTGCAAGGTGGCTCCGAACAGAAGATACCGCGCGTTGATGACCAGGATCGTGGCGAACAGCGCCCAAAGCGTCGCTTCTCCCGTCTGCAGCAGGTTCACTGCCGCCAACTGCGCCGAGCCAGAATAGATCGCCGCACTGGTGGCGACAGCCCTGCCCACACCAAAGCCCGCCTGCGCCGCCACCAGCCCGAACCCCACCCCATAGGCAAAGATACTGACTGCCAGCGGCACCCCATCCCGCGCCCCGCCCGGCTCATCGCACCCGTAGGTCGGGGTTCACCCCGACTCCACCGCCTGCCTCCCACGCACCCGCTTGCCTATGAAACGCCACCGCATCCCCATCGTAGGGTGCGCTACAGCGCACCAGCCGCATCAACCAGCCCGCCCCGCCGCCCGAAGCACCCGGTCCAGCACATCCAGAAACCGGCTCCGGTCGGCCTTGGAAAACATCTTGCCCCCGCCCTGCCGGAACGGATCAGCCGACCGCAAGTCCTGCATCAGGTCCCGCGTTGCCAGCGCCATGCCCACATTGGCCGTCGTCAACTCCTCGCCGTTATGCTTGACCACCCGAGCCCCCGCCGCCACGCATTTCGCGGCCAAAGGGATATCCCCCGTGACCACCACATCCCCCGGCCCGCAGGCCTCGGCGATCCACTTGTCGGCTTCATCCGGCCCGCTGGAGACGAACTTGCTCTCCACCAGCGGGTTCTGCGAGGGCCTGATGCCGCCGTTCGAGACCACCACCATCCGCACCTTGTGCCGGGTGGCCACAGTCTCCGCCTCGGCCTTCACCGGGCAGGCATCCGCATCGATATAGATCGTCATGCGGCCCCCAAGGCGCCGTGGACAGGTGTTAAGAAACCCCTAACAGGAAATCGCAAGCCTTTGATCCCAAAAGAAACGTCGCGTTTGTCCACCGTGGACACTCTCAGATCGCCGCCTTCCGCATCTCGTCCAGATAGATCTCCCTCAGCCGCACCGCGACGGGCCCCGGCTTGCCCGAGCCCACGGGTTTCCCATCCACCTCGACCACTGGCATCACGAAGATCGAGGCGGCGGTACTGAAAGCCTCATCCGCCCCCTGAGCCTCCGCCGCAGTAAAAGGCCGCTCCTCGATTTCAAACTGAGCCTCCGCCGCGAACCGCAACACCGCTGCTCGGGTGATCCCGTGAAGGATATCATTGCCCAGGGCCCGCGTGATGATCCGGTTCCCCTTCACGATGTAGGTGTTGTTCGAGGTCCCCTCGGTCACCGCCCCATCCTCATCCGTGAACCAGCTGTCATCGACGCCAGCCTTCTTCGCCGCCATCTTCCCCATCGAGGGATACAGAAGCTGCACCGTCTTGATGTCCACCCGGGACCAACGCAGGTCCGGGATCGTGATGACCTTGAACCCGGTCTTCGCCGCCGGAGCATCCGCGAGGTTCGGAATGTTCTGGGTGAAGGCAACCACTGTCCCCGGCAGGTCAGCGGGCGGGAACAGGAACGACCGATCCCCCGGATTGCCCCGCGTGACCTGCAGGTAGATCATCCCCTGCTCGATCCCGTTCAGCCGGACCAACTCCCGGTGCATCGCCAGCAGCTCCTCCGAACTGATCGGGCAGCTCATCTCCAGCTCCTTCAGCGACCGCTCCAGCCGGCGGATGTGGCCGTCGAAGTCGATCAGCTTGCCATCCAGCACCGAGGTCACCTCATAAACCCCGTCGGCCATCAGGAAGCCCCGGTCGAAGATCGAGACCTTGGCCTCACCCTCGGGCAGGTAGTCGCCATTCACATAGACGGTGCGGGTCATGCTGTTATCCCCAGAGAAGCGGCGAAGCCGGGTGGATTTGGCGGTCATCAAAGACAACCGGATTGTCGCGGTCCTGCGCCATGTCGGCGGGGCCGTCAAGGTCCGACCAGTCGGCCCCCTGCGCGACCAGGATCGCCGGAGCCATGGAAAGTGAGGTCGAGATCATGCAGCCGACCATCACCTTCAACCCCAACCGCCGCGCTTCTTCCCGCGCACGAAGGGCTTCGGTCAGACCGCCGGTCTTGTCCAGCTTGAGGTTCACCACGTCGTACTTGGCCAGCAGACCGGCCAGCGAAGCCGCATCATGCGCACTTTCATCGGCGCAGACCGGCACGGGCCGCGCGATCTCGGCCAGCATGTCATCCTGCCCGGCGGGAAGGGGCTGCTCCACCATCTCCACCCCCAGCCGGATCAGGTGCGGCGCGAGGTCGGTATAGACCTCGGGTGTCCAGCCCTCGTTCGCGTCGACGATCAGGCGGACGTTTGGAGCACCCGCGCGGACCGCCTCGATCCGAGGCATGTCAGCGGGGGTGCCGAGCTTGACCTTCAACACCGCCCGATGCGCCTGCCGCGCCGCCGCCGCCCGCATCGCCTCAGGCGTGTCGAGGGAGAGGGTGAAGGCGATCTCCACCGGCTTTGGCTCCGCCAGCCCCGCCAGCTGCCACACGGGCCGTCCAGATGCCTTCGCCTCCAGGTCCCACAGCGCACAGTCGACGGCATTCCGCGCAGCGCCAGGTTGCATCGCCTCTTGCAGTTCAATGCGCGTGATACCCTCGGGCAGCGCCTGGATCGCCGCGATGGCCGCCTCCACCGTCTCGCCATAGCGCAGATAGGGCAGCCCCTCGCCCCAGCCACGATGGCCGTTGCGTGTGACAGTGGCAGTCACCACCAGCGCCTCGGCCTTGGTGCCGCGCGAGATGGTGAAAGGGTTGCGGAGAGGGAAGGTTTCGGCCCGGGCGGTAATCATGGCCCAAGTCTAGGAGGCCGCGAGGAAATTGGGAAGTCGCTGCACTTTCTGCATTTGCAAAACGTATGTTGCACTGCGGCACGCAACATTATAACCATGGCAGCGACACTTGCGTAATATCCTTGCCCACAGGACCTTCCATGAGCTTCCGCCTGCAGCCTCCCGCCCCTGCCCGTCCGAACCGCTGCCAGCTTTTCGGCCCCGGCTCGCGGCCCGAGCTTTTCGCCAAGATGGCGGCCAGCGCGGCAGATGTGATCAACCTGGACCTAGAGGATTCAGTGGCCCCGGCGGACAAGCCGCAGGCGCGGGCGAATATCATCAAGGCGATCAGCGACATCGACTGGGGGAAGAAAACACTGTCGGTGCGGATCAATGGCCTCGACACGCCGTTCTGGTACCGCGATGTGGTGGACCTTCTGGAACAGGCCGGGGACCGCCTCGACCAGATCATGATCCCGAAGGTCGGTTGCGCTGCGGATGTCTATGCGGTCGACGCCCTGGTCACGGCGTGTGAGGCGGCGGCGGGGCGGCAGAAGCGGATCAGCCTGGAGGTCATAATCGAGACGGCGGCAGGCATCGCGCACGTCGAGGAGATTGCGGCCTCCTCCCCCCGCCTGCAGGCGATGAGCCTGGGGGCGGCGGACTTTGCGGCGAGCATGGGAATGCAGACCACCGGGATCGGCGGGACGCAGGAGAACTACTACATGCACCGCGAGGGGGCGAAGTATTGGTCCGACCCCTGGCACTGGGCGCAGGCAGCGATCGTGGCGGCGTGCCGGACGCATGGCGTGCTCCCGGTGGACGGGCCGTTCGGGGACTTCTCGGACGAAGAGGGCTTCAAGGCGCAGGCACGGCGGTCGGCAACGCTTGGGATGGTCGGGAAATGGGCGATCCATCCCAAGCAGGTCGCACTGGCGAACGAAGTCTTCACACCGTCCGAGGCGGCAGTGACCGAGGCGCGAGAGATCCTGGCGGCGATGGAGGCGGCAAAGGCGGCAGGCCAGGGGGCAGCGGTCTACAAGGGGCGGCTGGTCGACATTGCCAGCATGCGCCAGGCCGAAGTGATCGTGCGGCAGGCAGAGCTGATCGGGGTGTAGGGTGGGCGATCCGCCCACCGCCCCGCTGACCCGTCACGGGTTGACAAGGTTCGGCGGCACCCGGCCCTCGGTCCAGGCGATAAGGTTGTCGACCGCAATCATCCCCATGTTCTCGCGCACTTCCAGGCAGGCGGTGCCGAGATGGGGGAGGAGCGTCACATTCTCCATCACCATCAGCGCAACCGGAACCTTCGGCTCGAATTCGTAGACATCAAGCCCCGCGCCCGCGATCCGGCCGTGCTGAAGCGCGTCGATCAGCGCGTGTTCGTCGACCACATCCCCGCGCGAGATGTTGACGAAAATCCCGGTCCGTTTCATCTGCCCCAGGGCAGCGGCGTCGATCAGGTGATGGGTGGCCTTGCCGCCGGGCACCGCCACCACCACGAAATCGGACGCCATCGCCTCTGCCATATCAACCTGGCGGGCGGGAAGCCCCGGGTCATCCAGGCGCGAGCGGTTGTAGAACACCACCTCCATGTCGAACCCGAAATGGCAGCGCCGCGCGATGGCCTTGCCGATCCGGCCCCCCAGCATCTGGACCGGATGCCAACCGTCCCATCCACCCGAGCGGACCAGCCGTTCGCCCTCGCCCAACCGCCGGGCGGTCATCAGGATGAGGCCAAGCGCGATGTCCGCCGTCGCGTCTGTCACGGCTCCGGGCGTGTTGGAAACCGAGATGCCGGCGGCCTTTGCGGCCTCGGCGTCAATGTGGTTGTAGCCCACGCCAAAATTCGCCAGCAGCTTTGCCCGTGGCGCGGGGACATCGGCGAAGACATCGGCCTGAAAGCGGTCGCCCAGCGTCGGCAAAACGGCGTCGTAGTCGCGCAGGGCGGCGCGAAGTTCATCGGGTGTCAGGACGTCGGTCCGGTCACGTAGCGTGACGTCAAAGCGCGCGCGGGCGGCGTCCAGTACGAGGTCCGGCAGGCGGCGGGTGATCAGAAGTTTCTTCAAAACAGTTTCCCCCCAAGCGGAACGTCATGCGCCGGCCCGATCAGCACGACCGCGCCCTCTTCGTCCGGCAAGCCAAGGACCAAGACCTCGGACAGCACCGGGCCGATCTGGCGGGGCGGGAAGTTGACGACGCCCAGCACTTGCCGTCCGATCAGCTGGTCAAGGGTGTAGTGCTTGGTTATCTGCGCCGAGGAGCGTTTCTCGCCAATCTCGGGGCCGAAATCGACCCAAAAGGGTTCGGCGCGGGTGATGCGGCCGACGCGGATGTCGACCTTTTCGAAATCGGCATAGGTGATGGTCATCTGCCAAGCTCCCGTCCCCGGTCGGCGGCGGCCTTGACGGCGCGGGTCAGAAGGGCGGGAAAGCCGGTCTGCGGGTCCATCAACACGCCCAACGCAGCGGCGGTGGTGCCCGCCGGAGAGGTCACGTTGATCCGCAACTGCGCGGCGGTGTCCCGGCTTTGATAGGCCAGCTCCCCGGCTCCGCAGACGGTGGCCCGTGCCAGCTGCATCGCGACATCGGCGGGTAGGCCTTCGGCCTCACCCGCTGCCGCCATCGTCTCGATCAGGTGGAAGACGTAAGCGGGACCCGAGCCGGAGACCGCGGTCACGGCGTCGATCTGGTCTTCGCCGGACAGGTCGACCACCTGCCCCACTGCGGCCATCAGCTTGCGGGCCAGGGCGAAGTCGGCGTCAGAGACATGAGCGTTGCGGCAGAGCGCGGTAATCCCGCGGCCGACCATCGCGGGGGTGTTCGGCATGGTGCGGACGATGGGCGTGCGCAGTCCAAGCACCTCCTCGAAGGTCGCGATCTTGGTGCCTGCGGCGATGGAGACAAAAAGGGTCGTGCCATTCCCCAAGGCCTGCAGCGCTGGCAGTGCGGCGCCCATCATCTGCGGCTTCACGGCCAGGAGGGCAACCGCCGGGGCCTTCGGAACACCCTGGTTCAGGTGGACACCACTGCCCTTGAGCCAGTCAGTCGGATTGGGCTCGATCACCCAGACCGATCCGGGCGGCACCCCCGCCGCAAGCCAGCCCGTCAGCAGGGCCGTTCCCATCTTGCCGCAGCCAAGCAGCACCAGCCCATCCCGGGCCACGCGATCCAAAGTCATGGAGTCCCCCATCAAACCGGGGGAAGGTTAGGCGCGGCCGTAAGCCTCGGCAATGGCGACTTTCATCGCCTGGGCCGGGGTCTGGTCCCCCCAGATTGCCAGTTGGAAAGCCGGGTAGAACCGCTCGGATGCCATGACGGCAGCGGAGATCAGGCGGTCGATCTGTTCGGGCCCGGCCACCTGCCCGCCCGACAGCACCAGGCCATAGCGCCAGACCATCAGTTTCTGCTCGCCCCACCAGGTGAAGGCCCCGGTCCAGACCATGTCGTTGCAGCGGTTCAGCATGTCGTAGAGCGCCGACAGCTTCTCGGCCGGCGGGTCCATCTCGAAGGTGCAGATCAAGCGCAGCGTCTCGTCCTGATCGCTCCACGCGAGGGTCAGCGAGTAGGTGCGCCATTGCCCCTCGACCGCCATGGCGATCTGGTCATCGGTCACACGGTCGAATTCCCAGGCGTGGTGTTCGGCCAGGGTCTCGACGATGTCGATCGGATGGAGATCTTCCATCGACGCGTAGTCTTCGGAAAGCGACATGCCCGGCCTCATTATGAAGCTTCTGGAGGGCCGAAACCCACAAGAAACTGGGTATCTGGCAAGGGTCAGCGTTTGCCCGACACCGCCCTTACTAGATATGGTGTGGGCAAAGCGAAAGCCTGTAAAGCGAATTCTTGCGAAAATAGCTGTGGAAAAGCCGATTTCTTTGCAAGGAGAGTCTGTAGAGTCAAAGACTTGCTGTTTCAGGACTCGTCAGACGAGAGGAACACACGTCTGGGAAGAAAAGACCCCCGTGTGGGGGGCACACGGGGGTTATGTCGGGAATGGTCCAGGCCACTCAGGGGACAGTCTGGCCGAACCGGGGCGATGGGGACAGATCGCGTTTCCGAACGGGGTCAGACTGGCCGAGGGCTGAATCGGAAATGTGACAGGATCCCGCGGGGTCGCGGGAATCCTGTGGATCATTTCCGGCGCGAGCGGATCATGCCGGTGATGTCGTAGACCTGCTCCAGGATCGGCCGGGCCAGAGCGTCGGCACGGTCGGCCCCGTCACCAAGGATGCGGTCGATCTCGGCCGGGTCGGCCATCAGCCGGTTCATCTCGGTGGTGATCGGCGACAGCTTGGCCACGGCAAGGTCGGCAAGTGCCGGCTTGAAGGTGCCGAACTGGGCGCCGGCAAAGTCTCGGACGACCTGATCGACAGTGTGCCCGGCAAGGGCGGCGTAAATGTTCACCAGGTTCCGCGCCTCGGGCCGGTCCTTCAGGCCGTCAGCCGTTTCCGGCAGCGGCTCGGGGTCGGTCTTGGCCTTGCGGATCTTCGCGGCAATCGTGTCGGCATCGTCGGTCAGGTTAATCCGGCTTTGATCCGAGGGGTCGGATTTCGACATCTTCTTGGTGCCGTCCCGCAGCGACATGACCCGGGTCGCCGCACCCTCGATCAGAGGTTCGACGACCGGGAAGAAATCCACCCCGTAGTCGTTGTTGAACTTGATCGCGATGTCGCGGGTCAGTTCCAGGTGCTGCTTCTGATCCTCGCCCACCGGAACCATGGTGGCGAGGTAGACCAGGATGTCGGCCGCCATCAACGCCGGGTAACCAAAAAGGCCAAGGCTTGCCGCTTCGGCGTTCTTGCCAGCGGTCTTGTCCTTCCACTGGGTCATGCGGCTCATCCAGCCCATGCGCGCGACGCAGTTGAAGATCCAGCCAAGCTCGGCGTGGGCCGAAACCTGGGACTGGTTGAACAGGATCGAGCGCTTCGGGTCGATCCCGGCGGCAATGAAAGCAGCCGCCCCCTCGCGGGTCTGGTGGCGCAGCTTGGCCGGGTCCTGCCAGACGGTGATCGCGTGCATGTCGACCATGCAGTAGATCGTCTCAATCCCCTCGTCCTGCTTTTCCACAAAGCGTTTCAGCGCGCCGAGGTAGTTGCCAAGCGTCAGCCCGCCCGAGGGCTGGATGCCCGAGAAGATGCGGGGCTTGAAGGTTTTCGGCGTTTGGACCGCCGAAGCCGTGGAGGACATGGGGTGGCTCCGTCTGGATTAAGCTTGGCATTCCGCGTAATCGAAGGGGAAAGAACCGTCAATCAGGCAGGACAGGCATGGACCCGGACAGAAACGCCCCCCCGTTGAACCCGCTGCCCTGGATTGTTTGGGTGTTGGCCCTCCCGCTGATCGCGATGGAGGTGGTCCTGTCCCTTGCAGAGGCTGGGCTGGTCGGCGGTCCGCAGGGCGCGGGCTGGCGGCTGCTGGCGGTCGAGCGCTTTGGTCTTTTCCCCGAATTGCTGAAGTTCCAGTGGGAAACCGGCGGCCATCCGCTGGAGGAGTTGCACCGGATGGTCAGCTACGCTTTGGTCCATGGCAGTTTCACCCATGCGATCTTTGCCGTGGTGATGCTGCTGGCACTGGGCAAATGGGTGGGCGAGGTGTTCCGCTGGTGGGCCGTGCTGATCGTTGTGCTTGGGTCGGCCGCCGTGGGCGCGGTTTGCTACGGGCTGTTGGTCCCCGGTATCAGGATGCAGCTGATCGGTGCCTATCCGGCGGTCTACGGCTTGATCGGGGCCTTCACCTTCATGATCTTCACCAACCTGTCGCGGGTCGGAGCCAACAAGTTCCGGGCGTTCTCGCTGATCGGCTTCCTGTTGTTCTTCCAGTTCGTGTTCGGCATGCTGTTCGGCGGCGGATGGGACTGGGTCGCGGATGTGACCGGCTTTGCCTTCGGGTTCCTCGTGTCCTTTGTCGTCAGTCCCGGCGGGTTCGGCCGGGTGATGGAGCAGTTGCGTCAGCGCTGACGGCGCAGGGCCTTGAGGTCGGACAGCTGGACGGCCTTCAGGCCGAAGGCGGCGACCGCGTAACTGGCCATCCCAAGTGCCACCAGCAGGACCAGGGCCAGGACACGATAGGCCCGTGCGTCCAGCATCGGCTGCAACAGGACCCAACCGCCCCAGAGTGCGGCCCCCATCAGGGCCGAGGCCAGCGCAATCCGCCAAAGCCGTGACAGGAACCTGGCGTCAAAACGGGTTTCCTCGCCCAGACGTCTTGACCCCCACCAAAGCTGGCCGACCATGACCCAGGCGGACAAAGTGGTGGCCCAGGCGGCGGCGGAAAAGCCTATCCAGGGCATCAGGCCGAAGGCGAGGGCCGCGTTCAGGATCATCGACCAGACGGCGTACTGGAACGGGCGCTTGGTGTCCTCTCGCGCGTAGAAAAGGGGTTGCAGGGCCTTTTGCAGCACGAAGGCGGGCAGGCCCAGGCCGTAGATCGCCAGCGCAAGGGCGGTCGCGGCCGTGTCTTCGGGCCCGAAGGCGCCACGCTGATAGAGGACCTCGGTAATGGGCATCGCGATAACCACCAGCGCCACGGCGGCGGGGAGGGTCAGGAGGAGCGCAAATTCGGTGCCGCGGTTGAAGGCCTCGCGGCCCCCGGCGCTGTCTCCGGCCTGCAGGCGGCGGCTGAGTTCCGGCAGGAGGACGGTGCCTACGGCGATGGCGACGACACCGAGGGGGAGCTGATAGAGCCGGTCGGCGTAGACCAGCCACGAGATCGCGCCCTCGGTCCCCGAGGCGACCTGGCGCGAGACCAGAAGGTTGATCTGGACGACGCCTCCGACAAGAAGGGCGGGGCCCATCGTCACCATCAGGCGGCGGAAGTCTGGGGTGAGGCGGGGCATTCGCAGGCGGGGGATGAAGCCGATCCGGCGGGCGGCGTATAGCGTCCAGGCGAGTTGGGCGATGCCGGTGATCGGCGTGGTCCAGGCGAGCGTCAGCCCCATGTCCCAGCCGCGGTAATGGGCCAGCATCATCGCGACGATGAAGACGAGGTTCATCAGGACCGGGACTGCCCCAGCCTCGGCAAAGCGGCCATGGGCGTTCAGGATGCCGGAGAGGAGCGCAAAAAGCGAGATGAAGCCGATGTAGCAGAAGGTGATCCGGCCGAAGTCGACGGCCATGTCAAAGCGTCCGTCGCCAACAAAGCCCGCAGCCATCGCCCAGACAAGGAGAGGCATGGCCAGCGTGCCGATGATCGTGAAGACGATCAGAAAGGCTGTCAGGCCGGAAAAGGCGTTCTGCGCGAAGTCGTCCGCATCGTCCCCAGCCTCCAGCTTCTTGGAGTAGAGCGGCACGAAGGCCTGGTTGAACGCGCCTTCGGCGAAGAAGCGGCGGAACATGTTCGGCAGGCTGAAGGCCACGTTGAACGCATCCGCCACCGGCCCAGCGCCCAGATAGGCGGCCATCATCAGCTCGCGCACGAGGCCCGCGCCGCGTGACACCAGCGTCCAGCCGCCCAGCGTCACGATGTTGCGGATCATGCCGCGAGAGCTCATGCGCTGGCCCTTTCGGCCCCTTCGACGATGGCCTGCCGCAGCTTCTTCTCCAGCGCTTCCTGCCGGTGCTTCTGGTGCAGCTTCAGACCGAACATGTCCTTGACGTAGAAGGTGTCGACCACCTGCGCGCCGTAGGTCGCGATCACGGCCGAGGCGATGTAGATGTTGTTCACCGCCAGGGTCCGGGTCAGGTCGAACAGAAGGCCAGGCCGGTCGCGGGTGTCGACCTCGATGATCGTGTAGATGTCCGACCCTTCGTTGTCGAAGATGATGTGGGTCGGAAAGCGGAACTCACGCTCGCGCTTCTTGAGCTTGTCGCGGTCCTTGAGCGCCTCGCGCGCCACGACCTCGCCCTTCAGGGTCTTGTCAATCATGCCGCGCAGACGGGGCAGGCGGGCGACCTCGTAGGGGTGGCCTTCGATGTCCTGGATCCAGAAGACGGCGGTCGCATAGCCGTCCTTCGAGGTATAGGTCCGCGCGTCCACGACGTTGGCGCCCACCAGCGCCAGCGCCCCGGCCAGACGGCTGAAGATTCCGGGATGGTCGGCCAGCGCAAAGCAGGCGCGGGTCGCGTCGCGGTCGGGATCGGGGTGCAGGTCGATGCGGATCTCGTCATCGCCGATGCCCTGCAGGAGCCGGGCAAAGACCTCATGCGTGTCGCTGGACAGGCCCTGCCAGTAGGGCGGATAATGGCGCGTCGTCTCGTGCTCGACCGCGCCTGAAGCCCAGCCCTTCAGGCGTTCGGCCAGTGCGCGCGTCGCCTCCTCTTGCCGGTTCTCGCGGTTCAGCGTCTCAAGCCCGCCTTCCAGCGCCTCGGCAGTCTGCTTGTACAGCTGCCGCAGGAGCATGGCCTTCCAGTTGTTCCAGGTGCCGGGGCCAACGCCGCGAATGTCGCAGACGGTCAGCACGGTGAGGAGGTCCAGCCGTTTCCGCGTCTTCACCGCCTTGGCAAAGTCGCGCACCGTGCGTGGATCGCCGATGTCACGCTTTTGCGCCATGTCTGACATCAGAAGGTGATAGCGGACCAGCCATTCGACCGTCTCGCATTCCTCGGCATCCAGACCCAGCCTGGGCGCGATCCGCCGCGCCAGCTGCGCCCCGATGATGGAATGATCTTCGGGCCGCCCTTTGCCGATGTCGTGCAGCAGAAGTGCCACATACAGCACGCGCCGGTTCACGCCCTCTTTCAGGATGCCGCTGGCCACCGGGAGCTCTTCGACCAGCGCGCCACGTTCGATCTGGGCAAGGCAGCTGATCGTCTGGATGATGTGCTCGTCCACCGTGTAGTGGTGGTAGACGTTGAACTGCATCATCGCGACGATGTGCTCGAATTCGGGGATGAAGGCGGCAAGGACGCCAAGCTCGTTCATCCGCCGCAGGCTGCGTTCCGGGTTCCCGTGCTTCAGCAGGAGGTCAAGGAAGATGCGCTGCGCCTCGGGGTCCTCACGCATCTCGTCGTCGATCAGGTCAAGATGCGAGGTCACGATCCGCATGACGTTCGGATGCAGCAGATACTTGGTCCGCAGGCCTTCCTCGAACACATGCAGGAGATTCAGCTTGTCCTTCAGGAACTCTTGCGGGTCCTTTACGTCGATGCGGCCCTGTACCAGCTTGTAGCCGGCCTTCACCCGCTTGGTCAGCTTGAAGATCCCGAACAGCGATGCCTCGCGTTTGGCGTGGCGGGCTTCAAGCTCGGTCAGGAAGATGCGGGTCAACTCACCGACGCGGGTTGCCAGGCGAAAGTAGTCCTGCATGAAATGCTCGACCGCGCGCCGGCCGCCCGTGTCGCGATAGTCCATCCGGGCGGCGACCTCGACTTGCAGATCGAAGGTCAGCGTGTCGGTCGCCCGCCCCGTGATGTAATGCAGATGGCAGCGCACGGCCCACAGGAAATCTTCGGCCCGGGCAAAGCTGTCGAATTCTTCGCGTGACAAAAGCCCCGCGCCCACCAGGCCCTCGGCCGAAGGCACGCGGTGCAGGTACTTGCCGATCCAGTACAGCGTCTGCAGGTCGCGCAACCCGCCCTTGCCTTCCTTCACGTTGGGTTCCAGCACATAGCGCTGGCCGCCTTGCCGCTTGTGCCGTTCGGCGCGCTCCAGAAGCTTGGCTTCGATGAACTCGGGGCCGGAATTCTTGAACAGCTCGCCCCAAAGCCTGTCGCCCAGTTCGGCAGCCAGGGGCTGGTGGCCACAGATGAACCGGTGCTCCAGCAGCGCGGTCCGGATGGTCACGTCCTCGCGGCCAAGCCGCAGGCAATCCTTCACCGTCCGGCTGGAATGGCCGACCTTCAGCTTCAGGTCCCACAGCATGTAAAGCATCGTCTCGATGACGCTTTCCGCCCAGGGGGTGATCTTCCACGGGGTGAGGAACAGCAGGTCCACATCCGACTGCGGCGCCATTTCCGCCCGCCCGTACCCGCCGACACCCAGAACGGCGATGCGCTCGGCCTCGGTCGGATTGGCCAGCGGATGCAGGCGCATCGCGGCGGCAAGGGTGACCTCGACCAGGACATCGGTCAGCGCGGCCTGCGACGCGATAAGCGCGCGTGCCTGGCGCGGGGCGTGGCTGAACTCGGCCTCGAAGCTTGCCGCAGCTTCGGCCTTGGCAGCCTGCAACTCGCGAACAACCCGCGCACGGGCGGCTTTCCCGTCCTCGGCCGGACGCAAAGTTTCGAGTACCCGTGCCGTCAGCGCCGTGGCATCCGGTACAGGATAGGCGGCCCCGGATGGTCCCACTACCGCAGGAAGCGCGGCACCGACTTCCACGATCGCGCGACCCGTTGTCAGAATCCGGCGCCGCCAAAGCTGCGCGGTGCGGCGTCGACCACGACAACCTGGTTGCCCCGGATTTGCGCGACGGCAAGGCCGCGCTGGTTGGTGCCGTTCGGAAGCAGGCGGAAGATGCCCGACACACCGGCAAACCCGGCGGACTGGGTCAGGTCGCCTTTGCCCAAGGGTGCCCCACCCTTGACCCGTCCGGCCAGCGCACCGACAGCAGCGATACCGTCATAGGCCAGCGCGGCGACCGGCACCGGCTGGCTGCCATAGGCCGCCTCATAGCGCCCGCGGAACTGCGCCGTCAGACCCGGATCGGGCATCGCGAACCAGCCGCCCTGCACACCCGGCAGCGACAGAGTCTGGGGCGGAATGTCCCAGCGGGTCAGGCCGATGAACTGGGTCGTCGTCTTGTCGATGCCGTTGTCCACCAGAAGCTGGCTCAGAAGCGGCAGCGCGCCCGCCGTGTCCGCCGTCAGGAACAGCGCGTTCGCGCCCGAGGATTTCGCCGATGCGACAATGCCCGAGGCCGCCTGAACGATGCCGTTCTGCGAGAATTCATACGAGGTCACGCCCACGACCGAACCGCCAGCCGAGGCGACACCTCGCTCGATCGCGGCCTTGCCGACTTCGCCCGCGACATTGCGGTCATGTACGATCAGGACCTTGGACTTGCCGTTCCGCACCGCGAATTTGGCCAGTCGCGCGGCAGTGACGTCGAAAGTCTGGCCCAGCACGAATACGTTGCCGCCAGCAATCGCCGCGTTGTTCGAGAAGGCCAGCACGCTGACGCCGGAATTGGCCACCGCGACGCCGGCCGCATTGGCTTCTTCGGAATAGAACGGCCCGAGGATCACCTGCGCGCCCTCGTCCACCGCCTGTTTGGCCAGCGCCGCCGCCTGGGCCGGGCTTCCGCCGGTGCGGTAGACGCGAAGGTCGATGGACACGCCGGACAGATCCGCCATCGCCAGCCGCGCGGCGTTTTCCAGGTTCGAGCCGAAGAGTTCGTCCTGCGACTGACCCGAGCCCGAGGGGACGAGCAGGGCCACCTGCACCGATCCGCCATTTCCGGGGGGTGCTGTGCCCGGCCCCGTGGCCGGAACGCAGGCGGACAGCACCATGGCACCCAAGGCAAGACAGACCTGACCCAGCGACTTGCGGGCCCGACGAATAACGGACAACATGGTGGTTCCTCACTGTTGCAGTGCGACTGCGATTGCGGGCCAAGGTAATAGGTTCGATCCGGGAAGTAAACTTGTGAGGCAGACGTCCGACACCCCTGATTCTCCGGCAAAACCCGGGCTGCGCGCCATTCCGCCGGGCCTGCACTTCGTGTCGACTCCGATCGGAGCGGCACGCGACATCACGCTGCGCGCGCTGGATGTTCTGGCTGGGGCAGATGTGCTGGTGGCCGAGGATACCCGCACGCTGAAGCATCTGATGGAAATCCACGGGATTGCCTTGGGCGGACGGCCCCTGATCGCCTATCATGATCATTCCGGCGAAGGGCAGACCCAGCGGCTGGTTGCATTGCTGGCCGAGGGCAAAAGCCTCGCCTATGCGTCCGAGGCCGGGACCCCACTGATCTCGGACCCTGGGTTCGAACTTGCCCGCGCGGTGGCGGCGGCCGATCTGCCGATGACCGCGGCCCCCGGCCCCTGCGCGGCGATCTGTGCCCTGACCCTGTCGGGCCTGCCATCCGACCGATTTCTCTTCGCAGGCTTTGCCCCCTCTGCAAGATCGGCACGACGGTCCTTCCTGGCCGAACTTGCCGGAGTGCAAGCCACGCTGATCTTCTACGAAAGCCCAAAGCGACTGTCCGACCTGTTGCCGGACATGGTCGAAACCCTGGGGCCGACGCGTCAGGCGGCAGTCTGCCGTGAACTGACCAAGCGCTTTGAAGAGGTGCTGCGCGGCACATTGGCCGACCTCGCCAGCCAGGTTGCCGAACGCGAGATCAAGGGCGAGGTCGTGGTGCTGGTCGACAGGGCCGTCCCGGTTGCTGCAACCGAAGAAAGCATCGGCGCAGCGCTGGACGAAGCCCTGCAGACGATGTCCGTTAAGGATGCTGCAACTTTTGTCTCGCAGACTCTGGGGGCTTCCCGCAAGATCGTCTACCGGATCGCCCTCGACCGCAGCCAAGGATAGGCCCGATGCCTTTTGACTTTGCTTCCAATCCCGCGCATCGGACGCGCAAGGCACGGGGTCTGACGAACCACCTCGCCGGTCATGCGGCGGAAGCTTCGGTTGGCCGGCTCTACGAAGATCGCGGCGTTTCGATCTGTGCGCAGAACTGGCGCGGCAGGTCCGGCGAAATCGACCTGATCGGCCGCGATGGTGAGGTTGTGGTGTTCGTCGAAGTCAAGCAAAGCCTCAGCCACGACATTGCTGCCTCCCATGTTTCTAAGGCTCAGATCGCGCGCATCTTCGCGACGGTCGACGAATTCCTGGCCGGGGAACCGAAGGGCCTGTTGACCGATGTGCGGATCGACCTTGCGCTGGTCGACGGCCAGGGTCGCATCGAGATCGTGGAAAACGCCTTCGCCGGCTGAATTGCATCTTCCCTCGGCTTGGGTCATCACTCTCTCTCGCATGACGGAGTGACGCGATGCCTCTCAAGGTAGCCCTGCAGATGGACCCGATCGGGTCGGTCAACATCAACGCCGATTCGACGTTCCGCATCGCGCTTGAGGCGCAGGCGCGCGGGCATCAGCTGTTCTTCTACACGCCCGACCGGCTGGCCTTTGTCGAGGGCCGGGTCACGGCCCGCGGCTGGCCGGTCGAGGTCCGGCGTGAGGTCGGCAATCATGTCACCTATGGCGATGAGACCGAGGTTGACCTCAGCAGCTACGACGTCGTCTGGCTGCGTCAGGACCCGCCCTTCGACATGGGTTATATCACCACGACCCATCTTCTGGAGATGATCCATCCGAAGACGCTGGTGGTGAACGATCCGTTCTGGGTGCGCAATTCGCCCGAGAAGCTCTTGGTCCTGCGCTTCCCCGAGTTGACCCCCCCAACCGCCATCGCCCGCGACCTGGCCACGATCCGCGCCTTCAAGCACCGGCATGGCGACATCATCCTCAAGCCGCTGTACGGCAACGGCGGCGCGGGCGTCTTCCGGCTGGACCCGAACGACCGCAACCTGTCCTCCCTGCATGAGCTCTTCATGGGCATCAACCGTGAGCCGCTGATCGTGCAGAAATTCCTGCCCGCCGTCGAAAAGGGCGACAAGCGGGTGATCCTTGTCGATGGTGAGCCCGTGGGCGCGATCAACCGCGTGCCCCAGGCGGGCGAGACCCGGTCGAACATGCATGCCGGGGGACGGCCGGAAAAGGTCGGCCTGACCGAACGCGACCTGGAGATCTGCCGCACCATTGGCCCCGTCTTGCGGGAAAAGGGTCAGGTCTTCGTCGGCATCGACGTGATCGGCGACTGGCTGACCGAGATCAACGTGACCTCGCCCACCGGCATCCAGGAACTGGAACGCTTTGACGGCACGAATGCCGCCAAGCGGATCTGGGAAGTGATCGAGGCGAAGCGCGGGGTCTAGGTCAGGCCGCTCTCGGGATAGGCCCGCAGCACCTCCCAGACCAGCGCCTTCATCCAGTCGGCCTGATCTGCCGTCGGCCAGCCCGGTTCGCCCCGCAAGTTGGGAAGCTCCCTCGGGTCACGGCCGTAGATCACCGCGAAATGGGCCAGCGCGATCAGGTAGGCGCCCTTGGCATTGGGGTGGATCGTGTCCTCAAACAGGTCCTGGATCTGTGTCAGCCCCGGCGCGGTCCCGGCAGCAATCGCATCAAGCACCGCGGCAATGATCTTCGGCCCCGGAATGACCCGCATCTTCGGGCTTCCGGCGGGGCGATTGGCGTTCACCTTATCGGCGACATTCTGCCAGGAGGACATCTCGAGGTCCAGCCGTTCACGGAGCGGGATCTGCCGTTCGTCCTGCATGTCGTATTCGTCGGTGTTCCCCGGCCCGCTGCGGATGTCGACCCAGGAGGCGTAGAAGATCGTCTCGGCCCCCTTGCCGCCGTTGCCTGCAGCCCAGGCGTGATCGAACCATTTCTGCGCGAACGCTTCCGCCTCTTCCCAGATGATCGCCGACCGCACCGGCACCCGTTCGGTCAGCACCAGAAGATCGTAGTCGGCGATGTCGCGACGGGCGTCGACCGGCAGGTTCATGTCATTGGTCCAGCGTAGATTTGCCGTGCTGCCCGGGATCGTGGAACTGTCGATCACCATGCCGCGCGACGAAGCCCCGCCCGCGGCCTGCACCAGCATGGTCAGCGGACGTGGCACGGGGTCAGTCAGGCTGTGGCCGGACATCACGATCCGCAGGTTGAAGGGCCGTTCCTTGCCGGTTTCCGCGCGGAGCACGCGGGGCGTCGCGGTCAGGGGAAGGCAGGCCAGGGCGCCCAGAACCTCGCGTCGGCGGAGCAAATCAGACATTGGAAGACCCCTTTGGAAATGAACAGCTGTCGGCAAAGCTTACAGGCCGCAGATGGGCAGTGAAAGGTTCCGCTGCAAGCCCTTTGGGCGAAGCTGAACTTCTGCATGGCGGGGTCGGGGCTGGAAGTGGCCCGGAGCACGCGGATCGGCGGCCAGGTGTCCACGGTGGACATTTTCTGAAAAGCGAATGGAATCATTGACTTGGCTGTGGGCGTTTACCTTTTGGTAATGTCTGTTCAAGACATCCCCAGGACTCCTTTCAGACAGCCGCCATCCGGACCTTGCGCAAGAGGAACAGCGCGTAGAACAGGTTCGGCATGACGATCGCCACGGCCACCACAAGGGCCTGCAGTGTTGGAGGCTGCTCGGGCAGTGGCAGGCTGGCCGCCTCGAATGTCGCGAGGAGAAGGCCGAAGTTCCACACCATGTGCAAGGCAATCGGCGGCCAGATCGAGCCGGTCCGGATCAAGAGCGCGCCAAGAAGAAGGCCGGTCATCGTGGCCGCGACCGCCTGTGCCACGGACTGCGACAGGCTGCCGTAAGTGAAGCTGTTCAGCACATGGATTGAGCCGAAGATGACCGAAGTCAACAGGATGGCGGGCCAGATGCGGTGCCGGGCGGCCATGGCGCGGAACAGGATGCCGCGGAACATCCACTCTTCCGAAACGGCAACCAGAAGCGTGTTCAGCGCCAGAAAACCCATGGCGCGCGATGGCGGCAGGCCGATGGCAAAGGCCAGGGCAAAGACCGGCAGCAGCATCAGCATCGGAAACCACATCAGGCGCAGCGAAAGCCAGACGGGCGGGGACCGAAAGCCAAGGTCGGACCAGCCGAAATACCGGGTGGCCAGCGCCAGGACGGTGAGACCGAGGACAAGGTTCCAGGCCACGCCCTGAGACAGCGCGGCCATCAGGTCGGCAATCGAGGTCACCCGGTCCTGCCGCAGGACGGCCCCAAGCACCAAGGTTGCAGTCAACCAGAGGACCAGCGTCAGCATGGCCTGCTTGAGGCGGATGTTCGCCAAAGCCTTCGGCTGGTTCATTCCCGTGCCGTTCCGTCCCAACTCGCCCAGACCGGCGTGCTGCCAGGGGCCAGACCAATTTTCCACGAAACTGCCGATCCTGGCCCGATGACGGTAGGAACCAGGACCATAAACCTCGGGTCGCCAAGACCATAGGGCGGTCGCGGCGTTACGCAAGTCAAAGCCGGCCTTGGCGTGCCGGGCGGAAGCGCCGGCCCACGATTTCATCCGTGCCTCTTTGCTGCGCATAGGACTTTTGGCCTGTATCGGGCGCGGGCCGGGCGCGCTAGACTCACTTGGAACCAACGAGGTAGGCGCAAGAAGATGATGGTGCCAGCAAGCCTGTCCCGACCGATGCACTCGGCCCTGATCGTGGATGACCATCCCTTGTTCTGCGACGCCCTGTCGATGACGCTGAAGTCGGTGGCGGGGATCGAAGAGATCGAGACGGCGGACCGGCTGGAAACGGCGATCCACCGGGTCGACCTGACGCCCGCGCTGGATGCGATCGTGCTGGACCTGAACCTGCCGGACGTGAACGGGATCGACGGGCTGATCCGGCTGCGGCAGGCGGCGGGGGAGGTGCCGGTGCTGGTGGTGTCCTCGCTGGCGGACAACCGGGTGATCGGGGCTTGCCTTGCGGCCGGAGCGGCGGGGTTCGTGCCGAAACATTCCCGGCGCGAGGTGTTCCGCGCGGCATTCGATGCGCTGCGCGAGGGGCGGCGGTTCTTGCCGGAAGGCTATGAGCCGGTGCCAGAGGGCAAGGCCAAGGGCACGGCGCGGGAGGAGGCGATCGGGCGGCTGGCTCTCCTCACACGGCAACAGGCGAAGATCCTGCAGCTGATCTGCGAAGGGCTTCTGAACAAGCAGATCGCCTATGAGCTGTCCATCGCCGAGCCGACGGTTAAAGCCCATGTCACCGCGATCATGCGCAAGCTTGGGGTGCAAAGCCGGACCCAGGCGGTGCTGATCGCACGGGAGACGAACTTTTCCAGCCTGATGCCCGAGGACGGCTGAGCCGCCCGAATCCCTTGCCCTTTGCCGAGGCAGGGCCGTAGCATCCTGCGTTGGGAGTAGGACCTGATGATCGCGCCCGAGAGCTTGGCCGCTGCCGACGCACAGCCGGTGATGCCGCGCGCCCATGCAGGGGCGCGGGACCCCGGTGCCTTGGCGAAACTGGCGCGGGATCTGGGGCCGGGGCCGTTTGCGGCGGTGATCCTGTTCATCTCGCCCGATGCGGACCGGACAGCGCTGATGGCCGGGCTGGAGACGGCTTTTCCCGGCGTCACGGTGATTGGCTGCACCACGGCGGGCGAGATTTCCTCGGAAGGCTATTGCGAAGGCGAGATCGTCGCGGTCGCGCTCCCTTCGTCCAGCTTTGCGGTCGATTGCCTGGGAATCGACCTGTCGGCGCTGGACGGGCAGGAGTTGATCGGGCGGCTGATCCGGGCGCGGGCAGGGCTGGCGCGGCGGCATGGGGCCTGGGAGGACGAGTTCGCCTTCGTGATGGTCGACGGGCTGTCGATCCGCGAGGATGAGCTGACGGCGGCGCTGGGGCCGGGGCTTGGGCCGGTGCCGCTTTTTGGGGGGTCGGCGGGGGACGGGACGCGGTTTGGTCAGACCTTCGTGCTGCAGGACGGGGTTTTCCGGCAGGGCTGGGCGGTGCTGATGCTGGTCAGGACGGCCTGCAAGGTGCGCGTGTTCAGCCTGAACCACCTGACCCCGACAGACCGGCGAATGGTGGTGACAGGGGCCGACCCTGCGCGGCGGGTTGTCCACCAGATCAACGCCGAGCCCGCGGCGCAGGAATACGCGCGGCTTCTGGGCAAGGACCCGGGGCAGCTGACCACCTTCACCTTTGCAGCGCACCCGGTTGTGGTGCGCATCGGGGGCAGCCACCATGTCCGGGCGATCCAGCGGCTGGCCGAGAACGGCGATCTCGTCTTCTTCTCGGCCATCGACGAGGGCCTGGTGCTGACGCTGGCCGAGCCGCAGGACATGGCGGTGCACCTGGACCGCGCCTTGGCAGACCTGTCGCAAGGCGGCAAACCGGCGGCGATCCTGGCCTGCGACTGCATCCTGCGCCGGATCGCGGCGATGGAGAGCCAGCGGTTCGGGGCGGTGTCGGCCCTCTTGAAGCAGCACGGGGTGGTGGGTTTCTCGACCTATGGCGAGCAGTTGAACTCGATGCATGTCAACCAGACCATGACCGGGGTGGCGATCTACCCGCCGAAGGTGGGGCCGTGATCGAGACGCTGATCAACCCGGCCGACAGCGCGGAACGGCGGGCCGAGAAGCTTTTGACCATCGCCGAGGCGCTGATGCGGCGGGTCGAACAGGCGACGGACGATTCCGGCGCGGCCTATGCCCAGTTCCAGCGGGCGGCCCTCTTGGAAGACCAGGTGCGGGAACGCACGCATGACCTGGGCCGGGCGCTGGACCTTCTGAACGAATCGAACGCGCGGCTGGGCGACGCCATGCGCGAGGCGGAAACCGCGCGTCAGAACCTGTCCAATGCGATCGAGACGGTGCAGGAGGGCTTTGCGCTTTTCGACCGCGAGGACCGTCTGGTGATGTGCAACAGCCGTTTTGCGATGCACATGCCGGATGTCCATGCGCGGTTGCAGCCGGGGCTGTGGTTCCCGGACTATGTCGCGATGGTCAGCCGCTCGCCCCATCTGGCACTGCCCGAGGGTGAGGCAGGCCCGGACTGGGCGCAGGGCCGGATGCGGCGGCACAAGGACCGGCATGTCATCTTCAACGTGCGCATGACGGGCGACCACTGGGTGCAGGTCAGCGAGCATCGGACGGCGGATGGCGGCACGGTGATCCTGCAGACCGACGTGACCGACATCATCCGGGCGGAACGGCATGAGCGTGGCAAGCTTCTTGACGACCAGGCCCGGGTGATCCGGGCGACGCTGGACCACATCAACCAGGGGGTCGGCATCTTTGACGCCGAGGCGCGGCTCATCGGCTGGAACCAGCGGCTGGGGTCGCTTCTGTCGCTGCCGATGGGGCGGCTGCGGATCGGGGCGTCGTTTGACAGTCTTGTCAGCCGCTTTCGGGCCGAGACCCAGTCCGACGATATCACCGCCGAGGCACTGATGGCCTGGGTGACGGCGACGGGCAGCCGGCCTCCGCTGGAGTTCGAGGTGCGGCGCGGCGACGAAATGATCCTGGACGTCTTTGCGCAAGGGATGCCGGACGGGGGCTTTGTGTTCAGCTTTACCGACGTAACGGCGGAACGCGCGGCGCTGGTGGCGTTAAGCCGGGCGAACGAGACGCTGGAAGCCCGGGTGATGGAGCGGACGCTGGAGCTGGAGGACGCGCTGGCCCATGCCGAACGTGCCAACGCCAGCCGGTCGCGGTTCGTGGCGGCGGCCTCGCATGACCTTTTGCAGCCTCTGTCGGCTGCAAAACTGTTCATCAGCTCCATCGGCGGCGAGGGGCTGGAGCCCGGTGCCCAGGTCGCGCTGGAGAAAGCGCAGAACGCGCTGATGTCGGTGGAGGGCATCCTCGACGCCCTGCTGGACATCTCCAAACTTGAATCGGGGAAAGCAGCGGTCAGCGTGGGCGCGGTGCAGCTTGGGCGGCTTATGCGCACCTTGTCCGAGGAATTTGCACCCATCGCGGCGGCGAAGGGGCTGAAGCTGGTGGTGATCCCCTGCGGCGTGCTGGTCGAAAGCGACCCGGCCTATCTTCGGCGCATCCTGCAGAACCTGATCGGCAACGCGATCCGCTACACGGTCAAAGGCAGGGTGCTGGTCGGCGCGCGTCGGAGAGGCGGTGTTGTCCGGCTGGAGGTCTGGGACACCGGGCCGGGCATTCCGGAAGACGCGCAGAACGACATCTTCAAGGAGTTCCACCGCCTGAACGCCCGCGCCTCGGCCAGCGAAGGGATGGGGCTGGGGCTGGCCATTGTCGAGCGGGCCTGTGCGCTGTTGGGCCACCCCCTGGGGCTGCAGTCCGAGGTCGGGCGCGGAACCTGCTTCATGCTGCAGCTCCCCCTGTCGGAAGCGGGCGAAGGTCTGCCCCTGCCGGTGGACGTGCCCGAGCGGCGCAGCGGCCCGGTCGCGGCAGACAAGATCGCGTTTCTGGTGGAAAACGACGCGGAACTGCGCCGGGCGCTGGGGTTGTTGTTGGAAAAGTGGGGGATGACGGTGCTGGAGGCCGCCTCGGGCGAAGAGGCTTTGGCGCTGATCGAAGAGATCGGCATCCTGCCCGACATCTTTCTGGTCGATCACCAGCTGGGCGACGGAATCACCGGGATCGAGTTCCTGGCCCGCATCCGTGCGGCGCATGGCGTGGTGCCTTCGCGGCTGATCACCGCCAACCGGGGCTGGGACGTGCGGGCCGCCGCGACCTCGGCAGGGACCGAGATCCTGTACAAGCCCATAGACCCCCGCGCGCTGGAGGCCGTGGTGGGGCGCCTTTAGCAGGCGGCATGGTGGCCGGACATCTTGCCGCCCGACCGAAGACCCTACGACTTAGGCAGTATAGCGGCGGCCCATGCGGGCCCCTAGGCTATGCCGCAAAAGAGGAACTTATCAGATGAAACTGGCCGACACCCGCGAGATCAAGGCGGACCCGAAGGTTGTCTGGGACGCGATCCTGAACCCGGACGTTCTGAAAGAATGTATCCCCGGCTGCGAAAGCCTGACCGGATCGGTCGCAGACGGCTATGAGGCAGTGGTCAAGCAGAAGGTCGGTCCGGTGAGCGCGACTTTCGCTGGGCTGGTCCAGCTTTCCGACATCGTCGAGGGTAAGTCTCTGAAGATCAGCGGCGAAGGCAAGGGCGGCGTCGCCGGTTTTGCCAAGGGCGGCGCGACCGTGAGCTTCGAGCCGATGGAGGGCGGCACCCGCCTGACCTACGAAGCCGAGGCCAATGTCGGCGGCAAGATCGCCCAGCTGGGTAGCCGGATCATCGACAGCTTTGCCAAGAAGCTGGCGGACGAGTTCTTCACCCGCTTTCAGGCCGCCGTCGAGGAGCCGGACGCCGAACCCGAAGACGTGAGCGAAGAAGCTGTTGCCGATTCGGAGGAAAAGAAGAAGGGTTGGTTCAAACGACTGCTCGGATGAACCGGCGGCCCGCGACGTAGATACGCGAATACCTAGGAATACCCAGGGAGGAACAAGGATGACGAAGGTCTCGATGACCGTGAACGGCAAGGCCGTTTCCGGAGAAGTGGAAGGGCGGACGCTGCTCTCGTCCTTCCTGCGTGAGGGGCTGGGCATGACCGGCACCCATGTCGGTTGCGACACCAGCCAGTGCGGCGCCTGCGTGGTGCATGTCGACGGCAAGCCGGTGAAAAGCTGCACCGTCTTTGCGGCGGACGTGGCCGGGGCTTCGGTCAAGACGATTGAAGGCATGGCCAACGCCGACGGCTCGCTGGGCGTGATCCAGCAGGCGTTCCAGGACCATCACGGCCTTCAGTGCGGCTTCTGCACGCCGGGCATGGTGATGTCGTCAGCGGCTTTGCTGGCCGAGAACCCCAAGCCGACCGAGGCCGAGGTGCGGCACTACCTGGACGGCAACATCTGCCGCTGCACGGGCTACCACAACATCGTCAAGGCCGTGATGGCTGCCTCTGGGCAGGACGTCTCGGCTGTCGCAGCGGAATAGGGGGGAGCAGATGCCGAAGGATCATGGAATAGGCGCATCGACCAAGCGCCGTGAGGATGTCCGCTTTCTGACCGGACGCGGGGTTTATACCGACGACTTGGCGCTGCACGGGCAGACGGCAGCGGTGTTTGTCCGCTCGACCGTCGCGCATGGGCGGATCAAACAGGTCAACCAGGCCAAGGCGGCAGCGATGCCGGGCGTGCTGGCGATCTTCACCGGCGAGGATTTCAAGGACGTCGGCGGCAACCCGGCGGGCTGGCTGATCAACAGCCGCGATGGCACCCCGATGCGCGAACCGAAGCGCCCGGTGCTGGCGCATGGCAAGGTGCGCCATGTCGGCGACGCCTATGCGGCGGTGATCGCCGAGACCTATGCGCAGGCGCGGGATGCGGCGGAACAGCTGGCTGAGGATTCGGTGATCGAGGAACTGCCCGCGATCATCGACATGAAGGCGGCAGTGGCGGATGCCTCGAACCGCGTGCATGACGAGATTCCGGACAACCTCTGCTTTGACTGGGGCTGGATCGAGGACAACCGCGATGCCGTCGATGCGGCGATGAAAGCGGCTCCGCATAAGGTGACGCTGAACCTGGTGAACAACCGGCTGATCCCAAACGCGATGGAGCCGCGGGCTTCGATCGGCGAGTACAACCCGGGGACGGGCGACTACAAGCTGACGACGACCAGCCAGAACCCGCACCTGACGCGGCTGCTGGTCTCGGCTTTCGTGCTGGGCATCCCGGAGAACAAGCTGACCGTGGTTGCCCCCGATGTGGGTGGCGGGTTCGGGTCGAAAATCTACCACTACGGCGAAGAGGCGCTGGTGCTGGCGGCGGCGAAGAAGCTGGGTCGCCCGGTGCGCTGGACGGCGGAACGGAGCGAGTCTTTCCTGACCGACGCGCATGGCCGCGACCATGTGACGAAGATCGAACTGGGCTGCACCAAGGACGGTGAAATCCTGGCGATCCGGACCGAGACTCTGGCGAACGTAGGGGCGTATCTGTCGAACTTCTCGACCGCGACGCCGACCTTC
>LNFM01004095.1_pt1 | contig 60306 bp, 53 predicted proteins | sample 596031 | NCBI WGS metagenome assembly LNFM01 (sample SAMN04254537, study PRJNA301005) | activated carbon metagenome | isolation source: dual media filters at the Ann Arbor, Michigan drinking water treatment plant | place: USA: Ann Arbor | reverse complement strand
GCTGCGCTCAGGACGACAGAAAAGTTCGCGGCAGCGACCTCATCAATCGCCCAAAAGCGACTATCGAAAAAGTCACAGGCTCTCAGGGTGAGGCTTCGTTGTACGTTGGAGCGCGATTCACGCATCGAGCCAGACCTGCGCCATGTTGGCCTCGACGCCGTCGGCGGTCAGTGACTCGTCGTGCACGCGCTTGTTCTTGATCGTGAGGTAGAGCGGCGAGTAGAGCGGGATGTCGGGGATCTCCTGGGCGACGATCTTCTGGAAGTCGAAGAACATCTGCTTGCGCTTGACCGGGTCGATCTCGACCGCCGCGCCTTCCAGCAGGGCGTCCACCTTGGGGTTGTCGTAGTGCGAGCCGTTGGAGAACGGCACGCCCTTCTTGAAGTTCTTCGACCAGTAGATGCGCTGCACGCCGACCGTCGGATCGAACAGGTTGGAATGGCCGTTGTAGGTGAAGTCGAAAGCGCGGTCGGTGTAGATGCGCTTGACGAACGCCGAGGCATCCGCCGCCCGCACGTCGACGCCGATGCCGATGCGACCGAGCGCGGCGCGCAGGAACTCGGAGGCGCGCCGGCTCTCGTCGCCGATCGGATTGTAGTCGAGCGGCACGCGGAAGCGGATCTTGTTGTCGCCGCGCGGGTAGCCCGCCTCGTCGAGCAGCGCCTCGGCCTTCTTGAGATCGAGCCCGTAGGGGCTGGGCGCGGGGTCGTGGAAGGCCTTGAGGCCGGGCGCGATCGGCGAGTAGCAGACCGTGCCGTAACCGTAGGCCACCGTCTTGATCAGCAGCGCGCGATCGATCGCGTGGGCCACCGCCTGTCGTACCTTGAGGTGCTTGAAGTACTCGCTGTCGAGATTGAACTGCAGGCAGGACACATTGTACGAGTAGCTGGTGCCCTTGGTCTCGAACACGAGGTGCGGCACCTTCTTCAGCCGATCCAGATCGGCCAGCGCCACCGGCGTGCGATAGCCGAGATCGCCCGAGCCGTTCTCGAAGGCGATCGAGCGCGCGCCCGTGTCTGGCAGGATCTTGTAGACGATGCGATCGACGCGCGGCAGGTCGGGCTGCCAGTAATCGGGATTGCGCTCGTAGACGATGTGGCTGCCGCGAGCCCACTCCTTGAACCTGTACGGCCCGGTGCCGATCGGCGCGTTGCCGTTCTGGTTGGCCAGCGGATCGGTGCCTTCGTAGATGTGGCGCGGCATCATCGGCGCCTCGGCCGCGGTGAGCGCCTTGATCAGGAAGGGCGCCGGCTTGGACAGCTCGATGATCGCCGTCAGCGGATCGGGAGTCTTGACCTCGGTGACGTTGGCGAAGGTATTGCGGCCGCGCGGATGCACGGTCTTGAGCAGCTGGATCGAGTAGGCGACGTCGGCCGAGGTGAACGGCTTGCCGTCGTGGAACTTGACGTTGGGCCTGAGCTTGAAGGTGTAGACCCTGCCGTCGGGGCTGATCGACCATTCGATGGCGAGCGCCGGCCGCGGGTTGATGTCGTAGTCGTACTCGAGCAGGCCTTCCGTCACCTTGGCACTGACGGTGAGCGCCGGCGTCGCCACGGTGGTCAGCGCCACCAGGGTCTGCGGCTCGCTGTTCTGGATGAAGGTGAGCGTGCCGCCCTTTTTTGGCTGCGTGGTCTGTGCGCCGGCGCGTTGTCCCGCCACCGCGATGGCGGATAGTCCGGCAAGGGCCGATGCTCCGCCAAGGGCGGCGCGGCGCGTCAGGGGAAATTTCACGGTCATCTCTTCATCCTCGCGAGGTCAGCGACAGCCTAGCCCGGTGGCCGTCGGGCGTGCAGCAATATATAGGCCACGATACGCTCGTCGTGCGCAGGTGAGCCTTGTCGTATTTTGCATGCCAGCCCGAAGAAATTGCTTCTGCGCGCGACGTGCGCCTCGCGGCATCGTGCCGACCTGACATCGGGAGCCAGTCATGACATTCACTCTTCTCGGGCATTGCGCGCGCACCGGCCAGGTCGGCATTGGCGTGGCGACCTATTCTCTGGTGGTCGGCATGCTGTGTCCGGCGATTCGCGGAGGCACGGGCGTGATCTCGAGCCAGGCTTTCGTCAATTTCGAGCTCCGCACCCTTGGCCTCAATCTGCTGGCGCAAGGCCATCCGGCGGAGCAGGCCCTGGCCCTGATGAAGCAGGCCGATCCGCAGATCGAGTATCGCCAGCTCATGGTGCTCGACAGATTCGGCCGCGCCGCCGGCTTCACCGGCGACATGACGCGGCCGTGGACGGGCCACAGGAGCGGCCAGGGGTATGTCGCCGCCGGCAACGTGCTGGCCGGCGAGCACGTGGTCGACGCCATGGTGGCGGCGTTCGTGGCGGCGCCCGAGCGCGACCTCGACGAGCGGCTGCTGTCGGCCATCGAAGCCGGCCGCGACGCCGGTGGGCAGGTCGGCGGCAGCGGTCACCTGCCGGAGCGCTCGGCGGCGCTGATCGTGCGCGGCGCGTCGCCCCGCGACGAGCTCGATCTCCGCGTCGATTCCCATCCCGAAGCCGTCGCCCAGCTGCGCGCCGTGCGCGAGGAATGGGCGCCCTACCGCGCCTTCCACTGGCTGCGCCATGTCGATCCCGCGAAGGCGCCGCCGCAGGAGGTGTTCGTGGCGGGGCTGAAGGGGAAGGGGTGAAGCCAGCCTGCGGCGCAACCCTACCACCTCATGCTGAGGAGCGAGCGCAGCGAGCGTCTCGAAGCATGGGCAACAGACACCGCGCCTGATCCCATCCTTCGAGACGCGCCCTTCGGGCGCTCCTCAGGATGAGGCTATTGTGATTTTCGATCACGGACCATGATAGTGCTCAGCTGCCCTCTTCGAGCCGGATGCACTTCGCCCAGTGGGTCGCCGACATGGCGTGCGGCGGCGGGTCGGTCGCGGCACAGGCGTCGATCGCGATCGGGCAGCGCGTGCGGAAACGGCAGCCCGACGGCGGGTTCGCCGGGTTGGGCAGGTCGCCCGCCAGGATGATGCGCTGGCGCTGTGCCTCGCTGTCGGGATCAGGCACCGGAATGGCCGACATCAGAGCCTTGGTGTAGGGGTGCGCCGGCCGGGCGTAGATCTCGTCCTTGCCGGCCATCTCGACGATCTTGCCGAGATACATCACGGCGACCTGGTCGCTCATGTGCCGCACGACGCTGAGATCGTGCGAGATGAAGATGTAGGTGAGACCGAGCCGCTCCTGAAGATCCTGCAGCAGGTTGACGATCTGCGCCTGGATCGAGACGTCGAGCGCCGACACCGGCTCGTCGCACACGATCAGCTCGGGCTCGACCGCGAGCGCACGGCAGATGGCGACGCGCTGCGCCTGGCCGCCGCTCAGCTCATGCGGATAGCGCTCGATCAGATGACCGGCCAGCCCGACCAGGTCGAGCAGCTCGTGAATCCGCCCGGCGCGCGCCCGGCCCTTGTGGAGGCCGTGAATGTCGAGCGCCTCGCCGACCAGGTCGCCGATCGGCATGCGCGGATTGAGCGAGGCATGCGCGTCCTGGAAGATGATCTGCAGCTTGCGCCGCAGCCGACGCAGCGTGCCCGAGTCGGCGCGGCAGAGGTCGGTGCCGCCGTAGAGCACGCGACCCGTGGTCGGCGGCACCAGCTGCAGGATGGCGTAGCCGGTCGTCGACTTGCCGCAGCCCGATTCGCCCACCAGACCGAGCGTGCGGCCGCGCTCGACGCTGAAGCTGATGCCGTCGACCGCCTTGACGGTGCCGGGCGCGCCCACGGGCCCGAAATGCACCCGGAGATCGTCGACCTGGAGAAGGGCGGTCATGGGGCGCGCGGACCGAGCTCGGCGAAGCAGGTGGCCCAGTGCTCGTGGCCGAGGTCGCGGCGATCGGGCGCGCGCTCGCGGCAGGCGGCGACCGAGACGCGGCAGCGCGGCAGAAACGGGCAGAGCGGCAGAGGATCGATCAAGTTGGGTGGCAATCCGTCGATCGGCGACAGGCGGCGCAGAGCCGGGCCGTCGATGCGCGGCGTCGAGCCCAGCAGGCCGAGCGTGTAGCCGTGACTCGGGCGCTGGAAGAGGTCGCGGATCGGCGCCGATTCGACGATGCGACCGGCATACATGACATTGACCCGGTCGCACAGGTTGGCGACGACGCCGAGATCGTGGCTGATCCAGATCACCGACGTGCCGCGCTCGCGTGTCAGACGCTTCACCAGATCGACGATCTGCGCCTGGATGGTGACGTCCAGCGCCGTCGTCGCCTCGTCGGCGATCAGCAGCCGCGGATTGCAGGAAAGCGCGATGGCGATCATCACGCGCTGGCGCATCCCGCCCGAGAACTGGTGCGGGTAGGCGGCGAGCCGCTTGTCCGCCAGCGGAATGCCGACCATCTCCAGGAGCTCGATGGCGCGCCGACGGGCCGCCTGCCGGCCGAGCTTCTGATGGCGCTGCAGGACCTCGACGAGCTGGCGGCCGATGCTCAGCACCGGGTTGAGCGAGCGCATCGGGTCCTGGAAGACCATGGCCATGCTGGCACCGCGCACCTCGCGCGCCTGGGCTTCCGTGAGCCGCAGCAGGTCGGTGCCGTCGAAGCTCATCGAATCGGCCGTCACGCGGCCGGGCGGCTCGGGCACCAGCCGCATGATGGACAGCGCCGTCACGCTCTTGCCGCTGCCGCTCTCGCCGACCAGGCCCAGCACCTCGCCCTCGGCGAGATCGAACGACACCCCGTCGACGGCGCGTACGGTGCCACGATCGGTCGCGAAGCGGGTGCGCAGGTTGCGGACGGCGAGCAGCGGCATCCCGTCAGCGCTCCTCGGCAGCGACGGTACGGCGGGTACGCCAGGCGCGCGGATCGAGCGCATCGCGCAGTCCGTCGCCCAGGAAATTGATGCTGAGCACGCACAGCATGATGGCGCCGGTCGGGCCGAGGAACATCCATGGCGCGTCGCCCAGGAAGCGCCGCGCCTCGCTCATGTCGCGGCCCCAGCTCGGCTGCGGCGGCTGGGTGCCGAAGCCGAGGAAGCTCAGCGACGCCTCGGCGACGACGGCGGCGGCGAACACGACGGTGAGCTGCACGACGATCGGCGAGACGACGTTGCGCAGGAGGTGGGAGACGACGATGCGGCCCGGCCCGGCGCCCAGCGCCCGCGCTGCCGTGACGTAGACCTCCTCGCGCACGGCGAGCGTGCTGCCGCGCACCATGCGGGCCAGCACCGGCGCCTGCACCACGCCGAGCGCCAGCATCACGTTCTGGATGTCGGGACCGAGCAGGCCGACCAGGGCGACGGCGAGCAGCAGCGGTGGGAAGGTCAGGAAGGCATCGACCAGGCGCATCAGCAGATTGTCGGTGCGGCCGCCGAAATAGCCCGAGGCGAGGCCAAGCGGCACGCCGAGGACGAAGGCGAAGGCCACCACCAGCAGGCCGACGCTGAGTGAAGTGCGGCCGCCGTAGAGCAGGCGCGAGAAGACGTCGCGGCCGAAATGGTCGGTGCCCAGCAGATGCTCGAGGGATGGCGGCCTGAGCTTGGCCGAGAGCTTGATCTGGACGGGATCGAAGGGCGCGATCAGCGGCGCGAAAGCCGCTGCCAAGCAAAGCAGGACGAGGCACACCAGCCCGACCATGGCTGCGCGATGGCGCGGGAACTGGCGCGCTGCCAGCCGGATCGAGCCGGCGAAGCGAGGCGTGGCGGGAGGCTGGGCGATCGCCATCGGCTCAGTACCGGATGCGTGGATCGAGCACGGCGTAGAGCAGATCCGCCATGATGTTGGCGAACAGGAAGAAGGCGGCGATCACGAGCGTAAAGCCCTGGATCACCGGGAAGTCGCGCGTGACCACCGCATTGAGGATGGCCGAGCCCATGCCCGGCACGGCGAAGATGTACTCGATCGTCACCTGGATGCCGATCATGTAGCCGAACTGCACGGTCGCCATGGTGACGAAAGGGATCATGGCGTTCTTGAGCGCGTGCACGATGACCACGGTCGCCGGCAGCAGGCCCTTGGCGCGCGCCGTGCGGATGTAGTCCTGGGAGAGAATGTCGATCATGCTCGAACGCAGCAGGCGCGTCAGCATCGCGGTCTGCAGCGTGCCGAGGGCGATCGCCGGCACGATGAATGGCGCGATGTAGCTCCACCAGCCGCCGGCCGCGGCCTCCATCGAGCCGATGCCGGTGATGGGCAGCCAGTCGAGCTTTATCGAGAAGATGTAGATCAGGATCAGCGCTAAGCCGAAATTCGGCACGGCAAAGCCCAGCACCGTGTAGCCAGTGCAGAGATAGTCGATCCAGGTGTTGCGCCGCAGCGCCGCCAGGACGCCGAGCGGGATCGAGACGGCGAGGGCGAACAGCATGGCGGCGAGCGCAAGCTGCAGGCTCACCGGGAACCGCTCGGCCAGCAGCGAGGTCACGGTGTCGTTGAGCCGGATCGATCGCCCGAGATCGCCGGTCGCCACCTTGGCGACCCACAGGAAATATTGCTCCGGCAGCGGGCGATCGAGGTTGAACTCGGCGCGCATCGCATCTGCCGCTTCCTGCGACGTCTGCATGCCCAGCATGATCTGCACCGGATCGCCCGGCGTCGCCCGCGTGATGAGGAACGTCATCAGCGAGACCACGAGCAGGACCAGCGGAACCTGGATCAGCCGGCGACCGAGATAGTGCCACATGGGTTAGTCTATCGAGATGCGATTCATGTTCCTCTCCCCCGCCAGGGCGGGGCATTCGCACATGGCACATTTCTCCGTCATTCCGAGCGGAGCCGCCTGAAAGGCGCTGGTTACAGCGCCATTGGCGGCGCAGTCGAGGGACCTCTCTTGCCGGTGCCGCAAAAGGAAAGGTCCCTCCACTACGCCTCGCTGCACTCGGCTTCGGTCGGGATGACGGTGTTCTCTGCCATATGCGAGTGCCCTGCCCGCTAGGGGGAGAGGTCGGGTGAGGGGGCTACGCACTTAGGCTCTCGCCCTGCCGGGGAGAGGAAAGTGACATGAGTGGTCGCGCCCACTCAGCCCCACGCGACCGTATCCAGCCGCTCCATGTACTCCTGTGGCGTCGGCACGAAGCCCGTCAGGTTCTTGTTGAGGATCTGGATGTTGTTGGTGTTGCAGTGATAGATCAGCGGGCACTCCTCGAGCACCGTGTCGACGATCTTGTGGTAGATGCCCTCGCGGGTCTTCTGGTTGAGCTCGGAACGCGCGCCGTCCAGCATCATGTCCATCTCGCCGACCCGGTAGCCGCTCGCCATGCCCTTGCTGTGCATGAACCACCACGAGGTCGCATCGGGATCGGGCGCGACCAGGGTGATGTCCTCGAGAGCCTGCTCGAAGCGCCGGTTGAGCCACAAATTGTTGAACCCGCCCATGTCCATGTTCTTGATCTTGTAGGTGATGCCGATCTGGCTGACCATCGCGGCGACCAGCTCGAGTTCCTTGCGCAGCCAGTCCTTGTCCGAGGTGATGACCTCGACCTCGTAGCCCTTCACGCCGGCCTGGGCCATCAGCTCCTTGGCCTTCTTCAGGTCGCCGTTCTTGGGATACTTCAGCATCGGCCCGCGATGACCCATGTAGCCGGCCGGGATCTGGTTGTCGGTCGGGATCGCCTCGCCGTAATAAATCTCGTTGCAGATGGCTTCGCGGTCGATCGCATACGAGATCGCCTGGCGCACCAGCTTGTTGTGGTAGGGCAGGTCGGGACGGACGGTGAGATTGAACTGCTGGTAGTCCCACGCCCAGCCCGGCGTCGAGTTCACCTTGAAGTTGGCGTTCTTGCGCATCGCCGCCACTTCCTTGGGGTCGGGATGGGTCACGAAGTCGAGCTCGTTCTTGACCAGCGCCTGCAGTCGCGTCGTCGAATCGGGAATGGCGCGGTAGACGATGCGGTCGAGCTTGGGCAGGCCGGCATTCCAGTAGTCGGGATTCTTCACCAGCACGATCTCGGTTCCGCGCTTGGTCTCGATCTGGAACGGTCCGTTGCCGATGGGGGTGGCACTGTAAGCCTGGTTGCCCATCTCCTTGTGCGCCTTGGCCGAGATCACGAGCCCGCCGTAACCCATGGTGACGCCCGGGAAGGCGCCGAACGGCTGCTTGGTCTTGACCTCGACGACGTACTTGCCGTCGGCCTTCACCGTGTCGATCGGGAACAGGGCGGTGCCGATCTGGAAGCTCTTGGACTCGAAATGGAAGTTCCAGGTGTAGACGAGGTCCTCGGCGGTCAGCTCGCCGAAGCCCTTCTGCCACTTCACGCCCTCGCGCAGCTTGATGCGCCAGGTCAGTGGGTCGGGGTTCGACCACTCCGTCGCCATCAGAGGCTCGATGGTTCGCTTGGCGAAGTCGATGTTCACCAGCCCGTCGAACACGTTGTAGACGACCAGCCCGCCCTGGATGTCGTAGCGAATCACCGGGCTCAGGTTGCCGAACTCGCCGCCGAACACGCCGACGCGCAGGTCGCGGCGGCCCTGGGCCAGGGCCGGGCCTCGCCCCGTGCCCAGCATGAGACCCGTGCCCAGGACACCTGCCGAGAATCCGCGACGCGTGACACGCTGGCCAATTGGCCTGGACATCTTGCTCATGATTGCCTCCTCTCGAGACGTTAGGTCAGAAGCCCCTGTCGTATTCCTTCAAACCGTTCTCGACGATCTGATGCAGGATCGTGATCAGGCTCGCCTGCACCCGGTCGGACGTGCCGTCGACGTAGGGGATGAGGCGCGAATAGGCGCCGTCCATCGCGCCACCGGCGACGCTGCCCAGCACGATGCGCAGCTCGGTCGCCTCGTCGTGCAGCACCTCACGATCTCCAAGATGGCCGGCCAGGGCCGCGGCGATTCCGTAGGCGCCCCAGTTCGACACTGCCGCGAACACCAGCACGTCGCATTCAGTAACCGTGCCAACGCCGCCGTGGCACGGGCATCCGCAATCCTTGCCGAACGGCTGGATCTCGCGCACCGCTTCCTTGATGACGCCGCAGCCGATCTCGTTGCCGCCGTCGCCGACCCCGATGGTCGGGATACCGTTCGCCTTGGCGTACTCTGCGAGATGGTAGGCGCTGGCGATCTTGTCGGGCGTGCGCGGCGTTCCCATGATCGAATGGTAGATGCCCTTGGTGTTGGGCCCGACCTTCTCGATGAAGATCATCGCCGCCGGCTTGAATTTCTCGGCAAGCTCTGCCGCCGCGATCTTTCCTTCGGCGTCACCCAGCGGATAGTTGATCGCGAGGGCACAGGAGCGGCGCTGCCTGAACAGCTCCTCGTCGACCACGGCGATGCCCGCGGCCTCGGTCGATTTGACGACCGCCGGCATGTTGCGCTCCTCGCTAATCAGGATCGGCTTGGCGCCGAGGCCGACCTCGATCGCGCGGGCGATCGCGGCGGCACCCGGCGGGCCGTCGGTCTCGCCGGCGGGGAGGCCGGGCGGCGTGCCGGCACCGGTGACGACGAAAACGTGCTGGCCGGGCTTCACCTTGTCCATCAGGAGCTTGGCGGCCAGCCAGGTGAGCGGCTTGCCCTGCTTCTTGCGCGCCGCCTCGTAGAGCGGATAAGTCACGCCGCGCGGCAGGCCGGCGCGGAAACGCATCTCGATATTGACGGCGCGGTCGATCGAATCGCCGACGATCTCGTCGATAGCCATTCATTCTCTCCTGGGGCACAGCCCGCTCGTCCGTAGTCGGCCGAGCGGACTGTGGCTGTTGCAACCACACACTCCGGTGTACGCATTCGCTCTAGAACGCACGCTTGAAGCCGCTGACCAGGCCGTTGCGCACGATGCAGCCCAGCAGAGTGACGATGGCGCAAGAAGCGTCAGCCGGCATGCCGTCGACCTGCGGACGCCTCAGTGCGTCAGGCCGGTGCCAGGCGGCTCGAGGTTCTTGCGCACGATGTTGGACAGGATCTGCATGAAGGCCATCGACGTCTCGCCGTCGAGACCGTCGACGAAGAAGTCGGTGGTGCAGTACATCGCCTCGAGGCCGCCGGCATCGAGGCAGGCCTGCACGATGCGCTTCTCCATCTCCGGCGTATGGATGAGCTCGGGCTTCCTCAGCAGGAAGGCGAGGCAACCTTCGATGCCGTAGCAACCCCAGTTGGACATCATCGCCGGCACCACGACGTCGGTCTTGACCACGGTGGCGAGCGCCTTGCCCTTGGGCATGGTCCTGACGACGGCGTCGTAGATGGTGCCGAAGCCCAGCTCGTTGCCGTGATCGCCGATGCCGACCGAGAAGATGCCGCGCTTGTTGGCCTCGGTGACGACGTCGCCGATGTCGATGCAGCCCTCGAACTGCGAGTTCGGGCCGGTGAGCGGCAGGCCGGTCGCGCTGTGCACGTTGCCGTCGGCGCCGGCGCCCAGGCGCTCGGCGCTGACCACGGCCTTGGGCTTGTAGTCGTCGAACAGCTTGGCGATCCAGCCCTTTATCTCCGATTGCTTCGTCGGTGCATTGACGATGGCGGCGCCGAGATGGCGATCGCGCGCCTGCGCGAACGGCTTCACCATCAGACCGGCCGCCTCGCTCGAGGCCACGATCGGATCGGCGTGGCATTCCTCGTTGACGTAGACCGGGATGGCGCCCAGCCCGCGATAGAGGATGCGGGCCAAGGCCGCAGCGCCCGGCGGGCCGTCGCTCTCGCCCTTGGGCATGGTCGGCTCGTAACCGGCACCGGTCATGACGAACACCACGTCGCCCCTGCCGAGATGCTTCTTCAATCCTTCGGCCGCGACCATCGTCACCGGCCTGCCCCCGGCCGCCTTGCGTGCCGCCTCGTACATCGGCAGCAGGATGCCGTGCGGCATGCCGCGGTTCTTTGCCTCGATCGTGACGAGCCTGTCGATCGCTTCACCAACGAAATCCGGCATTGCAAGTCCCCTCGATCCCTTCGCGATTGGGCGCCCGAAGGGGGTGATCGCACAAGATCAATTTTTGAGTTGAAGCGATGCCGTTCCGGCATCAGCCTGTCTCCCTCTCCAGCGTTGCTGGGGAGGTGTCGCCGTCTTCGGCGACGGGGTCGTGGCTGGGAGCGCGCCACTTCGGTGGCGCTCCTTGGGTGGTTGATGGACAAGAAGAGCGCCACGGCGTGGCGCGCTCCCATCCATGATCCCTCCGTCGCGAATGACGCGACACCGACTACCGGGAAGGGGACGCCCATGATCAACGCTGGCTTGCGCTACTTTGCTGCAGTCGCCCGACACCGCTCGATCCGTGAAGCCGCCGAGGAGCTGCACATCGCCCAGTCGGCGCTCAGCCGGCAGATCCACAAGCTCGAGGACGAGTTCGGCGTGCCGCTGTTCCATCGCCACGCGCGCGGCATCGAGCTGACCTCGGCCGGCGAGATCTTCCTGCGCCATGCCCGCTCGAGCCTGCGCCAGGTCGAGCGCGTGCGCTCCGAGCTCGATGCGCTGAAGGGCCTGCGGCGCGGCACCGTCGGCATCCAGTCGATCGAGTCGCTGGTGCAGCATCTCTTGCCGCGGGCGATCGCGCGCTTCAGCGAGCGCCACCCCGGCATCTCCTTCGACGTGACGATCGACGGCAGCGACCACGTCGTGGCGGCGGTGCGCGAGGGCCGCACCGACATCGGGCTCGCTTTCTACTCGCCGGCCGAGCGCGATCTCGTCACCGTCTTCAAGATGCGCGAGCCGCTGGTCGCGCTGATGTCGGCCAGCCATCCGCTGGCGAAGCAGCCGCGCATCTCGCTGGCCGAGAGCATGGCATATCCGATCGCCCTGCCGGCGCGCAACACCGGCAGCCGCATCCTGATCGATGTCGCCTGCAAGGCCGCCGGCATCGCCATCGCGCCGGTGCTGGAGAGCAACTCGATCCAGCTCAAGGTGCACTTCGTGCACGTGAACCACGGCATCACGTTCCTCTCGCGCCTGTCGGCCTGGGATAGCCTGCGGGCGGGCGAGCTGGTTGCTGTGCCGATTCGCGACCGTATCGTCAACAGTGCGACCATCGACGCGATCACGCACGCCTCGCGCCAGCTTCCGCTCGCCGCCGAGGAGTTTCTGCGCTTCCTGCAGGGCGAGCTGCAAGACCTGCGTGATCCGACCGCCAATGCCGCCGACTGACGTCAGATCGGCCGGCCGACGAGCAGCCGTTCGCGTGGTCGATTCGGCTCGTCGCCCGGTCGTCCCGAAACCGACGCAACACATGCGCGGCCCCGCGCAATCGGCCGGCAACCGGACCGGCTCATGCTCTCACCATCGACGGACGGCATCCCGCCGCCGCGACGGACAAACGGGAGAGTGTCATGCAGAAGATTGTCGAGCTGAACCTGAGCGAGATCGAGGCTGTCACTGGCGGCCACAAGACCTACGGCGCCGCCACCACCACGGCGACGACGGCGTATCAGCGGCCCGTGGCGGTATCCGCCTCGAGCGCGCAGACCTTCGCCAGGCCGACCATCTCGACGTCGGCGACCTTGTCGGTGTCGGCATACCGGCTCTGATCGGCCCCGGTCTCGGCAGTGGCGCCACCCCCTCCGGGAGCGGCGCCGCTGCCACGTCCGGCGTCCGGAAGGCCGGTCGCTGGCTCGAGGGGGCGCGGACCAATGGGACGAGCATGCGCACGTCTCTGTTCGTAACTTGTCCGCGACGTCGGCGAGCAGGTTGTCGATCAGGTTGACGCTGTGATCGGCGAGCGCCAACGTGCGCGCCGACATGCCAGTACCCGTCGCTCTCGTTTGTGTCCGTTGCGGTTCCCGCCATCCCATCGATCGCTACGCCGAGGACTGCCCGGCCTGCCGGGCGCGCGGCGCGCCTGCCAACCTCACGGTCGCCTACGACGGCGTGCCGGGCCAGGGCCTCGATCGCGAGAAGATCGGGAGCCGCCCTTCAACGATGTGGCGCTGGGACACGTTCCTGTGCGCAGCCGCTGCCGACGCCGTGAGCCTGGGCGAGGGCAACACCCCGCTGCTGCACGCACCGGCGCTCGGGCTGGGCGACGTCTGGATCAAGGACGAGTCGCGCAATCCCACCTGGTCGTTCAAGGATCGGCTGGCATCGTCGGCGCTCACGATGGCGCGCCGCTTCGGCGCGAGAGTGATTGCCTCCAGCTCCTCCGGCAATGCCGGCGCCGCGGCGGCCGCCTATGCGGCCAAGGCTGGCCTGCCCTGCATCGTCTTCACCTTCGTCGGCGCGTCGGCGCCGCTGGTGGCGCAGATGCGCGCCTACGGTGCCATGGTAGTGGCGTGCGAGGACAAGGCCGATCGCTGGCGCCTGCAGTCGGCCGGCGTGCGCGAGCTCGGCTGGTACCCGACCTCGCCGTTCTTCGGGCCGGTCGTCGGCAGCAATCCCTACGGCATGGAAGGCTACAAGACGATCGCCTACGAGGTTGCCGAGGCCTTCGACTGGGACGTGCCGGACTGGTGCGTGCTGCCGGTCTGCTACGGCGACGCGCTGTTCGGCATGTGGAAAGGCTTCGAGGAATTGAAGGCCCTGGGCTGGATCGATCGGACGCCGCGCCTGGTGGCAGCCGAGGTCTCGGGCTCGATCGCCGCCGCCCTGGCCAGCGGCGAGCCGATGCCACCCGACCGGCCGCGCAACACGCCATCGATAGCGACCTCGATCGGCGCCAACCAGGGTACGGTGCAGGCGGTCGAGGTCCTGCGCCGCAGCGGCGGCACGGCCGTCACCATCGACAATGACGAGCTAACGCGCTGGGTCGTCACCGTGGGCGCGAAGGAAGGCATCTGGCCGGAAGCCGCGTCGGCGGCCCCCTTCGCCGCCATCGAGCACCTGCGCGCCAACGGCACCATCGCGCCCGAGGCGCGAGTCGTGGCGCTGCTGACGGCCAGCGGGCTCAAGGACACGGCCGTGATCGAGACCGCGCTGCCGCCGACACCCGTCGTCGCCGGCGGCTTGACCGAGGTGCTGGGCACGCTCCGCGACGTTTATGGATACAGGCACGGGTGAGCTGGGTCATGGCTGAGTTCGGCATCTCGATGGATGGCCGCGCGCCGATCGGTGAGATCGCGGCGCAGGCACGGGCGGCGGAGGAGGGCGGTGCGTCGACCTTGTGGATCGCCTGTCATCTGTTCCTGCGCGACCCCATCACCACGGCGGCGCTGGCGCTCGGCGCCACGACGCGGATCAGGATCGCGCTGATGGCGATGAGCCCTTATGCGACGCATCCCGTCTTCATTGCCATGGCGGCGGCCACGCTCGAGGAGATGTATCCCGGCCGCGTGATCCTGTGCCTCGGCGTCGGCGCGCCGAGGGATCTCGAGGCAGCCGGCATCAGTTCGCCCAGGCCGCTGGTCACCATCGCGGAAGCGGTGAAGATCTGCCGCGCCCTGCTGGCCGGCGAGATGGTCGACTTCCAGGGGCAGGTCTTTCATGCCGCCGGCCGCCGCCTGGCCAATGGTGGTCGCAACGTGCCGATCGTGCTGGCCGCCTCTCGCCCCAACATGCTGCGCCTGTCGGGACGGGAGACCGATGGCGTGCTGATCTCGGCGGCGACGTCGCCGCCGTTCGTGAAGGCCTGCCTCGACCAGGCGACAGGCGCCGCCGCCGGACGGCCCATCCGCAAGCTCGGCATCGTCTACACAAGGCTGGGCGCGAGCGAGAAGGAGGGCATCGACCCGATCCGTCGGCCGATCGGTTTCGTGCTGCGTGGCGCCCACCACGCCGAGAACATCCGCCTCTCGGGCGCGCCGCTCGACCAGGCGGCGCTGGCCACGGCCTATGGGGCCGAGGATTGGCCCGAGGTCGACCGGCTGGTGAGCGACGACGTGGTGCGCCGCCACGCCGCCTGCGGCACGCCGGCCCAGGTCAGGGCCAGGCTCGAGGAATATCGCGCCATCGGTCTCGACGAGGTGGTGATCGGCGGCGTCGACGACGCCCGATCGATCGCCGGGGTGCTCGCGGCCGTGCGGGGGTGACGTCGATGAAGTTCAGCATCAGCCTGCCGACCTGCTTCGAAGGGGTGATGTATCCCATCCCCTTCGTCGAGCCCGGCGACTTCGTGCGCATGGCGCAGCTCTGCGAGAGGCTCGGCTACGATTCGGTGTGGGGCAACGACCACATCACCAGCCAGCACTACGTGCGCGAGCTGTTTCCCGATCACGCGCCGAATTTCTACGAGCTGATGACGGTGCTGTCGTTCTGCGCCGCCGCGACCAGCCGCATCCGGGTCGGCACCGCGCTCGCCGTGCTGCCGATGCGCGATCCGTTCTGGCTCGCCAAGCAGTCGGCCACCATCGACCAGCTCTCCAACGGCCGGCTCGTGCTGGCGCTGGGCGTCGGCGCCTATCGCGAGGAGTTCGCCGCCTGGGCGCCGCTCGTTGCCGCCAAGGGACGGCGCGGCGAGATGATGGACGAAGGCATCGAGCTGTTGCGCCGCCTGTTCACCGAGCGGCGCGTCACGCACGACGGAAAGTACTACGCCGTGCGCGATCTCGAGATGTATCCCAAGCCCAAGGCCGATCCGTTCGCGCTGTGGATGGGCGGGCACAATCTCGAGACCGTCGAGCGCGTGGCGCGCTGGGGCACCGGCTGGCTGCCCGGCTGGCGCCCCTGGCCCGAGCTCGAGGCGCGCATCGAGGCCGTGAAGGCGCGCGCCGCCGAGCTGGGCCGCGATCCGGCCGGCATCGAGATCGCGCCGCAGTTCTCGCTCACTATCGCAAAGACAGCTGAGGAAGCGGAACGCCGCTACATGGCGTCGGGCCTCGTCGCCCATCGCAAGTCGCTCGCCTACACCGGTCGCGACCTTACCAAGCAGGTCGTCGCCAACCTGGTCGGCTCGCCCGACCTGATCCTGGAGAAGATCGACGGCCTCGGGAAAATCGGCGTCGACCATGCCTGCGCCCTGATGATCCCGGCCGACAGCATGGCCGAGTTCGAGGATCAGGTGGAATGGTTCGCCAAGGTGGCGCTGTAGGGAGATGCCCTGCCAGGGGTGCACGCTCATTCGAGCCAGTTCTGTACCTTCAGGCCCCGCACACGTCGGAATTCGTCTGCGTTGCCGGTCACGACGATGGCATCGACGGCAAGGGCGTGAGCGGCAATCAGCAGGTCGTTGCTGCCGATAGGTTTGCCAGCCGCTTCCAGCTGAGATCTGATCTCGCCGTAGGTGTTGTCGGCGGGGGCTTCGAACGCCAGTACGTCGATTTCGCCAAGAAGGTCCTCGACCGCCTCCAGCAGTCGCTTCGAGCCGCTCCTTGCGCATCCGTAGCGCAACTCGGCCGCCACGATGATGCTCGTGCAAACACCCTCCTCGCCAATCCTGCCGAGATGTCTCGCGGCTTTTCCCTTGGGATTGCGGATCAGATCGGAGATGACATTGGTGTCCAGCATGTAGCGCGTCAAAGTGGACGCTCCGGCGCCGGAGGGGGGTCGGCAATCTCGGGAAATTCCTCCTCGATCGGCTTCATCGTCTTGAGCAAGGCGATGAGACCACGCTTTCGAACTGGCTCTATGACCAGCCGATCGCCATCACGATGCATGATAGCTTCTTTGCCCGGGAGCTCGAATTCGACCGGGATTCGCACAGCCTGGTTTCGGCCGTTGCGAAACAATCTGACATGTCTGTACTCCGACATGGGCCACCTCTCAGCCTATGCCGATGACATAGGCTGAGCCTCGGGCAATCACAAGGCCGCATCCGCAAATTTCGTTCGGGACTGGCGCTTCACTTGATCTTCGGCGTCACCTCCTCGCCGAAGATCTGCATCTGGTCGATCAACTCCTGCACCGAGTTGGCGGCGAAGTAGAGGCCGAGGAAGTGGGTGACGCCGGCCTCGCGGAAGGCGTGGGCCTTGTCGATGATCTCGGCCGGCGTGCCGATCAGGTTGATGTCCTCGTGGGTCGCCGTGCCCTGGCCCTTCAGGGTCGACTTGGCGAGCGACACCAGGTGCTTGTTCATCTGGCTCTTGCGGAAGCTCTCGATGGCGGCCTGGCGGGTCTTGCCGACATGGACGACGAACTGCGGGCAGACCTCGATGGTCTTCGGGTCGCGACCGATCTTCTCGGCTTCCTCGCGCAACATCTGCACGCCGGCGCGAACGCGGTCGACATGCATGCCGGCCGGCAGCCAGCCGTCGGCCCACTTGACGGTGCGGGTGATGTTGTTGGGGTTGTTGCCGCCGACATAGATCGGGATGTGCTTCTGCAGCGGCTTGGGATAGAGCTCGACGTCGCGGAACTTGTAGTACTTGCCGTCGAAGCTCGCGACGCGCTCCTTGAACAGCAGGTTCAGCGCCTGCAGGCCCTCGTCGACGATGTCGCCGCGATCCATCTTCGCGTCGGGCTGCAGTGCCTTGAACTCCTCGCGATAGGCGCCGATGCCGACGCCGATCTCGAGCCGACCCTTGCCGAAGTGATCGAGCGTGGCGATCTGCTTGGCCGTCACCACGATGTCGTGGCGCATCGGCAGCACCAGAACGCCGGTGCCGACCTTGATCGTCTTCGTCTCCGACAGGATGAAGGCGTAGGTGATCAACGGCTCCCAGAAGCGCGGCGGCACCGGGAACTCGGCGCGCACGTAGTTCTGGGTGGTCATGTGGTCGTTGCCCCACACCGAATCGTAGCCGAACTTCTCGGCCGCCTGGGCGATCCTGATGACGTTCTCCGGATCGGAGAAGGGGATGGGATAGGTGAGTCCCTCCATCCCTGTCGGCAGGCCGGCGCTCACGCGAGTCATGTCGTCGTCTCCCCTACTCGGCCGCAAGGGCGCGCAGCTTCGCCGTTTCGGTCTGGTCGACCGCGCCGTCGTCGCCGACGGCGACGCCGTAGTCGCGCCGCGCCGCGTCGCTCGAGATGAAGCCCTGGCGCACGTCGTCGGCCACGGCGTCGACGGGCCGGCGGCGCGGATCGCCCAGGCCTCCGCCGCCCGGCATGGCGATGATCACGCGGTCGGTCGGCGGCACGGTCTGCAGGCCCTTGCCGCGCAGCACCTTGCCCGACGCCAGGGTGAGCTTGCCGGCGAGGCCGCTCTTCCCGCCCTCGCGCCCGCGCGCTGGATGGTCGATGCGGTCGTAGTAGGCGCTCAGCGCAAACGGCGCCTTGTCGAGCGTGCCGACCTCCATGATCTGGCCCAGCCCGCCGCGGAACTCGCCGGCGCCGCCCGAATCCTGGCGGTATTCCTTGCGCCATACGACGATCGGCGACACCGCCTCGTTGACCTCAATCGGCACGTTCTTCACGCCGCTCGGGAAGGCGGTGGCCGACAGGCCGTCGGCGCCCGGCCGCGCGCCGGTGCCGCCGGCGTGGAAGCTCATGACGCTGAACGGCTTGGCGTGCACCGTCTCGGCCGGATCGCCGTCGGTCGAGCCCGGGCCGCCCAGGGCGAACAGGTTCCACAGGCACGACGTGCCCTCGGCCGGCACGTTGCCGCCCAGCGCCTGATGCAGGCAGCCGAACATGACGTCGGGGAGCATCTGGCCGGTGACATGGCGCGCCGCTACCGGGGCCGGCTTGCGCGCGTTGAGGATCGAATCCTCCGGCGCGGTGACGCGGATCACCGACAGCGAGCCCTCGTTGTTCGGCACCTTGGGCGCCACGATGCATTTCACGCCGAACGAGGCGTAGGCCTCGGTGTAGCAGACCGGCACGTTGATGCCGTAGGCCGACACGCCCGACGTGCCGGTGAAATCGACGTCGATGCCCGTCTCGCCGATCTTCATGGTGGCGACCAGGTCGATCGGCTTGTCGGCGCCGTCGACCCGCATCGAGAACTTGTACTCGCCGGGCCTGATCTTGCGGATCAGGTCGAGCGAAGCCTGCTTGGATTTCTCCAGGATGTGGCGGCCGAGCCGGTCGAGATCGTCGATGGCGAACTCGTCCATCATCTCGATCAGGCGGCGACAACCGATCTCGTTGCAGGTCGCCAGCGAGTAGAGATCGCCCACCACCTGGATCGGCTCGCGCACGTTGGCGCTGACGATCTCGACCAGGGTCTCGTCGACTTTGCCTTCGCGCGCGAAGCGCATCAGCGGGATGTAGAGGCCTTCCTCGTAGACCTGGCGGGCCTCGGTGGTCATGCCGCGGCCGCCGATATCCACGACGTGGCAGGTCGAGGCGAACATCGCCACCATCCTGCCGCGCCGGAAGGTCGGCGTGACGAAGGTGAAGTCGTGCAGATGGCCGGTGCCCTTCCACGGGTCGTTGGTCAGGAAGATGTCGCCTTCCTTCATCGTGTGCGCCGGGAACTTCGCCAGGAAGTGCCGCACCGCGCGGGCCATCGAGTTGATGTGGCCCGGCGTGCCGGTGACCGCCTGGGCGAGCATCGCGCCGTCGAGATCGAACACGCCGGCCGACAGGTCACCGGCTTCGCGCGTCGACGTCGAGAAGCCGGTGCGGATGAGGGCGAGGGCCTGCTCCTCGACGACCGCGATCAGGCGGTCCCACATCAGTTGCAGGCGGATGGGCGACAGAGGATCGTTGAAGCTCATGGGACCTTCTCCAGCAGGATGGCGCCGATCGAGTTGATGCGGGCGGCGAAGCTCTTCGGGACAATGGTCGTCGTCTCGTCCTCGGCGATTACCGCCGGGCCGGGCACGAAGCTGCCGATCGACAGATCGGTGCGATGGTAGACCGGCACGGTCTTCATGTCCTGCTCGGCCGGGTCGTAGACCGCGCGGCTGCCGCGCGCCGTCGCCGGCCTGTCGGCCGGCTGCGGCGGGCTCTTGGGCATCTCGCCCTGCTCGGCGGCAAGCCGCAGCGTCCAGTTCATGATCTCGACGTCGAGGCCCGGGATGGTGCGGCCGAAGGTGGCGGCGTAGCCGTCCTCGTAGAGCTTGATCAGCTTCTCGCGCGACGCCGCCTCGAACTTGCCGGGCGGCAGGTTGACGGTGATCTCGTGTCCCTGGCCGCGATAGCGCATGTCCGCGGTGCGGGTTTCGAGCAGCCGGGCGTCGGGTGCGCCGGCCTTCACCACCGCCTCGGCCTCGGCGCGCATCCCGGCGAACAGGGTGTTGACGAACTCGGGGTCGAAGCCGCTGTCGAGCTGGACATAGCGGCTCCTCACCACCTCGTAGGCAACCGGCGCCATCAGGAAGCCGACCGCCGAGCCGACGCCGGCGCCGCTCGGCACCATGACGCGGCGGATGCCGAGCTTCTCGGCCAGCCGTGCGGCATGGATGGGCGCGGCGCCGCCGAAGGCGATCATGGTGCGGTCCTGCAGCTCCTTGCCGCGCTCGACGGCATGGACGCGTGCGGCGTTGGCCATGTTCTCCTCGACGATCTCGCTCACGCCAAACGCCGCGTCGAGCCGGGCGAGGCCTAGCGGCTTGCCGACCGACTTGTCGACGGCGGCGCCGGCCTTGTCGGGCGAGAGCTTGATCGAGCCACCGGCGAAGTAGCCGGGATCGATGCGGCCCAGCACGACATCGGCGTCGGTCACTGTGGGCTCGATGCCGCCGCGGCCGTAGCTCGCCGGTCCCGGCTCGGCGCCCGCACTTTCCGGGCCGACATTGACGCGCGACAGCGAATCGACGGAGGCGATCGAGCCGCCGCCGGCGCCGATCTCGACCATCTCGATCACCGGGATGCGCAGCGGCAGGCCGCTACCCTTGAGGAAGCGGTATTGCCGCGCCACCTCGAAGGCCCGCGAATGCTGCGGCTCGCCGTTGTCGATCAGGCAGATTTTGGCCGTCGTGCCGCCCATGTCGAACGACAGGACCTTGTCGAGGCCACACTGGCGGGCCAGCGCCGCAGCCAGGATGGCGCCGCCGGCCGGCCCCGACTCGACCAGCCGGATGGGAAACCTGCGCGCCGTCTCCAGGGCGGCCAGTCCGCCGCCCGAGGTGATGAGGAACAGCGGGCAGGTCGTGCCCTTGGCCCGCAGCGCCTCGTCGAGCCGGCCGAGATAGCGGTCCATCACCGGCTGGACATAGGCGTTGGCGACCGCGGTCGACCAGCGCTCGTACTCGCGGATCTCGGGCGACACCTCGCTCGACAGGGTGATCGATATGCCGGGCAGAAGCTCGGCCAGGATGTCGCGCGTGCGCCGCTCGTGTGCGCCGTCGAGATAGGCGTGCATGTAGCCGATCGCGATCGCCTCGACCCTGGCGGCCTCGAGCTTCGCGGCGAGCGCGCGCACCGCCGCCTCGTCGAGCCGTATCAGCACGTTGCCGCGCCCGTCGAGCCGCTCGGGAATGCCGAAGCGCAGCTCGCGCGGCACCAGCGGCGGCGGCTTGCGCATGAAGATGTCGTACTGCTCGAAGCGATGCTCGAAGGCAATCTCGATCGAATCGCGGAAACCCTCGGTGACGACCAGCGCCGTCCGGGCGCCCTTGCGCTCGATGATGGCGTTGGTGGCCAGCGTCGTGCCGTGGATGATCAGGCCGAGATCGCCGGCCCCGAGCTTGGCGAGCTTCAGGATCTCCTCGACGCCGGTCAGCACGCCCTCCTCGGGGGCGCGGGGCGTGGTCAGAACCTTGACGCTTTCGCGCTTGCCGTCCCATTCGAGGGCGAGATCGGTGAAGGTGCCGCCGATATCGACGGCAAGGCGCGCCCGGTCCCTGTGTCCTGTGCTCATCGTCCTGTGCTCATCTTCCTACGCTGCTGTCTGCTGGATGTTGCCGCCGAGATAGGCCTGGCGGATGCGCGGATCGGTGCGCACCTCGGCCGCCGGGCCTTCCATGAATTTCCGTCCCTGCTCCATCACCAGCGCGCGGTCCGAGATCAACAGGGCGCCGCGCACGTTCTGCTCGACGATCAGGACGGTGACGCCGCGCGCGGCGATCTGCTGCACCGTGGTGAACACGTCGCCCTGCATCCGGGGCGACAGGCCGAGCGAGGGCTCGTCGAGCAGCAGGAGCGTCGGCTCGACCAGCAGCACCATGGCCATCTCCAGGATCTGCTGCTCACCGCCCGACAGGTTGCCGGCCTCGGTGCGTTCCTTCTGCTTCAGCAGGGGAAACAGCGAGATCATGCGGCCGATCGCGGCGTCGTGCCTGGCCGCCGGCAGAGTATAGCAGCCCATCTTCAGGTTCTCGGCGACCGACATCGCCGGGAAGTTGCAACGGCCCTGCGGCACGAAGCCGACGCCGCGCTTCAGCCGCTCCCATGGCGGCAGGCGCTCGATCGTCTCGCCCTTGAAGACGATCCGGCCGGAGAAATGCCGGTTGGTGCCGTAGATGGCGCGCAGCAGGGTCGACTTGCCGGCACCGTTGCCGCCGATCAGCGTGGTGATCGTGCCGGCCTGCAGGCTGGCCGAGAAATCGCGCACGATCGGGTTGTCGCCATAGCCCGCGGTGACGGAGACGAGCTCGAGGGCGAGCGTGCTCATGCCGCGCCCCGCATCTCGGCCTCGGCCATCTCCGGCGTCATGCCGAGATAGGCCTCGAGCACGCGCGAATCGCTGTGGATGTCGTGTGCCGTGCCTTCGGCGAGCTTCCTGCCCTGGTCGAGCACGATCACGCGGTGGCAGAGGTTGGTGATGAACTCGACATTGTGCTCGACGATCAGGAAGGTCTCGCCGGCCCGGTTGAGCTCGGCCAGCGCGGCTTCGATCTCGCGGATGCGGCTCGGGTTGACGCCGGCCACGGGCTCGTCGAGGACCACGAGCTTGGGATGCGGCATCAGGGCGGCGGCGAGCGCCACCAGCTTCTTCTGACCGTACGACAGGATGCCGGTCTCGACCTCGTAGTAGCGCTCGAGGCCGATCAGCTCGACCAGCCGGCGGGCGCGCTTCTCGGCGGCCTCCACCGCCGCGCGATAGCGCCGCGTGCGGAGAAACTCGTCTATCCAGGTTGCCGGGTCGAACTGCTGGGTGGCGATGGCGAGATTGTCGCGCAGGCTGAGGCGCTCGTAGATCCTGACGGTCTGGAAGGTCCGCATCAGGCCGGCGCGGGCGATGTGATGGGCGGGCAGGCCCGAGATGTCGGCGCCGTCCAGCACGACACGTCCGCCGTCGCGCTGCTGGAAGCCCGAGATGCAGTCGATCGCCGTGCTCTTGCCCGAGCCGTTGGGGCCGATCAGGCCGGTGACGCTGCCGGCCTCGACCGCGAACGAGACGCCGTCGAGCGCATGCACGCCAGCGTACGATTTGCGCAGATCGGTGACTTCCAGGACAGCGCTCATTTCAGCGCCCCGTGCAGGGGAGCGCCCATCTCCGCGCCCGCTGCCGGCGAGGCGCTGGCCAGCGCTTCGCGCATCCGCGCGACCCGGCGCTCGCGCAGCAGGCCGGCGACGCCCGACGGCATGACGAACACGGCGACCACCAGGATCACGCCGTAGATGATCATGCGCAGGTCGGCGGAGAAGCGCAGCACCTCGGGCAGGGCCGACAGGGCGATGCCGGCAAGAACCACGCCCCAGAAGCTGCCGGTGCCGCCGATGATCACGATGATCAGGAAAGTCTGCATGTAGTAGAAATCGAGGAACGTCGGATCGATGATTCCCAGATGAAAGGTGAAGACGCCGCCGGCGGCGCCGGTCACGGCGGCACCGATGGCGAAGGCCGACAGCTTGTAGGGCATGGGCGAGATGCCCTGGGCCCGCACCAGCGGCTCGTTCTGCTTGATCGCCACCAGGGTGCGGCCGATGCGCGAGCTGCACAGCGCATAGAGGAAGGCGAGCATCGCCACCGAGAACCCCCAGGCGATCCAGTAGAACTGGCCGGTCGTGCCGAATTGATGACCGAAGGCGGTCGGCGGCGGCAGGTTGGGGATGCCGAGCGGGCCGCGCGTCAGGCTCACCCAGTCGCGCGCGATCAGGCTCGCCAGCAGGGCGAAGGTGAGCGTGACGATGACGAAGGCATGGCGGTTGGTGCGCAGGATGGGATAGCCGACCGCCAGTGCCACCACGGCATTGAGCAGCGCTGCCCACAGCACGCCCCACCAGAAATTGCCGCCGAAGGTGACGACAGTGAGGGCCGAGGTGTAGCCGCCGATGCCCCAGAAGGCGAGCTGGGCGAAGGACAGCAGCCCAGTATAGCCATAGACCAGGTTCAAAGCCGCCGCAGCCACGGTGAAGATCAGGGCCGAGACGCCGACGCCGACGATGTAGTTCGACGAGGTGAGCAGCGGCAGTGCACCGAGTGCGAGCGCGGCCGCCAGGGCAAGGGCGAGCTTCATCCGACGCGCATGCCGCCGCGCTTGAACAGACCGTCGGGCCGGACGAACAGCACCGCGATCATGATCACGAACACCGCAGCTTCCTGCCAGACGATCTCGAAGAAGCCGCCGATCCAGCTTTCCAGCAGGCCGAGGCCGAGCGCCGCCACGATGGCGCCCGGGATGTTGCCCAGCCCGCCGATGATGACCAGGGCGAAGGCCTTGAAGATCAGGAACTGGCCCATGTAGGGCGTGACCAGCTGGATCGGTGCGATGGCAGCGCCGGCGAGGCCGCACAGGCCGGCCGCCAGCACGACGGCATTGCGCGCCACGACGCGCGGCCGGATGCCGACCATCAGGGCGGCCTCGCGGTTCTGGGCGATGGCGCGCATGGCGCGGCCGAACTGGGTGTAGCGCAGCACGCCATAGAGGCCGGCGAAGGCGGCCAGCGCCGAGGCCGCGCCGATGATGCGCGTCCAGGTGATGCGGATCGAGCCGATCTCGACGCCTTCGAAGCCGTATTGCGTGTCGACGAGGCGCGGCGTCGCCGTGAACACATACTGCATGACGTGAATGACGATGATCGACAGGCCGAGCGTCACCAGGATGCTGCGCTCGAACTCCTCGGGCTTGAGGCGGATCAGCAGCACCTCGTACACCATGAATCCGAACAGCATGATCGCCAGGACGGCGACGGCGAGCGCCGGCCAGTAGAGCAGGCCGAGCACCGGCAGCGCGAAGGTCATGGCATAGGCGCCCAGCATCAGGAACTCGCCATGGGCGAAGTTGATGATCTCCATGACGCCGAAGATCAGCGACAGGCCGACCGCGATCAGGGCGTAGAGCAGGCCGAGCGCGATTCCATTCAGCGTCAGCTGCACGAGGTAGACGGCGTCGATGGTCATTGTGGCGGCTGCACTGCAATTCCCGGACCATGGGGCACGAGCGCCCGTACAGCGGCTGCGCGAAACAACCACCACCTCATCCTGAGGAGCCGCGCGAAGCGCGGCGTCTCGAAGGATGGGCTCCAACGACGGTGCCTGTTGCCCATGCTTCGAGACGCTCGCTGCGCTCGCTCCTCGGTATGAGGTGGTATTGGCCGTTCGAACGGGTACGTCAGGGTCAGCTCGATTCGATTACCGTTGACACTTAAACCAGAACTTTGCGAACGTGCAACTATCGAAACGATGTACCGATATTCGGAACAATTGTCCCCGCGTCCGAGCACCACCCGCGAGCGCGCGCCACGGAGCGGCCCCAAGCGGGCTCCCGGCTCGCAGTCGCTCGAACGCGGGCTCGACATCCTGGAGGCGATCGAGGCCGAGAGCGGCGAGATCGGCGTGCGGGAACTCGCCCGTCGCCTCGGGCTCAGCCCCACCATCGTGCAGCGGCTGGTGAGCTCGCTCGCGAGCCGCGGCTACATCGAGAAGAGCCCGGAGACCTCGCGCTATCGCCTCGGCCATCGTGCCATGATCCTGGGGGCGAGCGGCGAGCGTGGCGTCGACTACGCGGCGACGGCCCGACGCGAGCTCGACCGGCTGGCGCACGAGCACCATCTCAACGGCTTCGTCGCGGTGCTGCGGGCCGGCCGTGCCATTTATCTGCAGGCCGTGCAGGCGGACGGGCCGGTAGCAATCCGCGTGAGCCTCGGCAGCGAGATGCCCTTGCACAGCACGGCCGCCGGCAAGGTGCTGCTGGCTGCGCTCGACGATGCCGCAGCGCGCAAGCTGCTGGGCACTCGCAAGCTCGCGGCCATCACGCCGCACACGATCACCGATCCGGCGGTCCTGCTGGCCTCGCTCGCCAGGGTGCGGCGTCAGGGCTACGCCACCGTGGTCGAGGAGAACATTCCCGGGATACTGTCGGTCGGTGCGCCGATCACCGATCGCGCCGGCGACGTGGTGGCGGCATTGTCCACTGCCTTTCCCAAGTATCTGGACGCGGACCGGACGCTGCAGGGGGTGATTCCTCTGGTGACGGCGGCAGCGATGCGCGTTTCGCGGTCGCTCGGCGCGAGCGAGCTTGGCACGTCGCCTGCTATGCGTTTGACTGCATCTGGGGAGCGCAACGGAGGGAAGCGATGAGAAGGAAGATTATGGCGGCGGTCGCGGCCGTCGGGCTATTGGGTGATCGGCGTGTCGACCGGCCAGACCGGCGCGGTCGCCGTGGCGGCCGAATGGGAGCTGTGGGGCGTCAACCTCGCCATCGAGGAGATCAATGCCGCCGGCGGCCTGCTCGGCCGCAAGGTCGAGGTCCTGGTGATGGACAACAAGTGCAATCCATCCGAGGCGGTCAACGTCGCCAACAAGCTGGTCGAGGCCAAGGTGGTGGCAATCGAGGGGGCGCATTGCAGCTCGGCCCATCTGGCCAGCATGAAGATCATCGCCGACGCCAAGATCCCGATGGTCACCGGCATCGCTTCCAACCCGCAGATCACCGAGCTCGCCGGACCGGGCCGCAACGAGTACTCGTTCCGCATCAGCCCGTCGGACGCCGCCATGATGGAGGCGCTCGGCACCTATCTCGGCGGGAAGAAGCTGTTCAAGAACGTGGCGATTATCGGCGAGGATACCGATTTCGGCCGCGGCGGCGCCGACGCCTTCAAGAAGGTGGCCGAGAAGGCTGGCGTCACCATCGTGTCGACCGACTTCCATCCGCAGAACACGCCGGACTTCACCAGCATCCTGACGCGCATCCAGCAGCGCCGGCCCGACGCCATTGCGACCTTCCAGGTCGGCGGCGATTCGATCAACTTCCTGCGCCAGGCCATGCAGCTCGGCGTGCGCATCCCCTATACCGGCCGCATCGAGCTGGGCGGGCGCAACCAGCCGATCATCGAGGCCGGCGGCATGGAGAAGTCGATCAGCGCCTGGACCTACAACGCCACGATCGACGCGCCGTCCAACAAGGCGTTCGTCGAGAAGATCAAGGCCAAGCACAAGTCGGAGCCCTACCTGCAGACTTGGGGCGGCTACGATTCGATCCGCGTCATCGCCCAGGCAATCAAGGATGCCAACAGCACCGAGGGCCCGAAGATCAAGGACGCCATCAAGAACATGAAGTTCACCAACGTCATGGGCAAGGTGGTGACCTTCGACGACCACAACTCGGCCGGCCGCTTCGTCGTGCTGCAGACGGTGAACAACAAGAAGGTAGGCGTCGCGGATATCGTCGAGGTGAAGTGACCTCTCTTGTCTTCCCCGCGCCAGGCGTCTGTCGAATTCACACATCATGTTCCTCCCTGCGCGAAGCGCGGGGAGGTGCCCCCGCAGGGGGCGGAGGGGTCAAGAGAAACAAGCGCTATTGCTAGAACACTCGTCATATTGACGCCACCAATCGTCAATCCACGAGGCCTTGAACCGCAAGAACATGGATGGACGCTTTCGACTGCGGCTCCTGACCCCTCCGCCCAATGGCGCTCGCGCAGGGAGGGCAACATGATGAATTCAACAAAGGTCAGACGTGGGGAGGCGTCCGCGTAAACGCGGACGGAGGGGTCATGAACCTCATGGCCGGGAGCGCGCTACTCCGTGGCGCTCTTCTTGCCGATCACACACTTCATGAGCGCCACAGGATTGGCGCTCATGAGGCCCGCCGCACCCGCATCAGCTCCCAGAGGCCGATCAGGCCCTTCGGCCACAGCAGCAGGATGACGGCGAGCACGGCGCCCAGCACGATCTTGTCGCCATCGCCGCCGATCGAGAAGAATGTCTGCTGGACGATGATCAGGGCGGTGCCGATCAGCGGCCCGAGCAGCAGGCGGCGGCCGACGATCACGATGGCGGTCAGCATCAGCACCAGGAAATAGCTCTCGAACATGTCCGGCCCGACATAGGCGCGCTGGTAGGCGTAGAGCCAGCCGGCGAGGGCGGAGATCGGCGCGGAGGCGACGAACACCAGGAAGCGCACCGAGCGGGCGTCGACGCCGAGCGCCTGGGCGAGATCGGGGTTCATCTGCACCATCAGGGCGCTGGTGCCGAGGCGCGACTGGCGGAAGCGCTGGATGAACAGCAGGGTCAGCATCAGCAGGCCCCACGCCACCGGCCACAGCTCGGCATTCGTCGAGCCGGTGATGCCCCGGCCGAGCACGGTGAGCTGGAGGGGCGGGACGCCGACGATGCCGTCCGAGCCGCCGAGGAACGACCAGTTGAAGGCCACCTCCATGGCGACCACGGCGGCGGCATAGGTCACCAGCGAGAACACGAACTCGCGCGTGCGCAGGGTCACCCAGCCGAGCACGCAGGCGAGCACGAGCGCGATCGCGACCGACGCGCCGGCCGTCATCCAGCCGTTCCAGCCGGGACCGACCGACAGCATCGCCGCGGCGTAGCCGCCGGCCGCCCAGAAGATGGTGTGGCCGAGACTCACCTCGCCGAGATAGGACAGGATCAGGTCGGCCCCGTAGGCCATCACGGCCAGGATGGCGATAGTCGTGCAGGCGGCATAGACGACCGGCGTGCCGCCTGCGGCGGCCGGCACGAAATAGGCGAGCGCCGCCAGCAGCAGGGCGAGCGGGGTGGCGAGGCGCGTCATCGGCGCGCCGCCAGGCCGCCCGGCCGCGTCACCAGCACGATCAGCAGCAAGAGGAAGGCCGCCGCCGTCGTGTAGGCCGGCGAGACGAGCGCACCGAACAGGGCGGTGAACATGCCGAGCCCGAAACCCGCGAGCAGGCTGCCGCCGACGCTGCCGATGCCGCCCAGCACGACCACGACGAAGGTCAGGATCACCTCGTCGAAGCCCATGCTGGTCAGGATCGGGCTGCGCGGCGCCACCAGCCCGGCACCGAGTGCCACGGCAGCGCATTCGAAGACGAAGACGCCGATATAGACGCGCGCCGCATTGATGCCGAACAGCTGGGCGAGCTTGGGATCCTCGGCGACCGAGCGCACCAGCGCGCCGAGACGGGTGCGATTCATCACCAGCCACAGGAACCCGAACAGCAGCAGGGTGCCGGCGAGCGTCACGACGTCCTGCAGGGTGAACCAGATGTCGCCGTAGCGGATGCTCTCGGCCTGCAACGGGCTGATCAGGCGCTGCGGATCGCCGCCGAAAACGCGGGCGGCGCCGCCCTGGAAGACGTAGCCGAAGCCCAGCGTGACGATCATCAGGCTGGTCAGGTTCTGTTTCATGACAAGGGGCAGCATGACGCCCTGCAGCACGACCCCGAGCAGCCCCAGCGCCAGCACCGCGATCGGCACCGCGACGTAGTAGTCGACCCCGAACTGCTGCATCGCCGCCCAGGCGAGGAAGGCGGCGAGCATGTAGAGCTGCCCATGCGCGAAGTTCACCAGCCGCGCCGCGCCCAGCAGCACGGTCCAGCCGATGGCGATCAGGGCGTATCCCGAGCCCAGCACCAGGCCGTTGATGATCTGTTGCGCCAGGTTCATGTCTTGAGGGTCCCGAGGTAGGCCTCGAGGATGCGCGGATCGTCTTTCATGGTCGCTGCCGGGCCGCGGGCGACGAGCTTGCCGCGCTCGAGCAGGTAGAGCTCGTCGACCAGCTCGAGGGTCGCACGCACGTTCTGCTCGACCAGGAATACCGACAGGCCGCGATCGACCAGGCGGCGCATGGTGGCGAGCAGCTCGTAGACCAGCCGCGGCGCCAGGCCGGCCGATGGCTCGTCGAGCAGCAGGACGCTCGGGGCGGCACGCAGGGCGCGGCTCACCGCGACCATCTGGCGCTCGCCGCCCGACAGCATCCCGCCCTTGTGCGTCCGGCGATCGGCCAGGCGCGGGAACAGCTCGAAGATCTCATCCATCGAGAACGGGTGGCGGCCGCGCGGATTGCGCGGCGGCCGGATCAGGGCGAGGTTCTCGCTCACGGTCAGGTCGGCGAAGATGCCCTTGCCCTCCGGCACCAGCACCAGGCCGCGCCGCGCGCGCCGATGCGGCGACAGCCAGTCCATCGACCGGCCGCCAAGACGCACCTTGCCGCGGACCGTGGCCGGGCCGCGCGACCAGCCAGCCAGGGCGTTGATCAGAGTGCTCTTGCCGGCGCCGTTGGCACCGACCATGCCGATCATCCCTCCGGCCGGCACCGTGACGTCGACGCCGTCGACCGCGACGTTGCCGCCATAGCGGACCGAGATGCCTGTTGCCTGGAGGGCAGCGACCTTCGCGACATCCGTCATGCCGCGCGCCCGAGATAGGCTTCGCGGACCAGCTCGTCGCCCTGGATGTCGGCGGGTCTGCCCTCGGCCAGCTTGCGTCCCTGGTCGATCACCACGATGCGGTCGGCGACCGCCATGATGAGGTCCATGTGATGCTCGATCACCACCACGGCGACCTTGCGATCGCGAAGGTCGACCAGCAGGTCGGCCAGCCGCTGCATGTCGGCGCCGCCGGTGCCTGCGGCCGGCTCGTCGATCAGCAGGACGCGCGCGCCCGAGCCGTAGGCCAGCACCACCGAGAGCAGCCGCTGCGTGCCGTAGGCGATGTCGCCCGGCCGCTTGTGATGGTCTTGCCTGGCGATGCCGAACGTCGTCAGCAACTCGGTCGCGGCCTTCTCGGCGCGCTGCCGCTTCGCCATCTCGCGCCACGGCGTCAGGATCGACCGGCCGAGCGACGTCGAATGGTCGAGCAGCATCGCCGCCATGGCGTTCTCGAGCAGGGTCAGGTCGCCGAAGAAGGCGTTGTGCTGGAACGTCCGGCGCACGCCGATGCGGGCCAGCTCGAAGGTCGTGAGGTCGGTGATCCGGTCGTCGCCCAGCCACACCTCGCCCGTCCGCTCGACGGCATGGGTCACTGCCGCGAAGCACGAGCTCTTGCCGGCGCCATTCGGCCCGATGATCCCGAGAATCTCGCCCGCATCGACCTGCCAGGACATCTCGCTCAAGGCGGTGAGGGCACCGTAGCGAACGGTCAGCTCCTCGACGGTCAGAAGCGGGTTGAGAATTCTTGCCAAGCTACTTCATGACCTCGATCTTCGCGGTCTTGCCGTCGACGACCTTGAAGATCGTGTGCTTGTGCCGCGCCTGGCCGTTGGCCTCGAAGGCGACGTCGCCCAGCACCGTGCCGGGCACGCTCTTGCCGCGGATCGCCTGCGCCACGGTCTTGCGATCGAGGCTCTTGGCGGCATTGGCCGCGCTCGCCCAGACTTCCAGCGCGGCGGCGCCCAGCGCCGCGCCCTTGTCGGGCGCTTCGCTGTGCGCCCTTCGGAAGGCTTCGACGAACTCGATATTCTCCTTGATCTTGTCGAACGGCGGCAGGTCGGAGAAGTAGATGTCGGCCGAGACGATGCCGGTAGTCGCCTCGCCCGCGATCTTGAACACGGTCGGCAGGATGGTGCCGACGGCGCCGACAAAAACGCCGTCGATACCGGCCTGGCGGTATTGCTGGATCAGGGCCGGCATGCCCGAGGATTCTGCGGCGTTGATGGCGACCACGGCGTCGGGTTTGGCTTGCTTGACGTTGGCTAGGCTAACCCGGAAGTCGGTCTGCTTGAAGGGGAACTGTTCGACGACGACCTTTTCCCAAGGCTTGCCGAGCCTGCCGAGCTCGGCCTCGATCACGGCCTGCGCGCCATTGCCGTAGGCGTCGTTCTGGGTGAGGAAGCCGATTCGCCGCGCGTTCAGCTTGCCCAGCAGGATCTCGGCGATTACCGCGCCGTCCTGGCCATTCGAGCTGTTGAGGCGGATGGCGTAGGGATTGGCCTGGCCGGCGAGGATGGGATCGGCCTTCGATACCGCCGTGATGTCGAGAACGTCGGCCCGCGCCAGGACCGGTTGCATGGCGAGGGTCACCGGGCTGTTCCAGCCCTCGATCACGACGGCGACCTTCTCCGCCACCATCTCGTTGGCGCGGGTGACGCCCACCGCCGGGGTGCTTTCGTCGTCCTTGCTGACGACGACCAGCCTGCGGCCGAGCACGCCACCCTTGGCATTGATCATCTCGGCGGCGATCTTGACGGCATTGGCCACCGCCTGGCCGTTCGGGCCGGCGGGACCCGATTGCGGGAAGATCGTGCCGACCTTGATCGGCTCGCCTTGCGCGATGGCCGGAGCGGCGAGCGTGGCCGCCGCGGCGCTGGCGACAAACGTGAACTGGCGTCGCCCGAGACGTGTCCGGCGCATCTGCTTCCTCGCCTTGAATGAGTGTTTATTCAAGTCGACCTTGAATGACTGGTCGCGGACAAGTCAACGCGCGCGGCATCGACGGTTCGACGGACGAAAACGCGGCCGGAACTGGGGCCGGCCCTCTCATTGCTGGGAGCGCGCCATTCCAGTGGCGCTCTTCCCGATGATCCGACATCCCATCAGCGCCACTGGAGTGGCGCGCTCCCAGCGAAGACGATGACGAAAAACGGGCCGGCATTGCGGCCGGCCCGTCCCGTCTCGAAGATGTCGCAGGCTACTTGTCGAGCCAGAACGTATCCAGGCGGACGACGTCGTAGATGCCGAAATAGTCGTTCGGGCGGTGACCCTTGACGTAATTGTACCAGCCGTCGTTGATCTTCTCCCACGACATCGGCAGCAGCGGAGGATCCTCCTCCATGATCGCCTCGGCCTGACGGATCAGGGCCAGGCGCTTGGCCGGGTCGACCTCGGCGTCGATCTGAGGCCGAAGCGCGTTGAACTTGGCGTTGTCCCACTGCGAGTAGTTCTGTGGGCCACCCTTGCCGTACCAGGCGTTGAAGTAGTCGGACGGGTCCAGCAGGGTCGACACGATGGCACCGATGGCGAGATCGAACTTGCCGGTGTTCACGTCGTCGAACCACACCGATTCGACGGCGGTGCGGATGTTGGTCTGCACGTTGAGCGTCTGCTGCAGCATGGCCTGGATGGCCTGCGACCACAGCTTGAAGCTCGCCACCTCGCGCACCAGATAGTCGAGCCCCTGGATGCCCTTCTCGTAGCCCGCCGCCTTCATCAGCGCCTTCGCTTCCTTGATCGAGGCGGTGGGATCGGCCTGGTAGCCCAGTCGCTTGCTGAGCTCGGGCAACGGCGTGGCGAAGCTCGAGAACGGATAGATGAAGCCGCCGACCATCATCGGCGCGATGTCCTTCACGACATCGACCAGCACCGGCTTGTCGAGCACGAGATGGAAGGCGCGGCGCACCCGCGGATCGTCCAACGGCTTCTTCTTGTTGTTCATCCAGGTCGCCTGGATGACGCTCTGGTAGAAGTCGGTGCCCGACATGCCCTGGGTCGCCTTGACGCGGCGCTGCGAGCCCGGATCGAGCAGGCGGGCGTAATCGACGCGGCCCGACAGCAGGCTGGAGCCGAGCTCGGGCGAGAACGGCAGGGCATGGTAGAACTCGACGCCGTCGAGATAGGGCAGGCCGCCCGCCTTGTTCCAGTAGTTCGGGTGCTTCTCCATCACCCAGACCTCGTTCTCGACGCGGCGCTTGCTCTTGAACGGGCCGGTGCCGGGGATGTCGACGACGCGGCGCAGGTTGTAGTTGTTGTCCTCGAGCGTCTTCTTGCGCACGATGCCGTTCCAGCCGCTGGCGATGGCGCCCATGATGAAATCGGCCGGCCGCGGTGCCGACAGCTTGAACTGGACGACGTAATTGTCCGGCGCCGTGATCTCGCTCACCGCCGCGAACAGGGTGCTGCGCGGGATGGAGATGCCCTGCGGCGGCTTGGCGATGCGGTCGAAGGTGGCCTTGACGTCGGCCGAGGTGAGCTCGGCGCCGTCATGGAACTGGACGCCCTTGCGCAGGTGGAAGGTGTAGGTCTTGCCGTCCTTGGCGATTTCCCAGCTGTGCGCGAGATCGGGAATGATTGTCTTGCCGCTGTCGCGCGGGTCGCGCCGCACCAGGTTGTCGAACATGCAACCCTGGCTGCCCAGGCTGTTGATCGTGCCCGACTGGTGGAAGTCGAAATGTGGCGGCCGCATGGTGATGCCGTACTTCAGCACGCCACCCGACTTCGGGTTGGGCTCGGGCGCGGCCAGCTGGAACTTCGACCCGTCGAACTCCAACGGCACGCCCTGGGCGCGCGCCGGCATCCACGGATAGGCCATCGCGCCGACGCCGAGCGCGGCGGCTCCCTTGACGAACCCACGACGATTCACGCGTGAGCGCTTGGACTCCTCGTCTCGCATTGTGTTTCCTCCCAATAGGTCTTTTCCAGACCGAGCACTCTGTGCTCTGATGGTTCTTGTCCTTCTCCCCGATGGACCAAAACTAGCACGACAATTCTCAGGGAGTCTTGCCTTGAATTTATCCCAGCCGGGACCTCGCGTCGTCGGAGAGCCTGCCGTCGTGCCGGCTCGGCCAGTGCTGCAGATCGAGGACCTGCAGACGCATTTCTTCACCGCCATCGGCACCGTGCGCGCGGTCGACGGCGTTTCCTACTCGGTGAAGAGCGGCGAGACCCTGGGCGTGGTGGGCGAGTCGGGTTGCGGCAAAAGTGTGACGGCGCTGTCGATCCTGCGTCTGGTCGCCAACCCGCCGGGACGCATCGTCGGCGGCACGATCCGCTTCGAAGGCAGGAATCTCCTGGAGCTCGGCGCCCCAGAGATGGAGGCGATCCGCGGTAACGCCATCTCGATGATCTTCCAGGAGCCGATGACCTCGCTCAACCCCCTGTATACGGTAGGCAAGCAGATCGCCGAGGCGATCGCCTTGCACCAGGGGCTCTCCAAGCGGGATGCCCTCGACAAGGCGATCGAGATGCTGCGCCGGGTCCAGATGCCCGAGCCCGAGAAACGGGCGCATGCCTATCCGCACCAGCTTTCCGGCGGCATGCGCCAGCGCGTCATGATCGCCATGGCGCTCTCCTGCAACCCGAAAGTGCTGATCGCCGACGAGCCGACCACGGCGCTCGACGTCACCATCCAGGCCCAGATCCTCGACCTGATGCGCGAGCTGCAGGAGACCTTCGGGACGGCGATCATCCTGATCACCCATGATATGGGCGTGGTGGCCGAGAACGCCGACCGGGTGGTGGTGATGTATGCCGGCCGCAAGGTGGAGGAAGCGCCGGCAGCCGACCTGTTCGATCGGCCCGGTCATCCCTATACCAAGGGCCTGCTGGGTTCGATTCCGCATCTCGACACCGCCGCGCACAGCGACACGAGGCGAGCGCGGCTCACCGAGATCAAGGGCATGGTGCCGTCGCTGTTCAACCTGCCGGCGGGATGCAGCTTCGCGCCCCGCTGCGGCTTCGCGACCGATCAATGCCTGAAGGCGAGGCCCGAGCTCGAGCAGCGCGGCCGAGGTCACTGGATCGCCTGCTGGCATGCCGATCGCGTGATGGCAGGTGCGGCATGAGGAACGGCTCAACCGACCAGGGGAACGGCCCCTCCACGCGGAACCACTCCGGCAACCCGAAGAACGGCGCGCAGAACCTGCTCGAGGTCAGTGACCTCAAGAAGCACTTCCCGATTCACAAGGGATTCTTCTCGCGGTCTTCCGGCCAGGTGTATGCGGTCGATGGCGTGTCCTTCACCATCAAGCGCGGCGAGACGCTGGGCCTGGTGGGCGAGAGCGGCTGCGGCAAGTCGACGGTCGGCCGCACCCTGCTGCGGCTCCTCGAGCCGACCAGCGGCAGCATTCGCGTCGACGGCGCCGACATTACCCATCTCGCCCGCGAGGATCTGCTGCCCTACCGGCGGCGCATGCAGATGATCTACCAGGATCCCTACGCGTCGCTCAATCCGCGCATGTCGGCCGGCGAGATCGTGGGCGAAGCGCTCACCATCCATCAGGTCGGCACGGCGCGGGAACGCGTCGATCGGATCGCCGCCCTGTTCGCCCGGGTCGGCCTGCGCCCCGAGGCGATGAAGTCCTATCCGCACGAGTTCTCGGGCGGCCAGCGCCAGCGCATCGGCATCGCGCGGGCGCTGGCGCTCAATCCCGACCTGATCGTCGGCGACGAGCCTGTGTCGGCGCTCGACGTGTCGATCCAGGCGCAGATCATCAACCTGCTGATGGACCTCCAGGACGAGCTCGGGCTGTCCTACCTGTTCGTCGCCCACGATCTCGCCGTGGTCGAGCACATCAGCCATCGCGTGGCTGTGATGTATCTCGGCCGCATCGTCGAGATGACGGACAAGACCAGCCTGTTCGACATGCCGCTGCATCCCTACACGGAGGCGCTGCTGTCGGCGGTGCCCATTCCCAAAGCGAGTTCCCGCCGCCGCAAGCGGGTCATCCTGACGGGCGACGTGCCGAGCCCGATCAACCCGCCGCCGGGCTGCCATTTCCATGCGCGCTGTCCCTACGCCATGCCGCGCTGCCGCACCGACGTGCCGGCCCTGCGCGAGATCAAGCCCGGCCACTTCGCCTCGTGCCATCTGCACGACGGCGGCGTCAGGTTCCCGCTGGCATCGGCGGCGTAAGGATCGAGGAGAAAGATTAAGGTCCCTCGCTGCGCTCGGGATGACGACAGGACTGTCGTTCCGAGCGCAGCGAGGGACCTTTCTTCTTGCGCCTACACCGAGCCGCGCAGCCTCGGGTCGAGCATATCGCGGATGCCGTCGCCCAGGAGATTGAAGGCGAGCACGGTCAGCGTGATTGCAAGGCCGGGGAACAGCACCAGCCACCACGGCGGCACCAGGCCGGCGTTGAGCGAATCGGCCAGCATGTTGCCCCATGTCGGGTTCGGCGGCGGGATGCCGACGCCCAGGAACCCGAGCGAGGCCTCGATGATGATGGCGACGCCGAGGTGGGTGGTGGCCAGGATCAGATACGGCGCGACGCATTGCGGCAGGATGTGACGAAACATCAGGCGCTGATGCGAGGCGCCCAGCCCGCGTGCCGCCTCGACATACTGCATTTCCTTGAGCGACAGCACCACCGAGCGGATGACGCGGCCGCCGAAGGGTATTCGGGTGACGGCGATGGCGACGATCACTGTCCCCAGGCCGCCGCCCAGCGCCATGGCGATGGCCATCGCCAATATCAGGTCGGGAAACGACTGCAGGAACTCGATGATGCGTTGGCTGATCATGTCGAAGCGGCCGCCGAAATAACCGCAGGCAAGACCCCACAAGGCACCGACCGTGGTGCCGAACAGCACCGCGCCGATGGCCACGGTGAGCGAGGCGCGGCTGCCGTAGATCACCCGGCTCAAGGTGTCGCGGCCGATCTGGTCGGTGCCGAACCAGTGCGCCTCGCTGGGCGGCTTCTGCATGGCGCGGAAGTCGGACTTGAGCGGCGGGTAGGGCGCGATCACCGGCGCGGTGATGGCCATGGCGAGAATGGCGGCGGCGACGCAGCCCCAGAAGGCGGAGAACGGCGCCCGCCGGAAGAAACGGCCGATGCCCCGGAACAGTGCCCGGACGCGCGAGGCGGCGGTCGGCGCTGCGGAGTCGGCGGGCAGGATGACAGTCATTGGTAACGGATCCTCGGATCGAGCAGGGCTATCGTCACGTCGACCACGATGTTCAGAAACACGAATACCACGGCATAGAGGAACACCAAATTCTGCATCACGAACACGTCGCGCTCGCTCACGGCGATGAACATGGAATAGCCAAGGCCGGGTGTGCCGAAGGCCCGTTCGACCGGGATCGAGCCGGCCAGCACCAGCCCGAGCAGCACGCCCGACAGGGTGATCACCGGCAGCAGCGCATTGGGCAGAGCGTGGAGCGCGATAACCAGTCGATTGTTGAGGCCTTTGGCCCGCGCCGTGCGCACGTAGTCCTCGCGGATCACCTCCAGGAGGCTCGAGCGGCCCATGCGGGCGATGTAGGCGGCCTGGCCCAACCCGAGCACGACGGCCGGGCCTATGACCAGCTGCAGGTTGGCGATCGGGTCGGAGAACAGCGAGGCACCCGCCATCGGGGCGCGATAGCCGAACCAGAACAGCAGGCCGAGCACGATCAGCATGCCGACCCAGAAGCCCGGCACCGCCAGGAACAGGATGCTGACGAAGCGAACCGCCGAATCGGCGATCGTGTTGGGCTTCAGTGCGCTCACCAGGGCGACCGGGATGCCGACGATCCACGACAGCAGGACCGACAGCAGGGCAATCTCCGCCGTCAGCGGGCCGCGCCGCAGAATCATCTCGGCCACGCTCTCGGAACGGAAGAACGAGCGGCCGAAATTCCCGCTGATGATATCCTTCACCCAGGCGAAGTACTGCACCCACAGCGGGTCGCTGAGCCCCAGTTCCTTCATGTAGTTGGCGCGCTGCTCGTCGGTGAGCTTGGTCATGCCCTCCGGCCCGAAGATCGCGACCAGCGGGTCGCCAGGCAGGATACGCATGACCACGAACACCATGATCGATACGCCGATCACGGTCAGCGCGCCGAAGACGAGCCGCCGGGCGATATAACTGTACATACCGTCGCCTCCCGGGCGCTTCGTTATTGGCGGCCATCATAGGGGCGGAACGGGCGCGGAAGCGACTCTTGCGTCGAATCTTTTTTCGTGGCTCGGCGTTGCAAGATGTGCCGCCATGGCGTCGCCGGCACCAGCGTGGCCGACCTCAGGCTCGCCGCCGGCTGTAGCCGCAGCCTGCCAGTCGAGCGCTTCGGCAGCAAGTTCTGGCTGGTGAAGGCCGTCTCCTGCCCTCTCCCCCCGCTACGCGGGCGGAGAGGAACATGAGGCTTCGCATCTTCTCCGCCCGCGTCAGCGGGAGAAAAGATGAGTCGACCTTTCCTTTCATCGATGGATTGTCCAGAACCTCTCGGTTGAGCGGAGGATCATCCATGCAGGCAATCCAGGCGACGTCGCTTTCCTCGATCGACGAGTACCGTGTCGTCGATCTGCCGATGCCGGTTCCCGGTGTCGGCGAGGTGCGCGTGCGGATTGCTGCCTGCGGCGTCGGCTACGTCGATGCGCTGGTCTCGCTCGGCCGCTACCAGGTCAAGCCCCCGCTGCCGCACGTGCCGGGTGGCGAGGTTGCCGGCTGGATCGATGCGGTCGGTTCCGACGTCACGGCCGTCGCGGTCGGCGATCGCGTGCTGGCCCAGGTGCGCGGCGGCTTCTGCGATTACGCCATCGCCGCTGCCACGTCCGTCCGGCGCATTCCCGATCGCATGCGGTTCGACCAGGCCGCCGGGTTTCGCATCAACTACGTGACCGCGCTGCACGGGCTGCGCGATCGGGCCCGCCTGCAGGCGGGCGAGACCCTGCTGGTGATCGGTGCCGCCGGCGGCACCGGCAGCGCCGCGGTCCAGGTCGGCAAGCTGCTCGGCGCCAGGGTCGTCGGCGTGGCGTCGACCGATGCGAAGCGCGCCCTCGCTCGGGACTACGGGGCCGACATCACGCTCGATCGCGACGTCGACGGCTGGCGTGATCGTCTGCGCGCGGCGGTACCCGGCGGCCTCGATGTCGTGTTCGATCCGGCCTGTGGCACCTTGATGCAGCCGGCCTTCCGCTCGCTGCGATGGGGCGGCCGCCATCTGGTGGTCGGCTTCGTGTCGGGCGAGATTCCGGCCTTGCCGGTCAACCTGCCGCTCCTCAAGGGAGCGGCCCTGGTAGGTGTCGACTACCGCCAGTTCGCCGACGTGTTCGAGCGGGAACAGGCCGGTCGCGAGCTCGAGGAGCTGCTCGGCTGGGTCGCCGACGGCCGGCTCGACCCGCCAGCCGGGCGCGTCTTTTCTTTCTCCGAGTACCGCGAGGCCCTGACGTTCGCCCTGTCGGGCGAAGGGGTGGCCAAGACCGTGTTCGAGGTCGCTGCGGCTTAGGCCGAACGATCGGGCGTCGACAATGCGGCCGTGGTGCCGGTACCCTTGCTGGGTTAGGTCCCTCGCTTACGGTGCTTGCTCGGCAAGCGCCGTAAGCGAGGGACATTTCTCTCCAATCGTAAGCCGCCGCTCACGAGGTGCGTTAATGCCCGACCACACGATCTACCAGGCGCCGCGCCGCGCCGGCCGCGCCGGCGAGACCGTCGTCACCAGCACCTGCGGGCACAATTGCGGCGGCCGCTGCGTGGTGAATGCGCATGTCGTCGACGACCGGATCGTCAAGATCTCGACCGACCCCGCGCGCTGGCAGCCCGAGATGCCGCCTTTGCACGCCTGCGCCCGCGGCGTCGGGCAGATCGAGCGGCTGTATCATCCGGAACGCCTGCAGTATCCGATGCGGCGGGTCGGCCCGCGCGGTTCGGGCCAGTTCGAGCGCATCTCGTGGGACGAGGCGCTGGATCACGTGGCCAGGGAGATGCTGCGCATCCGCCGCCAGCACGGCAACGCCTCGATCGTCGATGCGTCGCGATCGGGCAACACGTCGATGCTGCACGGATCGACCGTGTCCAAGCGCTTCTTCTACAAGTTCGGCGGCTGCATCGACCTGTGGTCGAACATGTCGGCCGAGGCCGAGGTCTTCGCCGTCCGCATGACCTTCGGTGCCAAGGCCGACTACAAGACCGCCGGCCGCGAGCCGACCGACTACGTCAATTCCAGGCTCATCCTGATGTGGGGCTGGAGCCCGGCCGACGGCACGTTCGGCACCGGCACGCTGCAGTATCTCAAGGAAGCCAAGAGCCGCGGCGTGCGCATCGTCTGCGTCGACCCGCGGCGCACCCGCACCAGCACGGCGTTGGCCGACGAGCACATCTTCATCAAGCCGTCGACCGACGCCGCCGCGCTGATCGCCATGGCCTACGTGATCGTGAGCGAGGGCCTGCACGACCAGGCCTACTGCGACCGGCATGTGCTGGGCTTCGACGACGAGCACCTGCCGCCCGACGCGCCCGCCGGCGCGTCCTACAAGTCATATCTGCTGGGCCAGAGCGACGGCGTTCCGAAAACGCCGGAATGGGCGGCCGAGCGCACAGGCATGTCGGCCGAGACGATCCGCCGCCTGGCGATCGAGTTCGCCACGACCAGGCCCGCGGCGCTGCAGTGCGGCTACGCACCCGGCCGCACGGCCTTCGGCGAGCAGTTCCATCGCGCTGCCTACGCGCTGGCCGCGATCACCGGCAATATCGGCATCGTCGGCGGCAACACCGGGGTCAGCAACGGAGTGACCGGCCGCAGCGGCATCGTCGGCCTGCCCGCCGGCAGCAACCCGATCGACGCCCGGGTGGCGACACCGCTGCTCGCCGACCTGCTGGCGCGCGGCAAGGCGGGCGGCTACCCGGCCGACGTCAAGATGATCTATTCGGCGGGCGGCGATCTGTTCAACCAGTGCCCCAACGCCAACAAGATGGCCGCCGCCCTCGACGGCGTCGAGCTGATCGTCGGGCAGGATCATTTCCTGACCCCGACGGTGCGCCACGCCGACATCGTGCTGCCGGCCACCACCTTCTGGGAGCGCAACGACGTGCACACGCCGTGGGCCGGTGCCGGGCACTACGCCATCTTCATGAAGCAGGCGATCCAGCCGATGTACGAGTGCCGCAACGACCTCGACATCTTCGCCGACCTGGCCGCGCGCGTCGGCATCGACGACTACAACGCCAAGTCGGAGATGCAATGGCTGCGTGAATTCACCAGCAAGGCCGTCGACGATTTCGACACCTTCGCTGGCAAGGGCGTGGCCCGCTTTGCAGCCCCGCAGGATGCGGTGGCGTTTGCCGCCCAGATCCGCGATCCCGAGAGCCATCGCTTCACCACGCCGTCCGGGAAGATCGAGGTCTACTCGATGGCGCTGGCCGCCAAGCCCGACTACTACGGGCTCGGAATTATTCCGGCCGTCCCGACCTGGATCGAGCCGGTGACGCCGGAAGCGCGGTTTCCCCTGATGCTGTGCAGCCCGAAGTCGCGGGCGCGCACCCATTCGATCCATGGCAACCAGCCGCAGCTCGCACGCGTCGACCCCGACGACGTCTGGATGAACCCGGGCGATGCCGCGGCCCGCGGCATCGCCAACGGCGACACGGTGCGCGTGTTCAACGACCGCGGCGCGACCGTGCTGCCGGTCAAGGTCACGCGTCGCATCATGCCCGGCATCGTCTCGATCAAGGAGGGCGCCTGGTTCACGCCCGACAGCACAGGTACCGACACCAAGGGCTGCGCCAACGTCCTCTCCCAGGACCGCGCCGCCCCGTGCGGCGCCACGACGTACAACACCAATCTGGTCGAGGTCGAGCGAGCGTAAGCCAGTCTCCTCCCCAGCGCATCGCTGGGGAGGTGTCGCGTCATACGCGACGGAGGGGTCATGAGCCATGGGAGAGGATCGAGCCTGAAGCTCATGACCCCTCCGTCGCCGTAAGACGGCGACACCTCCCCAAGCTACGCTTGGGGAGGAGGATCAAATATGCAGCGCCTCGCCGAGCGCGCGCAGGCTGGCTTCGCGGAGGGCGTAGATCTTTCTCCTCCCCGGCGCATCGCTGGGGAGGTGTCGCGTCATACGCGACGGAGGGGTCATGAGCCATGGGAGAGGGTCGAGCCTGAAGCTCATGACCCCTCCGTTGCCGTAAGACGGCGACACCTCCCCAAGCTACGCTTGGGGAGGAGGATCAGATGTGCAATGCCTCGCCCAGTGCGCGCAGGCTGGCTTCGTGGAACGCCTCGCCCAGCGTGGGATGGGCGTGGATGGTGCCGCCGATATCCTCCAGCCGCGCGCCCATCTCGAGGGCGAGACCGAACGACGCGGCGAGCTCGGAGACTCCCGGGCCGACCGCGGCGATGCCGAGCACGAGGTGATTGTCGGCTCTTGCCGTGACCCGCACGAAGCCGTCCTCGGCCGCCAAGGTCAGCGCGCGGCCGTTGGCCTGGAAGGGGAACTGCGCGGTCAGGATCTCGCGCCCGGCGCGACGCGCCTCGTCGGGCGACAGGCCGACTGTGACGATCTCGGGATCGGTGAAACAGACGGCGGGGATGACCGCGCCATCGAACACGCGCCGGTGGCCGGCGATCTGCTCGGCGACGACGACGCCTTGCGCCATCGCGCGATGGGCGAGCATCGGCTCGCCGGTGAGATCGCCGATCGCCCAGACATTGCGCATCGAGGTGGCACAGCGCTCGTCGATCTGCACGGCGCCGCGATCCAGGGTGAGGTCGAGCCGCTCGAGGCCGAAGCCCGCGAGCCTGGCCCGCCGTCCGGTGGCGACCAATACGCGGTCCATCGGTATGGAGCGACGGCCGGCGCCTTCCTGGTCGACGACAAGGGCATTGCCGTCGTCCGACAGGCCCGCGGCCTTGGCCTGCGTCAGCACCTCGACGCCGAGAGCGCGCAGCCGGCGGGCGACGGGGCGGACCAGCTCGGCATCGTAGGCCGGCAGGATGCGGTCCAGCGCCTCGACCACGGTCACCGTCGATCCGAGCTTGGCGAAGGCGATGCCGAGCTCGAGGCCGATGTAGCCCGCGCCGACAACGGCCAGCCGCTCGGGGATGGCGTCGAGCGACAGCGCCTCGGTCGAGGAAATCACCTTGCCGCCGAACGGCAGGGCCGGCAGCGCCGCGGCGACCGATCCGGTCGCCAGCACGACATGCTCGGCGCGGATGACCTGCGGCCCCGTATCCGTCTCGACGCGGCAGCTCTTGCCGTCGGTCATCTCGGCGCGGCCGTGCACGATCTTGACGTGATGGCGCTTCAGCAGCGCGCCGACGCCGCCGGTCAGGCGACCGACGATGCCGTCCTTCCACTCGACGGTGTGGGCGAACTCGATGGTCGGCCGCTCGACCTTGAGGCCGAACGGCGCCTTGGTCGCCTGCTCGACGGCGTGGTGATAGGCCTCGGCGGCATGGATGATCGCCTTGGAGGGAATGCAGCCGACATTGAGGCAGGTGCCGCCCAGGCCACCCTCGCTGCCACCCTGCTCGACCAGCACGACGTCGAGGCCGAGCTGGCCGGCCCGGATGGCGGCGACGTAGCCGCCCGGCCCGCCGCCCACGATCAGCACCTTGGCAGTGATATCGGCCATCTTACGCCTCGATGAACAGGGTGGCCGGCTCCTCGAGCAGCGCTTTGAGCCGCTGCACGAAGCGCGCCGCGTTGTAGCCGTCGATCACGCGGTGATCGAACGACGACGACAGGTTCATCATGGTGCGCGGCACGAACTGGCCGCCCTGCCAGACCGGCCGCACCACCTGCTTGTTGATGCCGATGATCGCCACTTCCGGCCGGTTGACCACCGGAGTAGTCACAATGCCGCCCAGTGGGCCCAGGCTGGTGATGGTGATCGTCGAGCCGGTGAGCTCGGCGCGCGTCGCCCGTCCCTCGCGCGCCGCCTCGGCGAGGCGCGTCACCTCGCGGGCGAGGTCCCACAGGCCGCGTGCCTCGCAATGGCGCACTACCGGGACCATCAGGCCGTTGTCGGTCTGCGTCGCGATGCCGATATGGACGCCGCCGTGCCGCTCGATCGTCTCGGCCTCGTCGTCGTAGAGCGCGTTCATCTCGGGGAAGTCGGCGACGCCCTTGACCACCGCCTGCATCAGGAACGGCATCAGCGTGAGGCGCGGCCGGTCCTGCTTCTTCTCCGCGTTCAAGGCGGCACGCAGCTCCTCGAGCGCAGTGACGTCGACTTCCTCGACATAGGAGAAGTGGGCGACGCGGCGCTTGGAGTCGGCCATCTTCTGGGCGATGCGCCGGCGCAGGCCGATTACCTTCACGGTTTCGAGGTGCTGGTTCGCAACCCGGCCGGCAGGTGCCGCGGCGCTCGCCGGGCCACTCTTGAGGAAGGCGTCGAGATCGTCGTGCAGGATGCGGCCGGCCGGCCCGCTGCCGCGGACCTGGCGCAGGTCGACGCCGCCGTCGCGGGCGCGCCGTCGCACGGCGGGCGAGGCGAGCGGCTTCTCGCCGGGCGGTCGCGGCGGGCCCAGCGAGCCCGAGGCAAGCGGGCGCGGCGTTGGCGTTGATGCTTCCGCAACGACCGGCTGCGCCGGGGCCGGCGTCGGCAACGGCGTCGGCGCGACGGGGGATGAGGCGAGCGCCTCGCGTGGGGCGGCCTTTACTTCCTGGTCGCCTTCGCCGGCCACCTCGAGGCGCACCAGCTCGGCGCCGACGGCCAGCACGCCGCCCACCTCGGCGCCCAGCGCCACGACGGTGCCGGCGACCGGCGAGGGGATCTCGACGGTCGCCTTGTCGGTCATGACGGCGGCGAGGACCTGGTCTTCCAGCACCGACTGGCCGACCTCGACATGCCACTCGACCAGCTCGGCCTCGGCGACGCCTTCGCCGACATCGGGCAGCTTGATGATGCGGATGCCCATCTCAAGCCTCCATCACGGCCTTGAGCGCGCGGCCGACCCGCGCCGGGCCGGGGAAGTAGTCCCATTCCTGAGCGTGTGGATAGGGCGTGTCCCAACCGGCGACGCGCACGATCGGCGCCTCGATGTGGTGGAAGCAATTCTCCTGCACCAGCGCGCTGAGCTCGGCGCCGAAGCCGGACGTCAACGTCGCCTCGTGCACGACGACGCAGCGGCCGGTCTTCTTCACCGAGGCCACGATCAGGTCGAGGTCGTAGGGCACGAGCGTGCGCAGGTCGATGATCTCGGCGTCGATGCCGGTTTCCTGCGCCGCCGCTTCGGCGACGAACACCATGGTGCCGTAGGCCAGCACCGTCACCGCGGTGCCCTCGCGCCGCACCACCGCCTTGCCGAGCGGCACGGTGTAATGGCCATCCGGCACCTCGCCCTGCGGATGGCGCGACCACGGCGTGACGGGGCGATCGTGATGGCCGTCGAACGGGCCATTGTAGAGGCGCTTGGGCTCGAGAAAGATCACCGGGTCGTTGTCCTCGATGGCGGCGATCAGCAGGCCCTTGGCGTCGTACGGGTTGGACGGCACCACGGTCTTGAGGCCCGAGACATGGGTGAACAGCGCCTCCGGGCTCTGGCTGTGGGTCTGGCCGCCGAAGATGCCGCCGCCGGTCGGCATGCGCACGACCATGGGTGCGGTGAAGCCGCCGGCGGAGCGGTAGCGCAGGCGCGCCGCCTCCGACACGATCTGGTCGTAGGCCGGATACATGTAGTCGGCGAACTGGATCTCCACGCAGGGCCTCAGGCCATAGGCCGCCATGCCGACCGCCGCGCCGACGATGCCCGATTCGCTGATCGGCGCGTCGAAGCAGCGGCTCGAGCCGTACTTCTGCTGGAGGCCCTGGGTGCAGCGGAACACGCCGCCGAAATAGCCGACGTCCTCGCCGAACACGACGACGTTGTCGTCGCGCGCCATGCAGACGTCCATGGCATCGCGGATTGCCTCGACCATGGTCCTGCGCGGCATCGCCTAGACTCCCCCCTGCTGGCGCTGGCGGCGCAGGTGAGGGGGCATGTGCTCGAACACGCCCTCGAACATGTCGCGCGCCGAGGGGTGCGGGCCGGTATGCAAGGTGCCGTGCGACTCGGCCTCCTTCTGGACGGCGATGACCTCGGACAGGATCTCGGCCTCGGCCTGCTTGTGCCGGTCCTCCGACCACGCGCCGCGCTGGATGAGATGGGTCTTGAGCCGCAGCACCGGATCGCCGAGCGGCCAGGCATCCGATTCGGTCTTGGGCCGGTACGCCGAGGGATCGTCCGACGTCGAATGCGCACCGACGCGGTAGGTGACGTACTCGACCAGGGTCGGCCCGAGATTGCGGCGGGCGCGCTCGACCGCCCATCTGGCGACGGCATGGACGGCGGGATAGTCGTTGCCGTCGACGCGCAGGGCCGGGATGCCGAAACCCAGCCCGCGCGCGGCGAAGGTGCCCGAGCCGCCGCGCGCGATGCCCTGGAAGGTCGAGATTGCCCACTGGTTGTTGACGATGTTCAGCACGACCGGCGCCTTGTAGGTCGAGGCGAAGACGAGCGCCGCATGGAAGTCGGACTCGGCGGTCGAGCCGTCGCCGATCCAGCCGGCGGCGATCCTGGTGTCGCGCTTCATCGCCGACGCCATCGCCCAGCCGACCGCCTGGATGTACTGGGTGGCGAGGTTGCCCGAGATCGAGAAGAAGCCGTGTTCCTTCGACGAGTACATCACCGGCAGCTGGCGGCCCTTCAGCGGGTCGAGCTCGTTGGAGTAGATCTGGTTCATCATGTCGCGCATCGGGTAGCCGCCGGCGATCAGCAGCCCGGCCTGGCGATAGGTCGGGAAGTTCATGTCGCCCGGCTCGAGCGCCTTGCGGAAGGCGCAGCTGACCGCCTCCTCGCCGAGATGCTGCATGTAGAACGAGGTCTTGCCCTGGCGCTGCGCCATCTGCATGCGCGCATCGAAGGCGCGCAGGGTCATCATGTGGCGAAGGCCCTCGAGCAGCTCGGCGTCGCTCAGCAGCCCGGCCCACGGGCCGACCGCGTTGCTGTTGCGGTCGAGCACGCGGATGATCGAGAAGGCGAGGTCGCGGATGTCGGCCGGCGCGCAATCGACCGGCGGTCGCCGCACCTCGCCGGCCCGCGAGATCGGTACGTCACTGAAGTCGGGCGTCCCGCCCGGCCGCACCGCCGGCGCCGGGACATGGAAGCTGAGGGGACCAGGTTCGGACATCACGGGCTCCCGGGCACGGTTGGGGCGTTGATCGCGCCCCCATTTCACCTCATGCCGAGACGGCAGCGTAGCGAGCGTTTCGAACCTTGGGCAACAGGCACTTCACCTGATTTACAACCTTGCATCTTTCTGTCGTTCCGAGCGCGACGAAGGACCTCATCGCCGCATGCCGCGAGCGCGCTTTGAAACGTCTGGCGATGACATACGGGGCCGGGCATTCGCCCATGGGCGCTCTTTCATTTTCCTCCCTAAGCGTAGCTTGGGGAGGTGTCGCCGTCTTCGGCGACGGAGGGGTCATGAGCAGCGGGACTGAGGCTCATGACCCCTCCGCCCCGTATGACGGGGCACCTCCCCAGCAAAGCTGAGGAGGAAAATTGTGTCACGGCAGCGCGTCGGGCGAGAAGCCCGCCGGGACCTTCAAGTCCATCCGCGCGCGGAACTGCTGCGACCACGTCTTGTTCGCCACCCTCTGCGCCTCGGCCAGGATGGCCGGTTCGTCCATCGTCAGGATCTTTCCGTCGCGCATCAGCCACTTGCCGTCGACCATCACGGCCTCGACGTCGCGCGCCTGGCCCTGGTGCACGAAAGTCGAGACGACGCGCAGGACTGGCACCATGTGCGGGCGCATCAGGTCGATCATGATCAGGTCGGCCTTGTTGCCGGGCGCCAGCCAGCCGCCGTCGGGGATACCGAGCGCGCGGTAGCCGTTGCGAGTCGCCCAGCGCAGCGCGTGCTCGGGCGTCGGGTTGCGGCCGTCCTCGCGCCGGATGCGTTCCATGAACAGGCCGGTGCGCAGCACCTCGACCATGTCCTCGGCCATGTTGTCGCTGCCCATGGCGATGGTGCAGCCGTGGGATTCGAGATCGGCGATGCGCGGGCTCAAGCCGCGGCGGGCGGCGATGGCGGCATTGAAGGAGACCGTGACTCCGGCCTTGCCCAGGATCTTCTCCTCGGCGGGCTCCATGCAGCGGCAATGGGCGCAGATCAGCCGCTCGTTGAGGAAGCCGAGATCGGCCAGGTACTCGGTCGGCAGCCGGTTGCGATGCGCCTTGACGGCGGCGACCTCGCCCCAGATCTGGTTGAGATGGATGGTCGCCCAGGTGTCGAGCCGCTGCTGCAGCGCCCGCAGGTCCTGCAGCAGCTCGGGCGAGCACATGTCTGGCGCCCACGCCGAGACGGCGATGCGGATGCGGCCGTCCGCCTTGCCGTTCCATTTGTGGAACGTGTCCTCGATGATCTCGAGATGACGCTGGCCCAGCGCGCGGTCGAGCTGGTAGGGCGCCGGATCGCCAATCTCGGTGCCGACCCGGTCGTGCGCGCGCTCGCCCAGCATGAAGCGCATGCCGGTGTCGGCCAGCGCCCCGGCATAGTGGTCGACGTCGTTGGAATCCTCGAGCGCCAGCGTGGTGCCGCTGCGCAGTGCCTCGAGCGCGCCGAGCAGGGCCATGGTGCGGCGCTCGTCGGGCGTCATGCCGGGCAGCGGAATCGGCGACAGGCCACCCGAGAAGGGCGGCTTGTGCGGCGGCGAGAGGTCCTCGAACACGCCGCGCGCCAGGGTCATGGTGAAGTGCGTGTGGACGTTGGCGAAGCCCGGCATCACCATCTTGCCGGTGCCATCGATCCTCTCGGCCGCCGGAAAGCGGGCCAGCAGCTCGGCGCTCGGGCCGATCGCGGCGATGCGGTCGCCGTCGACGGCGATGGCGGCGCCGTAATGAACGCTGTCGCGATCGTCGACGGTGACGATCGCGGCGTTGTGGATGACCGTGGTCATGGTCTCAGCCCGTCTGGACGCTGGCGCCGCCATCGACGGGCAGCGTGACGCCGGTGATGAAGTTCGCCTCGTCGGACGCCAGGAACAGGGCGGCGTTGGCGACGTCCCAGCCGGTGCCCATCTTGCCGCGCAGCGGCACCTTGGCGTCGCGCTCGGCCTCGACCTGGGCGCGCGTCTTCTTGAACTCGCGGGCGCGCGTGTCGACCGCCATCGGCGTGTTCATCAGGCCGGGCAGGATGACATTGGCGCGGATGCCGTACCTGGCGTTCTGGTAGGCGAGCTGCTCGGTGAAGGCGATCATCGCCGACTTGCTCGCCTTGTAGGCAACGTAGGGGTACGTGGTGATGGCGGCCATCGAGGAGATGTTGACGATGGCGCCGCTCTTCTGCTCGCGCATGATCGGGATCACGTGCTTGCAGGCGAGAATCACGCTCTTGAGGTTGACCGCCATGCAGCGGTCGTAGGCCTCCTCGGTGATCTCCAGAAGCTCGGCATCGCCGCCCGAGATCGAGACGCCGACATTGTTGTGCAGGATGTCGATGCGGCCCCAGCGGGCGTGCGCGTCGGCCACCATGGCCTTCAGCTCGGCATCTCTGGTGACGTCGGCCCGGAAGGCGACGGCAGTGCCCTGGTTCTGGCCGATAAGCGCAACCGTTTCCTCGGCGCTCTTCAGGTTGTGATCGACGCACAGCACCTTGGCGCCCTCGCGGGCGAAGGTCAGCGCGGTGGCGCGGCCGTTGCCGACGCCCTCGCCGGGGCTCTGGCCGGCACCGACGACGATGGCGATGCGATCTTTCAGGCGCATGTCAGCTCACTCCCGGAATCGGATACTGTTGGAGCACTTCCTTGTAGCAGGGCTCGTTGTCGATCTTCATGGTCGCCAGCACGCGCACGACGGCGCAGTAGAAGGCGATGGTCAGCACCAGGTCGGTCATGTGCTCGTTGCTGAGGTGCTGCTTGATCTCGGCGAAGGTCGCGTCGGACATGCCGATGTCGCGCACCATCTCGCGGGCGCCCTTGAGGATCGACCTGGCGAGCGGCTCGAGGTTGCTGGGCTTGCCTTCGGTCTCGGCCATCAGGCCTTCGATATCGGCATCGGTGACGCCGAACTCCTTGCCGATCTTGACGTGGTGGGTGAACTCGTACTCGGAGCGCTCCATCCAGCCGACCTGCAGGATGGCGAGCTCGCGCAGGCGCGGATCGAGCTTGCTCTTGAAGCGGATGAAGTTGCCGATGCCGTTGAAAGCCTTCGCCATGTCGGGCGAGTTGACCAGGAGCTTGTGCAGGTTGGTGTTGCGCTTGAGCATGTCGCGGTACTCGGGCGCGACCTGGTCGGGCTCGAGATAGGGTAGACGGGCCATTCTTCCTCCGGGCTTCATTCGAGAGCTGCTTCACGCCGACCGGCGCGGCCGGGTTCGAGCGATCATCGTAGCATTTGTTGCACCCCCGACGCCGGACGCTCGTCGTTCAGTCCTCGCAGAACGATATTTTTGTTCTCTATCAAGCAATTGACGCTCCACGGAGCGGTGAGCGGCGTTCCATACAGCAACTTTAATACTTGCGCGAAGCGTGTAGGGTGACGCTGCTCGCCTGCGACGATCCGATGCGAGCAGGTGCCACATCGATGACACGTTCCGGCGTCATGTCGCGCGCCCCCGAGAATACCGGGGAGTCCCGAGGATCGCCCAGACCGGAATGCCCGGAAGATGATGAGGAGTGGTTGAGTCATGGCTTTTCCGATCGCGACGCCGGCCAAGCTGATCGGTCAGCTTTACGTCGGGTACTTCGGTCGCGCGGCGGATCCCGCCGGGCTCGACTACTGGGTAAGCCGTTTCAACGACGGCATGTCCCTGCTGGCGATCGCCAATTCGTTTGCCGTGCAGCCCGAGGCGACGTCGCTGTACTCGTACCTGGCAGCGCCATCGCTCGGCGATCCGCACGCCTTCATTGCGGCGATCTACAGCGACCTCTTCAACCGGGCTCCGGACGCAGACGGCCTCGCCTACTGGGTGGATCAACTCACGGTGCACGGGGCGCCGCCGGGGCAGATGGTGCTGGACGTCATCTCGGGCGCCCAGGGCACCGACAGGACGAAGATCGAGAACAAGACCCACGTTGCGGTCGTCTATGCGCAGACATCCGACAGCGCCTTGGACGCCCATGCCGCTGTCGCGTCGGTAACGGATGATCCGGCGACAGTCTTCGCGGTCTTTCATGGCGTCATCTTTACGGGGTTCGGAACTCACCTCATATCGACGACGATGCCGAAACATCCGACCACTTTGGGCGGGTCGTGGGTGCTCGGCGAATTCAACGATATCGACGCACTTGAACTGACGGCCGACAACGCCACGACCAGGTTGTCTGGCAGCTTCGACGACGTGACAATCGTGGGCCTGTCGGGCGGCGTTGGTGTCGGCGAGACGGTGTGGCTCGTGCACGACCCGGCGATCACCACGGGAGTAGTCGGCGTCGACCTTCGCGCGGTGGAGGGGCCGACGGCGGTGTTCAACTCGGGAGGCATGCAGGCGCTGTCGATCATTGGTGGCGTCGGCGCGACCAACATTTTGATCGGCGGCGCGGCGGAAGACACGATCGTGGCCAAGGGCACCGGTCCGGGGTTCGGCTCGAACTTCGTCTGGGGTGGACCAGGCGGAGACATCGAAACCGGCGTCGCCGGCGGCGCGGCCGGTGATGTCGGGACCGTGTTCCTGATCAATGACTGGGCCGAATCGCCGGGCAACGCTCCGCATGGGCCGGACGGGACCGTCGTGCACATCACGAACTTTCACGCCAGCACCGACACGCTGCTGATCAACCCGGCGATGCTGGTGATGGGTGACGTTCCGGTGTTCGTTGGAGATGCGGCGGATTACGGCCAGGCCCTGGCGTTGCTGGCGGGCGGCTTCGCTGCGCAGACCCAAGCGGTCTACCAGCTCGACGACAAGGCAATGTGGATCGACGCCGACAACAACGGTCTGCTGAACGTGCTCGATATCAAGGTGATCGTCGACTTCTCGGGCCCGGGGCTCCCGCCCGGTGCGACCAACTTCGGCAACCTGCTCGGTCTGTTCGACGGCCCGCAGACGACAGCCTACATCGATGCCAGGCTGGCGCCTCCTGTCTCGGGCGACGCGGTCGACCTGATCGGCGTGCCGGGCGATGTCGGCGACAATTCTTCGGCCGGATCCTAGTGGGTTTCCGAGTCGCGCTCCGGTCCCTGGAGCGTGACGCCGCCGTCGATCACCAGTACCTGGCCGGTGATGTAGCGGGCATGGGTGGACATCAGGAAGCGCACGCCATGGCCGATGTCCCAGCCGGTGCCCTCGATCTTCAACACCGAGGCCTTGGCGCGAGTGGCCCGGGCCGCCTCGCTCATGCCGTTGCCACGGGCATAGACCATCGGCGTGTAGACCGGGCCGGGGCAGATGCAGTTGACGCGGATGCGGTCCTTGCCGTGATCCACGGCCATCGCCTGGGTGAGGCCGATTACCGCCGCCTTGGACGTCGTGTAGGTGGTGAGGCCGCGCGGCCGGAGCGCCGAGATCGACGAGATGTTGACGATCGCGCCGCCCTTGGCCGTCTTGATCATCGCCGGGATGGCGTGCTTGCTGAGCAGGAACATCGTCTCGACGTTGACCTGCATGACGCGGCGATACTCCTCGGGCTTCTCGTCGACCACGCTGCCGCGGCTGCCGATGCCGATATTGTTGTCGAGGAAATCGAGGCGGCCCCAGCGGTCGACCGCGGCGTCGACCAGCCGCTTGCACTCCGCCTCCTTGGTCATGTCGCCGGCATGGCTGACCGCCGTGCCGCCCTCGGCCTTGATCATGTCGACCGTGCGCTCGGCGAGCTTCTGGTCGAGATCGGCCACCACCACCTTGGTGCCGGCGCGCGCCAGCAGGATCGCCGCCGCGCGGCCATTGCCGATGCCGTCGCCGGCCGCGCCGCCGCCTGCGACGATCGCCACCTTGCCGGTCAAGCCGGCATCGTCCTCTGGACCTTTCATCGCCACGCTCCCCGGTCTAGGGCCAGCCCACCCTTGGCACCTTGGTCGCTGGGGGCGCGCCACGCCAGTGGCGCGTCAAAGATCGCGCCACGGGAGTGGCGCGCCCCCAGCGCTGATATCTCGCCTCGCCGTTCCGCCCGTCGAGGGCGCCCCAGGCTCATTGCCTGTCCCATTCGATGCGGAACGAATCGCCAGCCGGCTTGATGTAACCCGCGTTCTCGCCGGGAAAGTGCGCCGGGCAGAGCAGCGCATTGCTCTCGACGCAATCCTCGAGGAGCTTGCGGCGCGACCGCGCCGACATCTCCTGGTCGGAGCAGAATTGGCTCGACCAGTCGGGGTGATAGACCTGGATCGGGTGATGCATGATGTCGCCCGAGAAGCAGGCGAGCTTGCCCTTGTCGGCGAGATTGATGGCGATCGAGCCCGGCGTGTGGCCCGGATAGTCCCGGATGGTCAGCATCGGGTCGGGCTGGTGGTCGCTGTCGATCATCACGGCCTTTCCGGCCTCGACCACCGGCAGCACCGAATCGTCGAACGAGCCGTCATTGACCTTGCCGTCGCCCTGCCGGGCGCGCTCGCTTTCCCAATGGGCGTATTCGCGCCTGGCGAACAGGTAGCGCGCATTGGGGAAGGTCGGCACCCAGCGGCCGTTTTCCAGCTTGGTGTTCCAGCCCACATGATCGACATGCAGGTGCGTGCACATCACGAAGTCGACCGATTCGGACGGGCAGCCGCAGGCCCGCAGACGGTCGAGGAACGGCAGCGAGAGATTGTTCCAGGCGGCGTTGTGGCGCTGCTTGCCGTTGCCCAGGCAGGTATCGATGAGGATCGTGTGCCGCCCGGTCTTGACCACCCAGGTATGGACCGAGCCGACCAGCCGGTCGGAGCCCGGCTCGACGTGGACCGGCACCATCCAGTGCTTTTGCGCATCGAAGGCCTGCTGGTCGAAGCGCGGGAACATTCGGTTGGGCCGGAAGCCCGCGGCGCACAGCTCCTCGACCTTCTCGATGGTGGCATTGCCGATGTGGCGCACGGTCATGGCTTCTCCTGGTCGGGGCGATGGGCCGTGGCCCCCTGGCATTGCATTGGAAGCCACAGATGAACACGGATGAACACAGAATGGCTGAGTTTACCGCCCGATTCGGATAACAGGCATCTGTGTCCATCCGTGTTCATCTGTGGCTGCTTCCTTGTGTTGGGGCCTGCCTCCCGGATCCGCAGTGGAGATCGGCTAGAAGGTCACGACGCTGCGGATCGACTCGCCCTTGTGCATCAGGTCGAAGGCGTCGTTGATCCGCTCGACCGGCATGGTGTGGGTGATCAGCGAATCGATGTCGATCTTGCCGTCCATGTACCAGTCGACGATCTTCGGCACGTCGCGCCGTCCCTTGGCGCCGCCGAACGCGGTGCCCATCCACTGCCGGCCGGTGACGAGCTGGAAGGGACGGGTGGAAATCTCCTGGCCGGCGCCGGCCACGCCGATGATCACCGACTTGCCCCAGCCGCGATGGCAGCACTCCAGCGCCTGGCGCATCAGCTTGGTGTTGCCGACGCATTCGAAGCTGTAGTCGGCGCCGCCGTCGGTCAGCTCGACCAGATGGGCGACGAGATCCTTGGCCCCCAGCGTCTCGGGATTGACGAAATGCGTCATGCCGAACTTGCGGCCGAGCGCTTCGCGCCGACCATGCGCGCGCCCTGCACGACGTTGAGGCCGATGCCGCCCAGGCCGAACACCACGACGTTGGCGCCGGGCTCGACCTTGGCGGTGTTGATCACCGCGCCGATGCCGGTGGTGACGCCGCAGCCGATGTAGCAGACCTTGTCGAACGGCGCGTCGGGCCGGATCCTGGCCAAGGCGATCTCGGGCAGGACGGTGTAGTTGGAGAAGGTCGAGCAGCCCATGTAGTGATGGATCTTGCGGCCTCCAATTGAGAAGCGCGACGTGCCGTCGGGCATCACGCCCTGGCCCTGGGTCGTGCGGATCGACGTGCAGAGGTTGGTCTTGCCGCTGAGGCAGCTCTTGCAGGCGCGGCATTCCGGCGTGTAGAGCGGGATCACGTGGTCGCCCTTCTTCAGCGACACGATGCCCGGCCCGACATCGACGACCACGCCGGCGCCCTCGTGGCCGAAGATTACCGGGAACAGCCCTTCGGGATCGCCGCCCGAGCGCGTGAACTCGTCAGTATGGCAGACGCCCGACGCCTTGATCTCGACCAGCACCTCGCCGAATTTCGGACCTTCGAGATCGACCGTCTCGATCTCGAGGGTCTTGCCGGCCTCGTAACAGACCGCCGCCTTTGTCTTCACGCTTCGCTCCTCCGCCCGGGCGGCGAACCCTAGAGCAGGCGGACGGTCACCGTCTACGCCGTGACGGTCCTCGTGCGAAATTACCCGCGTCAGGCGGTGACGCTCGGTAACTTGTGCGTGCTCTGGTTTTTCGCCAGCAGGGCCGCCGGCTCGTTGAGCTCCCAGTGCCAGGGCTCCCGATTGACCGTGCGCACGAAGCCGAACGACGTCGCATGCCTGGCGAGCCAGTCGTAGATCGGCGTGCCGGCGCCGCCGGTGACGGCGATGTCGAGCGCGATGCCGTTCTGGTGGTTCGAGTGCCCCGGCGGCGCCGCGAGGTTGAAGCCCGGCAGGCCCTGCGTGAAGCCCTGGTGCAGGATCTGCTGCTCGGGGTACGAACGGAAACCGCTGTTGATCGCCACGGTGATGCCGTCCGCCCTGGCTGCCGCGACCATCCTCAGATAGGGCTCGACCGTGTCGAGGGTCATGCGCTCGATCTCCAGCCCGCTGTCGAGGATCTCGACGAGATCGACCTGTCCCTTGTAGGTGCCGTTCACCCAGACCGCGTTCGTCCCGAACTTGTCGGATACATCCTTCGCCGGCAGGAGCCCGAGCGTCTCGTTGACGAATGAACCCGCGAAGTTGCGCGTCGACGTCCAGCCGTGGACGGTTGCGCCGTCCGGCGACGTCGCCAGGGCAAAGACGATCCTGGCCTTGCTGCCGATCGGCAGGGTCCTGACCTCCTTCACGTGAACCCGGGTGTCCTTTGGGATGCGTTTCGGTCCGGGCACGAAGCTCGCCAGGTCGGCGGCGTCGCGGATTCGGGCATCCGGATCCGATACGGTGAAGGTCTTGCCGATATGGCTCGCGGCGAAAGGCATGACTTTCCTCCCCTGCCGTGCAGGCTCAGCATCGCACGGCATGCGGAGCGCCACTGCGGCGCTGCAACCCTTGCGAAAGTGAGGAGCCTTTGCCGCGGCCGGGGCAAAGTCAAGCCAATGGGAGCAGCTCGCTACTCCGCGGCTGTCGCCGTCATCGGCGCCGTTCCGCGCTCGCGCATCAGGTTGCCGGCGAGTTCCTTCCTGCCCGCCCGGTATTGCGCCACCAGCCGCCGGCAGAGCTCGGCCGCCGTCGGGATGTCGGCGATGTTCCCGACTCCGTGGCCTGCCGTGTAGATGTCCTTCCAGCGCTTCTTGCTTTCTCCGGCGGCAACGATCTTGCCGGGGAGCGTGGTGCGCAGCACGTCGAGATCGACGCCGGCGGCGAGCAGGCTCGGCGTCAGCCAGTTCGCCGGCGCGCCGTCGATCGATGCGGAGAGGAAAACGTCGGTGGCGCGCGTGCGGACGATCATTTCCTTGTGCGCCGCCGCCGCCATCGCCTCGCTCGTGGCGATGAAACGCGTGCCGATATAGGCGAGATCGGCCCCCATCGCCTCGGCCGCGAGCACGTCGCGTCCGGTGGTCAGCCCGCCCGCCAGCACGATTGCGAAATGGTCGCCGAGCTGGCGCACCTCGTTCATCAGGGCGAACGGGTTGATCGTGCCGGTATGGCCGCCGGCGCCGCCCGCCACGGCGATCACGCCGTCGACGCCGGCTTCCAGGGCCTTCTCGGCATGGCGATGGTTGGCGATGTCGTGCAGGGCGACGGCGCCCCAGCCGTGAATGCGCTTGATTGCGTCGCCCGGCGCGCCCTTGGAGGTGAGCACGACCGGTACCTGGTACCGCTCGACCAGCTCGAGGTCGCCCGGATAGCGCGGGTTGGACGGGTGCACGACCAGGTTGACCGCCCACGGCGCGGGCTTCGCACCCGCATCCTCGAGCTTCTTCATGCCGTCGCGCATCTGGTCGAGCCAGGCCTGGAACTCCTCGCGGCTGCGTGTGCCGTGCGCAGGGAAGCTGCCCATGATGCCTTCGCTGCAGCAGGCCAGCGTCAGGGCCGGGTTGGAGACCAGGAACATCGGCGCGGCAATGACGGGAATCGTCATGCGCTCCATGAGCTTGTGCACTTCAGGCCGTGGCATGCGCGGTGTTTCCGATCGCTATGGAGTTTCATTGTCCTCCCCAGCGAAGCTGGGGAGGTGTCGCCGCCTGCCCTGAGCGAAGCCGAAGGGTCTTACGGCGACGGAGGGGTCATGAGCCATCGGCCCCGCCGTCTCCCGTGACTCATGACCCCTCCGTTCGCGTCGGCGTCTTGGCCGCGGAGCGGCCAAAGAGCCCCTAGACGCGGACACCTCTATGAAAATGCGCCGCAGTCGAGGTGTGCAGGGAGCGCGCCACTCCGTGGCGCTCATAGGGGCCGGTCGTCCAGGCTGCCGACCGTATGAAGAGCATAAGCGCCACGGAGTGGCGCGCTCCCAGCTGGGGAAGAGAATGACATGAGCATTCAAACGTCTCCGATCGCGGGCGTCGTCGACGTCACGCCGGAGTCTTTCAATCTTGCCAGCTCGGCGTCGCCGTAGCCCAAGAGCTCGCGCAGAATCTCGTCGGTGTGCTGGCCGAGCTCGGGGGCGGCGCGCTCGATGGTGATGCCGCGCCCGTCGAGCCGATAGGGCAGTCCCTTGACCAGCCAGCCGTTCTCGTCGCGCACCAGGGTAGCGCCGGCGAGCGCACCATCGGCCAGCAATTCGCTGCCGTCGCTGCAGGGCGCCGCTGCGATGCCCCGGGCGAGCAGGGCGGCTACAGCGGCGCCGCTGTCGCGGGCGGCGCAGAAGGCGTCGAGCGACGGGTCGGCGCTGTCGAGCGTGACGGCGATCCAGCGCCCGTCGGCGCAGCGATAGGCATCCTGCTGGACCACACCCGCCTCGCCGTTGTCGCGCGGGGTGAGCCGATAGGCCGGATCGGCCGCGGCGGCGAGAATCTCCTCGCCCAGGGTGAACGAGGCGACCTCGCGCTGCGAGAAATCGAGGAAGCAGCCCTTGCCGCTGCGCCGCGCCTCCATGACGGCGGTGATGACGATGCCGGTGGCGAACAGCGACACGATCTGGTCGGGATAGTTGACGTCCATGCCGGAGATGCGCGGCTCCTCGCCTTCGTATCCGGTGATCGAGGCGATGCCCGACGTGGCGTCGAGGGTCGAGCCGAACGACACGTTCATGCGCTCCGGCCCGGTGTCGCCCTGGCTCGAGATGGCGGCGAACACGAGACGCGGGTTGCATTCCTTCAGGGCGGCGTAGCCGAGACCGGCGCGATCGAGAACGCCGCGGCGGAAATTCTCGACCACGACGTCACATTGCTTCGCGAGCTCGCGGATCACGCGCTGGCCTTCGGGATCCTTGAGGTTGAGCGCCAGCCCGCGCTTGTTGCGGTTGGTGAACCTGAACGGCGGCGAGCGGTTCCACCAGCCGTCATCGTTGTCCATCTTGCCGACGACGCGGAAGGGATCGATGTAGGCGCCCGATTCGATCTTGATCACGTCGGCGCCGAGGTCGGCCAGCATGGCCGAGGTGTTGGCGCCGGCGGTCAGCAGGCCGAAATCGAGCACGCGCACGCCGTTCAGGGGGCCCTTCATGCCGCGAGTTCCGCCTGCTCGAGGGAAGGGGCCGGCCGCGGCGCGAAGGAGCGGCCGTTCCACTGCACCGGAAGCTGCGGCATCAGGAGCCGGTCGGCTGTTGGATGAGCCACCTCGGCCAGGAAGGAGCGCGCGAGATACTGCTCGTTTGCCAGCAGCTCGGCCGGTGTGAAGATCGGCCCGAACGGCACGCCCTTGGCTTGCGCCGTTCGTCCGATCTCCTCGCGGCTCTTGTCGGCGAACCAGGGGGTCAGAATCTCGTAGAGCGCGGCGATATGCTGGCGCCGGCCGGCGCGCGTCGCAAATCTCGGATCCTCGAGGCGTGGGTCGGCGATCAGGCGGCGCAGCGCCGGCCACTGGGTGAGGGTGTAGACGACGGCGACATGGCCGTCGCGACAGGGCACGACCTGGAACTCGGAGTTGCGGCCCTCGCGACCGGGCGAGGCGCCGGTGGCGGCCGCGCCCGACGCCGCCTTCCAGTTCACCCATTGCACGACCTCGGCCAGCGAGACGCGCACGGCGGGGGCACGCTGGCCGGCCTCGCGCGCGGCGAGCGCCGCGGCGAGCCCGGTGAAAGCCGTCAGGCCGGCCGCGTAGGAGGCCTGGTGCCCGCCGAGCTTCAGCGGCTTGCGCGCCGGCTCGCCGATCATGTGCATCAGCCCGCCCAGAGCCTGGAGGACGAGCTCGCTCACCGGACGCGTTGCCGCATCCATCTCGACCGGGAAGGCCGCGATCTCGATCGGCGTTGCGCGACTTGTGCGCGCCAGCGACGCGACGGAGGCCGGTTCCTCGAACAGGACGGCGTCGGCCTTGCCGAGCAGGCGCTGCAGGCTGGCGCGACCGCTCTCGCTGTCGAGGTCGAGCACCACGGAGCGCTTCGAGGTGTTGAGGAAGTGGAAGAGGGCGCTTTCGCCGGTCGGAAGCAGCGGCGGCATGCGACGCACCGGATCGCCCCCCGGCGGCTCGATCTTGAGCACGGCCGCCCCGAGATCGGCCGCGATCTTGCCGGCAAGCGACGTCGCCAGCCGCAGGCAGGGGGCGACAGGCCGATCGTTCACCTCGACGAGGGTGAAGCGGGCAAGGGGCAACGACAGGGGTTCGCTCGGCACGGTGCGATCATCGAAAATATTCGAAGAGGCTGCAACCGAATCGCTGGGAGCGTGCCCTGGCAAAATACAAGCTCTCCCGCTGGGAGCGCGCCGCTCATAGGCGCTAGCGTTGGCCGGTCCGGCAAAGTCCTCATCCTGAGGAGGTCGCGTAGCGACCGTCTCGAAGGATGGGCGACACACGAGATCGCTGGAAAGCCGGCGTTGCAGCACGCGATTTGTTGCCGACCAAAGGGCGAAGATGACTTCGCCCGAATCGAGAAGCGACCCCGTCATCCTGAGCAAGCTCCCCTCCTCGCCAAAGGGCGAAGGTTACTTCGCCCGAATGGAGACGCCGCACTGCGCGCGACTCCTCAGGGTGAGGAGGGGAGCGCATCGAAGGACAGGCCGCTCCCAAGTGTGAGGCCCTCAGTAAAGTTAGCGCCCATGAGCGCGCCACTGGTGGCGGAGTTTACTCCG
>LNFM01001707.1_pt1 | contig 60338 bp, 54 predicted proteins | sample 596031 | NCBI WGS metagenome assembly LNFM01 (sample SAMN04254537, study PRJNA301005) | activated carbon metagenome | isolation source: dual media filters at the Ann Arbor, Michigan drinking water treatment plant | place: USA: Ann Arbor | reverse complement strand
TATCCGTCGTCAGGCCGAGGAGACGCTCAGCCGATGGATTGGCCAGCCGAATGGTTCCAGCAGCGTCGATGCCGATGACACCGGCGCTGACCCCGGACAGCATCGCTTCCATGAAGCGACGGCGTTCATCGAGCTGATCGTTGACCGCGACGAGAGCACTGCGCTGGCGATCGAGTTCGCGGGTCATCAGGTTGAAGTCGTTGGAGAGGCGCCGCAGATCGCCTTCGCCGCGATTGAGCGGCAGCTCGACGCTGAGATCACCTTTGGCCACCTGCTGTGCCGCGCGGATCAGACGCCGGATCGGCGCGACAAGCTGGCTCGCAAACCACAAGCCGACCCAGATCGCCGCCAGCACGCCGGTGAGCGAGATCATGAAGTACATGAGGCCGTGGACGAGCTTCAGGCCGCCACGCGCCCGCAGCAGCCGCTCGTACTCGGCGACCCCCGCCTCAGTGCGTCGCAGATGACCGACGACGCGCGGACTGACGCGGCGGGCGCCATAAAGATAGTGACCGGGATAGCGGGCGAGTTTGGTGACGGCGGCGATGCGGTAGGTGGCGGTCGGCATCAACAGTGGAATGTGACCGGCTTCCGCCTGCGCAATCGTCGTGTCACCCGGCGGTTCGTAGGTGATCCCGCCGTTCATCGCCGATGAAAAGACAACCACACCCTTGGCGTCGATGACGGCGACGAGCGCGAGGTCTCGCAGCCCCGCCTGAGCCACGACAAGATTGCGCCACGCATCGTCCTTGCCCGGCTCCACCGCGCCGGCCGGTGCGGCGTCGTCGAGATCCTTGGCCATGTTGACGATGTCGGTGCGGATCACTTGGCCGTGCTCAGCGACGTAAGCGCGAGCGACGTCCAGCGAATTGGCGACGATCGTCCGTGTTCGAGCCGCGAACCAGTTATCGAGCGATCGCGAAAAAGTCGTCGTCGCGGCGAGCGCCAGCAGTAGGGCGGGCAAGGCCGAGATCAGCGTGAACAGAACGACAATGCGGATGTGGACACGCGCGCCCGCCATCTTGCTGCGCCAGGCGCGCCACAGCCCATAGGCCTGTGCGCCGATCACCGCCAGCATGGCAATGATCACCACCACGTTGACCATCAGCACCAGGAGCACGACGTCATTGCGCGGCGCGATCGGTGTGAGGCCGGTGAGGATCAAGTACGTCGCCAAACCGGAGACCAGCGACAGCACGACGATCGCGAGGCCGAACCAGAACGCACGCGGGCTCGAGCCTGGCAGTCCCGATTCGGGCACACCGGAAAGGATCGAACGCCGAGCGATTGTGTCCTGAGTACCCATACTCTTATTCGGTTCCTGGCCGACGCCGCGTGATCTTGCGATCCGTGCCGGCGCCTCTCTAGAGAGCGGGCGATTGAGCGAGTGCGCATGTGGCAACGGCATCACCGTCTTCCACGCGCAACAAAACCCAAATCCCTACAACACATTAGGACAGGTACGATCGCCAACAGGTGGTCATTCGCGGCCCACTGCGGCGGCGCGGCCCTGTGTTGCCCTCACGCCTCGGACGCCAATATGCCACATAATGTGACTTTCTGGCGACTAACCGTTGTCACACCTTTGTGTGACGCTCCGGAGCATATTTTTGTGGATATCTGCGCCGAGGTTCAGGGCGCCAATCAAGCCTGGGGACCCTTGAAGACCTGGATATCGAGGCTCTGAATTTTCTCGCGCAGGGTATTGCGGTTGAGGCCGAGAAGTTCCGCCGCGCGGATCTGGTTACCCCGGGTTGCGGCGAGTGCCGCGGTGATTAGCGGCATCTCGACCTGACGCAGGATACGCCGGTAGAGGCCGGGCGGGGGCAAATCCTTGCCGAAGCCGGCGAAGTGGCGCCCGAGGTAGCCCTCGACGAGCTCGGAGAGGCCGCGGGAGCTATTCGCATCCGAATCCGGCTCATGCGCCGGCGGGAGGAGTTCGGCGAGTTCCCCATCGACGATCTCGGCGCTGATCGTGTCTTGCGAGTAGAGCGCGGCGAGCCGGCGGACCAGGTTCTCGAGCTCGCGGACGTTGCCCGGCCAGGAATACTTGCGCAGCCGGTCGAGGGCGGCCGGCGCCAACGACTTCTGGCCGAGCCCCTCGCGAACCGCGACGCGGAGGAAGTGTCGGGCGAGGTCACCGATGTCCTCGGCGCGCTCACGCAGCGGCGGCAGACGAACCGGCACGACGTTGAGGCGATAGTAGAGATCCTCGCGGAAGGCGCCCTGCTGCATCTGGTGGCGCAGATCGCGATGGGTGGCTGCGATAATTCGCACATTGGTCTTGATCGGCGTGCGGCCGCCAACCGTGGTGTATTCGCCCTCTTGTAGCACGCGCAGGAGCCGCGTCTGCGCCTCGAGCGGCATGTCGCCGATCTCGTCGAGGAACAGTGTGCCGCCTTCCGCCTGCTCGAAGCGGCCCTGGGTGCGCACCTGCGCGCCGGTGAAGGCGCCCTTCTCGTGGCCGAACAGTTCGCTTTCGATCAGCTCGCGCGGAATTGCCGCCATATTGAGCGCGACGAACGGCCCACTGCGGCGCTTGGAGAAGTCGTGCAGCACCTTGGCGACCAGCTCCTTGCCAGTGCCGGATTCGCCGGTGATCATGACGGTGAGGTCGGTCTGGGTCAGGCGCGCAATGACCCGGTAGATCTCCTGCATCGCCGCCGAGCGGCCGATCAGCGGCAGCTCCTCGCCGTCGCCTTCGGGACTGCGCTCGCGTTTGCGGCCCGGCTCGGAGAGCGCGCGCCCGACGACGCCGACCAACTCCGAAAGATCGAACGGCTTCGGCAGATATTCGTAGGCGCCCTTTTCCGCTGCGGTGATCGCCGTCATCAACGTGTTCTGCGCGCTCATCACGATGATCGGCAGCTCTGGCCGCGCTTTCTTGATCCGCGGAATGAGGTCGAACGCATTCTCGTCGGGCATGATCACGTCAGTGATGACGACATCACCCTCGCCTTGCGACACCCAGCGCCAAAGCGTTGCGGCGTTTCCGGTCGCACGCGGTGAATATCCGGCTCGCGCCAGCGCTTGATTCAACACCGTTCGGATGGCGGCATCGTCGTCGGCAATGAGGATGGTTCCACGCGGCATCGATCAATCGCCTCTTCTGGTGGGTCCGTCAGCCTGCTCGTGCATGGGCAGGAGGACGCGAAACACGGTTCTGCGGGGTTCGCTGTCACACTCGATGATGCCGCCGTGGTCGCCGACGATCTTGGCAACCAGCGCGAGGCCGAGGCCGGTGCCCGTCCGCTTCGTCGTGACGAACGGATCAAACAAGTGCGACTTCACGGATTCGGCGATGCCGGGACCACTGTCCTCGACTTCGATCATGAGTGGCAGCGAGACGCGGGCCTGGGTGCCCGGCACCGACAGGCGGACACCGGGTCGGAAGGCGGTCGTGAGAACGATGCGGCCGCCGTCACGGGTCTCACTCACGGCTTCGGCCGCGTTCTTGACGAGGTTGAGGAAGGCCTGGACGAGTTTGTCGCGATTGCCGGGGATGGGCGGCAGGGACGGGTCATACTGCTCGGTGATGCGGACACCGCGCGCAAAGCCGCTCTCGGCAATGCGCTTCACATGGTCGAGCACGGAATGAATGTTGACCGGCTCGATCGCGAGCGGCCGCTCGTCACCGAACACTTCCATGCGGTCGACGAGGTTGCGAATGCGATCGGTTTCCTCGCAGATCAGGCGGGCGAGCGCGCGATCCTCATCGGAAAGCGCCGGCTCGAGAAGCTGCGCGGCACCGCGAATGCCCGACAACGGATTCTTGATCTCGTGCGCGAGGACAGCGGCGAGGCCCGATACCGACCGCGCAGCCGCGCGATGTGTCAGCCGACGCTCGATCATCTGCGCCATCGACCGCTGCTGAAGCATCAGCAGAACCAGATCGGGCGCGTCGGGCAGCGGGCCGCCGTAGATGTCCACGAGGCGTGGCGCCTGAATCTTCGGAGTCGAAATCAGCACGCCGTACTCGTTGACGGTGGTGCCGTTGCGAGCAACTTGGCGAGCGAGCGCGATCAGCGGGCAATCATCGCTGACGATGACGCCGAGCTGCTGGCGCTTGAGGACAGCCTGGCTCGATTGAAAGAAGGTTTCGGCCGCGACGTTGGCGTAGATGACCCGCTCGTCGGCGGCGAGCACGAGGATCGGATGCGGCAGCGCACCAACCAGCACGTCGTGCTCGATGTGGCGCCGCGTCGTGAGCGGCGGCAGCGGCGGCACCCGCTCGGGCTTTCTGTCGGCGCTCATGCGGCTGCCCTCCTGTCCTCCGGATAGGACCGGTAGAAGCGCTCAAGTCCTGCGAGAAGGCGTGCGGGGTCGGCCTCGGTGCACAGGATCTTACGATTGGCCTTGACGATCTCGGCTTCGGCGCCGCTGGTCTCGAGATACCAGCCGACGTGTTTGCGCGCATTCTTGAGCCCGAGGAACGCGCCATAGTGCGACAGCATCGCTTCGACGTGCGCACTCGCGATGTTGCTCTGTTCGGCAATCGACGGCGGGCCGGGATCAATGCCGGTGTCGAGGAAGGCCGCGACTTGTGCCGGCAGCCACGGCGCGCCATAGGCGCCGCGTCCGATCATGACACCGTCGGCACCCGATTCCGCGAGTGCCGTGGCCGCGTCGTGCGGCGTGCGAATGTCGCCGTTGACGATAACGGGAATGGAGACTGCATCCTTGACTCGGGCGACGAACGACCAATCGGCAGTGTCCTTGAAGAACTGGCAACGCGTACGGCCATGCACGGTGACGAGTGCGACGCCGGCCGCCTCGGCGCGCCGCGCGAGCTCCGGCGCATTGAGATTGGCGTGGTCCCAGCCCATTCGCATCTTCAAGGTCACGGGCACGCGCACCGCGCCGACCACGGCTTCGACCAATCCCGTGGCGTGATCGAGATCGCGCATCAATGCGCTGCCGGAGAGCTTGCCGGTGACCTCGCGGGCGGGGCAGCCCATGTTGATGTCGATGATGTCGGCGCCGAGCCCTTCCGCAATGCGGGCACCTTCGGCCATCCACTTCGCTTCGCGCCCGGCCAACTGCATGGCGAAGGGACGTTCGCCCGAAAATTCGGTCCGGCGGAGCACGTCACGGCGCTCACGCACCAGTTCTTCGCTGGCGATCATCTCCGAGACGACAAGCCCCGTCCCAAGCCGGTGTGCGGCCTGCCTGAAAGGCAGATCCGAAACGCCCGACATCGGGGCCAGCATCACGCGGTTAGCGAGGCGGATCGGGCCGATCGCAAGGGGCGGCGCAGCACCATCGCCTGGCCTGAGACTGCTTGCCTCACGGCTCCTGGAATTTGAGCACAACTGCTCGTCCATCCTGCCTGCCTTGTTTTTGAGCACTAACGAGAGTTGCCCATTCTTTGTTCAAGCTAGATAAAGGGCCGGACTTTCGCAAGTGCGAAATTGCAGCGCAATGTGCGCCCATTGCATGTCGGGTGCTGCCGGGCCTATGACCAACGGGGAAAACCCCGGCACGTCACCCAATTCCAGCGGCAGGCGCCTGATCCTCTGGCGCCGCTCGATTTCGAGGCAGGCAACGGTGTCAACTATAGCGATTGTCGTCGCCGCCGGACGCGGCAGCCGCGTCGGCGATGCCGCAGACGGCCCGAAGCAGTATGCTGACCTCGGGGGCATCCCGATGCTCGCCAAGACGCTTCAAGCCCTTGCCAATAATGACACAATAGATCGTCTACTCGTCGTCATTCACCCTGACGACATGACCCGATACAAGGCTGCAGCGCCGTCGATGGGAGGAAAATTGATGCCGCCGGTTCACGGTGGCGCCACCCGCCAGCAATCGGTCCGGCTTGGCCTCGAGGCCCTCTCCCGACTGGCGCCACCCCACGCCCCGCAGCGGGTCCTTATTCACGACGCGGCGCGGCCGTTCCTCGCACCTGCGCTGATCGACCGCGTGCTGGCCGCGCTCGAGTCATCGCCCGCGGCCCTGCCGGGACTGGCAGCCACGGATACGCTAAAGCGCGTCGACGCCTCTGGAACGATCGCTGGCACAGTGGACCGGGCAGGCCTTTGGCGAGCCCAGACGCCACAAGGATTTCACTACCCTGCGATCCTTGCGGCGCATCGAGCGGCAAGCGCGGCAGGACTAAACGAATTCACCGACGATTCGACGCTTGCCGAATGGCACGGAATACCTGGCGTGCTCGTGGAGGGCGACGCCCGCAACACCAAGATCACCACTGCGGAGGAACTGGCCTTGGCACAACAGCTCAGCGGGACGGGCGGGGCTGCGATTACCGATGTCCGCCATGGCACCGGCTACGACGTCCATCGCTTCTGCGCAGGTGACGAAGTGTGGCTATGCGGCGTCCCGGTCCCGCACACGCACGCACTCGACGGCCATTCCGATGCAGATGTCGGATTGCATGCACTGACGGACGCACTGCTGGGCGCCATCGCCGACGGAGATATCGGCAAACATTTCCCGCCGAGCGACGCGCAATGGAAAGGCGCACGCTCCGAAGTGTTCCTCGCTGACGCCGCGCGCCGCGTCGCCGCAGCCGGCTACGAGATCGGCAACATCGACGTGACACTGATTTGCGAGGCGCCACGCATTGGGCCGCACCGCGACGCAATGCGGGCCGAAATGGCGCGCATCCTCGGCATCGACGTCACCCGCGTCGGCGTCAAGGCGACGACAACGGAAACCCTCGGCTTCACCGGGCGCCGCGAGGGAATAGCGGCTATGGCGAGCGCGACTGTGCTTCGCCGGGGCTGAACCCGCCACCATTCGAACAGGCGGGATCGATCGATCACGCGCTCTTCTGCACCTCTTCGACGCGCTGCTGCAGCGGCAGCTCGATCACGAAGGTTGCCCCCTCGCCGGGCCGGCCATCGGCATCGATCGTGCCCTGGTGGCGCTCGACGATCTTGCGCACGGTCGCGAGACCGACGCCCGTGCCCTCATATTCAAGACGTCCGTGCAGGCGCTGGAAGATCGTGAAGATCTGCTCCTTGTAGCGATTGTCGAAGCCGATCCCGTTGTCGGTGACCTCGATGCGCACGCGCGGGCCATGAAGTCCGTAGAACTCGTCGTTGCCGCCGACCGTGCACTTGATGTTGATCCTCGGTGCCACGTCCGCCTTGCGGAACTTGAGCGCGTTGGCGAGCACGTTCTGAATGAGCTGGCGCATCTGCGTCGCGTCGGCATCGATCAACGGCATCGGATCGGCGGTGATCACTGCGCCCGACTCCTCGATGCGGATCTGCAGGTCCGAGAGCACACCCGCGAGCACGTCGTCGAGCGCGACCCGCCCGAACGGCTTGCCCTTGGTCGTCACCCGCGAATAGTCGAGCAGATCGTTGATGAGCCTGCGCATGCGCGCGGCGGCATTCTGCATCCGATCGAGGAACATCCGCCCGTCGTCGGGCAGGTCCTTGCCATAGCGCGTGAACAGCCGGTCGCCGAACGCCTCGATCTTGCGCAGCGGCTCCTGCAGGTCGTGCGAGGCGACGTAGGCGAAGTCCTGCAGCTCCCGGTTGGAGCGTTCGAGCTTGAATGTGTAGTCGCGCATCTGCTGCGCGGTTCTCTCGTTTTCCGTCACGTCGAGACAGGTCGCGATCGTGCCGCCGTCGGGCATTGGCTGGCTGACGACGTCGATGGCACGGCCGTCGCGCAGATGCTGCTTGAACGTCCTGCGTACCCTGAGCTGTGTCGGATCGGAACGCTCGGCAAGCGCACGCCTGGCCTCCTCCTCCGAGAAGTTCCCGAGCTCGGCACTATGCTTCATGATGTCGGCGAGCAACGCGCCGGGCTTCACGATGTCCGCCGACATGCGGTACATTTCAAGATAGCGGCGATTGCAGATGATCAGGCGCTGATTGGCGTCGTACATCGCCAACCCTTGCAGCATGTTCCCCAACGCCGCATCGAAGTGCATGTTCTGCGACGCCAGGCGCGCGTTGAGCTTCTCGCGTTCCGTGACATCTTCGTGCGTGCTGACCAGACTGCCATCGGGCATCGGCAGACGCACGACGGCGATCGAGCGCCCGTCAGCCAATGGGAGGACCTGCGAAACCTTCTGATTGAAGGTGTCGACGCCATCCTTCACGAATTTCTGGCGATCCGCGTTGCCGTAAACTCCTGTCGCCAGCCGAGCCTCCAGGATCTCGTTCAGGCTGGTGCCGGGCGCAATGTGCTCCATCTTCAGGCCGTAGATCTCTGCGTAGCGGTAATTGGCGAACACCACCCGCTGGTCGGCATCGAACAGGCAAAGCCCCTGTGACATGTTGTCCAGGAGAACGTCGAACATGGCATTGCGTGAGTGCAGATCGCGCGTCAGCCGCAGCAGGTCGGCCTCGCGCTCTTTCATCTGCGTGATGTCGGCGCGGGTCTGGACGCATCCGCCATCACTGGTCCGTGTCTCGCTGATCCGCAACCAGCGACCATCCGCCATGAGGACTTCGATCGGCTCCGTCGGATTGCGATGCCAATCGAGCCGGGCCTGGATATGCGCCTCGGCCGTCGACCCGGTCAGATCGATGGCACCACGCCGGATTTCCTCGCGGAGCAGCGCCTCATAGGATGCGCCCGCCTTGATCATTTCCGCGATGAAACTGCGGGTCTCGATATATTTCCTGTTGAACACCGTCAGGTGGTCGTCGCCGTCGAACAGGGCGAAGCCTTCAGCCATCACGTCGAGCGCGTGCATCATGCGCTGGCGGGCGTTCGCCGCCATCTTGGCGAACTGGACGTTGAGATCGGTGACGGCATGCGACGGCTCGAGTTCGCGGACCGTTTCGACCAACGTGCCACTCGGCAGACACCGGCGATGCATTTCGAGAAGCTTGGCGTCCGACGTGACATAGCGGAAGCCATCGCTGGTGCCGGCCACGATCGACGCGGCTACGGCGGCCATCCGTGCCTCGACCTCGTCCGGCGCCAGGTCCAATCGCTGAAGCACCAGGCGAACGAGGTCCATTAGCGGGGTGCCGGCAACGACTTCCTCGGGCTTATGGCCGCGTAGCACCCGGTAGCGCTCGTTGCAGGCCAGAAGCCGCAAATCCTTGTCGAACATGGCCAGTCCGACATTCGCGCCGGCAAGCAGCGCCCCCGCCTCACCCGCCAAGGACGCCTCGGACACGTGCTCGTCATGACCGGGAGCCCCCGCCCCGGAAACAGGCACGATATTGCTCAGACCGGTATTCATCGCTGTCCCCTTGCCCCCAAGATCGCTCGAAAACAGATAAAGTGGCATACGGCCATTAAGAACTGCTAAGCGGGACACATACGATCCGACCGCGTTGCCTATGCCCACATTCGCCGGGTTGACCGTGGGGCCGGATTTCTCCACGCTGCCGCAGCGTTGAGCGGACGAATCGTCACGGTGCCGCCGCCGCCCCGCTCCGCTACAGCAGCCGCGCGCGGTTTGGTAGCCGCCCGCCCTCGCCTCTCAGCCAATGCCCCGGACAGGAGGGAGCGTGACGACGACCACTACCGCGCCTTCCCCCGCATCCTCGGCGGGCGTCCGATCCAACCTGCTCAAGCGGTTTCTCGACGACTGGGTGCTGCCCCGATGGCGCTCGCTGATCTACACGCTGGTGCTCACGGGACTGCTCGCCGCGGTCACCGGCCTCTACCCGATGGTGATCAAGTATTCTTTTGATTCGCTCGTGAAGGGTACCATGGGGCCCTTGCCCTTGGTCCTGGCCGCGATCGTTTCCGTGACGGCGGCCCGAGCCATCCTCCTCTATATTCACGCCATCGCCGCCAACCGTGTCGTCCTGCGGATGACGACCGACATCCAGAAGGTGGCCCTTCAACATCTCATAAGCGCTGACTTCGCGCGGCTGTCCCGAGACACGCCCGGCCGCCTCGTGTCGCGGTTGACCAACGACATCCTGTTCATCCAGCAGGCCGCCCAGTCTGGCCTGATCGGTTCGGTCCGCGACGGTCTGTCGATTTTCGCGCTCGCAATCGCGATGATCTATCTGGACTGGGTGATGTCGCTCATCGTCCTCGGGATCTATCCGCTGGCGATCCTGCCGGTCATGGCACTTGGACGACGCCTGCGGCGGGTGGCAAAACAAACCCAGGCGCAGGTCGGCGACATGACTTCGCTACTGACCGAAAACCTGTCGAGTGCGCGCCTCATCAAGACGTACCGGCTCGAGAGCTATGCCGCGTCGCGCATGAACGCGAGCTTCGAGAAGATCCTGTCGCTGCGCATGAAGGCCGTCCGCAACCGCGCACGCCTCGACCCGACGCTCGAAGCCCTCGGCGGATTGGCAGTTGCCGGCGTCATCGCGTTCGCCGCCTGGCGGATCGGCACGAGTGGCGCGAGCCTCGGTGATTTCATGGGCTTCGTCACGGCCATGCTCATGGCGTCGCAACCGGTCCGCGCCCTCAGCAATATTTCGACCCGCGTCCAGGAGGGCCTCGCCGCGGCCGAGCGCATCTATGACCTGCTCGACGAGAAGCCTCGAATTATCGATGCTCCCGATGCCCTGCCGCTGATCGTCACCAAAGGCGACGTCAGCTTCGAAAACGTCAGCTTCGGCTACGATACCCCAGATGACCGCAAGGCGCTGCACGACATCGATCTCACCATTCCCGGTGGCAGCGTCGCCGCCTTCGTCGGCAGTTCCGGCGCCGGCAAAACCACGCTGCTCAATCTGGTGCCGCGCCTCTTCGATGTCGATCGCGGCCGCATCCTCATCGATGGGCAGGATATCCGCCACGTGACGGTCTCGAGCCTGCGCGGCGCGATCGCGGTGGTGAGCCAGGACGTCGCCCTCTTCGACGATACGATCCGCGCCAACATCGCGCTTGGGCGACTCGGAGCAAACGATGCCGAAATCGTCGCTGCCGCGCGCGCAGCGGCGGCGCACGACTTCATCATGGAACAGCCAAACTGCTACGACACCGTCATCGGCGATCGCGGACTCAAGCTGTCAGGTGGTCAGCGCCAGCGCCTGGCCTTGGCACGCGCGATTCTGATGGATGCGCCGCTTCTGCTGCTCGACGAAGCAACCAGCGCGCTCGATTCCGAATCGGAACGGCTGGTCCAAGAGGCGCTCGCCGAATTCACCAAGGGCCGGACGACGCTGGTCGTCGCCCACCGCTTATCGACTGTCCGGAGCGCCGACTTGACCTGCGTATTGGAGCAAGGCCGGATCGTGGAAATGGGCACCCACAGCGAACTTGTTGCCGCCGGTGGTAGCTATCAGCGGCTGTTGCGCACACAGCTTGTGGATGTAGGCCCGCCCAACACCGAGCAACTCGAGCAGGCGCGCCCCTGACAATTATCGCGAGAAGCCAAGTGCCCGCGCAGCGCGCCGATGCCAGCGCCCGGTCCGGAAACTAGCGGTCAACGCCGCCGGATCGTAGACCGTGTCGAGCCATGTCGTGAACGCGATCGGCTCACGGGCATTGTGTTCCAGATAGTGGTCGAAGAAGTGATCAAGCACGCCGGTCTTGGTCATACGGATGTGGCCGTAGCGCAAGCCTAACTGTCGGCGCGCTTCGGCAACCGGGACACCTTCGCGCAGGATCAGGTAGAGGCCGCAGAACAGGCCAGTACGATCGGATCCGGATTTGCAGTGGATCAGTGTCGGGCCGTCGATCGCTGCAATCGCCTCGCGGATGCGTGCGAGTTCCGTCACGGTCGGCGCCGCGCGCGACTTCAGTTTGATGTCGACGAGATCCAGTCCGAGCCGCGCGCATTCCTGCTGCTCGAGCCAGTAGGCCCCATAGGGATGAGCGCCGCGCAGATTGATAACGGTGCGCACGCCGCGCGCAGCAAGAGCGCGCAGATGGCGCGGCGCCGGCTGAGCTGAACGCCAGATCCGGTCCGTCACCTGATGCAGGTTCGCGTAGGCCTCGCGGATTACACCGTAATCGATCAGCCACAGATCGAGGTAATGGACCGGTGGGCCGAAACGGCTCGCCACCCACGGCGGCAGGCTGGCCCCGGCGGCGACCTGCCACCCACGCACACCTTTGCGCAGACGTCGCCGCTGTGCTTTGGCCAACTTCACCATCTAGTGTCCCGGCACCGACGTTCGCCACCCGTCGCAGTTGGTGTCCCGAGCGAATTTCAGACTCAGATGGAACACTCGAAACATCGATTTTCTCGTGTGATCCAGATCAAGTAGGTCGCTCGGGACCGTGCGGCGGGAAGGGGCGAATATCTCGATCATCACATGGGTGATCACAATCATTTCCTTGGACAACTGGACCGCGGGACCAGCTTTTCCGCAGCTCCGACTCGCCCTGCCCCTTGGCGAACGTCCTTATCGCCTGTATCGGTGATAGGCAAATCCGGTCAATATGTTGTCCGGAAGCGTTGCCCGCAGCGATTTTCCATCTCGTATGCGCGCTGCCGCGAGACTGATTACGTATCGACAGGCGGCGGCAATCCGGCGCACAACCCCGCGGCGCGGCGATATGGCACCGGACGGACGGGCTATTACATTTTAACTCGTGCGAATTGATTTGCGACACTGCGGCACGCGAACGGGGCCTGCCAACGGGCTCCCGCAAGTCGTCTGGTGTGGCCACGTACGGTGTCGGGGAATTGGGGCAAGGGGATCGGAAGTCATTTTGTCCAAGGAGCAGCCCGGTTGCAGGACGACGTCCTCGTGCGAGCGCTGAGCGCGGCCGGTAGCGGGTGGCGAGCCGGCCATGGCGCGGCCGTGCGCCAAGGCAGCGCGCGCGGCAGGGCCGGTCGTTCATGAGCAGCCAGGTCGAAACGGGCGGCAGGCCGGTGCTTCCCTCGGGACGCCCTGCAGGACTTTCGTCGTCGCTCCCTTGGGCGCTGCGCACGTACCGCGCCGCCATGTCGATGGCCCGTCCGGCCTTGTGGCTGCTGCTGCGGACGCGTGCCGGTCGCGGCAAGGAAGATCCAGCCCGGCGTTTCGAGCGCTATGGAATTGCGGGGGTGGCCCGGCCAGCCGGCGATCTTCTGTGGCTTCACGCCGCCAGTGTCGGCGAAACCAACGCGGTGCTGCCGCTGATCGAGCGCCTTCTCGACGCGCGTCACGATCTTCATATCCTCCTGACCACCGGTACCGTCACCAGCGCCGGCATCGCCGCGCGCCGCCTGCCCGCCCGCGCGATACACCAATACCTTCCGCTTGATTCAGGGCCCTATGTGCGGCGTTTCCTCGATCACTGGCGGCCGACGGTTGCCGTCCTGACCGAGCAGGAGATCTGGCCCAATCTCATCATCGAGGCCCACGCCCGCCGCATCCGGATCGCCCTCATCAACGCACGCATGTCGGCGCGCAGTCTCCTGCGCTGGCAGGGCAAGCCCGAAGTCGCACGCGCCCTTTTCGGCAAGCTGGATGCGGTGCTCGCCCAGAACGACCAATTGGGACGCGCGCTTTCAGCCCTCGGCGCCATCAATGTAACTGCCGTCGGCAACATCAAGATCGATGCGCCCCTGCTGCCTGTCGACACCGCCGCTACCGCTTCGCTCGCACAAGCGCTCGCCGATCGCCCCCGCTTTCTAGCGGCCAGCACGCATCCGGGCGAAGAGACCATCATCGCGGCGGCGCACAGGATCGTGCAGAAAACCTTGCCCGACGTCTGCACGATCATCGTGCCGCGCCATCCCCATCGCGGGCCCGAAATCGCCGCTGAACTCACTGCGCTCGGGCATATGGTCGCGATGCGCTCGCGCGGCGAGATGCCGGGCCCCGCGATCGACATCTATCTTGCCGACACGATCGGCGAACTCGGCACACTCTATTCCGTCACCAGCATCGCTTTCCTCGGCGGCTCACTTGTCGACAGGGGCGGCCAGAACGCCATCGAGGCCGTTCGGCACGACGCCAGCGTCCTGGTCGGGCCGTGGCGGTCGAGCTTCGTCGACATCTACGATCCCCTCCTCGCCGCCAACGGTGCCATCGAGGTCCGCTCAGCGGAGGACATCGCGCGTCAGGTGCTGGCATGGCACGAAGCGCCCACGAGCCGAGATGCGGCCGCCTTGACGGCCAAAGCGGTCCTCGATCGCCTGTCCGGCGGGCTGGATCGCACCACCGAGGCCATCATCGGGATGCTCGGCGCTCCGTCAGCACCGGAGCCGATTCGTCGGCGCGCTTGACGCCGTCTCATCGAGGACGCCCGTCAGTCCCGCAAAAATTTGCGGGGCGTGCGCCGAATGTGCGGCCGATTGCACACATCGATAGGGGAGGAATTCATTCTTTCCGGCGATACTGGTGACAGCCGATGGCGCCCCACGGCGGACTTGGCTAAGGTGTGACCGTCGGTTGTAAATGCGTCTCAGACAATCCATGCAAGACTTTGTTAGTACCTGCCGAAACCAGGCTCGATCGCATCGTGTCGCGAGCCATCGAGGGCGCGCGTCAGCGGTGCTGAGCGGCTGTCTGGTGGCCGCGTTCCTTGCCGTCGTCTCGGCAAACCCCCATCGGGCCGCGGCCCAGCAGACGCCATCCACGACCACCGAACAACCGGAACGCACCCCCCCGACGAGCAAAGGGTTTCTCGAGCGTTTGGCGGAATGGTTGCTGGAGGCCAACCGCGCCCACCAGGACATTCTCGGCCGCCTCAGCAGCCCGGTCGCGACTCCACCTCAGCCGTCGCAGGTAGCCGCACCCGCCCCTAGCCCGCCTGCGCCGCCGCCGACGGCTCAACCCGCACCAACACCACCGCCGGCACCAACATCGCCGCCCATCGCCGCGGACAAGGATTCCGAGATCCTGCGCCAGCTCGAAGCTGCCAGTCGCGCCGAAGCGCTGAAGCGCGCGGAAGACGCGCTCAAGACGGAAGAGGCACGCCGCGCCGCCGCTGCGCAGAAGAGCGACGGCACGCGCGAGGCGGCCAGCCAGCAGGCCACCCAAGAGGCGAAAGACCCGGCCGTCGAAAAGGAGCAGGGCGAAGCGTCGCGTCGCGCGGCAATCGAGGCCATGCAGGCAACGGAAGCGAAGCGGCGCGAAGAAACCGAGCGGCAGCTCGAAGTGGCTCGTCGCGAGCGCGAGGCCCGGGAGAAAGAAGAGGCTGAAAAGGCCAAACTCGCCGCCGAGCAGCAAGCGCGCGATGCCGAGACGCGGCGTCAGGCCGAAGCGTTAGCCAAGGCCATGGCCGAGCGCGAGACGACCGAGGCTGAAAAGCGCGCCGTCGAGGCGAGCAAGCAGGCCGCGGACCAGAAAGCCCGCGAAGCGGAAACAAAGAGGATTGCCGAGGCACAGGCCCTCGCCGAGAAGCTATCCCGCGAGACCGAGGCGCGTCAGCGTGCCGAAGCCCAGATGGCGCGCGACGCGGAGGCAAAGAAACTGGCCGATGCCCAGGCTCTGGCGCGGGCGGCGGACGAGCGCCGTCGCGCCGAGGAACAAAGGTCTGCTGAAGCGGAAGCCCGCAAGCGCGCGGAAGCAACCGCCGCGACTAAGGACAGCACGAGCGGCGGCAGCGGCCCATCGGCAACCGCGCCGCCATCCATGCCGACAACGCCAACCACACGCGCAGGCGAGGCCAACGTAAAGCCGGTCGTCGAGGTTTCCCGTGCACGGCGCGCGCGCATCGTCGCCAAGCGGCGGTTGGCGAGATCGAAGGCACGAACACGTCGATATCACACGGGATGCCCGCCATGTGGCATCGCGGATCGCACGGCCGATCGCCCATCGAAATTGCCGCGGTGGTACTATACCACTGGGGCGTATCGGTTATGGGAACCGCCCTACCATCCCGACTACAATAGTCGGCGCTACGGGCAGGCTCATTACAAAGCTCACCGGAGCTCCCGACGCCGCCCCGCGATTCGCAAGCGTCCGCCGCTGTGCCATCCCTATCATCGCCCGTCCATGTCGCGATGGCATTGACGGGCGCGCCAACGCGGCGTGGATAGAAGCGGCGCGCGGGACAATTCTTCCGCGCAATACTAGAATTTCTCCAGTTTACCGGGTAGGACCCCGGAGCATCCCGAGCCTGAGGTTCGCTCGGGACGCCATCAGCATTGACTGGCGAACTTCGGATCAGGGACATTAAATGCAAGCCGAAGCGACGGCGGCACCGCGAGCGCAGCGGGGATCATTACGGGCGCTCCGTGGCATCCTGCCGTACGTCTGGCCGAAAGAACGGCCGGACCTCAAGCGCACGGTCGCGATCTCCCTCATCCTGATGCTATTCGCGAAACTCGTCACTGTGTCGATGCCGTTCACCTACAAATGGGCGACGGACGGCCTGGTCGCAGCAACCGGTGCACAGCAAGCGACAGCGCCAGCTCTGAGCTGGATCATCGGGGCGCCAATCGTCGCAACGCTCCTCTATGGCATCACGCGGATCGCCATCGTGGTCCTGTCGCAATCGAGGGAAGGATTATTCGCGCCCGTCGCAATGCACGCGGTGCGACGCATTTCGCTGAACGCATTCGAGCACATGCACCGGCTGTCGCTGCGCTTCCACCTGGAACGCAAGACCGGCGGTTTGACACGCGTGCTCGAACGCGGCCGCTCGGGCATCGAGAACATCACGCGCATGACGCTGATGACTTTCGTGCCGACCGTCGTCGAGTTCGCGCTCGTCCTCGTCATCTTCGCCGTCGAATTCGACTGGCGCTATGTTGCCGTCGTGACCGGTATGATCACGCTCTACCTGAGCTTCACGATATTCGCCACCGAATGGCGCATGCGCATCCGTCGCGCCATGAACGAGAGCGATCGAGACGCCAACACGAAGGCGATCGACAGCCTACTCAACTACGAGACGGTCAAGTATTTCGGCGCCGAGGAACGGGAAGCCAAGCGCTACGACGCCTCGCTCGAGACCTACGAACGGGCGAGCGTACGCACTTACATTTCGCTCGCATTGCTCAACACCGGCCAGGCGGCGATCTTCACGGTGGCGCTGACGCTGTGCATGGTGATGTCGGCCCGCGATGTCATGGCTGGCGTCAACACGCTCGGCCAGTTCATCATGGTCAATGCGCTCATGCTGCAGCTCTTCATCCCGCTCAATTTCATGGGCATGGTGTACCGCGAGATCAAGCAGGGCATGACCGACATCGAGATCATGATGGACGTGCTCGAACAGCCGCCCGAGATCTTCGACCGGCCGGGCGCGCGCGCTCTGGAAGTCACTGGCGGCGCGGTGCGCTTCGAAAACGTGCGTTTCCACTATGATGTGGATCGGCCCATTCTGGAGGGCCTGACATTCGAGGTGCCTGCCGGAAAGATGGTCGCGATCGTCGGGCCGTCGGGGGCGGGCAAGTCAACGATTAGCCGCATCTTGCTGCGCTTCTACGACGTCGCTGGGGGGCGCGTGACGATCGACGGCCAGGACATCCGCGACGTGACGCAGAAAAGTTTGCGCCATGCAATTGGCGTCGTGCCTCAGGACACCGTGCTGTTCAACGACACGATACGGTACAATCTGCTCTATGGGCGCCCTGACGCGAGCGAGGCCGACGTCGAAGCCGCCGCGCGTCTCGCCCAGATCGACGGCTTCATCAAGACGCTTCCGCAGGGCTACGAGACGATGGTCGGCGAGCGCGGATTGAAGCTCTCCGGCGGCGAAAAGCAGCGCGTCGCGATCGCACGCACGATCCTCAAAGCGCCCCCGATCCTGATGCTCGACGAGGCGACGAGTGCGCTCGACAGTCATACCGAGAAGGAGATTCAGGACGCACTCGACAAGGTCTCGAAAAACCGCACGACTCTCGTCATCGCCCACCGTCTGTCGACGATCGTCACGGCCGATTCCATCATCGTCCTCGACAAAGGCCAGCTCGTCGAACAGGGCACCCACGCCGAGCTGATGGAGCAGGGCGGGCTCTATGCATCGTTGTGGAATCGCCAGCGTCAGGCGGAAAGAGCACGCGAGGAACTTGCCGCCGCGCTGGAACAAGAGAAACTCGAAGGCGAGCGGATCAAGGCCGGGCGAATGTCGGCAGAAGACCTCACAGCGGTGCCCTTTGACACGACGCGCGCCACAGCTCCGGCCGGCGGATCGGAAATCTAGAGCTGGCCAACGGAAACGGCCCCTCCCGTTGCCGGGAAGGGCCGTGAAATCGATCCAGCAGGCGCCTTACTTCAGACCCACTGCCGCATCGTAGACCTGCTTGCCGAGCGGGCCGGCGGTTTTGAGAAACTCGTCACGCACCGCGTCCGACGAGGCGCGCCACTTGACGAGTTCGGCCTCGGTCGGTGTGTGGATCACCATCTTGTTGGCCTTGCCGGCGTCGATCGCCTCCTTGGCGATGCCCGCGAATTCGGCGCGCAACGTCTTCTCGGCGCGCTGGCCGGCAGTGGCGAAAATCTTCTGCTGGTCAGGCGTCAGAGCGGCCCACGCCTTCTCGTTCATCACGACCAGGAACTCTACCGCCGCCGTGTTGCCCAGCGTGACCGAACTCATCACTTCCCAGATCTTGCGCGACTTGATCGTGTCGGGCGCCGTCATGCCGACATCGACCGTGCCACGCTGGTAGGCGAAGAACTGCTCGTTACCGGCGACGTTGACTGGGCTTCCGCCGTTGGCCGTGACCCACGTGCCGAGCAGCTTGCCGAATACGCGGACCTTCTTGCCCTTGAGCTCCTCGGGCGACTTGATCGGGTCGCCCTTGGTCAGCAGGATCGCGGCACCGTAGGCCTGCCACCAAAGGACGCGGCCGCCGGTTTTGGCGAGGATCGCATCATCGATCGGCTTGCGCACCACGCTGCCGGGGGCGACCGCCTTGGCGAGCTTCTCGTCGCTCTCGAACAGGAACGGCACGTAGAAGACGTCGACCGCCGGCACATCGCCGACATAGCGGGCGAGCGATGCGATACCCATTTCGATCTGGCCGGAGCCGACCGCCTTCGGCACGTCCTTGTCGTCGTAAAGCTGGCCGCTGTCGAAGATCTGGATTTCAATCTCGCCCTTCGTCGCTTCCTCGACCTCCTTCTTGAACATGGCGACGTTCTTGCCGAGCACACTCGTCGCCGGGAGCTGGCTCGTCAGACGGATCGTCTTCTTGGCTTGAGCGGGCAGGGCGACCGTCGTCATCAGCCCCGCTGCAAGAACGGCTGCAAGGATCTTCTTCATCGAGCGAAACTCCCAGTTTTCAGACTGCTTTTGAGGTGGTGTGGATCAGCGCGGCGCCAGTCGGATGGCGCCGTCGAGGCGAATGCACTCGCCGTTGAGCATGACGTTCTCGCAGATGTGCATGGCGAGCGATGCGTACTCCGTGGCACTGCCGAGGCGTGGGGGAAACGGCACCGTCGCGGCGAGCGAGCGGCGCGCGTCCTCGGGCAGGCCGTCGAACATCGGCGTGTGGAACAGGCCCGGCAGGATCGCGCAAACGCGAATGCCACTCTGGGCGAGGTCGCGCGCGATGGGCAGCACCATGGACTTTACCCCACCCTTCGACGCGGCATAGGCGACCTGGCCGATCTGGCCGTCCTCGGCGGCGACCGATGACGTATTGATCATGACGCCGCGCTCGTTGTCGGCACCGATCGGGTCGAGCATCAGCATGCCCGCCGAGCTTTTCGCCATCATCTGGAAGGTGCCGATCAGGTTGATCGAGATCACGCGCGAGAAGGCGGCGAAATCGTGCGGGGTGATGCTGCCGTCTTTGCCCTTGCGCGCGATGCGCTGGCCAATTGCGATGCCGGCGCAGTTGACGAGGATGCGCTCCTGTCCATGCGCCTTCCGAACCGCGGCGAGCGCGGCATCGATGTCGGATTCCTTGGTGACGTCGCACATGGCGAATGTGCCGCCGATCTCCTTGGCGAGGGCCGAACCAGCCGCCTCGTTGAGGTCGAGAATGCCGACTTTCACACCTTTGCCGGCGAGCGCGCGAGCGGTTGCCGCACCGAGTCCCGAGGCGCCACCGGTGACGACGGCGGCAATATCCTGCCCAAGTTTCATAGTTCACGCTCCTCCCGGTTCCGCGGCACCCTTTGGCGGGGCCATGGTGCATTCGACGACTTATACATCAGGCGCTTAGTGGGTTTGCAAGGTGCTCTTTGACGGGCAGGGATGCGCGGGCCGTGGATGCCCTAATGTGCCTCGCCGCGGGCGTCAAATCTCCTTTGCCATCTCGCGCAGGCGGAATTTCTGGATTTTGCCGGTCGAGGTCTTCGGCACCTCCGCAAAGACCACGTGCCGCGGGCATTTGTAGTGTGCAAGCCTCTCGCGACACCAGGCAATGACATCCGACGCCAGTAGCTCCGCGCCCGGCTTGACCTCGATGAAGGCGCAGGGCGTCTCGCCCCACCGCTCGTCGGGCTTGGCAACGACAGCGCAGGCCGCGATCAGCGGATGCTTGTAGAGGACATCTTCGACCTCGATCGAGGAAATGTTTTCGCCGCCCGAGATGATGATGTCCTTGGAGCGGTCCTTGAGCTGGATGTAGCCGTCGGAATGGAGGACGCCGAGGTCGCCGGAGTGAAACCATCCACCGGCGAAGGCTTCATCCGTCGCGGCCGGATTTTTCAGGTAGCCCTTCATAACGATATTGCCGCGGAACATCACCTCGCCGAGTGTCGCGCCATCGGACGGGACGACCTCCATGGTCTCTGGGTTCATGACGGTCAGCCCCTCGAGCGCGGCATAGCGCACGCCCTGGCGCGCCTTGCGGACCGCTCGCCCGGATGGGTCGAGCGCGTCCCATTCGCCTTTCCATTCGTTGACCGTCGCCGGCCCATAGGTCTCCGTCAGTCCATAGACGTGAGTGACGTCGAAGCCCGCCTGCTCCATGCGCGACAGCACCGCCTCGGGCGGAGGCGCGGCGGCCGTGATGAACTGGACGCGACGGGGCAGCGGGCGCACCTCGTTCGCGGTCGCATTGAGCATCGCCGACATGACGACCGGCGCGCCGCACAGGTGCGTGACGCCGTGCTCGGCCATTGCCTCGAAGATGGCGCCGGCCCGTACCCAGCGGAGGCACACGTGCGTACCGGCGGCGGCGGTGACCGTCCACGGGAAGCACCAGCCGTTGCAATGGAACATCGGCAGCGTCCACAGATACACCGAGTGACGGCTCATCTGGGCGGAAACGATGTTGGCGTAGCACATCAGGTGCGCGCCGCGATGGTGATAGACGACGCCTTTGGGATTGCCCGTCGTCCCCGACGTGTAGTTGAGCGAAATCGCGTCCCACTCATCTGCGGGCATCCGCCATTTATAGCCAGCAAAGCCGCGCTTGATGAAATCCTCGTATTCGACCGGGCTCATGCGCTCCCCGACCTGCGGGAACTCGGGATCGTCATACTCGACGAGGCGCGGCTTCACCCGGCAGAGATCGATCGCGGCTTTGACCGTCGCCGAGAACTCGCGGTCGTAAATGAGCACCTTCGACTCGGCGTGGTCGAGTTGGAAGGCGACGATCGCGGCATCGAGGCGCGTGTTGATCGAGTGCAGCACCGCCCCGGTCATTGGCACGCCAAAGTGCGCTTCCAGCATCGGCGGCACGTTAGGCAACATCACTGAGACGGTGTCGCCCTGCTGGATGCCGAGCCAGGCGAGTGCCGACGCGAGACGCCGCGACCGCTCGTAGAGCTGAGCGTAGGTGAACCGCTGGCGGCCATGGATCACGGCAACGTGATCAGGATGGACCGAGGCCGACCGCTCCAGAAAGGTGAGCGGTGTCAAAGGTTGATAGTTGGCGGGCGTCTTGTCGAGATGCGAGTCATAGGGGGTCTTGGACATGGCGTGAGCCCGCGATGGGGCCGCGTCACGATGGCCGCGGCTCTGATTTTATGGGGCGGAAGCTAGCCGAGCCCCATGTTCAGGGCAATCACCGCCATGCGCTACCCATCCGCCGGACAAGGCAGCGAAATTTTCAGAAACAGAAACAGCCCGATCCGGAACACTAAAGGCTCGATCGGCGTTATTCGTCCGTAGCCCCCGCGTCGCGCTTGTCTCAGGCATGGGAAGTGTCACAACCGACAGCGGCAGATCCGCCAAACATATGGCACATTCGGGTGAAAACGATTCGTTTGGCTTGCGATGGGAAGACGAAGCAGTCATCCTCGCGTAAGTGATTGCAGCATATGCTGATCCGCACCGCGTATCGGCTTGTGCCCGACCCATCCCCGAACCGCTCGAGAGGCCCTCTGCCATGCGGCGCGCTGCTCTATGCCTAGTTTCCACGCTCGCCTTGGCGGCGGCGCTACCCGCCCTCGCGCAGAACACGTCGCAGCCCGTTCCGGGCGCAGCCCCGACCTCCGATCCGATCATTACGTCGTCGGTACCGGGTGGACGGACCGATGGAGCATCGGCCGCGACAGCTCCGGCTGAGGCAACGCCCCCGGCCAAACAAGACAACAACGCCGTCAGCCCTGCCCCAGCACCGGTCCCATCCACGCCTGCCACAGAGGCGGCGCCCTCGACGACTGCACCACCGCCAGCCGCTGTCACGTCGCCGGCGGCTCCTTCGGCCGCGCCCGCGACTGACGCGCCAGCGACGGCGACACCCGCTGTGCCGGCGCCATCCGCTCCTGCTCCCGCCCTCGCGACGCCTGCACCGGTCGAAACCGCGCCCGCCGTGCCGCCGCTTCAGTCGGCGCTTCAGCGAGCGATCGAGAACAGTTCGTCAACCGCGCGACGGAACTCGTCTCGCGAATGGGATGATGCGATCAACGCCTTCTACACCGCGCGTAGCGGCAAGCCCGTGTGGGTGACCGACGCCGGCATGACCACGGCGGCCCAGGCCCTCGTTGCCGAAATCGGCCGCGCCGATGAATGGGGCCTCGATGTTCGCGCGTTCGATGTCGCCGGACTGCCGACCGGAGCCGCGGACCCGGACCAGCTCGCCGCCGCCGAACTCAAGCTCGCCCGCGCCGTTCTGACCTACGCGTGGCACGCCCGCGGCGGCCGCGTCGATCCCTCGCAGCTCAGCAAGTGGCTCGACCAGTCCCCACGTGAGCTCGACGCCAAGGTGACGCTGGAGCGGTTTGCGACATCCACCGACCCGTCCGTCGATCTCCAAAAATTGCACCCGCAGCATCGTCAATTCGAGCTGCTGCGTCGCGCCTACCTGAAGGCGCGGGGATCCTCCGAGGCGCCAAAGGCCGCGGAAGTCGATCCGCGCGAAGTCACGATCCCGAACGGGCCACTTGTCCGCGTCGGCACCCGCCATCCCGACGTGGAATTGGTGCGCCGGCGCCTCGAGGTTCGCGCGATCAACGGCGACGACGACCTTTACGACGAGGAAGTCGCCTCCGCCGTCCGCGAATTTCTCGGCCCCACGTACCGCGATCGCCAGACCGGCAAGACCGTGCGTCGGCCAGAACATCCTGCGCTCACCAATGCCGTCCGTGCATCTCTGAGCCGCAAGGCCCAAAAGCCGACCGAGAGCAAACAACCGACGCTCAAGCAGTATCTCGTCAATCTCGAGCGCTGGCGCTGGCTGCCTGAGCAGCTTGGGACGACGCACATCTGGAACAACCTGCCCGAGTACACCACACGGGTGATCCGTGACGGCGCCGTCATCCACCAAGAACGCATCATCATCGGCAAGCCGACCAATCAGACGCCGATCTTCTCGGATGAAATGCAGTTCGTGGTGTTCCACCCGGATTGGGGCGTGCCCGGCACCATCAAGGTGCAGGATCTGTTGCCCTCGCTGCAGGCGGGCGACGACTCGGTTCTGCGCCGGCGGAACATGCGACTGGTCTCCGGCAACCGCAGCGTACATCCGTCGGAGGTCGATTGGAGCCGCACGGACATTCGCAAGCTCTCGGTGATCCAGGATCCCGGCCCGAGCAATCCACTCGGCCAGCTCAAGTTCATGTTCCCCAACAAGCATGACGTCTACATGCACGACACGCCGACGAAGCATCTCTTCGAGACGCCCGTGCGCGCCTATAGCTTCGGCTGCATCCGCGTGCGCAACCCGGTGCGCCTCGCGGAACTCGTGTTCGGGCAGGATCGCAACTGGACTCAGACCGACATCACACCGTTGCTGCAGCCGCGCGCGGCGCAGAACAATCGTGTCGATCTGAAGCACCGGATCCCCGTGCACAACACCTACTTCACGCTGACTGCCGACGAGAGCGGGAAAGTCTCCTCGTTCGCCGACATTTACGGCCACGATAAGCGCATTCAGGCCGTGTTACTCGACGGCGAGCGCGTTGACGTCGTCGCCCGCAGCGATCCCGCGCTAGCACTCGACCGCAAGGTCAGGGAACTGGCAGCAGCGCCGCCACCTCCCCGCCAGGATAGCGGCTACGGGAGCTGGGGTTGGGGTCCGCCAGGCAAAAAGGGTGGATTCAACGACTTCTTCGGCGGCCTGTTCGGAAACTGAGGATCGATATCGTGCCGCCGCTTGACGGCGGCACGATGATTTCCCCACGCCGGATACTCACCTACCGACACCACAAGTCAGGCCGAGGCCTGACGCTTTGCCCGCTTGAGCTTGCGGATGGGCATGGCGTTGCGCTGTGCCAGGTCCATCTGCACGACGTAGATCTCTGTCACCTCGAAGCCGAGGAATACGCCCGGTGCCGCGTTGATGTTGGTGCCCGGCGTGCGACGCTCGGACATCACGACGCCGGCGTCGAAGCGCCCTTCGACGGTCTCGAACAGGGCACGCGCCGCGTCCAGTCGCGCGACCACGACGACGTGGTCATACGTTTCGTCCAGCGCGTCGAGGACGAGATTGATCAAGTCGGGATCGAGCGGCGCTGCTCCGAGCACAGGTGCGCCGCAGGCGATCACATGCGCATCGCTGTCCGGCAAACGCACGATCACGTCGTCGAAGGTCGACCGTCCACCGAGCAGCTCATTGATGCCGGGCTGTGTCGACAGGCCAAGCGCCGTCGCGATGCCTTTGCCACTCCGGTTCCAATCGATCAGCACGCATCGGCGGTCGGATGCGGCCAGCGCCGAGGCGAAATCGCGAGCCTCCCCGGCGCCGTCGATGCCATCGCCGACGAGCAGAGTCCGATAACCGCGACGTTCCGCGGCGACTGCCGCGATGTGGCGCGCTGCGTCATTGGTCGACGAGAGAATTGCGAAGTGACCGGTATCCGCGCTTGGTGGAGCCACGGAGGCGAGCACGCCCCCTGTGGCCGGCTCGCGCGCTTCGCTTTCGCCCGCGTCACGCCGTGCGCCGTCCACCCGCAGCGCCGCGCGATCGCGTGCCGCCGCTGCGAGATCCGCGTACTCGCTTCCCATCGGCGTCCGGCGCGCGCCGATCACCAGTTCGCGAATGATGACGAACACGAACCCGATCATCAACGTCGACACCGCGGCGAGCAGCGCAAGTTGCGCCTTTCTGGGCGACACCGGAACGGCGGATGCCTGGGGCTGCGAAACGGCCGTGGCCGCCGACGAAGCGGTGTGCTCCCGACTGCTGGCGCCGGATGCCTCACGCCGCGCCCGCAGCGCATCGAGGGCACCGCGCTTGGCTGCCAGGTCACGTTCAAGTTCGGCGAGTCGCGTCGTCTCTTCGGTGTCGTCGGATGACGCGACTCTCGCAGCGTCCAGGCGCGCGCGCGCCTCACCCTCGCGCTTCGCCGCCGCGTCCGTCGCCTTCTCCAGCTCTTCGGCGAGGCTCGTCGCTTCTCGGTACATCCGCCACCGCAACTCGCTCAGCTTGGTCTGCAGCTCCGCGATCCGCGCGTGACCGGCGGGCAGTGTCCGCTCCGCCGCCGTCTTCTGGATCTCGACCCGCACCCGCTCGGCCGTCAGTTCGTGGAGCATCGGCGAGCGCTGCACATCGGCAATGGCTTCGACGCGACCCTTCTCGATCAACGCACGAACCGAACGCATCCGCGCTTCGGCATTGTCGCGCTCACGTCGCGCCAGCACGACCGCTTCTGCAAGATCAGCGACTTGCGGATCCGAAGTGCCCGCATTCGGAGCCTCGCGCGATGATCGGGCCGCTTGCTGCGCCTGCGCGACAGCCGCCTCGGCTGCAGCCACGTCGCGCGCGAGAGCCTCGATTTCCCGGACGGCAGATGTATCGACGGGCGCAAGGGGCGCCACGACCTCGCCACCCACGGACGCCAAATAGAGTGCGGCGAGCCGGCTGACGGCACGGATCGACATCTCCGGCGAAGGCGAGGCGAACTCGATCGTCACGGCGCGCGTGTCGCGGCTCGGGTAGACTCGAAGACTGCGCTGGTAGGCCGAAAGCATCGCCTGCTCGGGCGTCTCGCCATTCCGCGGTCTTCCGACTCCGAAGGTCCGCAGCAGCCTGTCGGCAATTCGGTCCGGGGGAAGCGCACTATTGAAGGCGGGGGAATTTGCGAGGTCCAGTTCCGCCGCCAGCTTCTCGGCGACGCCACGTGAGCGAAGCGCCTTGGCCACGGTCGCAACACTGGCGGCCCTTACTTGCACGGACGCCGCGTAAAACTGCTGAGTCAGCGAAAGGGCGCCGAATGTCAGCGCGCCGACCAGCCCCGAGGCGATCAAAACGCGCAGCCACGATCGCATCAGCACCGCCCAGAGCGATGTAGAGGCGAAGTCTTCCGACGGCGGGCGTGCCAAAGCGTGCATGAGGGTACGGCCGGTTGGAGCTACGAGAGGCTGCCGATCCGGGCAACCTGTGAAGGTTCGTTCCGGATTAGAACGCTCGGCCGTAACGAATCCCTTAAGCGCATCGAAATTAGCGTCACAGTTACTTCTTGTTAATTTTTAGCGGCTCGCGCGAGGGCTTCCGGCGTGTCGATGTCGAGGAAGATGGCGTCAGTCGCGAGGTCGACCTCGGCGACTTCGCTCGCGCTTGCGGCAATGATGTGGCGCGCGCCCGTGTCACCCTCGATGGCGAGCAGCTCCTGGAAATACGCGCGAGCGAACAGGACGGGGTTGCCGCGCTTGCCGAGATGGACCGGTACGACGATGCCGCGGCCCTCCTTTGGCGAAAACGCTGCAATCAGGCGATCCAAGTGACGGGCCTCGACGCGCGGCATGTCGCCGAGCGTAACGAGCGCGCCATCGGCGTCGGGTGGTACGGCAGCGAGGCCGGTCTTCAGCGACGTGCTGAGGCCGTCGGCAAAGTCGGGATTGTGCACGATGCGGACATCAAGACCGGACAGCGCGGCGGCGACCGCATCGGCCTCGTGTCCGATGACGACGATGACCGGCGCGGCGCGGCTCGCCAACGCGGCGCGTACCGTACGCACGACCAGTGGCACGCCGTCCAGCCGCTCCAGTAGTTTGTTTCGCGCGCCATAGCGGGTCGAGCGGCCACCGGCGAGAACCAGGGCCGCAATCTTGGGCGCGCGACGCGTGCTCTCGCCAGCCTCGGCGTCGCCGGTCGCGTCCGGTGCCTCGCCATCGTCAGGCGGCAGCTCACGCGGCTGCGGCCGCGTCACGATCTCCTTCAGCAGCCCACCAAGTCCCATCGACGCAACGTCGTCCGAGGTGACCGCGACGCCCGCAAGTCGGCGCTCGAGAATCCAATCGAAGCCGTTGATCTTCGGCGACGCCGCGCAACTCGGTGCGCCGATGACGTCGGTATCGCCGAGATGGCCGAGCAGCATCAGGTTGCCGGGATCGACCGGCATGCCCAGTCGCTCGATCGTACCGCCCGCCGCCACCAGTCCGGCCGGGATGACATCGTCGCGGTCGACGATCGCGGATGCCGCAAAGACAATGATCGGGTCGAGCCCCGCGACCGACATGCGCGCGATGGCGGCAGCGACCGCCTCCGTCTCATGCGCGACCGTGTCGACATCGCCGATCCGGCTGCCCGCAGATTCGAGCCGTTGGGCGATGGCGCGACGGCGCTTCTCGAGAAGGCTGGTGCGCGTGCCGGGTAGCCGCGTCAGAACGAGGCCTGCGGTGGCCGCACGAAACGGGCGCACGTGAATGAGACCGCCGGCATCGCGGGCCACTGCTTCGGCCGAGGTCACCACGGCCTCGGTCAGCGCAAACGTGATGACCTTGACCGTGGCGATCATCTGGCCGCGGGTCACCCGCTCGAAGGCGGGGACCGTGGCAATCGTCAAGCCCTCGTCGAGGCCATTGAGACGCCGGAGATGAACCGCGTCGATCTCGACGATGCCGGTCGCATCCGCATAGAGGTTGGCGCGGCCGGTGAATGGCTCAGCCACATGCATGGCGCCGCCTTGGAGCGCCTTCGCCACGCGGGCGGCGGCCGCGTCCTCACCCACGTCGCCCGTTTCGAGCACCGCTGCCGTGACGCGCTCGATGCCCGCAGCAGCGAGACGCGCAATTTCGTCAGCGCCGAGGACGCGACCCTTCTTGATCGCGCCCGACGGCGTCTGCACCGAATGCGCCAGGATGGCGCCGGTCGCCAACTGCAGCGAAACCTGCTCGAACTTCATCGCGCCCCGCTCACATCGTCGCGCCGAGCTGCCACGGCACGAACTCGGCGTCGCCGTAGCCGAGTTGCTCCGATTTCGACCGCTCGCCGGACGCAACGCGCAGGACGTGATCGAAAATTTCCTGGCCCTTCTGCTCGATCGACACGCCGTCGAGGATGTCGCCGCAGTTGATGTCCATGTCGTCGAGCATCTGGTGATACACTGCCGAATTGGTCGCGAGCTTGATCGAGGGCGTCGGCTTGCAGCCATATGCCGATCCGCGCCCCGTCGTGAAGCACAGGACATTGCAGCCGCCAGCCACCTGGCCCGTCGCCGCGACAGGATCGTAACCCGGCGTATCCATATAGACGAAGCCCTTCGCGGTGATCGGCTCGGCGTAGCGATAGACGGCGGTCATGGTGCGCGTGCCGCCCTTGGCTGCGGCGCCGAGCGACTTCTCGAGGATCGTCGTCAGACCGCCGGCCTTGTTGCCGGGCGACGGGTTGTTGTCCATCGAGCCATTGTTCTTCGCGCAGTAGTCCTGCCACCACTTGATGATGTCGACGAGTTTCTCGCCGACCTCGCGCGTCGCGGCCCGACGGGTCAGCAGATGCTCGGCGCCATAAATTTCCGGCGTCTCGGAGAGCACCGCTGTGCCGCCATGCTCGACCAGCTTATCGACGGCGGCGCCGAGCGCGACATTCGCCGTGATGCCCGAATAGCCGTCCGAGCCGCCGCATTGCAGCGCCAGCGTCAGTTCCGACGCCGGTAGGGTCTCGCGTCGCGCCGAATTGACCGTCGGCAGCATCTCCTTGATCGCCTCGACGCCAGCGGCAACCGTCTTCTTGGTGCCGCCCACCTCCTGAATCGTGAAGGTGCGGAACGTGTCGCTTTCCTTGAGGCCGCACTGCTCCATGAACGCCCTGATCTGGAAGCCCTCACAACCGAGGCCGACCATGACGACGCCTCCCATGTTCGGGTTCGCCGCATAGCCCCACTGCGTGCGCTTCAAGACTTCATAGCCCTCGCCCTTCAGGTCGAGCGCGCAGCCAGTGCCGTGGACGAGGGGAATGACGCCGTCGATATTGGGAAACTGCGCGAGGACACCAGACTGCTCGATCTCCCTGGCCATGAAACGCGCGACGCTCGCCGAGCAGTTCACGCTCGTGAGCACACCGATGTAGTTGCGCGTGCCGACTTTGCCGTTGGCGCGGCGATAGCCCTCGAAAGTCGCCCTTGCCTCGAGCGGCAACAGCGGCTCGACCTTGGCGTCCTTGGCGAAGGCGTAGTCGCGATCGAATTCTCCGAACGCGCAGTTGTGGGTGTGGATGTGACTGCCGGGTGCGATGGTCTCAGTGGCGAAACCGATGATCTGGCCGAACTTATAAACAGGCGCACCCTTCTCGATTACCGACGTCGCCATCTTGTGGCCGCGCGGGACGCGGGCGGTTGCCAGCACGCCGTTCACGCGGGCGCCTTGGGCGACTTGGTCGACCGCCACGATGATGTTGTCGCGGGTATTGAGACGCAACGTACGTGGCTCGGCGGTGGCTTTGTCCTGCATCCCGGGCTCCCCAAATTTTCAAATTCTTCTAAACCACATTGAGCGCGCGCAGGGCAGCGGCGTCAATCGCCCGCATTAACCTCTGCGCGACTCAATCGCGGCGGCTCAACTCGGATCACACGGGCGTGAGGCCCCTGGTGCACCGCCGAAGCCGGGCCATATAGCGGTCATGGGCAAAGATGCTCCGCCGACAAACCGGCCAAGACGACGACAAAACGAGACCAAAAATGAAGAAGATGCCGAGATGTATCCGCGCCGATCTCACGATGTGAGACGGCGCTAACCAAAGTCCTGAACCAGATTGAAATCAGATCCGATCCCTCGGGCACCGAGGGTCAGGGCGCAGTTTTGCGCCCGACCCGGGAGCATGGGTGGTCAAACAATTCCGGCACATCGCCGGCCGCGGCTTGAGGAACGAGGACCGCAGGTCTTCAAGCCGACAAATTAAAAATGAGCACGCGGTCATAAAAAACGGAGAAGACCAATGAAGACGATCCTGAGCACCCTCGCCGCTGTGACCCTCCTCGCCGGTGCGGCCAACGCCGCAACCTTCGACACCTTCAACGACCCCAGCCTGGCGCTGCCCCGGTCGGAGAAAATCAGCAACGACGATTTCAAGCAGGCCCTGCCGCGCAGCGTCAGCAATCCCTTCACGGATCCGAGCCTGCCGCTCCCGCTGACGGATGCGACCTTCCCGGACATCGTCATCGCGACGCCCTGATCGAACACCTGAAGCATTCGACTGAACAAGCAAGATTAAACGGAGAAGACCAATGAAGACGATCCTGAGCACCCTCGCCGCCGTGACCCTCCTCGCCGGTGCGGCCAACGCCGCAACGTTCGACACCTTCAACGACCCCAGCCTGGCGCTGCCGCGGTCGGAGAAAATCAGCAACGACGATTTCAAGCAGGCCCTGCCGCGCAGCGTCGGCAATCCCTTCACGGATCCGAGCCTGCCGCTCCCGCTGACGGACGCGACCTTCCCGGACATCGTCATCGCGACGCCCTGATCGAACGCCTGAAGCATTCAACTCAACAAGCAAGACTAAACGGAGAAAACCAATGAAGACGATTTTGAGCGCCCTCGCCGCTGTGACCCTTCTCGCCGGTGCCGCCAATGCCGCGCCCATCGATCCCTTCAAGGATCCGAGCCTGGCGCTGCCGCGGTCGGAGAAGATCAGCAACGACGATTTCAAGCAGGCCCTGCCGCGCAGCGTCAGCAATCCCTTCACGGATCCGAGCCTGCCGCTCCCGCTGACGGATGCCACCTTCCCGGACATCGTCATCGCGACGCCCTGATCTCAGGTCGAGCATAAGCGCATAAAACCAACGGCCCGGAGCAACGCTCCGGGCCGTTTTGTTTTGCTCCGAGGTGGGTTGGCGCTCAGGCGCGGCGATCGCGCGGACCATTGATCCGGCGCCGCAACTTCGGGAGCGTAGGACCGGATGGCGGCGCGGGGCGAACAGGCCCGGTCGCTGCGCGGTATGCGGCAAACGTCGACATCGCCAGCGCGGCCATCAGCAGTACGGCCGTCAATGCCTGCGTGTTGGGATGTGCGGCGATCAGAGAGCCGCCGGGGCCAAGAATGCTGCCCGTGGTCAGGGCGGCGGAGATGATCAGTGGGGTTCCGGCCATGGCTCTACTCGCTTTTCGTGTATCGGCTTGCCAAGGGTGAAAGGCAACGCTGACTTTTCACGGGTGACGATAATGGTTTGTTGAGCGGTTTGCAGTGCGATCGATGGGCAGGGTTGCCAAATGGTTGCCGGGCGTTTCAGCGCCGGCCTGTTTCATTCCGCAACCAACCTCACGACCCATCGCCATGGAGCAAGCAACGTGCCAAATTCCCCGGCAACCACGCCAATGCCGAGAGGAGACCGCGCACCGTGCCCCAAGAATTCCTCGATCACCTGGAGACGCGCGAACCGGAAACCCGCGAACGGTCGCAATTCAGCCTTCTGCCGGATCTTGTTCGCAAGGCGATCGCTACTGCACCCGGCTGGGCGACACACCTTGACGGCGTGGACCCGGCGACCCTGACTTCGCGGGCCGCACTCGCCAAGATCCCGCTGATGCGCAAGACATCCCTGCACGGCCTGCAAACGGCCCGCCCGCCGTTCGGCGGATTGAATGTCTCGACCGGCCGTGACATCGGCCGCATCTTCATGTCGCCGGGGCCGATCTTCGAGCCTGAAGGGCTGGGCGCCGACTGGTGGCGTTCCGCGCGCGCTCTGTTCGCGGCAGGCGTCCGATCCGGCGACATCATCCACAACACGTTCGCCTACCACCTCACTCCCGGCGGCTGGATCATGGACGCCGGCGCGCGGGCGCTTGGCTGCGCTGTGATCGCGGCCGGCCCCGGCAATACCGAGCAGCAGCTCGAAGCGATCCAGCACCTGAAGCCAACCGTCTATGTCGGCGTCCCCGACTATTTGAAGATCCTGCTCGATAAGGCCGCCGAGTCCGGCAAGGACGCCTCGTCGATCAAGCGCGCGCTGGTCTCCGGCGGTGCGCTGTTTCCCTCCTTGCGCGCTGAGTACGCCAAACGCGGCATCGCGGTCGTCCAGGCCTATGCCATCGCCGATGTCGGCAACATCGCCTACGAGAGCCCCGGTCCTGACGGCGCCGTCGAGGGCATGATCGTCGACGAAGGCGTGATCCTCGAGATCGTGCGGCCCGGGACGGGTGATCCTGTGCCCGACGGCGAGGTCGGCGAGGTCGTGGTCACGGGCTTCAATCGCGACTATCCGATGATCCGCCTCGCGACGGGCGATCTGTCCGCCGTGCTTCCAGGGCGCTCACCCTGCGGGCGCACCAATATGCGCATTCGCGGCTGGCTCGGACGCGCCGATCAGACGACGAAGGTCAAGGGCATGTTCGTCCACCCCGAGCAGGTCGCGGAAGTAGCCAAGCGCTTTCCCGAACTCGGCCGCGTCCGCCTCGTCGTCACCCGCGCCAGCGAGCAGGACGTCATGACCTTCAAGGCCGAGGCGCCGACAAGCGAAAGCACCCTTGTCGCGCGATTGGGCGAGGTCGTGCAGCAGGTGATGAAGCTCAAGTCGACGATCGAGATCGTCGCCCCCGGCACTCTCCCGAACGACGGCAAAATGATCGCCGACGACCGGAGTTATGGGTAGGGCTCTTGCTTACCGCGGTCGCGTACGGCTTCGCCTACACGCGCCGCGGGCTGCCTCTCGGTTGGCGTTCTAGCCTTGCGGCCTTCGGCCGCTCCAATGGCATCCCTGCCTAGACCGTCGGTGGAGCCTCAGGCACCACCTCAGTCACGCGCGCGAGCGCTTCGGCGATACGGACACTGTCGAGGTCGTCCTTGTGGATGACGTCGACGGCTCCGGCCTTGACGAGCATGGCGCGACGCAGGCGGTCGACCTGACCGCTAACGACGATGATTGGTCCGGCATAACCGCAGTGACGCAGGAAGGGGATTGTCTGGGTCGCGTTGTCTGATGGCTTCAGATAGTCGTCGAGAAAAATGAGCTGAGGATTGCGCTCGATGACGCAATCGAGCGCGGACCCGAGCGTGCGGGCGCGACGCACGTCGATGCCGTAACCGAACATGATGTGGAGCGTCGCGCGAAGGCGATCGGCGTCGAAGTTCTCGTCCTCGACGACCAGGATATCGGTGAACCGCCCGTTACCCTGCTGCGCCTTCGTGGCATCGCTCTTGCGGGCCAGGAACGCCCCGCCGCGATCCTTTTCTTCAATCATCTAGCGTTCCGATTCCGAAGTTCGCCTGAGTTCAATTCCAGCCGCCGAGCAAACTTCGGAACCTGCTTCCGCGCCAGTCGCATCACGTCGCCATGTACTGGCCGCCGTTGGCGTCGAGGCAGGCCCCGGTAATGAAGCCGGCATCGTCCGAGGCGAGGAATACCACGCACCGCGCGATCTCTTCGCCGGTGCCAAGGCGGCCGACCGGAATGAGCGGCAGGATCTTGGTTTCGAGCACGTCCTTCGGCACCGCCGCGACCATCTCGGTATTGATGTAGCCCGGCGCGATGACGTTCGACGTGATGCCCTTGGCCGCGCCTTCCAGCGCGATGGCTTTTGCAAATCCGACGAGGCCCGCTTTGGCGGCCGCGTAGTTGGCCTGCCCGAACTGCCCCTTGCGACCGTTGATCGACGAGATCGAGATGATGCGACCGAAGTTGCGCGAGCGCATGCTGTCGATCACGAGACGCGTCATGTTGAAGGCAGAGTCGAGGTTGGTGCGGATGACATCGGTCCAGTAGGCGCGCGTCATGCGATGGAGCGCTGCGTCGCGCGTGATGCCGGCATTGTTGACGAGCACGTCCACCGGTCCAAGATCCCGCGTGATCTGCGCGATCGCCTTCTCGCAAGCGTCATAGTCGCCGACGTCGAACTTGTAGACGGGGATCCCGCTCTCGGCCTGGAATTTTTGCGCCGCCGCGTCGTTGCCCGCATAGGTCGCGGCGACGCGATACCCTGCCTTCTTCATCGCAAGTGAGATCGCTTCGCCGATCCCGCGGGTACCACCGGTCACCACTGCTACTCGTGCCATACGCGACTTCCTCTCCTCCCAGACGAGCCAGTTTGCCCGTCACTTCTACTTTTTTTGTCGACGTTACCTAGTTTTCGCTCAAACGGGAGGCCGCCGACAAGCGGCGGCCTCCCGGTATGCTTTACGACCCGATCAATCGCGCTGGACGCACATGGCGACGCCCATGCCGCCACCGATGCAGAGCGTGGCGAGGCCCTTCTTGGCGTCGCGGCGCTGCATTTCGTAGAGGAGCGTCGTCAGGACGCGCGCGCCGGACGCGCCGATTGGATGGCCGATGGCGATCGCGCCGCCGTTGACGTTGACCTTCGACGTATCCCAGCCGAGGCCCTTGTTGACCGCACAGGCCTGCGCCGCGAAGGCTTCGTTCGCTTCGATGAGATCGAGATCCTGCACGGTCCAACCGGCCTTCTCGAGCGCCTTCTTCGACGCCGGGATCGGGCCCGTACCCATGATCGACGGGTCGACGCCCGCGCTGGCCCACGAAACGATGCGCGCGAGCGGCTTGATACCGCGCTTCTTTGCTTCCTCGAGCGACATCAGGACCACGGCTGCAGCACCGTCGTTGATGCCAGAGGCGGTACCCGCCGTGACGGTGCCTTCCTTGTCGAAGGCCGGGCGCAACTTCGAGACCTGCTCGAGCGTGACACCGTCCTTGATGTACTCGTCATCGGAGACGACGACGTCGCCCTTGCGCGACTTGATCGTCACCGGGACGATTTCGTCCTTGAACCGGCCCGCCTTTTTCGCAGCCTCGGCCTTGTTCTGGGAGGCAACAGCGAACTTGTCCTGCTCATCACGGCTGATCTGCCATTGACGCGCGACGTTCTCGGCGGTCGTGCCCATGTGGTAGCCGTTGAAGGCGTCCCACAGGCCGTCCTTGATCATCGTGTCGATCAACTTGGCATCGCCCATCTTCACGCCGTCGCGCAGATGCATGACGTGCGGCGCCTGGCTCATGCTCTCTTGACCGCCCGCAACAACGATCGATGCCGAGCCGTCCTGGATCTGCTGGGCGCCGAGCGCCACCGCGCGCAGACCCGAACCGCAAAGCATGTTCATGCCCCAGGCCGGCGCGTCGACCGGAATGCCGGCGCCGATCGACGCCTGACGAGCGGGGTTCTGGCCGGCACCAGCCGCCAGGATCTGCCCCATGATGACTTCCGAAACGTCTCCAGCTTCGACGCCCGCACGCTTCAGCGCGCCCTGGATCGCTGTCTTGCCGAGTTCATGAGCCGGCATGCTGGCCAGCGCCCCGTTGAATGAACCGACGGGTGTGCGGGCGGCACTTGCGATGACAATCGTTGAGGAATCTGCGCTCATCGTCGTCTCCTGACTGGTGGGGTCGGGCATGCTCATGCCCAGCTCGGTTGGGGCCGGGTCACCGGCCGTTTATGCTTATATAATAGTACGATTACAGCCGATCCAGGCGGGCGGCAATCGGATCACGCGGAAACCAAGGTCTGCACTTGGTCGCATCATCAGCGCAATCCACGGTTTCCTGACCGGGGTCGAGCGTGGTAGCATTGTCGCATGTCAAGGACCAAGAGGCGGCCAGAGCCATGCTGAACAAACCGGACGCGCCTGCAGGCAAGGACGCAGCCGCGGCCAAGAAAGAGCCGGTGGTCATCAAGAAGTACGCCAACCGGCGCCTCTACAATACCGAAACCAGCACGTACGTGACGCTAGAGGATCTCGCCCAGATGGTGCGGTCCGAGCGCGATTTCGTGGTTTTCGACGCCCGGACCGGCGACGATCTCACGCACGCGGTGCTCACGCAAATCATCGTCGAGCAGGAAAGCCGGGCCGGATCGCAGACGCTGCTGCCGGTGCCGTTCCTACGCCAGCTCATCCGGTTCTACGGCGGGACGATGGAGCGGATGGTGCCGAGCTATCTCCAGGTCAGCCTCGAAACGCTGACGCGCGAGCAGGATCGCTTCCGCAAACAGTTCGCCAATGCCTTTACTCCGCATGGTGCGCTCGAGGCCTACCAGGAGCAGGCGCGCAAGAACTTGCAGCTCTTCGAGCAGGCGATGACGATGTTCAGCCCGTTCACACCGAAACCGGGCGGCAAGCCTGATGACGCGACGGTGAACGGGGAGGGCGCGGATGCCGCGTCACGAGAGCGTCCAAGCGCGGCGAAACCGGCATCTACGCCGGCCGAACCGCAGGACAGCGATGAGCTATCCGTCATGCGCAACGAACTCGCGGCCATGCAGGCGCGTATCGAGAAACTCGCCAAGACCAAGAGCTGAACGGCGGGGACTTTTGCTGTCGACGACGGCCTTGTGCATTCGCGAACGTCGTTCGTCTGGCACTTGAGATCGCGCCCAACCACGGCAACCTTTGATCCCGGTACTGCTCTTGCGCTCCATTCGGTTTGACGTCATCCTTTTGTCGCACACAAATAGGAGGCGCCCTTGAGCGACGCTGAACCGATACGACTTCGCACGGGCAACGGCGCAAGTGGTGCGCCGTCCCAAGGCGCGCGTGGGCCACAGCCCGTACCGTCAGTCGTCGCATTCAGCAGGCGCGAACTGTTCGCCATTCTCGATGTCTACGGGCGCCAAGTGGCGCAGGGCGAATGGCGCGATTACGCCATCGACCATGGCCGCGAAACGGCGACCTTCTCGATCTTCCGCCGGGCCAGCGAGTCTCCCATCTACCGTGTCGAGAAAACACCGAAGCTGGCGCGCAAACAGGGCGCCTATAGCGTCGTCACCGCCACGGGCCTGATTCTCAAGCGCGGCAACGAACTCGATCGCGTCCTCGCAGTGATCGACAAGCGCGTACGCCTCGTCGTCTGATCCGCTCGAAGGAAGATCCATGTCGGCGGAAATCATCAATCTGAAGCAGGCTCGCAAGCAGCGAGCGCGAGACGAAAAAGCGACGCGAGCCGCCGAGAACAGGGCGCGCTTCGGGCGCACCAAGGCTGAGCGCGAAAAGGAGGAGCGATTGCAATCGCTCGCCGGTGAGGTGCTCGACGGGCATCTGAGAGAGGCGCCAACCTCGCCAACCGCAGCCGCAGACGAAGCTCAGCCACCCGAACCCGACCTCAAAACGCCACGATGAGACCGATCAAGCGGTCGTTCGCAATTCGCGGGCACCGTACATCGATATCGCTTGAGCCGCCGTTCTGGAGCGCCCTCAAAGAGGTCGCCGCGCGGGAGCGTTTACCGCTCGCCAAACTTGTCGGAACGATCGACAAAAATCGGGGTGAATCGGGACTTTCGAGCGCCGTGCGGATATGGCTTCTCAATTATTATCAGGCTCGTGACGACGTCCGAATTACCGACGACGGAAATTCAGCGTAGATTTTTCGTTAACCTGAATCCCTCCACCTAAGCGCCTCAAAAACGCCGAGAAATTAGATTGACGGTACGGCTGGATCGTCGCGTCGGGGGAACTTCCATTAACCGCCGGTTAACCACCGGCATTCATGCTCGATGCCAACCATCGGCCTGCGGGCATTCAGTGCTGCGCGCAGTTTGGTGGCATCGCTTGAGCGGCTTTCCAAGTTGGGAAATTAGGGGCCGGATGCGCAGCATTCGTGCCGGGTAACCAGGAGTAAAAAGTATGACCTCTCGCGCGCGCCGTCGGATCGCCGTCATGACCACCGTCGGTTGTTTGTTGGGAATGGCTCCGATCGCCACCTGGGCCCAGTCGTTCCCCGAGGAGCGCACAACGGCGCCGAAAATCACCGTCGCGCAGAGCACCACGAAATCGAAGAAAGAAGCCAAGGCGAAGGCCGAGAAGGTCCACAAGATCGCGATCCAGGTCGCTGAGAACAATCCCGCGCTGATGAACCTCGCGATGAACAATGCGGGCAACATCGTCGCGCACTACAAGAAGCTCGGCGAGAAGGCCGTAGTCGAGATCGTGACGTTCGGTCCCGGCCTGCACATGCTGCGCGAAGATACCGCCCACACGGCAGTGAAGCAGCGCGTCCAGCAAACGGCGCTAGAGACCCCGGAAATCGCGTTCTACGCTTGCGCCAACACTCAGGCGAACATGTCGAAGCAGGAAGGCAAGGAAGTGAAGGTGATCACCGAGGCGAAAATTACGCCCTCAGGTGTCGTGCGCCTCGCCGAACTGCAGGGTCAGGGCTACGCTTACATCCGTCCATGATGACCGGTGTGCCGCTCGGTCATAAGTGCGCGCGGCGATCGCTACGCCAACGAGCGACAGCGCACGTGTGCTCTGCAGAAGCCGCGCATCGCTCTGCGCCAAAGGCACACATAAACGTGCCCGGCATGCGCTGTTGCCGAACCACCGCCTCAAAGTGGTGTTTCAATTATGTCTGAAATCGAGATGCCTGTTCACATATGCTCGTTAGCAGCACTTGACGGCGGGCATCTCGAACATTTGCGGATCGGTTGGCGCCGTTAGAGCACGCGCCGCTGGGCACCAGACGCGAGGCAGTGTCGACACCGCCTTCGACGCAGCCACTGCCGGCCGATGGTGCTGGTCCAAGATCGCCTACAGGGTGATGCCACGGGGACATCGCTCGGTTCGACGAGACGGAGGAATTCCATGTTAGTTACGCGTCGCAGCCGGATCGTTACGGGCGTGCTGCTTGCTGTCGCGATCCTCGCGGCACCGATGGCAGAAGTCGTTCCAGCGCAGGAAATCCAGGTTGCGCAGGCGAGTAAGGCGCGTCCGAAGCAGGGCGCACCGGCATCCACTGAGCAAAAACGCAAAGACGCCATCAACTCTTGGACTGTGGGGCTCGCTGCCGGCCGGACAGAAGGCGCGCCGCTGCAATTCGCGTCCGAACTCGCTCGTGTCGTCGACGACGGCGACAACATGCGCGTTCTGCCGATCGTGACCCGCGGGCCCTTCGATAACGTGTTCGATCTGCTCTACCTGCGCGGCGTCGATGCGGCGATCGTCTACGGCGACGTACTCGAGCACTTCAAGAACAATCCCGAAATTGCCGGGATCTCGAAACGCATCAACTATCTCATCAACCTTTTTCCGTCCGAGGTGCACGTCTTCACGGGCCCGGACATCAAGTCGCTCAAGGACCTCGAAGGCAAGACCGTCAATTTCAACACGGTGGGTACCGCCGCCGCTTACAGCGGTCCGATCATCTTCAAGCAGCTCGGCATCAAGATCGACGCGCAGTTCATTCCGCATAACGTCGCTATGGAATCGATGCGGAAGGGCGAGAAAAAGTTCGCCGCGACGTTCTGGATCTCGTCGAAGCCGCTGGCGCCGTTCCTCAAAGGGAATTTCCCGCCCGGTTTCAAATTCTTGCCGGTCGAATACAGCGACAAGCTCGAGTACTATTACCCGGCCTATCTTGAATCCAAGGACTACCCTGCCTTGATCCCTGAAGGTCAACGCATCGAAACGATCGCCGTGCCGGCTGTTCTCGCGGTGTATGATTGGCCAGCGGATACCGATCGCTACAATCGCGTCGCGCGGCTTGTCGACTACATCGTCGACCGCTTTCCGCGCCTCCAGACCGAGGCCGGGTATCATCCGAAATGGAAGGACGTGAACCTCGCCGGCGTTGTGCCGGGATGGCAGCGCTTTGCGCCGATGGACGCCAAGCTGAAGCAGATCACGAGCTCGATCCAGCAGCCCCCGGCGTCGGCACCGTCTCCGGCGCGCCAGAAGATCGATCACGCACTGGCGCGCGCTCAGGCTGCCCGCGCCGCGCCGAATGATCCGCGCGAGCAGGAGCGGCTCTTCCAGCAGTTCATCGAGTGGACGAAGCAGCGGCAGAACTAAGCGGCGCAGAGGTATTGCGCGACGACACGAAGTCGCGCCGTGGAGGGGGCCAATGACATTCACGCAAACGCAGTCGCCCGGCGCCCGCGTGGTGCTTGGCGTCGTGTCCGCATCGACCGTGTGCGCCGGCGACAGTGTGCTGGCCGCAGACCGGCGCTCTCGCTTGCTTCCGGGCATTGTGATGGGCGTTTCGTTGATTGCCCTCGGCGTCGCGTCGCCCGCTCCATCGTCGGCACAGGCGCTGCTCGGGGCGGCGCTTACGAGTGTGGACCCGGATTGGGCCCGCGCGCCGCTCATCTCCGTGCAGGCCCAGGCGGATCAGAAGCCCCGCATCAACATCGGCAAGGTGGTACTCGTCGAGCCGGCGAGCGAAACGCCGATGCCCATCCAGATCGGGCCGATCGACGCGATCCCGCGCAACAGCTTCGTGCGGATCAGGGGCCTGCCGTCGGCGGCGGTCCTATCGGACGGTCATTCAATTGCACCGGGCGCGTGGGCCATTCCGCTCGCGGTGTTGCCGAACCTGCGCATCTCGCTTCCGGTCGGCATCACCGGAAAATCAGAGGTTTCGATCGCGCTGGTCCAGATCGATGGCACCGTGCTCGCCGAAGCGAAGTCGTCGCTGATCATCGCAGCGGCCGCGATGATCGCGCCGGAGCAGCAGCCGGCTCCACGCCAGCGCAGCGTCGCATCGGTTGGTACTCCGCCCGCGCCGCTTGAAGCATCGCCACCGCCGGCGCCGCAAGCGACGTTGCCCGCCGCATCCCCGCCATCGAGCCAGTCGGCTGAGCCCACCGAAGAACAGCGGCGCGCCGCCGCTTTTCTCGATCGCGGCCGCACGCAAGTCGAACGTGGGAATATTTCGGCAGCTCGATTGTTCTTTCGCCGCGCCGCCGATGCCGGCCATGCCCTCGGCGCACTCGCTCTAGCCGGCACCTATGATCCCAACGAACTGGCCCGCCTGCGCGTCGCCGGTGTCCAGCCCGACCTCGCACTCGCTCGCGAATGGTACGAAAAAGCCCGCCAACTCGGTGCCAGCGAAGCCGAGGAGCGGTTGAGAAGGTTGGGGTCGAGATAGCTTTTTGCCGACCGCCGAAACTAAAAACTTCGCCAGCGACCATAGCGCCAAGGCGCGAGCGGATGCCGTTCGCTGCGGATATCGGGTGCGGGATCGTAACCCGACGTTCCCCAGGGATGACACCGGCACACACGCGCGCCAGCGAGCCACCATCCGCGCCACGCGCCATTGAGTTCGATCGCGTCGAGCGCATACTCGGAGCACGTCGGCAGGTGCCGGCACTCGTGTCCCAGCAGCGGCTTCAGCGTCGCACGATAGAGCACCACCGGCGCCTTGGCCGCGACTTTCGCGATACGATCAATGGAAGTCGACATCGGTGTGCACGTTAGCCGCCGACAGTGACAGGTGCTGTACCGCGCGCCTCTGCGATCTTGTCGAGCGCCCTAATGACCGCTTCGAACGCCAGCAGCGTCGAGGCATGACGCCCCTTCACCTCGCGCACCGGCTCCAGCGCTGCCAGATCCGCCCAGCGGCCATTCGGCGGCGGTCCGCCCTCCTTGAGCATCCGCCGCATAACTTCCGCGACCTCGCGCAATTCGGTGTCGGTCGAGCCGACAATGTTGCGCGCCATGATCGCGGCAGACGTCTGGCCCAGCAGGCACGCGCGAACGGTCTGGGCGTAGTCGGTGACCCGGTCACCTTTCATCGCCAGCTCGACCGAAATGGTCGAGCCGCACAGCTTGGAATGCGCCGAAGCTGTCGCATCGGGCGCTGCCAGGTGCCCCGCCGGCGGGATCGCGGCAGCCAAAGCCATGATGCGGTCGGAGTAGAGGTCGCTGAGTTCCGTCATCGAGCTTCCGTCACTGCCCACTGCGCCCACCCTTACCGCGCCGATTGACCGTGCCGACGCTAGACCGGTACGTTAACGGACGGCTTTGTCTGGCGGGCGCCGAGCTATCACATACCATCGGGCTCAGCTTCTTGGGCAGAGCCCCATTGAATACATACCGTCTATTCTCGATATATCGCCCGCGGGACAGACGAATTCAAGCAGCCGAACTCAACTACTTGTGCGCGCGGGGGTACGATACAATCGCGGCCAAACATGCTAAGCGCACAGTCGCCAATCCGCCGGGAAGGTCGAATGTATGGAGCCGATGGTAAAGAACAATGGCGCCGCCCACCTGACGCTAACGAGCGAGGCAACGCCACGCGCGCGGCCCACGCGCGCCGAGGCGGAAGCGGCCGTGCGGACATTGCTCGCCTGGTCGGGCGACAATCCAGACCGTGAAGGATTGCTCGACACCCCCAAGCGAGTTGCTGCGGCGTTCCAGGAATATTTTGCCGGCTATAGCGCCGATCCCGTCGAGGCGCTGTCGCGGACGTTCGAGGACGTTGCCGGCTATGACGATATGGTGATGCTGCGCGACATCCGCGTGCAAAGCCATTGCGAGCACCACATCGCACCCTTTGTCGGTGTCGCTCACATCGCGTATTTGCCGCGCGACCGTGTCGTCGGCCTTTCGAAGCTGGCGCGCGTCGTCGAGATTTTCGCGAGCCGCCTTCAGACACAGGAAAAGCTGACGGCCCAAGTCTCCAACGCCATCGAAACCGTGCTCAAGCCGCGGGGCGTCGCGATCCTGATCGAGGCCGAGCATCAGTGCATGTCGATGCGCGGCGTTCGCCAGCACGGCGTATCGACGGTGACGACGCGGTTCAGCGGCGTGTTCGAGACCGATGCGAGCTATCGCGACCGCTTCCTCCAAATGGTCCATGCCGTCCAGCGGACCTGACGAACGGTCGATGCCGGCCTCGACCGCCCGTCGGCCGACGCGCCGGAAAGACGAAACGAGAGAAACATGACAAGCGCTGCAACGGGGACATTTGCTGCCCGCGGCACCAACCGTGACATCGAGGAAGGGCCGTCATTCGCCCCGAAATTCGACAGCGATGGTGTTCTAGCGGCGGTCGCCACGGACGTCGACACGGGCGACGTCCTGATGCTGGCCTGGATGAACGCTGAGGCTTTGGCCCTGACGATCGCGACGGGCCATGCGCATTTCTACAGCCGCTCGCGTGGCCGGCTCTGGAAAAAGGGCGAGGAGAGCGGCAACGTCCTCGAGGTCGTCGAAATACGAACCGATTGCGACCAGGACGCCATTTGGATGAAGGTTCGCGTATCTGGTGCCGGTGCCGCGTGCCACACTGGCCGCAAAAGTTGCTTCTACCGCGAGATTCCGCTGCGGTCGTCCGATCTCGCCGGCCTCCAGATGCGCGCCATCGGCGGCGGCCCGGTGTTCGATCCGACTTTGGTTTATAGTGCCCCGAAGGACGGGTCGTGATGAGCTTGAGCCGATGAGCCTCGGCGTACTGGCAGCCGTGCGGCCGATGGATTGTTACGCCATTGATTTCGTGAATTGATCCAAGCGATACTTGATGAAACCCTCCCGCCCGACGAGCACCATGACCAATCGTACTGCATCACGCGCGTCTCGCCCTCGATCGACCGCCCCGCGCACCCGCGGCGTCGACGCCGATGCCGCCCCGCTCGGCGCCAGCGGCAAGGCGTTGATGATCCTCGAACTCGTCTCGGCGGCCCACGAACCGCTGTCGATGGCTGAACTTGTCCGACGTTCCGGTCTGACGAAGCCGACCGCACATCGCATCACCGCCGCACTCGCCGAAATGGGCCTGATCGAGCGCGATCACTGGAAGCGCGGCTACATCGAAGGCCCACGCCTCATCAAGCTGGCGCTCGACACGCTTGCCGCCGCCGCACCGCGCGCGCTCCGCCACTCGATCCTGCAGGCGCTGTCGCAGGACGTCGGCGAGACATGCAACTTCGGCGTCCTCTCGGGCTCCGAGGTCGTCTATCTCGACCGCGTCGAGGCCAAGTGGCCGCTGGGCCTGCGCTTCGAGGCCGGCAGCCGCGTGCCGTCTCACGCGTCGGCGATCGGCAAGCTGCTGCTCGCTCTGCAGGAGCCAAACCGGCGCGCCGAGACACTCGCCGCGCTCCCCCTTGTCCGCTACACCGGCCGCACGTTGACCGACCACGCGCGCCTCAATCGCGCGCTCGACAAGATCCGCGAGACCGCGATCGGCACCGACGAACAGGAATTCATCGAGGGCGTTGTCTGCATTGCGATGCCGGTGCGCTCCGAGTCCGGTGATATTGTCGGCGCCATTGCCATCTCGGCGCCCCACGCGCGGCGCGGATTGGACGAACTGCTCTCGTTTGCGCCGGCGCTCGGTGACGCCGCCGAACGGATGGGTGCCACGTTCCGGCTCGATCCTGAGACGCGATCACCTTCAGCCCCGTCGGATCGCGGCGCCGGGCGTCGTGCGACTGCTCCGCGGCGGCCGACGGCACGCGTGCCGGCCCGCGCGACATGAAAAATCGTCCCTTCTCCCCGTGATGACGGGGAGTAGGAGATACAAAGTCAAACAGGAGGGCCAACCATGCCCGACAAATCGCACAGCCCGGACAGCGCCGCGACGATCGATGTTCTCGGCGCCGCGCGCGACTGGCTCGCCCGCGATGGCCGCGTCGCCATTGCCACCGTCATCGATACCTGGGGCTCGGCTCCAGTCCCGGTCGGCGGTCAGATGGCGATCTCGGCCGATGGCAATTTCCAAGGCTCCGTCTCAGGTGGCTGCATCGAGGGCGAGGTGATCGTCGAGAGCGGCGAAGCGCTCGCCGATGGCAAGCCGCGCACGCTGACCTTCGGCGTCGCCGATGAAACCGCGTGGCGCGCTGGCCTTCCCTGTGGCGGCCAGGTTCGCGTGCTCGTCGAACGGCTGAGCAAAGAGGACGGCGGCGCGGATCTTCTCGACCGAGCGGTATCAGCGCGCGACGGTCGCCGCGGTCTCGTCGTCAAGACGAACCTCGCGGATTCGTCGCGTACCATCTACGAGCGCGACGACGCGGGCCTTCCCGACGACATCGCCAACCGCTTCAAAAGCGCCAAGAGCCAGCTCATCGAAGGGCCAGATGGCGCCGTGTTCGTTCACGCAATGGTCCCGCCCGCGCGCATCGTCGCGATTGGCGCCACCCATATCGCCCAGGTTCTCGCGCAGATCGCCGCACTTGCGGGCTACGAGGTGATCGTCGTCGACCCACGTACGGCATTCGCCGATCCCACCCGTTTCGGAGCGCCGGACGCCAAGCTCATCGCCGAATGGCCGCAGGATGCGCTGCCCAAGCTCGGCCTCGACCCCTACACCGCCGTCCTCACGCTCGCTCACGTCGCCCACATCGACGACGAGGCGCTCAAACTCGCCGTTCGCGCCGATTGCCTGTACGTCTCCGCGCTCGGGTCGTCGCGGAACCATGCCAAGCGCCGCGAACGGCTGCTCGCCGCGGGCATTACCGAGGCAGAGCTGGCGCGGATCAAGTCGCCGATCGGCCTCGACATCGGGGCGCAGACGCCGGCCGAGATCGCAGTCTCGATCATGGCCGAGGTGATCCTCGCCGTGCGCGGCACCAAGAAGGCCCAGGCGGCCGCAAGCAAGGGCTAGCAAGGGCTTGACGGCGATGCTGGGGGGAATGAGCGGCAGAATGCCGTTGCGCAAGTACACGCGGCCATGAGCGGGGCCTTCGGTACCAAATTGACTGCGCGCAAGGTGGGCCTGATCGCTCTGTTTGCCGCGATCGCTGTCGCCATCGCTTTGCAAACGCCGCCTGCAAACGCGCCAAAGGCCATGATCGGGTTGGCGATCGTTGCGTTCACGGTCGCGTTGTGGGCGACAACGGTTCTGCCGGCGCTGCACTCCGGCGCCTTATTTTTTGCGCTCGCCCTCGCAACTGCTGTCGCGCCGACGATCCCGCTGCTCTCAGGCTTTTGGTCGAATGCGGCGGCGCTCGTTTTTGGTGGATTGGTGATCGGCGGCGCCGCCGAGCGCTCCGGGCTCGGGCGTTTCGTTGCGCGCGGACTGATGGGTGGCCTCGCGACCTATCCGCGGCTGATCACCGGCATCCTCGTCGGGTCGGGCGCGCTGAGCTTTCTCGTGCCGACCACCATGGGCCGGCTCGCGATCACCATCCCGATCCTCATCGCAGCGGCAAAGGAAGCGGGCTACGCGCCCGGCTCGCGCGGCTACAACGGCATGATCCTGACGGCGGTCGCCGGCAACTACCTCACGAGCTATGCCGTGCTGCCCTCCAATCTCACCAACATCATCGCGCTCGGTGCGCTCGAAGGTCTCGGGGGCCCGACGATCCAGTATGGCTATTACCTGCTGATGTGCCTGCCAGTGCTGGGCATCGTCAAAGGCGTCCTATTCGTCGCCGCGATCTGCCTGCTCTTTCGCGCGCCACCGCCGCAGATCGCTGCCGTCGGCGATAGCCCCAACATCCTCGGCGCGCCCGCCCGCCGCCTCGCGATGCTTCTCGCCGTCACCGTGTTGCTCTGGGTGACCGACTTCATTCATCACATCAAGCCGGGCTGGATCGCGCTGGCGGCCGGTCTCTTCTGTCTCGTGCCGGCTCTCGGCCTCGCGCGCGTCGAGGAACTGGTCGACGTCAATAAATTCACGTCGGTATTCTCGCTGGCGGCCGTGCTGGGCGTTGCGACGGTACTCACCGCGTCCGGTGCCGGCGCCATGATCGCTGCTGGATTGACCACGTTCGTCCCTCCGTCGGGCGCCTCGCCGGACCACGGCTTCATGCTGATCGCCATAGCTGCTTCGGCCATCGCCGCCTGCGCGACGATTGTCGGCTCGATCGCAATCGTAACGCCCACATTACCCGGCATCGAGGCCGCGACCGGCCTTCCCATCACCGCCGGCCTCATCGCTGAACTCGTCGGCCTCCAGTCGGTTTTTTTCGCCTTCGAGGCGGTGCCGATGATGGTCGGCCTGATGATGGGTAAGGTCGCGACATCAGCCGCCACGCGCCTGCTGATCCCGCTGGCGATCACGGGTCTCCTCATTATCGCGCCGCTGCAGATCGGCTGGCTGAAACTGCTCGGCGTGATGCCGTGACGGCGAATCCCAACAATTCTCGCGCAATGCGCCGCCTCATGGCATGGTGCGGGCAATGGCGGAAAATCGCCCGGCCGACAATCCATAACGACAGGGAAGGAAACGGACATGCTCGAAGCCTATATCTATGACGGTGCACGCACGCCATTTGGCCGGCATTCCGGCGCGCTCTCGAAGGTCCGCCCGGACGACATGCTCGCCGGGGTCCTCAAGGAAGTCGTGGCGCGCTCGCCGTTCGCTGCGACCAGCATCGACGACGTCAACGTCGGCTGCGCCAGCCAAGCCGGCGAGGATAGTCGCTGCATTGCGCGCCACGCGATCCTGCTCGCCGGGCTGCCGATTGATGTGCCCGGCGCCGTTTATCAGCGCAACTGCGGCTCGGGCCTCAACGCGATCATCTCTTCGGCTCACGCCATCACCTGCGGTGAAGCCGATGTGGTCCTCGCCGGTGGCGTCGAAAGCATGACCCGCGCGCCGTTCGTCGTCGGCAAGAGTGAGCAGGCGTTCGGCAAGGACTTCAAGGTCTTCGACAGCGCCATCGGCGCGCGCTTTCCCAATGCGCGGCTCGAGAAGGAATTCGGCGCCGACAGCATGCCGCAGACCGCAGACAATCTCGCCCGCGACTTCCAGATCGCACGCGAGGATTGCGATGCCTACGCGATCAAGTCGCAGCAGTCCTACGGCAAAGCGAAGGCGGACGGTTTCTTCGCCGGTGAAATCACAGCGGTGACGATCCCGGGAAGCCGCGGCAAGCCGGACATCGTCATCGCCGACGACGAACATCCGCGTCCCGAGACGACACTCGATGGCCTCAAGAAGCTGCGCCCGCTGTTCGAGGGCGGCGTCACCACCGCCGGCAACGCATCGGGCATCAATGACGGTGCCGTGGCCCTTCTGCTCGCGAGCCGCGATGCCGGTGACAAGGCGGGCGCCAAGCCGATCGCGCGCATCATCTCGTCGGGCGTAGCGGGCGTAGCGCCGCGCACGATGGGCTTCGGCCCTGTGCCCGCCGCGAAGAAGGCGCTCGAACGAGCTGGCCTCACGATCAAGGACATGGATGTCATCGAGATCAACGAGGCGTTCGCGGCACAGGTGCTGGCCTGCCTCAAAGGCCTCGACGTCGACTTCACGGACAGTCGCGTCAATCCGAACGGCGGCGCGATCGCGCTTGGCCATCCGCTCGGCGCCTCGGGCGGTCGCATCGCACTCACCGCTGCGCGCGAGCTTCAGCGGACTGGCGGTCGCTACGCCCTCGTTTCGATGTGCATCGGCGTCGGCCAAGGCATCGCGATGGTAATCGAACGCGCCTGACTACTGCGGTGGTTTGTGACCGCCGCGCGAGTGGCCGTGCGCCGTCTTCTCCCACAGATGCGGCGCACGGAAGAGTTGCCAAAGCGCCCGATAACTGGCGACCGAAATGAGTTGCCAGTAGATCGGCATCGCCAGCGCCGCGATCGACGTTCGCCGCCATCCGCGTTGCCACGCGGCGATCGCGCCCGCCGCCATAGCGCTCGCATAGCCGAGCACGAGGTTGAGCAGCGCGATCCACACCAGCACCCGCCCGGCTGCGCTCTCGCTCGGCATCAGCAGGCTGCCGCTCGCCAGCTGATAGGCGATCCCGGCGAGGCAAATGGGATGCACCAGCGTCGACAGCATCATGTCCGTGCAGCGCCAGCCATCCCCGCCAGCCGAGCTCGCGACGCGTCCGCGCCGGTTGGCGCATGTGCACGAGATAAGTCTGCATCCAGCCCTTGAGCCAGCGGGTGCGCTGCTTGATCCAACTCTCGAGATGGATCGGCGCCTCCTCCCACGTCGTCGACGCGATGGTCATCGTGCGATGCCCGGCGCGCGCGAGACGGAAGCCGAGATCGGCGTCCTCGGTTACATTGTACGGGTCCCAGCCGCCGGCCGCCTTGAGCCGATCGACGCGGAAATGCGGCATTGCGTAGCAAACGCACCAAGGTCCGCGGCGCCCTCAGCGCTCCCAAACGGGAGGCGCTTTGAATGATCGCCTCAACATTGCTGGTAATGGCAGCGCTAGGAAATGTCGGAGAAGCCGCTCATGATCCGCACTCGCGTGCCCTCGTACGGGACTTCGGCCACAGTAGGATCGAATTGCGTCCTGTCGTTCTTTGTAATCCAAATGGCGTGCGCGGTATGCCGCCATTCATCGGATCCGACAGATTTGTAAAGCACGGAGCATGTCGCAGCGATCGTGGTGGCGATCTTATCGCTCATTGCTCCGCCATCGCCGCCGATAACAAGATCAGGCCGGACTATCGTTTTGGCCTCAGCAGTGAACGTAACGGTAGCGTCGTCCTCGGGAAGTATGATCTGGGTCACCACTTCGGCATCGGCCATAAGTCTCGCAGTGGTCACGGCTTTAATCACTTCGCCGCGACCGACCATGTACCCCTTGCCCCAATATGGCACCGCTTCGAAAATTACGTCGATGGCGGGCGAAGCTCCTATGTTCTTGGCCTGTATCTGTATGCTCACATGGGGTTTTCCATCGCGGAAACGAACCCGCGCTTTGACTGGATAGAGTTTAAGCCACGCCCGACTGCTTTGTTGAGCCACGCGGACAGACGCAGCGGTGGAATGGGCGGCTTCAATGGCGGCTTCCGTCGACAATGCCGCGTGTCCAGCCATCTCGGTGCTAGTCCGCGCCAAGTCGCGCGCGTAGAAGAGGTTCCACAAAATCAGACCGACGCCGATGGCCGTGAGAACCAAGGACGCGAACGCTGCCCAAAACATTCGTTCTGCCCATCGGGCCATGTCCTTCTGCGCTACCAAATCCTCTACTTCGCGCTTCTCCTTCCGCTCACTCTCGGCCTTGTCTTCTTTGGCTATCTGCTCGCGCAGCGCGGATTCGATCCCTTTAATCGCGGGGAGAAGATCAGTGGCATCTTGCTCTTTTGTGGCGGGCTTCTGCTGGCCATCCTGAGCGCGCTGCTGCTGCCCGGCTTGGGGTATTGGCTGGTCTTTGAGAATGGGTTGCCGGATCTCTTGGGCTGGTAGCGACCAACCCGAGACAACTAAGAGTCCAACCGCAATGACGTGCACCCAATAGCGTCCATGCATTGCAATAAGAACACCGCTGTAAATTTTCCCCGCGCGAGCTTATTGCGGATATTCGGTTCCGTCTCGTCGACTCCGATCGCCGCCAGCTTCTCCACAAGCTGGGCATAGGTCACGCCTCGCCGCTTTAGCTCGGCCTTCAGTATCCCCTGCACACGGGCTTCCCACGGGTTCTTCTCGGGCATGGCGCTGTCTCCTGGGCTATAAATGTAATCATATACGATACTTTTGCCCTTGACAACGATACATATTGCCATTATCTGCGATACATAAGTATCGGAGATGATGACATGGCGACCAACTTCAAGCTCAAAGCCGCGGCGCGCACGCTGTCCCTCAAGGACTGCTACGCCATGGGCGAGGACGGGGCCTACAGCCTGTTTCGGAAGCTCCGCTGGCCGGAGACGGACGGCGCTGCCGTGTGCCCCAAGTGCGGCCATGGGCACGCCTACGAGATCACCACCCGGCGTCGGTTCAAGTGCAAGGCGTGCCACGCTCAGTTCAGCGTCACGTCCGGGACGATCTTTGCCAGCCACAAGCTGCCGTTCACGGACATGCTGGCGGCGATCGCGCTGCTGGCCAACGCCGCCAAGGGCGTCTCGGCCTTGCAGCTTTCGCGCGACCTCGACGTCCAGCACAAGACGGCTTGGGTGCTCTGCCACAAGCTCCGTGAGGCCATGGCCGCCGAGACCAAGGACCACATGCTGTCCGGCATCGTGGAAGTCGACGGCGCATTCTTCGGCGGCCACGTCCGCCCCGAGAACCGCAAGGAGGATCGGGTTGACCGGCGCCGGTCGGAACACCAATCCGGCAAGCGCCGCGCCGTAGTTGTCGCGCGCCAGCGCAAGGGCCGGACACTGACGTCGGTCCACGAAACTGAGGCGGACGGCGTGAACACCGTCGCAAACGCTATCGCGGCCGGTTCGATCGTCCACGCCGACGAGGCCACCCACTGGGATGCCCTGCACGTCCGGTTCAAGACGATGCGGATCAATCACAGCGAGGCCTACAGCTTCAACGGCGTCTGCACCAATCAGGCGGAAAGCTACTTCTCTCGTCTGCGCCGCATGGTCCGTGGCCAGCACCACCACGTCTCGGGTAAGTACCTGCACCAGTACGCCGAGCACGCTGCTTGGCTTGAGGATCACCGCGAACTGGACAACGGCGCAACGGCCAAGCGGGTGATCGGCTTGGCGCTCGGGCATCCGGTGTCGCGGGATTGGAAGGGCTACTGGCAGCGGGCGCGGTAAAGCGCATCGTGTGGAATAATGGTGAGTAAACTGGTGATTGACTCGACAGCCTGCGAATCCGCAACACGGCCCAAATGGCGGTTGCCGGGAGCTAGCAAATCACGAAATATCCGCAATGCGATTCGCTCCTAGCCGAGCGGTCGCATCGCGGACGTAGTTCAACGGATAGAACACTCGGCTGCTAACTGAGAGGTTGTGGGTCCGAATCCCACCGTCCGCACCACCAAGACCTAGGGCACCTTCGGGTGCCCTTTTCTTTTCTAGCGCCATCACTGCCGCGATTCTAGGGGCGTCCGTAAGGCAGCCTGTGCCTCAATCCCCTGCTCGACAGTGTCGCGTCAAATCTAGCTTGACTCCTTATCCAATGATTCGGAGATTCTGACAAGAATCTCGTGAGAATCTTTCATGGCAATGGACATGGTCCCCGTGCGGCTCCAGCCGCAGGCGACGGCGATGCTTGATGATCTGATTGCGGTCGGGCTGTACGGCGGCACGAGAGCCGAGGTGGCGCGCTCACTCATCCTTGACCAGCTCAAGAGGCTGGCCGCAGAGGGCTTGGTGTCGATCAAGAGGCAGGACTAGGCGAGCGACCACGCTAGATCGCCGTTCCGCCCCACGCTCACGGCCACCCCTTGCTGCCTCAGCAGCTTGAGGGACTTCCCTACTCGTTTGACCATGTCGTTACGTAGGGTGCGGTCCCGCGCGTCTTTGCCTTCTAGCCCGATGATCTTCTCGGCTAGGTCGCGGGCGGATAGGGGAGCGTCGGCGTTGCGCAGTTCGTCTATGAGGAACCGGCGCAGCTCGTTCCTATGGAAGTAGACGACCCGGTTGGACCGGGGGCGCATCCCGTCCAGATCCCCGACGTAACCGAACGACCGTAGGACGTGGTCCACAGAGTCGATGGCGTTCGACGTCTCGGCCATCTTCTCACGTAGGAGCTGGGCTTCGCCCATCAGCTCCGAGCGCTTCTTGAGCAATCCAGTGATGACGTGAGGTTCTGCCATGACGGCAGAGTCGCAAATCAGGTAGGATTCATCCAGACGGGATGTTGGTGCGTTTGCTACGCAATGCCGCGGAAATGATTTGACGTCCCGCCGAGCGGGATCGGCAGGCCCAGCCGATCGAGCGCCGGCAGCAGGCCATCGAACTGCGCCGCATACTCCAGCGAAAATTGACGCGGCAGCCAACCCTGGCGCGCGCTGTGGATGCCGAGGCGGGCCTGCACGCAGGCGACGTCGGAGCCGCCTTCCGCGAACGCGGCGAGCGCGCGGCGGATCTGATCGGGCTCGGGAATGTCCTCCGCGTCGTAGACGACCACGTACGGGCTGGTGACGAGCTCCAGCGCGTAGTTGAGCGCCTTCGGCTTGGTGCGTGGTCCCTTTTCCGGCACGACGACGGGGCGGATGTTACCGGGGAGATCGAGCGCCGCCACCGCGTCCAGCGTCTCGGTGTCACTCGCTTCGAGAACCAGCAGCACCTCGAGCTTCGCGGACGGGTAGTCGAGCGCCGCCATCGCCGCAACGAGATCGGGCAGGATCGCGGACTCGCGGTAGAGCGCGACCATGGCGCTGTAGCGCGGGAGATCGGCATCCGTGATCGCGCGGTGTCGCATCGCCGTATCAGGCGCGGATGGGCGCAGCAGTTCGACGATCGCCATCGATCGCAGCAGCACGATGCACAGGAACGGCAGCGTCAGCAGCGCCATCATCAGTGGAACGACGGTCTCGGGCGCGACCGCTGCACCGCCCAAGACTAGGCCGATCGCGCTAACGACCGCGACCACCTGCCAGGTCTCCGCCCCCCACCGCGCGGACGCCGACCGATCGGCACGCCAGAGGCCCTCGATCGCGTGGTCGATGATCGCGGATTGCGCGCCCGCCATGTGGATCGCATCGATCTCGCGGCGCGTGCCGAGCATCGCGGACCGGCCCGGCGGCAGTGAGGAAACCGCGGCGCGCACCGCACCGGGCCGCTGGTTGTAGGCGCCAATCACAATTGAGGTGCGATCCTTCGAACCAGATGATCGGCGCCCTATCCAATCGACGCCCAGCGTCGTCGCCAGCGTTGCCACGTAATCGCGCTCATCCAGCCAACCGAGCGCGATCAAGACCTCATGGGGGGCCACGGCCCACTCATCGGCGACCCGCTCTGCCGCGCGCAGCGTTGCCGCATCGATCGACCGTCCGACCAGAAATCCATATTCGCCAAGCTGAGAGTCGGGGGCGGCACGCAGCGGTGTGATCCTCTGTCTCACCGCCCTGAGCCGCGCTAGAATACCTCTCGCGCGCGGCGATTCTGCTGTTGCCGCGCGATGCCTGAGGCGTCGAGGAACTGGATCGCGCACCTCATTCATGGCAAGTGTCCGAGAGGGCGTCGAGCAGCCGTCATAGCCTTGCAATGGACCTGCTGAACTGCCGTCTCAACGCGCCGCTAAGACACCGCAAAAACGGCGCGACTCAGAGCCCGGCCATGACGTCGACGAGAGAAAAGGGACGTTTCGTGCGCATCCCAATCATAAGACTTGTTCTGATAAGCGCAATAATGATTGTGGGATCGCTGACGATGGCGCCGGGGCTTGCCTCGGCGCAGTCGGAACCGACCATTGCGCCGCCGCCAGCGCCCTCGTCGGGGGGGGCACGCAGGGTCGTTATCCGCTTCCTGACCGACAGCGAATTTCCGCCCTTTCACTACTATGACGAAGAAGGCGCACTGACCGGCTTCGACGTCGATCTGGCGCGCGCCATCTGCCTCGAGGCCGGGACGCAGTGCGACATCCGTGCCCGGGCCTGGGGCGAACTCCTGCCGGCGCTGGCCAAAGGCGAGGCCGATGCGGTGATCGCCGCGCAGCGCATCACGACACCGCTCGTGCGCGACTTCGACGTCACCGACCGCTACTTCTTCACAACCGCGTGGTTCGCCGGACCGCGCGGCGGCGAGCGGCTGCCGACAACGCCCGAACGGCTCGAGCGCAAGCGGATTGCCGTCGCACGAGGCAGCCCGCACGAGGCGTATCTGCGGACATTCTTCCGCGAGAGCGCGATCGAGACCATGGATACGGTCGAAGAGGCCCGCGAAGCCATCCGGAAAGGGCGCGCCGACCTCGTGTTCGGCGACGGCATCGGGCTCGTTTTCTGGGTCAATGGATCGCTATCGCAGGAGTGCTGCGAGCTTAAAGGCGGGCCGTATTTCGAGCCGCGTTTCTTCGGCGATGGCCTTGCGATTACGGTGCTGCAGCAGGATGGCGATCTCAAGCGGCTCATCAACCGGACGCTTGAGCGACTGCGGCGCAACGGGCGCTACGAGGAGCTGATGCTGCGCTATTTTCCCAATCGGGTTTTCTAGATCCCCTGCCCGTCCACTTCGCGGGCGAGTTCCTCGGCCAATTTGGCGGCGCCTTCCCAATAGGGATGCACTTCGAGGAGCTGCTTGACGACGCTCAGGGCGCCTTTGGCGTTGCCCATCTGGCGCCAGATCTGGGCCAATCCGTCGAGCGCCTTGAAGTGGTTCGGCTCCAGCGCCAGCGCCCGCCTGAGATCGCCGACGGCCGATCCCATATCGTTGCGCGAGAAATGGATGAACGCGCGGCGATTGAAGCCCTCGGCATAGTCCGGCGCCAACAGCACCACATAGTCCATGAACTTGAGGGCGAGATCATTGTCCTTGGCGCCGAGCGCCTTGGCCGCCCGCTGCATGAGCAGGGCGACCGTATCGCTGCCGGAATACCCCCACAATCGCTCGATCGTCCCTTGGATCTTCTTGGCGGACTCGGCCGAATCGGCGGCGGCGAGATGCGCGTAGAGATCAGCCAGCAACTTCGATTTCTCGTCCGCCGTCGTCGGTAGACGATCCGGCACCCGGCCCGGGGTGGCGCCCTCTTCGGCCGTCGGGGGCCCCGGCGCCACTTCGGGCGGCGCGATGTGGGGCGCCGGCGGCGGGGCGGTAGGCGGTCCGGTCGGAGGTGACGGCTGCTGGGCTCGTGCCTCGATGACGGCGAAGCTGAATGCCGCACCAAGTGCAATCGCCGTCGCGGCGACGAGCCCCCGGTAGCGCAACTGACTGCGTGATCCGTTGTCCATGGTGGAACGATAGCGCCAGCCGATCCTGGCGTCAAAATGGCGGCGCCTCTCGACCCGATCACAAACGGGTTAACGCCATTCCGTCCCAAAATGGTGGCCGCGGTTAGCACATATTTAAAGGACCTCTCGGATAATCGCCCTGAAGTTGCATTTCGTCCGCCGGACTGCTCGCGGGCGCCCAAACCGATGTCATGAGGGCAAAGGGATCTCGATGTCACTGCAAACTGCGGCGAACACGCCACCACTTGGATCATCGCTGCTGCGCGCTCCGATCGATCGGCGCCGGCATCGGCGCGTCGACCTGACCCTGCTTGGCCGCTTCATGCGCGCCAACAAGGAAGAGTACCCCTGCAAGCTACGCGATATCTCTGTCGGCGGCGCCGCATTGATTGCACCGGTTGAGGTCGAGGTCGGCGAGCGCATCGTCACCTATTTCGACCAGCTTGGCGGACTTGAAGGCTCGGTGACCCGAATTTTTGACGGTGGCTTCGCCATCGCCTTCGTCGCGACGCGCCACAAGCGTGAAAAGCTCGCCGCACTACTCACGTGGATCATCAACCGCGCCGAGCTGAAACCAGAAGATCAGCGCCAACACGAGCGCGTGGTTCCCGCCCGGTCGGAATCGATGCTGCAGCTCGATGAAGGCATCGCCGTCGCCTGCCGCGTCCTCGACATCTCCATCTCCGGCGCATCGGTCGGCACGGAAGCTCGCCCGGAGATCGGCGCCGAGATCGTGCTCGGCAAGCTGCGCGCGGTGGTCGTCCGCCACCACCGGGACGGCATCGGTGTCAGGTTCAAGGACATCCAAAACCCGGCGGCGCTCAGGAAGCATTTCGAATAGGGGCGGCCAGAAATATCGCGGCGTCGGCTGCAAGGCGCCGATTAGCGAAGCGCTAAGGAGAAATCGCCAATTTGAGGCAATTGCCGAGTGCATTTGCCTCAAATGCGTGCGGTCGGCTTGGAGGTCGCTCAACGACTGCCTGCTACCGTGTTGCTTGATCGAGGGAGTTTCAGGTGATGTCGCTGGCGTCGAGATTTTTCCTGATTGTATTGTGCAGCGGCGCGCTTGCAACGCTCGGCAGTGTCGACGGCCACGCCCATCGCCAGCCAAGCGAGTCTCGCGTGTCGCCGTTCATGCGCGTCTATGGTCCGACGCTTCCTCCATTCGGATTTGTAAGTTTCTGCGAGCGCCACCGCAGCGAATGCGCCCAGGGCCCGCTGGAAGAAGCACGCTTCGAAATGACACCCGAGCGCCTCGGCGAACTCGACCACGTCAACCGATCGGTCAATCGGCTGATCGAGCCGACAACCGACCAGGACATCTACGGCGTTCCGGAATATTGGGCGATCCCCGTCAACCGCGGCGATTGCGAGGACTATGCGCTCCTCAAGCGGCAAGTCCTGATGATGCGGGGCTGGCCGGCGAGCGCGTTGCTGATGACGGTCGTGCGCGACGAGAAGGGTGAAGGGCACGCGATCCTGACAGCACGCACCGCCAAGGGTGATTTCATTCTCGACAACAAAGTCGATGACCTCAAACCCTGGCACGCGACGGGCTACACCTACATCATGCGCCAGTCCTATATCGATCCGAGGGTGTGGGTTTCACTCGACAGCCGTGACCGGCGCTCGCCCGACCTGCTATCCGGCGTTCGCAACGACCGCCCGCGGCATTAGTCGATCGCGGCGTCAGGTCTGCGGCTTGAAGGTTGCGGCATAGCGCTTCCAGCGGGCCATATAGTCGGCAACCCCGCCGGCGATCCGCGCGCGGTCGGAGTCCGTCACCTCACGGGCGACCTTGCCAGGCGTGCCGAACACCACTGAATTCGGCGGGATGACCTTGCCTTCCGGGATCAGCGCTCCGGCGCCGACCATAGCGCCCGCGCCGATCCGCGCCCCGTTGAGAACGATGGCCCCAATCCCGATCAGTGCGCCGCGGCCGATGTGACAACCGTGGAGCATCGCGGTGTGCCCGATCGTGCACTCCTCCTCGATGACCATCGGATATCCCGGGTCGACATGGAGGACGCAGTTCTCCTGGATGTTCGACCGCGCACCGATGCGGATCGGCTCGTTATCGCCGCGAACAACGGCGCCGAACCAGATGCCGACGTCCTCCTCGATCGTGACCTGGCCGATCACCACCGCAGTCGGCGCAATCCAATAGCGATCCAGCGCCGGCACGGTGACGGCGTGATCGCCGAGCTTATAGAGAGGCATTAGAAACTCCAGCGGACGATCAAGCCTCGTCCTCGAGATCGTAATCGAGGATCGACATGGCCAGTTGGTAGCTCGTCTCGCCGTCTTCGATGTCCTTGGACACGAGGGCAACGAATTCGCCGCCGATATAGACCTCCGCGGCGTCACCTGCCCGCTCGCGGGCGCGCACCTCGACGGTCTTGTTCGCGAACACATTGCGCAGATAGGTCTGCAGCTTGCCGACCTCTTCCTTGTTCAGCGCGTTACCCTTCGGCGCGCCCTTGCCTACCGCCATTCTCAACTCCTTAGCTGGCAGGCGCGAACGCTCGCCCAGACTATCCAATTCCGCCCGTCCGAAGCCGCAAGCTCAACAGCAGCCGCAGTCGTCGGGTTGCAGGCGCTGGTCCATATTGCGAGCGGGCTCCGGGCACCCTGCTGGCCCGACGATCCGCGCCGGAACGCCCGCGACCGTCGACTGAGGCGGTACGTCCTGCAGTACGACGCTACCCGCCGCGACGCGGCAGCAGTTGCCGACCGAGATGTTGCCCAGCACTTTGGCGCCGGCCCCGATCATCACGTTGTCACCGATCTTCGGATGGCGATCGCCGGTCTCCTTGCCGCTGCCGCCAAGGGTGACGCCGTGCAGCAGCGAGCAGTGGTCGCCGATGACAGCTGTCTCGCCAACAACGATACCGGTCGCGTGATCGAACATCAGGCCGCGGCCGATGCGCGCCGCCGGATGAATGTCGACACCGAAAATCCGCGAACTCTGGCTCTGCAGATAAAGCGCGAAATCGCGGCGCCCGTCGGTCCACAGCGCGTGAGCGAAGCGGTGCGTGACGAGCGCATGGAAGCCCTTGAAGTACAAGAGCGGCTCGATGTAGCGGTGGCACGCCGGATCGCGATCGTAGACCGCGGCGAGATCGGAGCGGAAGCAGCGACCGATCTCGGGGCGCTCGCGCAGGACGTCAGCGAAGATCTGCCCGATCAGCCCGGCGTCGACGTCGGCGTGATTGAGCCGCTGGGCCAGTCGATGGCAGATCGAATCTTCAAGCCGCTCGTGGGCCAGGACGGTTGCATAAATGAAGCCGCCGAGCGCACGCTCAGCCGACATCACGTCTTCCGCCTCGGCACGAACCGACTGCCAGATCGGATCATAGGCCTCGATGTTACCGCTTGGCGCGGACTGCGATGTGATGGCCATGGTCTAGTCTCCTCAAGCCCCTACCGCCAGTGAAGCAGGGACGGTCGCCGCCCTATAGGGCCAGCGCACTACCTTTATATGCAGGTAACTACCGGGAACAGGTTAGTCAATCGTTGGGCCTCACCCGGCAGGCTTTGATCGATCAAAGTTCAGGGAGCGGGCAGGAAATAGCGCGCCTTTTAGTGAAATCCGTCTGTTCCCAGGCATTCGCGCTTTCAACGCGCGTGGGGCGGAGAGGCAGAGCCGCTGTCCGCAGTCGCCGAGGCGCTGCGGACCGTGGCAAGAAGATGCCTACCGCCTGCCGGCGCGGGCTCGCTTGCCCGAAGTTGCCGGATCGTCGGCTTCCGGGAGCACACCGTCGGCGTCGGGCACCTCGGCGAGACCATCCGGATCAGGATCGGTCTGCTCGCTGGGGGCGAGCAGCATCTGGTCAACGATCAAGCCGGCGTTCTGGCGAATCGCGGTTTCGATCTCGGAGGCGATCTTGGGATTTTCCTTAAGGAAGGTCTTGGCGTTCTCGCGACCCTGGCCGATCCGCGTCCCATTGAAGGAAATCCATGCTCCAGCTTTCTCCACGATGCCGGCCTTGACGCCGAGATCGACAAGTTCGCCGGTCTTCGAGATGCCTTCGCCGTACATGATGTCGAACTCGACCTGCTTGAACGGCGGAGCGACCTTGTTCTTGACGATCTTGACGCGGGTCTGGTTGCCGACGGCCTCTTCGCGCTCCTTGATCTGGCCGATGCGGCGGATGTCGAGGCGAACGGAGGAGTAGAATTTCAGCGCATTTCCGCCCGTCGTCGTCTCAGGGTTGCCGAACATGACGCCGATTTTCATGCGGATCTGGTTGATGAAGATCACCATGCAGCGCGATTTCGAGATCGTGCCGGTCAGCTTGCGCAGCGCCTGGCTCATCAGGCGGGCCTGGAGACCGGGCAGGCTATCGCCCATCTCGCCTTCGAGCTCGGCTTTCGGCGTGAGGGCCGCAACGGAGTCGACCACCAACACGTCGACCGCACCGGAGCGGACCAGCGTGTCGACGATCTCGAGTGCCTGCTCGCCGGAGTCGGGCTGCGAAATCAGGAGGTCTTCGACCTTGCAGCCGAGCTTGCGTGCATAGACCGGATCGAGCGCGTGCTCGGCGTCAACGAAGGCGCAGATACCGCCACGGCGCTGCGACTCGGCAATAACCTGCAGTGCGAGCGTCGTCTTGCCCGAACTTTCCGGACCGAAGATCTCGATCACCCGGCCGCGCGGCAGACCGCCGATGCCGAGCGCGATGTCGAGGCCCAGCGAACCGGTCGAGACCGCCTCGACGTCGTGGCTCCGATCATTGGCGCCGAGGCGCATGATCGAGCCTTTACCAAACTGCTTCTCGATGTGCGCGAGCGCTGCGTCGAGCGCTTTGTGCTTGTCCATATCGTCCCCCTCGACGACGCGAAGATGCGAAGCAGCCATGATGTGATTTCCCCTTATTCCACGAGTTGCAGATTCGAGCAATCTGACCCT